>Ga0316629_10000331_pt1 | contig 9901 bp, 9 predicted proteins | sample OWC_May_M1_C1_D1_FD_207654 | JGI IMG/M metagenome (GOLD analysis project Ga0316629, IMG submission 207654) | Wetland soil microbial communities from Old Woman Creek delta, Ohio, United States - OWC_May_M1_C1_D1_A | ecosystem: Environmental > Terrestrial > Soil > Wetlands | place: USA: Ohio... | reverse complement strand
TCGCGTGGCTGGCGGCAACACCCGACAGGCCTGGCTGCCCCGGTGACCTTGTTCGCCGCCCGATCGCATCGATAGGAATACAAGCCGCCCGTTTGCGGCGGCCCTATTCCGGCGCCTCCATCACCAGGCGGATGCCGACCAACGTGTAGCGCGTGTCCGGCGCGTTCCAGTTGCGGTACGCACAGCGCGCATACAGCGGCCAGCTGTGCCAGGAGCCGCCGCGTCGCACCTTGACGCCGCCGTCGGCAGGCCCCGGCGGGTCGTCCACGGGCGACCGGGCGTAGTAGTTCTCGTCGTGCCAGTCGGCCGTCCACTCCCAGACGTTGCCATGCATGTCGTGCAGACCGAAGCCATTCGGCGCGAACTGCCCGACCGGGGCCGTGAACGGGAAGCCGTCGTGCAGCGGCAATGCGAAGGCCTGCCACTGCGGCCAGTTCACCGCGGCGTCGGCATCGAACAGGTTGGCCACCTTGCCCAGCGAGGCTGGGTCGTTGCCGCCGTGGTAGTGCGTGCGCGTGCCGGCGCGGCAGGCGTATTCCCATTCGGCCTCGGTGGGCAGTCGGTAGCGGCGCTGCTCGGTCTGGCTCAGCCAGCGCGCCAGGGCCACGGCGTCGTTCCAGGTGACGTTGGTGACCGGGTGATCGCCGCTCTGCGGGAAGCCGGGGTTCTGCCATGAATAGCGCGGGTTGCGGCCTTCGAAGGCATCGCCGCGGCGGCTCGTGCCTGGGTCGTGGCGCGGGTTGTAGCCATAAGCGCCGCTGCCATCGGCCACCGATTCGGGCACGTAGCCCGATGCCTGAACGAAGCGGCCGAACTGGGCCACCGTCACCTCGTGCCGGCCCATGTAGAAGGCGCGCGTGATGCGCACGCGGTGCACCGGGGCTTCGTCGCCCAGGTCCTGCAGGCGCCTGGCTTCGTAGGCGGGAAAGACGCGGGCCAGCTGCTGCGGCGAATCGTCGTTGCCCATCAGGAACTCGCCTGCCGGGATGCGGACCATCTGCATGCCCAGGCTGTTGTTCAGCGTCGCCGGACCAGCGCTGTCGGGCAGCACCGCGCAACCTCCCAGGGCCAGGCCCGCGGTTGCCGACAGTAGAAACTGCTGAATCTTCATGGCCAGCGCCGCCTGGGCGTGTCGTGCGTTGCACGGACGGGCACCACCATAGCGGGCGGCAAGGCCGAGCGCGCTCGAACCGCTACGCGGTCGGGCGCTGTTCGAAGGCGTCGAACGACCCTTCGCAGGCGAAGGTCTCGACCGACGCGACGACGGCCGAGCGCGGCCCTTTGCGTGCCCAGTCGAGCAGGCGGTCGACCGCCTGCGGCGTGCCCGCCACCACGGCCTCGACCGAACCGTCGGGACGGTTGCGCACCCAGCCGACCACGCCCAGCCGCCGCGCCTGTTCGGTCATCGACCAGCGATAGCCGACACCCTGCACCCGGCCGCGGATTTCCAGACGCAGTGGCCCTTGGGCGATCGGTCCACCAATGGGTACGGCTTCGGCCATCAGGCCTGCTCGAAGCCGTCGACCACGTTGGCCGCGTTGGTGCCCAGCTCGCTGGCCGCGTAGCCGCCTTCCAGCACGAACACCGTCGGGCGCTGCAGCCGCCGCAGCCGCACGCCCAGGCGGACGAAGTCGCTCGACTGCAGCTTGAAGCTGCAAATCGGGTCGCCGGCAAAGGTGTCCAGGCCAAGCGAGACGACAAGCGCCTCCGGCGAGAAGCGCTGCAGCCGCGCGCAGGCCGTCTCCAGCGCATCGAACCACGCCGCCACTGGCGTGCCGGCCGGCAAGGGCAGGTTCAGGTTGAAACCCAGCCCGGCGCCTGCGCCGCACTCGTCGGCGTGGCCCAGGTAGAACGGGTACTCGGTGCGCGGGTCGCCATGCAGGCTGACCACCAGCACGTCGGCACGCTCGTAGAAGATGCTCTGCGTGCCGTTGCCGTGGTGATAGTCGACGTCCAGCACGGCCACCCGCTGGCAGCCGCACTCGCGCAGGGCCGTCGCGGCCACCGCCGCGTGGTTGATGAAGCAGTAGCCGCCCATGACGTCGGCGCCGGCATGGTGCCCGGGCGGGCGCGTCAGGCAGAAGACGCCGCGCGCGCCTTGTGCCAAGAGCCTGGCGGCACTGACGGCCGCGTCGGCGCCGGCCTTCGCCGCGACCCAGGTGCCGGCACTCAGCGGGCTGCCGTTGTCCATCGAATACAAGCCCAGCCGCGCGATGAAGTTGTCGGGCTCCACGTCGCTGCGCAGGTTGCGCACCGGCCACACCGACGGGAAAGGCTGGCGCTCGGCGTTGGCCGGGTCGAGCGCCAGCCACTGCTTCCACGCCGACTGCAGGAACGCCAGATAGCCGGGGTGGTGCACGCGCGGCAGCAGCGCACTGCTGTCGTCCTGCGGGGCGACCAGCTCGTGGCCGCGTGCCTGCAGCGCCTGCCGCACGAACTCGGCCCGGACCGGCGTTTCGAAGCACGGCACGCGCTCGCCGCGAAAGAACTCGAAGGCCGGTGCGTGGGCCTGCTGCGACGCCGAATACAGAACCTGCATGAGCCTCGATTCTGGGGCCGCGACGCCGCCTTCAGGCGCGCGCAATCACGGGCCGTGGGCTGGCGTGCCGCGGGTCGTGTGAACGAAAGAAGGCTTCGACCGCGGCGATCAAAGCGTCACCCTGGTCGCGATGGGGCGAGTGGCCGCAATCGGCCAGTTCGAGCAGGCGCGTGTGCGGCACGCGGCGCGCGATGCCGCGGATCTGTTCGAGCGTCCCGTACTCGTCGTCCAGGCCCTGCACCGCCAGCAGCGGGCAGTCGATGGCGCCGATCTCCTGCTCGATCGACCACTGCCTGAACGGCGGATGCAGCCAGATGCGGTTCCAGCCCCAGAACGCCGAATCGGGGTCGTCGTGATAGCGCGCCAGGCGTTCGCGCAGGTCGGTCGTCGTGTAGGCCTGGCGGGCTTGTTCGATGCTGGCGACCGACAGGTCCTCGACCACGATGTGCGGCGCCAGCACCACCGCACCGGCGACTTGCGCTGGGAAGCGCGCCGCATGCAGCAGCGCGATCGAGCCGCCGTCGCTGTGGCCGAAGAGCCAGGGCTTGTCGTGCACGCTGTCGATGTGCAGCGCCTGCAACAGCGCCGGCAGCACCTCGTGCGCCTGGCGGTGCATGAAGTCCAGGCCCCAGGCTTCCTGGGCAGCGCGTGGTGTCGAGCGTCCGTAACCCGGGCGCGAATAGACCAGGCCGCGGCAGTCGAGCGCCGCGCACAGGCGCTGCGGAAAGTCCCTCCACATGGCCAGCGAGCCCAGGCCCTCGTGCAGAAACACCATCAGCGGCGCCTGCTGCCGCTGCTGCTCGAGCCACGCGTGCTCGATGCGCACGGGGCGGCCGCGCCAGTGGATGCGGACGAACTCGGACACCATGAGCGACACCCGTTGGCCGGACGGTGGGTCAGCGGCGGCCCGATTCCAGCTCGCGCAGCTTGAAGCGCTGGATCTTGCCGGTGGCGGTCTTCGGCAGGTCGGCGACGAACTCGATGAAGCGCGGGTACTTGTAGGGTGCCAGCCGATCCTTCACGAAGGCCTTCAGTTCGGCTTCGTCGGCCGCGGCGCCGGCCTTCAGCACGACGAAGGCCTTGGTCTTGACCAGGCCCTCGGTGTCTTCCTTGCCGATCACGGCTGCCTCCAGCACGGCCGGGTGCTGCACCAGCGTGGCCTCGACCTCGAAGGGGCTGACGTAGATGCCGCTGACCTTGAGCATGTCGTCGCTGCGGCCGCTGTAGGTGTAGCTGCCGTCCTCGTTGCGCACGTACTTGTCGCCGCTCTTGGTCCAGCTGCCCTGGAAGGTCTCGCGCGTCTTGCTGCGGTTGGCCCAGTACATCATCGCCGCGCTCGGGCCCTGGATGTAGAGGTCGCCGGGTTCGCCGTCGGGCACCGGGGCGCCGTCTTCGCCGCGCAGCTCGACCTCGTAGCCCGGCACGGGCCAGCCGGTGCTGCCGTAGCGCACGCGCTCGGGCCGGTTCGACAGGAAGATGTGCAGCATCTCGGTCGAACCGATGCCGTCGACGATGTCGACGCCGAAGTGGCGCTTGAAGCGCACACCCAGCTCGGCCGGCAAGGCCTCGCCGGCCGACGAGACCAGCCGCAGCGCCACCGCCGAGCGCGCCGGCAGTGCCGGGTGGGCGAGCATGCCGGCAAAGCCGGTGGGCGCGCCGTAGAACACCGTCGGCTTAGGCGCACCGGCCTCGCCCAGCCAGCGCTTGAAGGTGGCCTCGGGCGTGGGCCGCTCGGGCATCAGCACCGTGGTGGCGCCGACGCTCATCGGGAACGTCAGCGCGTTGCCCAGGCCGTAGGCGAAGAACAGCTTGGCGGCCGAGAAGCACACGTCGCTTTCGCGCAGCTGCAGCACGCGCTTGCCGTACAGCTCGGCCGTCCAGTAGGGGTTGGCGTGCGAATGCACGGTTCCCTTGGGCCGGCCGGTGGAACCCGATGAATAAAGCCAGAAGCCGGGGTCGTCCGCCGCCGTGGCAACCGGCCTGGCTGCCGGGGCATGGGACTGCACGAAGGTCTCGAATTCGACCTCCGCCGGATGCAGCGGCGCCATCGGCCGCGAGACGATGACCTTGACCACCTCGTGATCGCTGCGCGTCATCGCCGCCGTCAGCGTGGGCAGCAGCGCGCCGGAGACGAGCACCGCCTGCGCGCGCGAGTGCTCCAGCATGTAGGCGTAGTCGTCGGCGGTGAGCAGCGTGTTCACGGCCACCGGCACCAGGCCGGCATACATCGCGCCGAGGAAGCCGACGGGCCAGTCGTTGCAGTCCTGCATCAGCATCAGCACGCGTTCTTCGCGCCGGATGCCCAGGCTGCGCAGGCCTGTGGCCAGGCGACGCACCCGATCGGACAGCGCGCCGTAGGTCAGCGCTCCCAGGTCGTCGATGAAGGCCGCCTTGAGGGCGCGCTGCGCGTTCACCTCCAGAAGGTGCTGGGCGAAGTTGAAGCGTGCCGCCGGCGGGGCGACGTCGTCCTGGGTCTTCGTTGGGTCGGCCTGAGTGCTCTGGGTCATGGTCTGTCTCCGGTGGCGCCGGGTGTCTGCTGCACCTTGGGCGCGGTGGTCGAGGCCGGCACGTGCGCTGGGCACGCATCGGGCCGGTGAATCAGCGGGTGAAATCGATCTGGCCCTCGGGCAGCAGGCAGCGCCCCCGGGCGCGGCCCTGGCGGACGGTGAGACGATGGGCACGGCCGGGCGGGCACACCAGCCAGCGGGCACCGTGGTGCGCGTCCAGCCCATCGTCGAGCGCGGCATCGAGCCGCCGGCCGGCAATCTGCGTCATGAAGGTCTCGGGGGTGAGGGTGGTGTCGTGCATCGGGTGCGCTGCCTTCGTCTCTCGCCATCTTGCACCAGGTGCGGCGGAAACTTGCCGATCCCCTGACAATGCAGTATTGTGCGCATATGAACTCTAGGGACCTGTGGCCGACATGTCAAGCACTATATTGCACGACACCGTGTTGACCCGAGGCTCGCCGCTTCAGGAGAGCCCGGCGACCGAGACCTCGACCATGCCAGCGGCGGCGGCAGAAAGCAACGCCGCCGACAGCGCCCACAAGCATCCATTCCTCGTCGGTCTGGGCGAGCGGGTGCGCTCGCTGCGGGCCCGGCGAGGCATGACGCGCAAGGGGCTGTCTGCGGCGGCCGATGTGTCCGAGCGCCATCTGGCCAACCTCGAATACGGTCTGGGCAACGCCTCGGTCCTGGTGCTGCTGCAGGTGGCCCAGGCGTTGAAGTGCACGCTGGCCGAGTTGCTCGGCGACGTGACGACGCGATCGCCCGAGTGGCTGATGATCCGCGAGATGCTGGAAAACAGCGACGAGGCCACGCTGCGCCGCGTGCGCGAGGCCATCGGCGAACTGCTGGGCACCGGCGGCGCGCACGGCCGCGGCGGATCGCAGCGCAGCGCCCGCGTGGCCCTGGTCGGCCTGCGTGGCGCAGGCAAGTCCACACTGGGCGGGATGCTGGCCGAGGACCTCGGCTTCCCCTTCGTCGAACTCAGCCGCGAGATCGAGAAGTTCGCCGGCTGCTCGATCAACGAGATCCAGAACCTGTATGGCCAGAACGCCTACCGCCGCTACGAACGACGCGCGCTCGAAGAAGCGATCCAGATCTACCCCGAAGCGGTGATCGCCACCCCCGGCGGGCTGGTATCCGACCCGGCCACCTTCAACCTGCTGCTGGCGCACTGCACCACCGTGTGGCTGCAGGCCGACCCCGAAGACCACCTGAAGCGCGTCGCCGCGCAAGGCGACCTGCGCCCGATGGCCGGCAACCGCGAGGCCCTGGACGATCTCAAGGGCATCCTGGCCGGGCGTTCCGCCTTCTACGCGAAGGCCGAGCTGCGGCTGGACACCAGCGCCGGGTCGCTGGAGACCACCTTCGCCACGCTGCGCAAGGCGGTGCGCGACCTGCTGTCGATGCCAGCGTAAGCACTCAATTGCCGACAGGCATTAAACTGCTTGACATCGAATTTGTTATGGCATTAAACTGCATACCCTGAATTCAATCATCCTGCACTTCACTGCACGCCCCGGAGATATCATGAGCCAAGCCCGCGTCGACTACCAGACCCATCCCAGCCAGTACCGTCACTGGAAGCTCAAGTTCGAAGGCCCCGTCGCCACGCTGGCCGCCGACTTCGACGAAAGTGCCGGCCTGCGCCCCGGCTACAAGCTCAAGCTCAACAGCTACGACCTGGGCGTGGACATCGAGCTCAACGACGCCATCAATCGGATCCGCTTCGAGCACCCCGAAGTGCGCACCGTGGTCATCACCAGTGCCAAGGACAAGGTGTTCTGCTCGGGCGCCAACATCTTCATGCTGGGGGTTTCGAGCCATGCCTGGAAGGTCAACTTCTGCAAGTTCACCAACGAGACGCGCAACGGGCTGGAAGACAGCAGCGCGCACAGCGGCCTGAAGTTCCTCGCCGCGGTCAACGGCGCCTGCGCCGGCGGCGGCTACGAACTCGCGCTGGCCTGCGACGAGATCATCCTGGTCGACGACCGCAGCAGCGCCGTCAGCCTGCCCGAAGTGCCGCTGCTCGGCGTACTGCCCGGCACCGGCGGCCTGACGCGCGTCACTGACAAGAAGAAGGTGCGCCACGACCTGGCCGACCTGTTCTGCACCAGTGTCGAAGGCGTGCGCGGCCAGAAGGCCAAGGACTGGCGGCTGGTCGACGACATCGCCAAGCCAGCGCAGTTTGCGGCCAAGGTACAGGAGCGTGCGCTGCAGCTGGCCGCGAGCAGCGACCGCCCGGCCGGCGCCAAGGGCATCGCGCTGACGCCGGTGGCGCGCACGATCGAAGCCGACGCGCTGCGCTACCCCTTCATCACGGTCGAGATCGACCGCGCCAAGCGCACCGCCAGCTTCACCGTCAAGGGCCCCAGCGCCGCGCAGCCGGACGACGTCGCCGGCATCGAGGCCGCCGGCGCCGCCTGGTACCCGCTGCAGATGGCGCGCGAGCTGGAAGACGCGATCCTCGAGATGCGCACCAACGAGCCCGAGATCGGCACCTGGCTGATCAAGACCCAGGGCGATGCGGCGGCGGTGCAGGCGGTCGACGCCGTGCTCGCCGCGCACAAGAACCACTGGCTGGTACGCGAGACCACGGGTCTGCTGCGCCGCACCTTCAGCCGGCTGGACCTGTCGTCGCGCAGCCTGTTCGCGCTGATCGAGCCGGGCTCGTGCTTCAGCGGCACGCTGCTCGAGCTGGCGCTGGCCTGCGACCGCAGCTACCACCTGGCGTTGCCCGACGACGCAGCCCAGGCGCCGAAGATCACCGTCGGCGAGACCAACTTCGGCTTCTACCCGATGGCCACCGGTCAAAGCCGCCTGCAGCGCCGCTTCTACGACGAACAGCCGGCGCTGGACGCCGTCCGTGCGGTGGCCGGCAAGCCGCTGGACGCCGAAGCCGCCTTCGCCGTGGGCCTGGTGACCAGCAAGCCCGACGACATCGACTGGACCGACGAGACGCGCATCGCCATCGAAGAGCGCGTGGCCATGAGCCCCGACGCCCTCACCGGCATGGAAGCCAACCTGCGCTTCAACGGCCCGGAGAACATGTTCACGCGCGTCTTCGGCCGCCTGACGGCTTGGCAGAACTGGATCTTCCAACGCCCCAACGCCGTCGGCGACAAGGGTGCCCTCAAGGTCTACGGCAAGGGCGACAAGGCCGTCTTCGACTGGAACAGAGTTTGACCCACCCCCGAAGCGGCTGCGCGGCGGCCGCTCGATCGGCCCCTACACACGCATCGGCAATTGAACAGGAGCACCTCATGAGCACCATCAACTACAGCGAGAAGATCCCCAACAACGTCAACTTGGCCGAGGACCGCACGCTGCAGCGCGCGCTCGAGCAGTGGCAGCCGAACTACCTGTCGTGGTGGGCCGACATGGGCCCGGACAACAGCAGCAACTTCGACGTCTACCTGCGCACCGCGGTCAGCGTCGACCCCGAGGGCTGGGCGCAGTTCGGTCACGTCAAGATGCCCGACTACCGCTGGGGCATCTTCCTGAATCCGGCCGAGAAGGACCGCAAGATCCACTTCGGCGACCACAAGGGCGAAGCCGCCTGGCAGGACGTGCCCGGCGAGTACCGCGCCAACCTGCGCCGCATCATCGTCACGCAGGGCGACACCGAGCCGGCTTCGGTCGAGCAGCAGCGCCACCTGGGGCTGACCTGCCCGAGCCAATACGACCTGCGCAACCTGTTCCAGGTCAACGTCGAAGAGGGGCGCCACCTGTGGGCGATGGTCTACCTGCTGCACAAGTACTTCGGCCGCGACGGCCGCGAGGAAGGCGAAGCGCTGCTCGAGCGGCGCAGCGGCAACGAGAACAACCCGCGCATCTTGCAGGCCTTCAACGAAGAAACGCCGGACTGGCTGAGCTTCTTCATGTTCACCTACTTCACCGACCGCGACGGCAAGTTCCAGCTCTGCGCGCTGGCCGAGAGCAGCTTCGACCCGCTGGCGCGCACGACCAAGTTCATGCTCACCGAGGAAGCGCACCACATGTTCGTCGGCGAGTCGGGCATCAGCCGCGTCATCAGCCGCACCTGCGCGGCGATGAACGAGCTGAAGACCGACGACCCGAAGAAGCTGCGCGAGGCCGGCGTGATCGACCTGCCGACGATCCAGCGCTACCTGAACTTCCACTTCAGCGTGACCATCGACCTGTTCGGCGCCGACGAATCGAGCAATGCCGCCACCTTCTATTCCACCGGGCTGAAGGGCCGCTACGAAGAAGGCAAGCGCACCGATGACCACCAGCTGCGCGGCCAGACCTACCGCGTGCTGACCGTGCAGAACGGCCAGCTCGTAGAGAAGGAAGTGCCGATGCTCAACGCGCTGAACGAAGTGCTGCGCGACGACTACATCAAGGACAGCATCGCCGGCGTGAACCGCTGGAACAAGGTGATCGAGAAGGCCGGCATCCCGTTCCGTCTGAGCACACCGCACAAGGCCTTCCACCGCAACATCGGCGCGCTCGCCGGGGCCAAGGTATCGCCCGAAGGCCGCGTGCTCAGCGAAGCGGAGTGGAACGCCAGGAAGGACGAGTGGTTGCCCAGCGGCGCCGACCGCGCCTACGTCGCCGGCCTGATGGGCCGCGTGGTCGAGCCGGGCAAGTTCGCCAACTGGATCGCCCCGCCGGTCATGGGCATCAACCGCCAGCCGGTGAACTTCGAGTACGTACGGTTCAATTGACCCCCGAGGCGGCTTCGCCGCTCTCCCCCCCAGGGGTCGACGCCAGTGGCCCGGCGAAGCCGGTTCCGCGGCGTCGACTCGGATAGGCCTGCGCCAATCGGCATCGAGGAGACATCGGCATGGACGCATCGGACGTCGTCGTCATCAAGCAGCACCTGATCGACCCC
>Ga0316629_10000330_pt1 | contig 9905 bp, 5 predicted proteins | sample OWC_May_M1_C1_D1_FD_207654 | JGI IMG/M metagenome (GOLD analysis project Ga0316629, IMG submission 207654) | Wetland soil microbial communities from Old Woman Creek delta, Ohio, United States - OWC_May_M1_C1_D1_A | ecosystem: Environmental > Terrestrial > Soil > Wetlands | place: USA: Ohio... | reverse complement strand
TGCTGGCGGACCTCGTGAAGCAGGGGAAGCTGCCTCCCGTGGATCAGCGGGTGCCCGAGGAACCCATGGTGATCAAGCCGGTGCACAGCATCGGCAGGTACGGCGGCACGTGGCGGCGCGGCTTCACGGGCCCCGGCGACGGCGAGAACGGCAACCGCATCGTCTCCACGGACAAGATCCTGTTCTGGGATTACACCGGCACGAAGATCGTGCCCTGCGTGGCGCGCGATGTGAAGATGAGCGAGGACGGCCGCGTCATCGCCGTGCTGCTCCGCAAGGGGCACAAGTGGTCGGACGGGCATCCCTTCACGGCAGATGATTTCGTTTTCTGGTACGAAGACGTCTATCTGAACAAGAATCTGAACCCAACGCCGCATCCCGAGTTCATGGTGAACGGAAAACAGGGCAGGCTCTACAAGCGGGACGAGCACACCGTGGTCTTCGAGTTTCCCGACCCGAACTACCTCTTCATCGACATCCTGGCCGGCAGTACGTCCATGGGCGGCGGGCAGGCCCGCGAGCAGCACCAGGGCCGCAACATGGGCGCCTACATGCCCGCCCACTTCCTGAAGCAGTTCCACCCGAAGTACGTCGCCCAGGACGAACTGGACCGCAAGGCCAAGGCCGCCGGTTTCGACGGCTGGGTGAGCTACATCAAGAGCAAGTGGGACTGGCGCCTCACCCCCGAGCTGCCCGTCCTGGCCCCCTGGAAGACCGTCTCGCCCATCAACACGCCGACCTGGGGCCTGGAGCGGAACCCGTACTACTACGGGGTGGACACCGCGGGCAACCAGCTCCCGTACCTCGACCGGATCAGCATGGGGCTGGCGGAAAACCTGGAGGTCCTGAACCTCCGGGCCATCGCCGGACAGTACGACCTGCAGGGACGACACACCAGCCTGGCCAAGCTCCCGGTCTTCCTGGAGAACCGTGCGAAGGGGGGTTACGAGGTTCGGTTGGACCCCGCCGCCCACGGCTCGGATGCTACACTGCAGACCAATCAGTCCTACGAGGCCGACCCCGAGGTGGCCAAGTGGCTCCAGACCCGCGACTTCCGCCGGGCGCTCTCCATGGGCATCGACCGGGGGCAGCTCAACGAGGCGTTCTGGCTGGGGTTGGGGGTCCCCGGGTCCCACGCGCCGGCGGAGAGCATGCCCGAGAACCCCGGGCCGGAGTGGCGGACGAAGTGGTGCACGTACAACCCCAAGCAGGCGAACGAGTTCCTGGACAAGATCGGGCTCGCCACGAAGGACGGCGAGGGCTATCGGCTGCGGACCGACGGGAAGGGTCGCCTGCGCCTCGAGATCCTGACGCCGGCCGGCTCCATCGTCCCCTACACCCAGATCGCTGAGGTGATCCGAGAGCAGTGGCGGAAGATCGGCATCCAAGCCGACGTGAAGGAGGTTGAGCGCACCCTCTTCTTCACCAAGGTCGCCAGCAACGAGCATCACATCGCCTTGTGGGTCAGTGACGGGTCAGAGCAGATCTATCTATTCCCCCGCTACGCCTTGCCGGTGGACCCAGCCCAGTCGCTCCTGGGCCACCCCATCGCGCGCTGGTACGCCAGCGGCGGCGCCCAGGGTAAGGCCCCCAAGGATCCCCAGCTGCTCAAGGTGCTGGAGATGTTCCGGTCGGCGCCCGGCAAGAAGGCGCCCGAGCGGCGCAAGCTGGCCCAGGAGATCTGGAAGATTCTGGTGGACGAGCAGTGGAGCATCGGGACGGTCGGCCAGTCGCCGGCGACCCTGGGGGTGCGCGTCTTCAACAAGCGGCTGGGCAACATCCCGGCGCGCCAGGTGAACGCCCAGCACTGCCGAACGCCGGGGAGTTCGCACCCGGCCACGTTCTACTTCAAGGCGTAAACGCGTTTGCGGTGCGCGCCGACCACCCTCGCCCCGGCGTTGGGATGGTCGTGCTTTTTGTTTCGGAACTTTCATCGCACGCTCAAGCCAGGAGAGGACAGACTCCCTCAGGTCGTGCGCCGTGTTCTGGGCAACGCCTGATGGGCGTTCTTCGCCGAGAATGCCGTTGACACCGGACGGGTGGCCCGAATAGACTCCCCGCACATCTCGCCCTTTCCGGTCCGGGCCCGCGTCGAAGCGGGCGTTCGGATCGCCCTTGCCAACCCGGGAGGCCTAGCGGCCTTTGTCGGAAGGCTGTGCCGCGTCCGGGGCAATGCCCGAGGAGGAATCGACGATGGCGAAAAAGCGAACAGGTGTCACGCGGCGGGAGTTCCTGCAGCAGGCGGCGCTGGCCTCCGGCGCCATGGCCCTGACCGGCCTCGCGCCCACGGCGGTGTTGGCCGGGCAGGCGGGCGAGCAGAAGATCGGCTCCCAGCTCATCGGAAAGCTAGAAGGGCCCAGCCTGATCCTCGATCCTGCCAAGTTCCCCACGAAGTTCTCCGAAGCCCCCATGCTCGCCGAGCTGGTCAAGGCCGGAAAACTCCCCCCCGTCGATAAGCGCATCCCCGAGGAACCGATGGTGGTGAAACCGGTTCACAGCATCGGCCGGTACGGCGGGACCTGGCGACGCGGCTTCACAGGCCCGGGCGACAGCGAGAACGGGAACCGCATCGTCTCCACGGACAAGATCCTTTTCTGGGACTATACCGGGACGAAGGTGATGCCGTGTATCGCCAAGGACTACAAGGTGAGCGACGACGGAAAGGTCGTCACCATCTTCCTGCGCAAGGGCATGAAATGGTCCGACGGGCAGCCTTTCACGGCGGACGACTTCGTCTTCTGGTACGAAGACATCTATCTCAACAAGGACATCCAGCCGACGCCGAACCCGGATTTCATGGTGAACGGAAAGCCGGGACGCCTGACCAAGCGAGACGAGTACACGGTCATGTTCGAGTTCCCGGAGGCGAACTATCTGTTCGTGGACATCCTGGCTGGGAGCACCGCCATGGGCGGCGGCCAGGCCACACAGCAGCATAACGGCCGCACCATGGGCGCCTACATGCCGGCGCACTACCTCAAGCAGTTCCACCCGAAATACGTCGCCAAGGACGAGCTGGACAAGAAGGCCAAGGCGATGGGCTTCGATGGCTGGGTGAGCCTCATCAAGAACCGGTGGGATTGGCGATTGAATCCGGAGCTCCCCGTCGTCGGCCCCTGGAAAACCGTGACTCCTATCAACACGCCGACCTGGACCATGGAGCGGAACCCTTATTATTACGGCATCGACAGCGAGGGGAACCAGCTCCCCTACATCGACAAGATCACGATGGCGCTGGCCGAAAACCTGGAGGTCTTGAACCTCCGCGCCATCGCCGGGGGCTACGACCTGCAGGAGCGCCACACCGCTCTTTCCAAGCTGCCCGTCTTCCTGGAGAACCGGGGAAAGGGAAATTACGACGTTCGCCTCGACCCGGCGCTGAACGGGTCCGACGCCACGCTTCAGATCAACAACACGTACGAGGCAGACGCTGAAATCGCCAAATGGATCCATACTCGGGAGTTCCGACGGGCGTTATCGCTCGGCATCGACCGCGATCAGCTGAACGAGACCTTCTGGCTGGGCGTGGGAACCGCCGGCTCGGTGGCGCCGTCCGAGAGTATGCCCTACAGCCCAGGGCCGGAATGGCGCAAGAAGTGGTCCACGTATAACCCGAAGCAGGCCAACGAATTCCTGGACAAGCTCGGCCTTGCCAAGAAGGACGGCGAGGGCTACCGCCTCCGGACGGACGGCAAGGGCAGAATTCGCCTGGAGTTGCTCACGGCGGCAGGCTCCTTCATCCCGCACACCCAAATCTGCGAGATGATCAAGCAACAGTGGAAGAAGATCGGGATTGACGCGGACGTCAAGGAGATCGAGCGCAACCTGTTCTTCACCCGCATTAACAACAACGAGCACCAGATTGCCGTTTGGCTGAATGACGGCACCGAGGTCCTGTACCTTTTCCCGCGCCACGCGCTACCCGTGGATACCGTGGAGGCCCTCCTCGGCCCCCAAATCGCCCGCTGGTACGCCAGCGGCGGGACTCAGGGCAAGGAGCCCAAGGATCCTCAGCTCAAGAAGGCGCTGGAGTTGTTCCGCTCCGCCGCGGGGAAGAAGCCCCAGGAACGGTACAAAATTGCCCAGGAGATCTGGAAGATCATGGTGGATGAGCAGTTCAGCATCGGGACCGTCGGCCAGTCGCCGGCCGCCATGGGCGTCCGGATCGTGAGCAAGAAGCTGGGGAACATTCCCGCGCGGCAGGTGAACGCCCAGCACGCCCGGACTCCGTGCAGCTCGCATCCGGCCACGTTCTATTACAAGGCGTAGATCGAGGAAGACAGTCCGCGGTTGACGTCCCCACCCCGTGCTTTCCGAGCGCGGGGTGGGGACCTTCCCTCGGCAGAGGGGACAACGCATGCTTGCCTATCTGGTCCGCCGCTTGATTCTGGCCATCCTCACCACCTGGGCCGTGTCGGTCCTGGCCTATGTCGTGATCGAGTTGCCGCCGGGCGACTACATCACGTCCTACATCGCCCAGATGTCCTCCTCGGGGAGTTTCGTCTCAGCCCAGGAGGCTGAGGCGCTTCGCCAGCAATACGGCCTGGACCAACCGCTCTACATCCAGTACCTACGCTGGATGGGCATGGTCCTCCAGGGGAACTTCGGCATGGCTCTGGAGTACGGTCGGCCTGTCAAGGAAGTCATCGGCGACCGCCTCTGGCTCACGATGGTGGTATCGGTCGGCGCCATCATCTTCACCTGGTTCGTGGCCTTGCCGATCGGCATCTATTCGGCCGTCCGGCAGTATTCGGTCGGGGACTACATCGCGACCTTCGTGGGCTTCATCGGTCTCGCCGTGCCGAGCTTCATGCTGGCGCTCATCCTCATGTACTTCGGCTTCACCATGTTCAACGCCAACATCGGGGGACTCTTCTCCGACGAAATGGCCGAGGCGCCCTGGAGCCTGGCGAAGGCCTGGGATCTGACCATGCACCTTCCGCTGCCCGCGCTCATCCTCGGGTTCGCGGGCACCGCCCAGCTCATCCGGATCATGCGGGCGAACCTGCTGGACGAGCTTGGGAAGCCCTACGTCGTCACGGCGCGGGCTCGCGGCCTGTCGGAAGCCCGCCTGATCCTGAAGTACCCGGTCCGGGTGGCGCTGAACCCCTTTGCCAGCACCATCGGCTACCTCCTGCCGTACGTCGTGTCGGGAAGCATCATCGTCTCGCTCGTGTTGAGCCTCCCCACGGTCGGCCCGCTTCTCCTCAAAGCGTTGGTGGCCCAGGACATGTTCCTGGCTGGAACCATCGTCCTGCTGCTGGGCGTCATGACCGTCATCGGGACCTTCCTGTCCGACCTCCTCCTGATGTGGATCGACCCCCGCATCCGGTTCGAGGGGAAACAGTGAGCGAGCCTACCGTCCGTCCGGCGGCGGTTGCCGAGGAGGACGCCGCGCGGCCTTCCTCGGCCGCCGAGGAACGGGTCTCCGTCGCCACCCAATGGCAGCTCATGTGGTGGCGCTTCAAGAAGCACCGCCTGGCGATGATCAGCACGGCCGTGGTGCTCCTCTTTTACCTGGTCGTGGTCTTCGCCGACTTTCTGGCCTACTCCGACCCGCTCGCCTCCGAGGCGCAGCGCTCCCTTCTGCCTCCGCAGCGGATTCAATGGTTCGACGAGGGCCGCTTCTCGCCCCACGTGTACGGGCTCACGGGCGTGCGGGACCCGATGACCTTCAAGCGAGTCTACACCCCCGATCCGAGCCAGAAGATCGCGATTCGGTTCTTCGTCTCGGGCTTCCAGTATTACGTGTTCGGGCTCATCCCGATGCGCCTGCACCTGATCGGCGTCGCGGATGGTACGCCCGAGGAGAAGCTGTTCATCCTCGGCACCGACGAGCAGGGCCGCGACCTGTGGTCCCGGCTCATGTATGGGACGCGTACCTCCATGAGCATTGGCCTGGTGGGCGTGGGGCTGAGCCTCATCCTCGGGGTCTTCCTGGGGGGCGTCTCCGGCCTCTACGGCGGGATCCTCGACACCGTGATCCAGCGCGTCATCGAGATCCTGCGGTCCATTCCCACAATTCCCCTGTGGATGGGGCTGGCGGCGGCCTTGCCCAACGACTGGAGCATCAACCAGATCTACTTCGCCATCACCCTGATCATCTCGCTGATCGGCTGGACCGAACTGGCCCGGGTGGTGCGCGGCCGCTTCCTCTCCCTCCGCCAAGAGGATTTCGTGATGGCGGCGGAGTTGAGCGGCTGCGGCCAGATGCGGATCATCTTCACACACTTGGTGCCGTCGTTCCTGAGCCACATCATCGCCGCCACCACGCTGGCCATACCGGCCATGATCATCAGCGAGACGTCCCTCAGCTTCCTGGGTCTCGGGCTCCGGCCGCCGGCCATCAGCTGGGGGGTCTTGCTGCAACAGGCGCAGAACATCCAGGCCCTGGCGATCTCGCCATGGCTGTTGATTCCATCGATCCCGGTGACCATCGTGATCCTGGCGTTCAACTTCATGGGCGACGGCTTGCGCGATGCCGCCGACCCGTACGGACATTGAGCGAGGGTTCGATGGTTCGACAGTGCGGCGGTTCGGCGGTTCGGAGATTCCGGTACCGCCGAACAGTCGTACCGCCGTACCGCCGAACCAGAAGCCGGATGAGGACCCGCGGTGAGTAACCAGCAACCGAATGTCGCCCCGATCCTGTCGGTGCGCGATCTCCAGACCTACTTCTTCCCGGACGAAGGCATCGTCAAGGCGGTGGACGGCGCCAGCTTCGACCTCCTGCCGCGGACGACGCTCGGCATCGTGGGCGAAAGCGGCTGTGGCAAGAGCGTCACGGCGCGCTCCATTCTCCGCATCGTGGAGCGGCCCGGCCGGATCGTGGGCGGCTCCATCCTGATGCAGAAGAACGGCTCTCAGGTGGACCTGGCCCAGCTCGACCCGGACAGCCGGGAGATGCGGCAGATCCGGGGCGGGGACATCGGGCTGGTCTTCCAAGAGCCGATGACCTCCTTTAGCCCGGTGCACACGGTCGGCAATCAGATCATCGAGACGATCCGGCTCCATCACCCCGTCAGTAAACAGGAAGCCCGGGAGCGCGGCATCGCCGCGTTCCGCTCCGTGGGCATTCCCAAACCGGAGCGGCGCATTGACGAGTTCGCCTTCGAGCTCAGCGGAGGGCTTCGCCAGCGGGCCATGATCGCCATGGCCCTGTCCTGCGGCCCCCGGATCCTCATCGCGGACGAGCCGACGACGGCCCTGGACGTCACCACGCAGGCGCAGATCCTGGACCTCCTGCGCTCCCTCCAGGAACGGGAGGGCATGACCATCATCCTCATCACGCACAACCTGGGCGTGGTGGCGGAGATGTGCGACAGCGTGGTGGTGATGTACCTGGGGCGCGTGGTGGAGGAGGGCCCGGTGGACGCCATCTTCCACAATGCCAAGCACCCTTACACCCAGGCGCTCCTCCGCTCTATCCCCAGCATTCGCTCCACCGCCCGGACGGAACTGCCGACCATCGCCGGCTCCATCCCGCACCCTTACAACCGGCCGGCCGGGTGTCCGTTCTACCCACGCTGTCCGGATTTCAAGCCGGGTGTGTGCGACAAGGCCGAGCCCGCGCTCACGGTCGTGGGCGACGGGCAGGCGGTGAGCTGCTTCCTGTACGAGTAGACTTGAGGATGGGATCGCCGGTGCGTTTGCTCGAGGTCAGCGGGCTGAAAAAGTTCTTCCCCATCCGCCGCGGGGTCATGCAGCGCGTGGTCGGCCACGTCCGCGCCGTGGATGACGTGAGCTTCTTCGTGGAAAAGGGTGAGTGCCTGTCGCTCGTGGGCGAGAGCGGCTGCGGCAAGACCACGACCTCTCGGTGCATCCTGCGGGCGATCCATCCCACGGCGGGCGAGATCCTTTTCCGGCCCGAAGATGGGGTGGTGGTGGACGTGGCGAAGCTCTCCAAGGCCGAACTCCGGCCGCTCCGCCGCCAGATGCAGATGATCTTCCAGGATCCCTTCTCGTCCCTCAACCCGCGTCGCACGCTCCTCGACATCGTGGCCGAGCCCCTGGTGGCCAATGGGATCGGCGGCCGACACGAGCAGCTCGACCGCGTGGCGGAATTGCTCAAGCTGGTGGGCCTCCGGCCCGAGTATATGCGCCGCTACCCGCATGCGTTCTCGGGCGGCCAGCGCCAGCGCATCGGCATCGCGCGCGCCCTGGCCCTGAACCCCAGCCTCGTGGTAGCCGACGAGCCGGTCTCCGCCCTCGACGTCTCGGTGCAGGCCCAGATCTTGAACCTCATGCTCCGGCTGCAAGACCGGCTCGGCCTCACCTATCTCTTCGTGGCTCACGACCTCTCCGTCGTGAAACATGTGAGCGACCGCGTGGCGGTCATGTACGTCGGGCGCATCGTGGAGATGGCTCCCACAGCACCACTCTTCGCCACGCCCAAGCATCCCTACACCGAGGCATTAATGTCCGCGGTCCCCAAGCCGGACCCGCGGCTCCGTTCTCAGCGGATCGTCCTGGAAGGAGAGGTCGCCGACCCGGCCAATCCTCCCTCGGGTTGCTACTTCCACCCTCGCTGTCGGTATGCCGTTGAAACCTGCCGGACCGAGACCCCGCAGCTCCACGAGATCCAGCCCGGGCACTACGTCAGCTGTCATCGTGCGGCCGAGCTCAGCTTGAAGGGTATCGTGGCGTGAGCGGAAGTCGCTTGGTGTATTCCACCCGCGGCGGGCGCGTGCGGCAACCCGAGGAGCACCCAAGCAACTCAGATCGCCCGCCGGCAAAGTCCCCGGTCCCGAATGACGGCGTGATTCGCATCTTCCGAGAACGCGGCGGCCGGAACGGCAAGGTGGTGACCGTCGTCCGCGGCCTCCCGCCGGGCGCGGCGCTCCTCGCCCTGGCCGCCAACCTGAAGCGGATTTGCGGAGCCGGCGGCACCGTCAAGGATGGCGTCCTGGAGATCCAAGGCGACCACCGCGACCGGTTGGCCTGGGATTTGCGAACGCAGGGCTACACCGTCAAGCTCGCAGGGAGATAAGATCCTGGCTGACGCCCCCCACGTTGATCGCTCGGGTGGTCGCACCCGAGGAAAGGAGCGCACTGTCGATGTCCGCTGACGGCACCAAGACCCAGGCGTGGACGTGGGATCTCGCACTGCAAGGTATCGTCCCGCCGATGATCTCCCCGCTGAGCGCGACCGGCGAGGTGGACGGCAAAGCTCTCACGGTAATCGTCAACCACATCCTGGGCGGTGGGTGCAGCGGCCTGTTTGTTTTGGGCGGGTGCGGGGAAGGCGCGTGGCTGACCCGCGAGCAGCGGTCCGCCGTCATCCGGGCCGCGACGCGGGCCGCAGAGGGGCGGGCGCCCGTTCTCGCGGGCGTCATGCTGCCGGCGACCGGGCCGGCGATCGAGGCCGCACGGCAGGCGGCGGACGATGGAGCCGACGCCCTGGTGGTGGGATCGCCGTACTACTTCAGCGTGGACGCAGCCGCTCAGCAGCGCCACGTGGAGGCGATTCTCGGGGCCGTTTCACTTCCGCTCTTGCTGTATAACATCCCGCAGGCGACGCATAACCCCCTGAGGCCCGAGACCGTCGCGCAGCTGGCGCAGGATCGGCGTATTCTCGGGATCAAGGATTCGGCGGGCGACTTCGAAGCCTTCCAGGGATTCCTGGCGATCAAGAAGCGGCGGGCCGATTTCCGCGTGCTCCAGGGAAACGAGCATTTCGCGTCGGCGAGCCTGCTCCTGAGAGGCGACGGACTGGTACCCGGCATGGCCAACTTCGCCCCGGCTCTTTTCGTTGCCCTGCACCGGGCCGCGGCTGTAGGCGATGCCGCGGCGTGCGTGAGCCTGCAGGAAGAGATCGCCGACCTCTGCACCTTGCACACCCACGGTCACTGGCTGCCCGCCCTCAAAGCCGCCTGCGCGATGCTCGGCCTCGGGAACGGCATGCC
>Ga0316629_10000329_pt1 | contig 9907 bp, 10 predicted proteins | sample OWC_May_M1_C1_D1_FD_207654 | JGI IMG/M metagenome (GOLD analysis project Ga0316629, IMG submission 207654) | Wetland soil microbial communities from Old Woman Creek delta, Ohio, United States - OWC_May_M1_C1_D1_A | ecosystem: Environmental > Terrestrial > Soil > Wetlands | place: USA: Ohio... | reverse complement strand
GGCGGGTGGGTGCGCATGCGGAAAATGCAGGGACATGGAGCAAGCCTGAAGATCAAAGGATGCAAATTACCATACGGTAGCGAATTGAAAAAACTTCCTTCTTCTGATCTACTTGGCTGCAGTCGACAAGGATCGCCCAGTGCCCCAGACCACCATCACTTTCACCATCTCCGATCTCGCCCGCGAATTCGGGATCACGCCGCGCACGATCCGCTTCTGGGAAGACCAGGGCATCCTTGCACCGGAACGTGAAGGCAGCAAGCGGGTATTTACCCGGCGCGACCGCGCCCGCCTCAAAATGGCCCTACGCGGCAAACGCCTCGGGTTGAGCCTGGCCGAGATCAAGGACCTGATCGGCATGTACGCGTCGACCGAGGACGAAACGCCGCAACTGCTGGAGTGCCTGCGCGTCATGTCCAAGCGGCGGGAAGCCCTCGAACAGCAGCGCGAGGACATCGAGGCGATGCTGGCGGATATTTCCCTGTTCGAGCAACAGTGCCAGCAAGAACTGGTGCGTCGCGATTCCCGATGAAAAATCTCCCAAGGATAGTTGACGTTAACGTCAACGTAAATACAATCACGCCATGAGCCATATTTCCGACCCCCATTTTGCCGAACGCGTCCGCGCCAGCTTCGCGCTGCAGCACGCGATGGCGCTGATCCGCGCGACGCTGCCGATCGTCGAGCACGGTTTCACCGAGATTCACCTGCCGCACTGGAGCGGCGTCGAGCAACAGCATGGTTTCGTACATGGCGGCGTGGTCGGGATGATTGCCGATTCGGCAGCCGGCTATGCGGCGATGACCATGGTGCCGCCCTCGGCTTCGGTGCTGAGCGTGGAATACAAGATCAACAACATGGCGCCCGCCGACGGCGACTACCTGATTGCCGCCGGCAGGGTGATCCGGGCCGGGCGGACGCTGATCGTCACCCAGGGTGAGGTCTTCGCGATCAAGGACGGCCGGAAAACACAATGCGCGCTGATGCAACAGACCGTCATGGTCATGCATGGCAAACCCGAAAAATCCCAGGGAGAAAAACCGTGAACATTCCCAGCCTCGACTTCGGCCTCGGCGAAGACATCAACCTGCTGCGCGATGCCGTGAAGGCCTTTGCCGATGCCGAGATCGCGCCGCGTGCGGCGGAGATCGACCGCGTCAACGAATTCCCCGCCGACCTGTGGAAGAAATTCGGCGACATGGGCCTGCTCGGCATGACCGCCGGCGAGGAATACGGCGGCACCAACCTGGGCTACCTCGCGCACATCGTCGCGCTGGAGGAGATCTCCCGTGCCTCGGCCTCGGTCGGCCTCTCCTACGGCGCCCACTCCAACCTGTGCGTCAACCAGATCCGCCGCAACGGCAGCGAAGCGCAACGCCAGAAATACCTGCCCAAGCTGATTTCCGGAGAGCATGTCGGCGCCCTGGCAATGTCCGAGCCGAATGCCGGCTCCGATGTCGTGTCGATGAAGCTGAAAGCCGAGAAAAAAGGCGACCGTTACGTCCTCAACGGTTCCAAGATGTGGATCACCAACGGTGGCGATGCTGACACGCTGGTGGTTTATGCCAAAACCGACCCGAACGCCGGCGCCAGGGGCATGACCGCCTTCATCGTCGAAAAGGGCTTCACCGGATTCAGCTGTGGCACCCACCTCGACAAGCTCGGCATGCGCGGCTCGAACACCTTCCCGCTGTTCTTCGACGATTGCGAAGTCCCGGAAGAGAACGTCCTCGGCGGCGTCGGGAACGGCGTCCGGGTCCTGATGTCCGGCCTCGACTACGAGCGCGCCGTTCTCTGCGGCGGCCCGCTCGGCATCATGGCTGCCTGCATGGACGTCGTCGTCCCCTTCCTGCATGAGCGCAAGCAGTTCGGCCAGGCGATCGGCGAATTCCAGCTGATGCAGGGCAAGGTCGCCGACATGTATTCCACTTGGCAAGCCACGCGCGCCTATGTTTATGCGGTCGGTCGCGCCTGCGATGTGAGCGATCACTCACGAACGCTGCGCAAGGATGCCGCCGGGGCCATTCTCTACTCCGCCGAGAAGGCGACCTGGATGGCCGGCGAAGCCATTCAAACTTTGGGTGGCGTCGGCTATACCAACGAGTACCCGACCGGCCGCCTGTGGCGCGATGCCAAGCTCTACGAGATCGGCGCCGGTACCTCGGAAATCCGTAGAATGCTGATTGGTCGCGAACTGTTCGCCGAAACCGCTTGACCACGCGCTCACCCGCAACTGGAGTCTTGCTCGCATGGCAGTAATCCTGCGCACACTCAGCACCACCGACAGCGAAGCCCTGGAACAGGTTCGCCAATACTTTCGCAATTACGCGGGATGGCTGGGTGTCGATCTGTCCTACCAGAACTTCGACCAGGAAATGGCCTCCCTCCCCGGCGCCTATTCGGCACCCGAAGGTCGGCTGTTTTTTGCCGAAGTCGATGGTCGACCGGCGGGCTGTGTCGGCATTCGACCATTGATCGGCAGCGACGGCCTCTGCGAGATGAAGCGCCTCTACGTGACGCCTGAAGAACGCGGCCACGGTATCGGTGCCGCGCTGGCACTGGCGGCGATCAAGGCAGCCAGGGAAATAGGCTACCGCAAGCTGATGCTCGACACGCTGCCCAACATGCGCATGGCCGTGAAGCTCTACCGCGAACTCGGCTTCACCGAGGCGCCTGCCTACTACCAGACGCCGGTCGAGGGCACGATGTTCCTCGCGCTCGACCTGGAAAACTGGCGCGAGGAGGAAATCCGCAACGAGAACCTCTCCCACCTGTTCGATTTCAACCGCGCCTGGGCCCGCCAGATGCGGGAAATCGATCCGACCTACTTCGAGAAACTGGCCCGCTTGCAGACCCCGGAACTGCTGTGGATCGGTTGCTCCGACTCGCGCGTCCCGGCCAACGAGATCGTCGGCCTGCTGCCGGGCGAGGTCTTCGTGCACCGCAACGTCGCCAATGTCGTCGTCCATACCGACCTCAACTGCCTGTCGGTGATCCAGTACGCGGTCGACGTGCTGAAGGTGAAACACATCATGGTCGTCGGCCACTATGGCTGCGGGGGCGTCGGCGCCGCGCTGCGCCGCGACCGGGTCGGCATCGTCGACCTCTGGCTGCGTCATGTAAATGACGTGCACAACAAGCATCTCGCCAACGTCGATAGCCTGCCTGAAGCCCTACGCCACGACCGCCTGTGCGAACTGAACGTACTGGAGCAGGTGGTCAATGTCTGCCACAACCCGGTCGTCCAGGATGCCTGGCGGCGTGGCCAGCGCCTGACTGTCCATGGCTGGATCTATGGCCTCAAGGACGGCCTGATGCACGATTTCGGCATTACCGTGCATCGCCCCGAGGATTTGCAGCCACGTTACGACGCTGCATTGAAGGCGCTGGACGCCTAAGACAATAAAATCAGAAGCTTGCACTAGTCTTGATTGTCACACTGGAGAACCCGGCATGAATGACCCGATCGTCATCGTTTCCGCCACCCGCACCCCCCTGGGCAGCCTTCAGGGCTGCTTTACCAGCCTGGCCGCCGCCAGCCTCGGCGCCGTCGCCATCAGAGCCGCTGTCGAACGGGCCAGTATAAGCGCCGACCTCATCGAGGAGGTGCTGATGGGCTGCGTGCTGCCGGCTGGCCAGGGCCAGGCGCCGGCCCGTCAGGCCGCCTTGCAGGCCGGGCTGCCGCTGGCGGCCGGCTGCGCCACGATCAACAAGGTCTGTGGTTCGGCGATGAAGGCGACCATGCTCGGCCACGATGGCATTGTCGCCGGCTCCTGCGGCATTGCCGTGGTCGGCGGCATGGAGTCGATGACCAACGCCCCCTACCTGCTGCCGAAAGCCCGCGGCGGCTACCGCCTCGGCCACGGCCAGGTCATCGACCACATGTTCATGGATGGTCTGGAAGACGCCTACTCCAGCGAAAACCGCGGCCGCCTGATGGGCACCTTCGCCGAAGAGTGTGCGACCATTTATGGTTTCACCCGCGACGCGCAGGATGCATTCGCCATCCGCTCGACCACCCGCGCCAAGCAGGCCAGCGACGACGGCAGCTTCGCCTGGGAAATTGCCCCGGTCACCGTCGCCGGACGCCAGGGTGATGTCGTCATCGACAAGGATGAAGGGCCGTTCGCGGTCAACATCGAAAAGATCCCGAATTTGAAACCTGCCTTCCGCAAGGATGGCACCGTGACCCCGGCCAATTCGTCGTCGATCTCCGACGGCGCCGCCGCCATGGTCCTGATGCGCGCTTCGCAGGCTGAAAGGCTGGGGCTGAACCCGATCGCCCGCATCGTCGGCCACACCACCCACGCCCACGCACCGGCGCTGTTCCCGACTGCACCGGTCGGCGCCATGCAGAAATTGTTCGTAAAAACCGGGTGGACCGCAGCCGGGGTCGATCTCTACGAAATCAACGAAGCCTTTGCCGTGGTCACCATGGCCGCCTTGCACGACCTCAAGCTGCCGGCCGAGAAGGTCAACATCCATGGCGGCGCCTGCGCGCTCGGCCACCCGATCGGCGCTTCCGGCGCCCGCATCGTCGTCACGCTGCTCGGCGCCCTGAAGAAGCACGGCCTCAAGCGCGGCGTCGCCGCGCTGTGCATCGGCGGTGGCGAAGCCACGGCGCTCGCGGTGGAAATACTGTAAGTGCCGCAACAGCCCTGGTTCATCACCTACCTCAAGCTGATCAGCGCCATGTTCATGTGGGGCGGCACCTGGATCGCGGGACGCATCGTCGCGCAGGAACTGGCCGCCCCGCTGGCCGTGCCGGCCCTCCGCTTCCTGCTCGCCGGGATCGTGCTGGCCGGCTTTGCCCTGCTCACCGAGGGTCGCATTCCGCGCCCGCAAACCGGCAGCGAGTGGGGCACCGTCAGCGGCCTAGCGATTACCGGCATCTTCCTCTACGCCCTGTGCTTCTTTTATGGCCTGAAGCACATCAGCGCCGGACGCGGCGCGCTGGTCGTCGCCCTGACCCCGGTCGTCGTTGCGCTGGCTGCCTGGTTTCTCGGACAGGAGCGGATGACCCCGCTCAAGCTGGCAGGCATCGCCATTGCGATGGCCGGCTGTCTGACAGTCATCGGCAACGGCAACCCGCTGGCGCTGCTGCACGGCTCGGTCGGCATCGGCGAGTGGCTGATCCTCGGCTGCGTGTTGTGCTGGACGGCCTATACCTTTATCGGCCGGCACGCCACGAAGACCCTTTCGCCAATTGCGGCAACGCTGTGGGCCAGCCTGATCGGCGCTCTGCTGCTCGGCATCACCGCGCTGATCCAGGGCGGCACCGATCTCGCCGAATGGTCGCCCGCAGTCTGGGCCAGCGTGATCTTCCTGGCGGTCGGCGGCACCGCCCTCGCCTTCACCTGGTTTGCCGACGGCGTCAAGCGCCTCGGCGCCGCCAAGGCGTCCGCCTTCGTCAACCTCGTCCCGGTGTTCGCCGTCCTGCAGGCTGCCGTCCTGCTCGACGAACGCCTCGGGCTGTCCGTGCTCGCAGGTGGCCTGCTGGTCATCGCCGGCGTCTGGCTGACCGCCAATTTCTCGGAGAGAGCAGCATGATCCTGACACAGGAACAGGAAATGATCCGCGACGCGATGCGCAGTTTCGCGCAGGAGCGCCTCGCCCCGTTCGCCCACGAATGGGATCGCAACCATACCTTCCCCGCCGCTGCGCTCAAGGAACTGGGCGCGCTCGGCGCGCTCGGCATGGTCGTGCCGGAAGAATGGGACGGCGCCGGCATGGACTACATGGCGCTGGTCCTGACCCTCGAGGAAATCGCCGCCGGCGATGGCGCCACGTCGACCATCGTCAGCGTGCAGAATTCGCTGGCCTGCGGTATCACGATGAAATACGGCAGCGCCGCACAGAAGGAAGAATGGCTGAAGCCGCTGGCCCGTGGTGACAAGCTCGGCTGCTTTTGCCTGACCGAGCCGCACACCGGCTCCGACGCGGCGGCGATCACCACCCGCGCCGACCGCGATGGCGACCATTTCGTGCTCAATGGCGTCAAGCAATTCATCACCACCGGCAAGCATGCCGACGTGGCAATCGTCTTCGCGGTCACCGACAAGGGAGCCGGCAAGAAGGGCATTTCCTGCTTTCTGGTGCCAACCGCGACGCCCGGCTACATCGTCGCCCGCATCGAGGAAAAAATGGGCCAGCACGCGTCCGACACTGCGCAGATCCTGTTCGAGAACTGCCGTGTGCCAGGCGCCGCCCTGCTCGGCAACGAAGGCGAAGGCTACAGGATCGCGCTGTCCAATCTCGAAGCCGGGCGCATCGGCATCGCCGCCCAGTCGGTCGGCATGGCGCGCGCCGCCTTCGAGGCGGCTGTCCGCTATGCGAAGGAACGGGTCGCCTTCGGCGTGCCGATCATCGACCATCAGGCCGTCAACTTCCGCCTCGCCGACATGGCCACCCAGATCGATGCCGCCCGACTCATGGTCTGGCGCGCCGCTGCCTTGAAGGACGCCGGGAGACCCTGCCTGACCGAAGCCTCGATGGCCAAGATGTTGGCCTCGGAAATGGCCGAAAAGGTCTGTTCCGACGCCATCCAGGTCCACGGCGGCTACGGCTACGTCAGCGACTTCCCGGTCGAGCGCATCTACCGCGACGTGCGCGTCTGCCAGATCTACGAAGGCGCCAACGACATCCAGCGGCTGGTCATCGGCCGTGCCGTGGCTGCATAAGGAGACGCGAATGGCCGAGCCCATCGATTTCTGGTTCGATTTTTCCAGCCCCTACGGCTACCTGATGAGCGAACGCATCGACGATCTGGCTGCCCGTTTCGGGCGCAAGGTGCGCTGGCACCCGATCCTGCTCGGCGTCATATTCAAGGCTCACGGCGGCGCACCGCTGACCCTGCAACATCCCGCCAGGGCCGCTTACGCGCTGCTCGATTTCGAGCGTTCGTCACGCTTCATGGGCATCCCTTACCGCCACCCGACACGTTTTCCGCTGCCGACGCAAAACGCCGCCCGCGCCTATTACTGGCTGCACGGCGAGGACTGTCCGCTGGCCCGGCGCTTTGCTCACGCCGTCTATCGCGCGCTGTTTGTGGACGACAGCGACATATCCGCGCCCGATGTCGTGCTTGAAATTGCCGCGAATCTGGGCGTCGACCGCGCCAATCTGGAAACAGCCCTGCAAAACCCGGAAATCAAGAACAGGTTGAAGGAAGAAGTCGACAACGCGCTACGCGTTGGCGTCTTCGGCTCGCCGCATGTCATCATCGACGGTGAAGCATTCTTCGGCGCCGACCGCCTGCCGCAAATCGAGCGCTGGCTGCAAGCCGGAGGCTTCTGAAATCAACATGGAACCACGCCTCAACAGCAAGGAAAAGTCATGAAAAGCATCTGCGTCTTCTGCGGCTCGAATATCGGCCGCGACCCGCGTTACCGCGCTGAAGCGGAAAGCCTCGGGCGACTGCTCGCGGCGCGCGGCATCGAACTGGTCTATGGCGGCGGCAACGTCGGGCTGATGGGGGCCATCGCCGATGCCTGCCTGGCCGCTGGCGGCACGGTCATCGGCGTCATTCCTGAGGCGCTGGTCGGCAAGGAAGTGGCCGGTCGCGTCGTTGATCACCGGGCGCTGACCCGAATGGAAGTGGTCGATTCGATGCATACCCGCAAGGCGCGGATGGCTGAACTTTCTGACGGCTTCGTCGCCCTGCCCGGCGGATTCGGCACCTTCGAGGAATTCTGCGAAGTCCTGACCTGGGGCCAGCTCGGGTTTCACGTGAAACCGATGGGGCTGCTCAATGTCGCGGGTTTCTTCGACCCGCTGCTCGCCATGTTCGACCATGCGGTCCACCAGGGCTTCCTGCGTGCGGAAAACCGGGCCATGGCGCTCGCCGAAACGGATATCGAGCGTTTGCTTGACGCCATGGGCGCCTACCGGCCCGAGCCGGTCAGCAAATGGCTGAAGGAATCACAGCAGCTTTGACAGCGAGGCAACATGACCGTCCTTAAGACCCAGCTCAACCCGCGCAGCGCTGATTTTCAGGCGAACGCTGCAGCCATGGCAACGGTCGTTGCCGACCTGCACGAAAAGGTCGACAAGATCGCCCTCGGCGGCCCGGAAGCCGCCCGCCAGAAGCATCTGGCCCGTGGCAAACTACTGCCGCGCGAGCGCGTCAACGGCCTGCTCGACCCCGGCACACCCTTCCTCGAAATTGGCCAGTTCGCCGCCTGGGGCATGTACGGCGGCGACGTCCCGGCGGCCTCGGTGATCGCCGGCATCGGCCGCGTCAATGGCGTCGAATGCATGGTCGTCGCCAACGATGCGACGGTGAAGGGCGGCACCTACTACCCGCTGACCGTCAAGAAGCACCTGCGCGCCCAGGAAATCGCCCTGGAAAACCGCCTGCCCTGCGTTTATCTGGTCGATTCCGGCGGCGCCTTCCTGCCGATGCAGGACGAGGTTTTCCCGGACAAGGAGCACTTCGGCCGCATCTTCTTCAACCAGGCCAACATGTCGGCCCAAGGCATTCCGCAGATCGCCGCCGTGCTCGGCTCGTGCACCGCCGGCGGCGCCTACGTGCCGGCGATGTGCGACGAGTCGATCATCGTCAAAAATCAGGGCACCATCTTTCTCGGCGGCCCGCCGCTGGTCAAGGCAGCCACCGGCGAAGTGGTCAGCGCCGAAGATCTCGGCGGGGCCGACGTGCATACGCGCATTTCCGGCGTCGTCGACCATCTGGCCGAGAACGATGCCCACGCACTAGCCATCGCCCGCCGCATCGTCAAGGACCTGAACTGGAAGAAGGCCCCGCCGGTCACGCTGACCCAGCCCCTCGAGCCGCGCTACCCGGCGCAGGAGCTGTACGGCGTCATCCCGACCGACAGCAAGAAGCCCTTCGACGTGCGCGAGATCATCGCCCGCATCGTCGACGATTCCGATTTCGACGAATTCAAGGCGCGCTACGGCACCACGCTGGTCTGCGGTTTCGCCCGCATCCACGGCTACCCGGTCGGCATCGTCGCCAACAACGGCATCCTGTTCAGCGAATCGGCCCTGAAAGGTGCCCACTTCATCGAACTGTGCGCCCAACGCGGCATTCCACTGGTTTTCCTGCAGAACATCACCGGCTTCATGGTCGGCCGCAAGTACGAGAACGGCGGCATCGCCCGCGACGGGGCCAAGATGGTGACCGCCGTCGCCACGGCGAAGGTGCCGAAATTCACCGTCGTCATCGGCGGCAGTTTTGGTGCCGGCAACTACGGCATGTGCGGCCGCGCCTATTCGCCGCGCTTCCTGTGGATGTGGCCGAATGCCCGCATTTCGGTGATGGGCGGCGAACAGGCCGCCGCCGTGCTGGCCACCGTCAAGCGCGACGGCATCGAGGTGGCCGGCAAGACCTGGAGCGCCGAGGAAGAAGCGGCGTTCAAGGCGCCGATCCGCGAGCAGTACGAAACGCAGGGCCACCCCTATTACGCCTCGGCGCGGCTGTGGGACGACGGCATCATCGATCCGGCGGATACCCGCCGCGTCCTCGGCCTCGGCCTTTCCGCCGCGATGAACGCCCCGGCCGAGGGAACCAAGTTCGGCATCTTCCGGATGTAATGGAACTCGATCATGTACCTGCCCAAGCACTTTGCCGAAGACGATGTCGCCAGGATGCATGCCCTGATGCGTGCCCATCCGCTCGCCACGTTGATCAGCCATGGCCCGGACGGCCTCAACGCCAACCACATTCCACTGCTGCTGGCCGATGGCAAGCTGCAAGGCCATGTCGCGCGCGCCAATTCCTTGTGGAAAGTCGGCAACGTCGCCGGCGAAGTACTGGTGATTTTCCACGGCCACGAAAGCTATATCAGCCCGTCCGGCTACGCGACCAAGGCCGAGCACGGCAAGGTCGTGCCGACCTGGAACTACGTCGCCGTGCATGCCTATGGCGACCTGCGGGTAGTCGATG
>Ga0316629_10000325_pt1 | contig 9943 bp, 10 predicted proteins | sample OWC_May_M1_C1_D1_FD_207654 | JGI IMG/M metagenome (GOLD analysis project Ga0316629, IMG submission 207654) | Wetland soil microbial communities from Old Woman Creek delta, Ohio, United States - OWC_May_M1_C1_D1_A | ecosystem: Environmental > Terrestrial > Soil > Wetlands | place: USA: Ohio... | reverse complement strand
CACGGTACGTCGCGATGACGTCTTCTGCCTGACGCTCGAGGACGCCGGAGAGCACCAGGGCGCCACGCGGGGCGACGCGTGCGAGCAAGGCCGGTGCGAGCAGCTTCAGCGGATTCGAAAGGATGTTGGCCAGCACGATGTCGAACGTCCCGGACGGCAGACCGGCCGGATCAGTGTAGCGTGCAGTGACACCATTGGCCGCCGAGTTGTCGCGCGCCGCGACGAGTGCCTGCTCGTCTACGTCGACGCCAAGCAGGGACCCCGCGCCCAGTTTTCCGGCGGCGATCGCAAGAATGCCCGAGCCGCAGCCGTAGTCGAGCACGGTACTGCCGGGCGTGAGATTGCTGTCGAGCCACGCCAGGCACAGCTGCGTCGTCGGGTGCGTTCCGGTGCCGAACGCGACGCCTGGATCGAGTCGCACGACGACCGCCTGCGGATCCGGAGCGTCGTGCCACGAGGGCACGATCCACAGCCGATCGCTGATCTGCGTCGGCGGGAACTGCGACTGCGAAACGCGCACCCAGTCAGCGTCTTCGACCGGCCGGCAGCTTTCGATTGGCGGAGCCGGCAGTCCCGCGGCCCGGCTCGCGACTTCGAGGAGCCGCTCGCTGCCGGGGCCGTCCGCCTCGGCGAGGACGCGCAGCCGACTGCGTGACCACGCGTGCCGCTCGGGCTCGAATCCCGGCTCGCCGTACAGTGGAGACTCGTTGGCGGATTCCGCCGCGGCGTCCTCTACCGCTACCGACAGGGCCCCCGCCTCCAGCAGCGCATCGGCCAGCGCCTCCGCGTGCTGCTCGTCCGCGAGCAGGGTGATCTCGTGCAGCACGCGCGGCCTAGGCGCCCTGCCGCGCGGCGATGCGCTTTTCGAGGTAGTGAATGCTGGTGCCGCCGAGCACGAACTTCTCGTCCATCAGCAGCTCCCGGTGTAACGGGATATTGGTCTGGATGCCCTCGACGACCATCTCCGACAGCGCGATGCGCATGCGTGCCAGCGCTTGGTCACGCGTGTCGCCGTAGCAGATGACCTTGCCGATCATCGAGTCGTAGTTGGGTGGCACGAAGTAGCCACTGTAGGCATGCGAGTCGACGCGCACCCCCGGTCCGCCCGGCGGATGCCAGCCGGTGATGCGGCCGGGCGACGGCGTGAACTTGAACGGATCCTCGGCGTTGATGCGGCACTCGATCGCGTGCCCCTTCTGCACGACGTCGCGCTGGCGGAACCGCAGCTTCTCGCCGGCGGCGATGCGGATCTGTTCCTGCACGATGTCGATACCCGTCACCATCTCCGTCACCGGGTGCTCGACCTGTACCCGGGTGTTCATCTCGATGAAGTAGAACTCGTTGTCCTGGTACAGGAACTCGAACGTTCCCGCCCCGCGATAACTGATCTTCTTGCAGGCCTCGACGCAGCGGTCGCCGATCTTGTCGACGACTCGACGGTTGATGCCGGGAGCGGGGGCCTCCTCGATGATCTTCTGGTGGCGGCGCTGCATCGAGCAGTCACGCTCACCGAGCCAGACGGCATTGCGGTGCTGGTCGGCCAGGATCTGGATCTCGATATGGCGCGGCGTCTCGAGGTACTTCTCCATATAGACCGCAGGATTGCCGAAGGCCGCCTGCGCTTCCTGACGAGTCATCGTGACCGCGTTAAGAAGCGCCGCCTCGGTGTGCACCACGCGCATTCCGCGTCCGCCGCCGCCCCCGGAGGCCTTGATGATCACCGGGTAGCCGATCGCACGCGCAGCGCGGACGATTTCGCGCGGCTCCTCGGACAGCGCGCCCTGCGCCCCGGGCACGGTCGGCACCCCTGCTGCAGTCATCGCCTGCTTGGCGGAGACCTTGTCGCCCATCAGCCGGATCGACTCGGGGCGCGGCCCGATGAAGACGAACCCGCTTTTTTCGACCCGCTCGGCGAAATCGGCGTTTTCGGAAAGGAAGCCGTAACCTGGATGGATCGCCTCGGCGTCCGTCACCTCGGCGGCGCTGATGATGGCCGGGATGTTGAGGTAGCTGTCACGCGATGGCGGTGGTCCGATGCACACCGACTCATCAGCGAGTTTCACGTACTTCGCGTCCGTGTCTGCCTCCGAGTGGACTACGACGGTGCGTATTCCCATCTCGCGGCAGGCGCGCTGGATGCGCAGCGCGATCTCTCCACGATTGGCGATGAGTATCTTCTTGAACACGACAGGTGGCCCGAGCGTCAGGAAGCGCGCGCGCCGCTGCGCGCCCGTCCCGGGCAAGGCCGGCGGCCCCGGCGCGCTTCGAGAGGGCGATGCACGCGGCTGCTACTCGATGATGAAGAGCGGCTGGCCATACTCGACCGGTTGGCCGTTTTCGACGAGGATCTGGGTCACTTTTCCGCCGACTTCGGCTTCGATCTCGTTCAACAGCTTCATCGCCTCGATGATGCACAGCGTGTCCCCGGGCTTCACCTCCGCACCCTGCTCGATGAAGGATGGTGCTCCCGGACTTGGCGACCGGTAGAAGGTCCCCACCATCGGCGACTTGACGACATATCCGGCGGGCGCCTCGGGCTCGACCGGCACGAGTGCCGGCGAGGCGGCAGACTGCGCGGGGGCGGAGGGATGCGGGGCGGCGAAAGTCAGCGGAGCCGCGGGCGCCGGGGCGTAGGCCGGTGTCTTGACGATCCTGACCTTGTCCTCGCCTTCCGTGACCTCGAGCTCGGCTATGCCCGATTCCGCCACAAGGTCGATCAGTGTCTTGAGCTTTCTCAGATCCATGCTGACTCCGGATCAAGCGGTGCGTTCGGCCAGCGCGAATTCGAGCGCGTAGCGGTAGCCCGCCGCGCCGAGTCCCACGACCGAGCCGACGGCAAGGTCGGACAGATAGGAATGGTGGCGAAACTCTTCGCGGCGATGCACGTTCGAGAGGTGAACCTCGATGAAGGGCAGCGCAACGGCGGCCAGCGCGTCGCGTAGGGCAATGCTCGTATGCGTGAGCGCGCCGGCATTAATAATGATGAATCGGGTCCCATCGGTGCGCGCGGTATGGATGCGATCCACCAATGCACCTTCATGGTTGCTCTGGAAAAAGACGACTTCTGCGCCGCATTTTCCCGCAACGTCGGTCAATTCGGACTCAATGTCGGCCAACGAGCGCCCGCCATAGACTGCGGGCTCACGCGTACCGAGCAGGTTGAGATTGGGGCCGTTGATAACGAGGATTCGGCTTGACACGATGCACCCACCATTTTGGCAAGATTTTCAACGCAGTTGACGTCAGATACGACCTACTTGCCCGAAGGTGCGGAGTCTGGACTTTCCGGGACCGGTTGTCCACCCGACCTCAACCGTCCAGTCGTGTGTCCAGCCATGCGCGGAGCAGTTCCGGCTTGATGAGTCCGAGTCGGGTCTGGACGACAGTTCCCTGCGGGCTGATCAGCACCGTATACGGTAGCGCACCGCTAGGATTGCCCAGCTCCCGCGCCAGGTTGCTTCCCGTCGCCCCTGCGACCAGCAGCGGCAACTCCAGATCCAGCTGCTTGCGGAAGCGACGTATCGCGTCGGCGTTGTCGATGCCGAGGCCTACCACGGCTACGCCGCGACCGGCGTAGTCGCGCGACACCTGATCCAGGTGAGGCATTTCCTCGACACAAGGCGCACACCAGGTCGCCCAGAAATTGAGCACAAGCCACTTGCCCTTCCACTGCGCTAGAGGTTGAGGGCGGCCGTCAGGGTCATCGAAGACCTGGGCGAACAGACGCTCGACCGCCGGGGCACTGACACGCTCCCCTGTGGTCAAGTACAGCGCCACGCCGGCACCGGTTGCGACTGCGACCACCCCGACGCCTGCCAACAGGAACGTACGGCGACCCGAGGTCATGTCGATTCGGCGATCAGACGACGCAGGGCGCTCAGGTTCGCGCGTCCGCTGGCTGCGACCGGATGGAGTTCAAAGTCGACCGTCGATACGGCCCGAATGCGGGGAGCGACGCGGATTGCGTCGTGCTCGAACACATGCAGGCGCACGCCAACGCGTCGCATGGAAGCGGGCAGTCCCGGTTCGTGCGCCGTCACCGTAAAGAGCAGCCGTTCCTGCGCGGTCGGTCGGACACCCGAGTCGCCCGGCTCGGCGTCGAAATCGATACCGGCGTTCATCAGTGCCACCTCCACGTCCTTGGCGCTGTCGCTGAACAGGTGCAGTTCAATATCGGAGTGCTCCGTCGCGGTGCCTCCCAGCACCGCGCCGACCAGGTGCGGGTTGAACTCGGCCAGTGGTTCCATGACAGCAGCGGCCGTTCGGCGCAGCGCTGCGAGCAACGCGGGATGCGTGTCCGCTGCGAACAGGCTCAAATGGCGCCGCACTTCGTATTCGACCTCGGCGTTGTCCGGCAACACGCCGTGGGTCTCGGCGTCGGGGCCGAGCAGCGCCTGCACCGCGCGGCGCTTGGCCTGGCGGTAATCGCAGCCCTCCTCGGCAATCAGGCGCGCGGCCGCGGCGGCCAATTCCGCGCGCAGCGTGTCTTGAGCAGATGGCATGGTGGTCGGGGAGTCTAGCGGCCGGGAGAAAATGACGCGGCGCATTACAATCGCGCGCCTTCTAAAGACGAGCGGCGGTTCGACTTCACGTCAGCCGGTTCGTTCGGGATCCCCCGTGCATATCCACATCCTCGGAATCTGCGGCACCTTCATGGGTGGCCTGGCGCAGCTCGCGCTGGCCAGCGGCCATCGCGTCTCCGGCTGCGATGCCAATGTCTATCCGCCGATGAGCGACCAGCTGGCGACGGCCGGTGTCCGGCTCGTGGAGGGTTACGACGCTGGCCAGATTGCATTGGCGCCGGACGTCTGGGTGATCGGCAACGTGGTGACCCGTGGCAACCCGCTGATGGAAGCCATCCTCGACCGCGGGCTGCCGTTCGTTTCCGGCCCGCAGTGGCTCGCCGACCATATCCTGCCGGGCAAACACGTGCTGGGCGTGGCGGGAACGCATGGCAAGACAACGACCTCGGCGATGTTGACGGGCATCCTGGAGCACGCCGGGCTGGCGCCGGGGTTCCTCGTCGGCGGCGTCCCGACCGACTTCGGAGTTTCCGCACGACTCACCTCGGCCCGCCACTTCGTCATCGAGGCGGACGAATACGACACGGCGTTCTTCGACAAGCGCTCGAAATTCCTGCATTACCGCCCCCGTACAGCGATCCTTAATAACCTCGAGTTCGATCACGCCGACATCTTTGCCGACCTGGCGGCGATCGAGACGCAGTTTCATCACCTGGTCCGAACGCTGCCCTCGAGCGCACGGCTGCTCGTCAATGCCGACAACGTTGCGCTCGAGCGCGTGCTGGCGCGCGGCTGCTGGAGTGAGGTCGAGCGCTTCGGCGGCGGCGGCCTCTGGCAGGTTGACGCGGCGCCGCCCTACACGGTGAGCCAGGCGGGCCGGAACGTCGGCCCGCTCGATCTTGCGCTGCCCGGTATGCACAACCGCATGAACGCGCTGGCCGCGATCGCCGCCGCGCACCATGTCGGCGTAGAGGCGGTCACCGCGCTGAGTGCGCTGGCGTCTTTCGGCGGTGTGAAGCGACGGCTCGAAGTGCGAGGCACCGTCGCCGGGGTGACCGTCGTTGACGACTTTGCGCATCACCCGACTGCAATACGCGAAACGATTGCCGGGCTGCGCAGCCGGGTCGGCACCGCGCGCATCCTCGCGGTGCTGGAGCCGCGCTCGAACACGATGAAGCAGGGCGCGGTCAAGGCCCAGCTGGCGGGCAGCCTCGCCGGCGCCGACCGCGTGTATTGCTATGCCGGCGGCGTGAACTGGAACGTTGCGGAGGCGCTTGCAGCCCTCGGCGATCGCGTCGCGACCCACCAGCAGCTTCCTTCGCTGGTCGACGATGTGGTGGCGGCGGCGCATGCCGGCGACCATGTGCTCGTGATGAGCAACGGCGGTTTCGGCGGCATCCACGACCTCCTGCTGCAGCGACTGGCGCTGAAGGCGGCGGCGGCGTGATCGTCTACCTGCATGGATTCCGCTCCTCGCCGGCCTCGCGCAAGGCGACGATGCTCCGGGAGGCGATGGCGGCACGAGGCCGCAGTGGCGAGTACGCCTGCCCGGCGCTGCCGGCATCGCCGGCACGCTCCGTCGAACTCGTGCTGGCAGCGGTGAACGATGTGCCGCGTGAGCGGCTCGCACTGATCGGATCCTCCCTGGGCGGCTACTACGCCACGTGGCTGGCTGAGCGGCTCGGCTGCCGGGCCGCGCTGCTGAACCCGGCGATACGACCGCAGGACGATCTCGCGCGCTACATCGGCGTGCAGCCGGTCTACTTCTCGGAGGCGGAGATCGACTTCCGCCGCGAGTACCTGGATGAGCTCGCTGCGATCGACACGCCGACGATCACTCTGCCAGAGCGCTATCTGCTGCTCGCAGCGACCGGGGATGCCGTCATCGATTACCGGACGATGGTGCGCAAATACCGGGGTGCCCGCCAGCATGTCGTGGAGGGCAGCGACCATGAGCTCTCGGACTTCGCGAGCTATATCGACGAGGTGATCGCGTTCTGCGACGCCGACAGAGTCAACACGACAAGACGGTCAGGGGAGGGTTAATGAAAGGGCTGCAAGGCAAGGTATGCATCGTGACCGGCGCAGCGCAGGGCATCGGCTTCGCCACGGCGCGGCGCTTCCTGAAGGAGGGTGCGATCGTTGCGCTCTGCGATATACGCCGCGAAAGCGTCGATGCCGCGGTTGAGCAATTGCGCGACTCTGGGGAGGTCGAGGGCTTTGTTGTCGATGTCACTCAGCGTGACCAGATCGACGCGATGGTCGCCGCCGTGCGCGTGAAGCACGGCCGCGTCGACGTTCTGGTGAACAACGCCGGCATCACGCTGGATGCCCGCCTGCAGAAGATGGACGACACGCAGTTCGACCGCGTCATCGACGTCAACCTCAAGGGCACCTACAACTGCGCGCGCGCCGTTGTCGACACGATGGTCGAGCAGGGCAGTGGCGTGATCCTGAATGCCTCCAGTGTCGTCGGCATCTACGGCAACTTCGGCCAGACCAACTATGCGGCGAGCAAGTTCGGTGTCATCGGCTTCGTGAAGACATGGGCGCGCGAACTCGGGCCCAAGGGCATTCGGGCCAATGCCGTCGCCCCCGGTTTCATCGAGACGCCAATCCTGCAGACCATCCCGGACAAGGTGCTGCACCAGATGACGGAGCGGGTGCCGCTGAAGCGACTTGGAACTCCGGAGGACATCGCCAATGTCTACGCGTTCCTCGCGTCGGACGATGCTGCCTACATCAACGGCGCCGTCATCGAAGTGTCCGGCGGCCTGACGGTCTAGCCCATGAACGCGGCCGGCCCGCTGCCCGCCTCCGCCGAGCGCGTGCAACGCGCGCTCGACGGGGCCGGCGTGGGCGCGCGCGTGATTGAACTGAGTGTTGCTGCGCGCACCGCACAGCAGGCGGCGGATGCGCTGGGCATCGAGGTGGGCCAGATCGCGAAGTCGTTGATCTTCCGTGCCGCTGGCTCCGGCCGCGCGGTGCTGGTGGTCGCAGCGGGCGACCGTCGTGTCAGCGAAGCGCGCATCGCGGCGCTGCTGGGCGAGGCGATCGAACGCGCCAGCCCGGAGTTCGTGCGCGAGCATTCGGGATTCGCGATCGGCGGCGTGGCGCCCGTCGCGCACGCAACGCCGATGACGACCTTCATCGATGCCTCACTGCGAAGGTTCGACATCGTCTGGGCGGCGGGCGGTACGCCGCACTGCGTGTTCCCGATCAGCCTCGACGAGCTGGTGCGAGTCAGTGCCGGAACCGAAACGGTGACCGACGCATGAACGACACGTTTCTTTCCGCCGTGGTGCTGCTGCTGCTGGTGGCGGATCCCTTCGGCAACGTGCCGATCTTCGTATCGGCCCTGCGTGATGTCCCCGCGGAGCGCCGCCTGCGTATCGTGCTGCGCGAATGCCTGATCGCGTTCGGCGTGCTCAGCGTCTTCGTCTTTGCGGGGCGCCCGTTCCTGCAGACGCTCGGACTCTCCGAGGTCGCGCTGCAGATCGGCGGCGCCGTCGTGCTGATGCTGGTCGCGCTGCGCATGGTGTTTCCGTCGCCGGAAGGCGTCTATGGCCAGTCTCCCGGCGGCGAGCCCTTCATCGTGCCGCTGGCGGTACCAGCCCTGGCGGGTCCGTCGGCGCTTGCCACCGTGATGTTGCTCGTTTCACGCGACCCCTCGCGATCGCTCGAGTGGGTGGCGGCGATCGCGGTGGTAATGGCGATCAGCGCGCTGGTGCTGGTCTCCGCCGACCGGCTGCAACGGCTGCTCGGCGAGCGGGTGACGCTCGCATTCGAGCGGCTGATGGGACTGGTGCTGGCGGCGATCGCGGTCGAACTGCTGCTGCGCGGCGTGCGCACGTTCGTGGCGACGCTACAGTGAGGCCGCAGTGAATCTGCTGTTCGAGGAGGACGGCGCGTTCAAGGCGGGCAGCATTCTGTCGTCGACCGACGCGTCGCATCAGGTGGAACTCAGCAGCGGCAAGCGGACCAAGGTCAAGGCTGCGCACGTTCTGCTGCAATTTGACGACGTGCCTGCGGCGCGGCTGCTGGAGGCGGCACATGCCGAGGCCGGGACCATCGACCTCGATTTCCTGTGGGAGGCCGCGCCGCAGGACGAGTTCGGCTTTCGCGAACTCGCGCTCGACTACTTCGGTGGCAAGCCCACCAGCATCCAGCAGGCGGCGCTGCTGATCCGCCTGCATTCGTCGCCCGTCTACTTCCATCGCAAGGGCCGGGGACGTTATCGCCCGGCTCCACCCGAGACGCTGAAGGCCGCGCTCGCGGCCGTCGAGCGCAAACGTCGCCAGGACGAGCTGCGCCAGAGCTACGTGGACGCCCTGAAGGCCGGTCGTGCACCGGCCGCGATCGCCTCTCAGGCCGTGCCGATGCTGGTGCGGCCGGATCGGTCGACGATCGAGTTCAAGGCGCTCGAGCAGGCGGCTGACGAAGCGCACACTACACCGCTGCGCCTGCTGCTGGCCACCGGTGCCATCGGTTCGCCATTCCGCTGGCACGTCGAGAGCTTTCTCGCGCAGCATTTTCCGCGCGGCGCGGGCTTCCCAGACGAGATTCCGGCTCCCGGACCGGCGGACGAACTGCCGATCGCGGACGTTGCCGCGTTCTCGATCGACGACAGTGCGACCACCGAGATCGACGACGCCTTCTCGGTGACCCCGACCGGCGACCACCGCGTGCAGATCGGAGTGCACATCGCCGCGCCGGCGCTGGCCGTACAGCGCGGGCATGCACTCGATGCGGTGGCCCGATCGCGCATGTCGACCGTATATGCGCCCGGTTTCAAGATCACGATGCTGCCGCAGTCATGGGTCGACGCGTACTCGCTTACCGAGGGCCAGGTCGTCCCGGTGCTGTCTCTCTACGTCGACCTCGATACGCGCGAGATGCAGGTGCTCGGTACCGAGTCCAAGGCGGAACGCGTCCGCATCGCCGCCAACCTGCGGCACGACCGGCTCGACGAGATCGTTACCGAGGAGTCGATCGCGGACGGCAGTTTTGCGGCGCCGTTTGCCGGCGAACTGTCATTGCTGTGGCAGTTCGGGCGCGCATTGCTGGCTCGGCGCGAAGCGGTGCGTGGCCGCCCGGAGCCGCTGGGGCGAGTGGATTACTCGTTCGAGCTTGACGGCGAGGGCGAGCATGCTCACGTGACGGTGAAGCCGCGGCGGCGCGGTGCGCCGCTGGACCTGCTGGTCGCGGAGCTGATGATCTTCACCAACAGCACCTGGGGACGCTGGCTGGCTGAGCGCGGCGTGGTCGGCATCTATCGGTCGCAGTCGATGGGCCGCGTTCGGATGTCGACTTCCCCGGCGGCTCACGAGGGCATGGGCGTCAGCCACTATGCGTGGAGTTCGTCGCCGCTGCGGCGCTACGTCGACCTGGTGAATCAGCGCCAACTGATCGCATGCATC
>Ga0316629_10000323_pt1 | contig 9972 bp, 13 predicted proteins | sample OWC_May_M1_C1_D1_FD_207654 | JGI IMG/M metagenome (GOLD analysis project Ga0316629, IMG submission 207654) | Wetland soil microbial communities from Old Woman Creek delta, Ohio, United States - OWC_May_M1_C1_D1_A | ecosystem: Environmental > Terrestrial > Soil > Wetlands | place: USA: Ohio... | reverse complement strand
TCATCGACAGCAGCATGGCCCGGCTGTGCTGCTCGACCTCGGGCGCCGGCAGCAGGTTGACGGTGCGAGGCTCGGCCGGGGCCGCTGCCGTGCTTGGCGGCCGGCCGGCCTGCGCCTGCTGCGCCTGCTGCGCCTGCCAGCTTTCGTAGGCCTTATAGGCCATCGCGCCGATGGCCGCCACGCTGCCCAGCTTCAACGCCTTGCCGCCGAAGCTGCGCCCGCGCTTGCTGCCCAGCAGCAGCCCGAGCGCACCACCGGCAGCGGCGCCGGCGCCGAATTTGCCCCAGCCGGCATCGCCGCCGGCGGGCGCTCCAGGCGCGCGGGCCTTCCCCTCGACCATCGACAGCCCCGACTTCAACAACTGCTCCAGCATGCCTTGCGCATTCATCGCTCAAACCCTTCTTCGACGTTTGGTTGTCCAGGGCCATGGACTCGATCTTCGGCCCAGGGTTCCCTGCGCGCAGGCTAAAGTCGCACGCCGCCGCAGTCCCCTGCCCTTGCATGCCTGTCTTCCCGCAACGCATCGTCTGTCTGACCGAAGAGCCCACCGAAGTGCTGTATGCCCTCGGCGAAGACGCGCGCATCGTCGGCATCTCCGGCTACACCGTGCGCCCCGCCCGCGCGCGGCAGGACAAGCCGCGCGTTTCGGCCTTCACCAGCGCCAAGGTCGAGCGCATCCTGGCGCTGCAACCGGACCTGGCGATCGGCTTTTCCGACATGCAGGCCGACATCGCGCAGTCGCTGATCAAGGCCGGCATCGAGGTCTGGATCAGCAACCACCGCTCGGTGGACGGCATCCTGGGTTACGTGCAGCGCCTGGGCGCGATGGTCGGTGCCACCGCCCGCGCGCAGGCCTATGCCGACACGCTGCGTGCGCGCGTCGATGCGGTCGGCGCGCGCGCGGCGCGGCTGCCGCGCCGCCCACGCGTGTACTTCGAGGAATGGGACGAGCCGCAGATCAGCGCCATCCGCTGGGTCAGCGAGCTGATCGGCATCGCCGGCGGCGACGACATCTTCCCCGGCCGCGCCGCCGCCAGCCTGGGCCGCGAGCGCATCGTCGCCGACCCGCAGGAGGTGCTGCAAGCCGCGCCCGACATCATCATCGGTTCCTGGTGCGGCAAGAAGTTCCGCGCGGAAAAGGTCGCGGCACGGCCGGGCTGGAACACGCTGCCGGCGGTGCGCGACGGTGAACTGCACGAGATCAAGTCGCCGTTGATCCTGCAGCCCGGACCGGCGGCGCTGACCGACGGCCTGGACGCGCTGCACCGGATCATTGCGGGCTGGGCGCTCAGATCACCAGCGCCGCGATGAACACGCCGATCATCATGAAGGCGATGACCACCTTCGACACCATGCCGGCCATGATGCCCAGCCAGGTGGCCACGCCCACCTTCACGGCATGGGCATGTTCGCGCCGCGCCAGGTATTCGCCCACGGCCGCGCCGACGAGCGGCATGAAGAGCACGCCGACCAGTCCCATGAACAGCCCGGCCACCGTGCCCAGCGCGGCACCGACCAGCGCCAGACGGCTGGCCCCGGCCTGGCGCGCGCCCAGCAGGCCGGCGACGTAGTCCAGCACCCAGGCCAGCAGCGCGAGCACGCCGACGCCGGCCAGCACGCCCCAGCCGACGCGGCTGAAATCGTCGATCCAGGCGCCGAGCACGATGCCGGCGAGCACCAGCATCGTGCCGGGAAGGGCCGGCAGCACGGTGCCGGCCAGGCCGAGCACGATGAGGGCCGCGCTCAGCAGCCAGAGCAATGTCTCGGTCATGGAAATCCTCGTCGACGGGCTCGGGTTCAAATGGCGCCGCAGTGTCGCGGTTCAAGCCCCGCCGCCGTGAACGCCGCGTCACAGCGCTCGCGCCGGATGCGCTGCGGTCACCCCGGCCCTGTGCGGAAACGGCGGCACCGGCTCATCCGGCGAACAGGCCGGCCTGGCGTGCCGCGTCGAGCAGCAGCGCGGCCAGTGTCGACAACTGCTGGCCGAGGTCGGGCGACGGCGGTGCGCTGGCCCTTGCGCTCCACATCAGCCGGCCGCTGGCCACGTCGGTCAGCGACGCGGTGGCCGCCCAGCCTGTCTCGGCCGGGCCGGCACCGCCCAGCGGCGCCGACACGCCGAAGCCCACACTGCCGCCGCTGCGGTAGCTGCCGCCAAAACCCCCGATGCCGATGCCGATCGTCGGCCCCGGGGCAAGCGCCACCACTTCGGCTGCCAGCTGGGCGCGCAACAGCGCCGCGGCGCCGGCGCCGCGCGCGGCCTGCAGCAGGACGGCTTCGGTCGGGGCGGCGGCCTCGGCGACATCACTGCCGTCCGGCGCCAGCAGCGGCAGCGCGCCCAGCGCCGCCAGCCGTGCGGCCATGCGGTCGGCGCAGATGCGGCGCAGCGTCGGGTCGGCCGCCTGGCACACCACCCACACCTTGGCACCGCGCGGCGGCAGGCCGCTGAACTGCGGGTCGCTCCACTGGGCGTTGATGCGGCTGCTGGCGCAGCCGGCGAGCAGCAGCACAAGCAGCAGCCCCAGCAGTGTCGGCTTCATCCCTGCGCCACCTGCACCAGCCGCTTGCCGATGGCTTCGCCCTTCATCATGCCGATCAGCGCGGCCGGTGCATTGGCCAGGCCGGGCACGATCTCCTCGTGGAACACCAATTGCCCGCCGCGCAGCCACGGCGCGACGCGGGCCTGGTAGGCGCCGAGCCGGTGCATGTGGTCGTAGATGATGAAGCCGGTCATCTGGATGCGCTGCGTCAGCACCGCCTGCAGACCACGGATGCCGACGTCGCTGACTTCGTTGTAGGCCGAGATCATGCCGCAGACGGGGAAGCGCGCGCCGACATTGGCATGGCGCAAGGCGGCTTCCAGCGTCCGCCCGCCGACGTTGTCGAAATACACGTCGATGCCGCGCGGGCAATGCGCGCTCAGGGCCTCGTCCAGATCGACACTGCGGTGGTCGAAGGCCGCGTCGAAGCCGCATTGCCGCAGCAGGAACTCGACCTTGTGCGCGCCGCCGGCCGAGCCGACCACGCGCGCGCCGGCACGCCTGGCAAACTGCCCCGCCAATTGGCCGACCGCACCGGCAGCCGAGGACACGTAGACAGTGTCACCGGGCGACGGCCGGCCGATGTCGATGGCGCCGATCCAGGCGGTCAACCCCGGCATGCCCAGCACCGACAGGAAATGGCTGGCACGACCCAGGTCCGAATCGATGCGATGCAGACCCTCGCCGCGTGGCACGACACAACGCTCGGCCCACTCCAGGAAACCCCAGACCAGATCTCCCGGCTGGAAGCGCGTGTGGCGGCTGGCGATGACGCGCGCAACCGCGCGAGAGACGATCGGCCGGTCGAGCTCGAAGCCCGGCGCATAGGACGGACCGGCGTTCATGCGGCCGCGCAGGTACGGATCGGTGGACAGGTACAGCGCCTGCAGCAGCACGTCCTCGGGGCCGCACTCGGGCTCGGCACAGGGCTCGATGCGGAAGCAGCTTTCGTCGACCCAGCCGATCGGCCGGCGGCTCAACACGATGCGTTGGTTCATGCGGCACTGTAGCCGCGCGCACTAGCGCACCCGCAGCACGCGCATGCCCAGCGGCTTGCCGGCAGCGCGGTCGAGCACCTGCACCGTGGTCTGCCGCGGCTTGAAGCCTTCGGGCAGCGGCAGGCTGCCACGCATCACCTCGTGGCTGCCCAGGTTCAAGGCGATCGGCTTCAGCGTCAGCGAGGTCGGCGTGCCGCCGGCTGATTCACCGTCGACGGTGAACTGCATCGTCCCGGCCAGCGGTTTGCGCAGGCTGCCGTCGCGCATCAGCACCACCTGGTAGTCGAGCACGCCGGCCCGCGCATTGAACTGGCCGGCACGTACCTCGACGCTGCCGCCGCGCGGGTCGGGCGGCAGCGACTGCACCACCGCAGCGAGGTCGTCGCTCAGCCGTTCGGCGGTCGCGCGGCTGCCGGACAGCTGCTCGCCCAGCTTGTCGACCTCGGTCTGCGCCGACTGCAGGCGCTGCCGAGTCTGCTGCAGTTCGGCCATCAGGCGCCGCCGCTCGCCATCGGCCTGCTCGTAGGACTGGCGCAGCACAGCCGAATCAGCGGCCGACAGCCGCGGCGGCAGGTAACGCTCCTGCACCGCCACGACCGCGGCCGCCCCCGCCAGCAAGCCGGCCAGCAGCAACCACAGCCACCCGGGCACGCGCCGCCGCGCACGGCGGCTGCCAAGGGAGTCGAACATCGCAGAACGGGAGCGTGCGAACAACTGGGGAACTCCGGCTTGAGAAACTGAAACGAAAGCTACTACGCCAAACGGTAGGACCTGCAACACGATGTACCCCGAACCGGCCCCGCACCGGCGAAGCCCTTACGACTGGTTGCATTGCGCAAGCACCGCCGGCCCGATCCCAAGCCTAGATTCGCGCCTAGGCAGGGCCACGGGCCGGAAGCAATCGCACCGTGGCCAACCCCGACGGAGGAACGCATGCCGAATGAATTCGACGAACTCCTGGAACCGCTGGCACCGAACGGCCGCAGCACGACCACACGCGAAGGCACGCCCAGCTCACGGCTGGTGGCGCGACTGTTCGCGGCGGCGGGCAACCCGTTGCGCGCGCGTCTGCTCGCTTGCCTGATGCGACCGCTGGGGCCGCTGGGCCTGGCCGGCGTCGCGGCCGGCGCCTTCGCCGCGTTCGTGAGCCCGCGCGATGGCAGCGAGCCGCGCATCGACCTGGAGGCCGTGGCGCAACTGTCGAGCCGGCAGGTGCACGAGCTCGCCCACTTCGTCGAGCAGGTGAACCCGCAGGCGCTGCAGCAATTTGCCAGCCTGGTCTCGAGCAGCCCGCTGGCCATGGCCACCTTCAGCGCTTCGGCGCTGGCGCTGCTGTACCGCCGGCTTCAGCCGGGCGCTGCGCTTAGGCCGGGGGTCAGGCCACCAGCTTGAACAGCATCCAGACGAATAGCACCAGCTGCACCGCCCAGAAGCTGGCGCGAACCAGCACCTGCAGCGGCCCGCCGCCCCACAGATGGGCCGCGCTCTGGCCGACGCGCGCATACAGCACGAAGGGCGCGACGGCGTTCACCGCCTCCAGCTTGCCCAGCGCCGCGGCACTCAGCACGATCACCGCAAACAGCGGCAGGTTTTCCAGGCAGTTGGCATGGGCCGCCTCGAGCCGCTGGACCAGCGGCGCATCGTCGACGTGCCGGCCGCTGCGCGGCCAGCTGTTGATCGGCGTGCCGGCCAGGAAACGGCCGCCGCGATAGGCAAAGACCAGTAGCACCAGCAGCAGCGTCCAGGCGGCGAAGCCCAGCAGGGCTTGAATGGCGGTCATCGGCGTGTCTCCGGATCGAAGGCGGGGCCGCCTCGCGGCCGCCGCTACTCAGGGCGAGACCAGACCGACGCGCAACTGCACTGCCGCCACCGAGGCGATGGTCGGCGGACCCAGCTGTTCCGAGGATACGCCGCGCGCGATCAGGTGCTTGCGCAGGTTGTCGGCACGCTGCTGGGCAAGCGCCGGCGCGGCCGCGGCATCGCCAGGCGCGGCCAGCAGCTCGACGCGTGCCGCCGGCTTGCGCTGCAGGCTCTGCGCCAGCTTGTCCAGCACCGCGGCCAGCGGCGGCTTGACGGCGCTGCGGCCGGCATCGAAACAGTAGTCGCGCGGCACCTCGACGCTGAACGAGGCCTCGCTGCGCTGCGTGATGCGCACCGGCGTGCCTTCGAACCACGCCTGCAGCCATTGGCGCTCGACCGCCAGCGACGACGGCCGCGGGGCCGGGACCACAGGGGCTGTGGCGGCGGCCGGCGGCGTGGGCGCGGCGGGCACGCCCGGCGGGCTGCTGCAGCCGTGCAGCGCCAGCAGCAGCAGCAGCAGCAGCAGCCAGGCTGCGGGTTGGCGGGGCCGGATCGCAAGCTTCACCGGCTGATGCTAGGCCGCCACCGAGCACTGACCTGCGTCCAAAGGTAACCGAGGCTTGTCCCTGCAGAACCGGCGGTTGCGGCACGACGCAGATAATCGGCTGATGACGGTCTTCTATTGGGCGATGGGCGTGCTGATCGTCGGCACCTTCGTGCCGTCGGTGCTGTACCTGGTGCTCTACGCGGTGACCGGCGAGGACGGCTGCATGCGCCGCGCCCGCGGCCTGTGGAACTACACCCGGCTGTTCACGTTGATGGCCGGCAACATCCTGATTTGGGGACACGTGGTCGTCGGCCTGTGGGGCATCTGGTTTTCGTAGCGGCGCTCTGGCGCCTTCGGTTATGGTCGGTGGCGTCTCCACTCGACCCGAGGCCCGGCGATGCACAACCCCTGCGACCATGATCCCGCGGCGGCCCCGACCTGCGGTCTGGGCATTCCGCGCGTCGGCAACTTCGACGCGATGGCCTTCGAGCGCGCCATCGGCGACCTGCTGGCGGCCTGCGGCATTTCCGCCGACGGTGCGCACACCGGCAAGACGCCGCGACGCGTGCGCGAACTCTGGGAACGGCGGCTGCTCGGTGGCTACGCGCTCGATCCGGCCGAGGTACTGGGCCCCGGTTTCGCCGACCCGCGCGAGGACATGGTCGTGGTCCGGGGCATCGCCATCCATGGCCTGTGCCCGCACCATCTGGTGCCCTTCCGCGGCATTGCACACGTCGCCTACGTGCCCGGCGGCCGGCTGCACGGCTTCGGCCGCATCGCGCGGCTGGTGGACGCCATCGGCCACCGCCTGACTTACCAGGAATGGATGACGCGCGACATCGCCGAGGCCCTGGTTCGGCATGGCCAGGCGCGCGGCGCGGCCTGCGTGATCGAGGCCGAGCAGCTGTGCCTGCTGCTGGGAGAGGACCGCCGTGGTGACGAACGCGTCTACACGCAGGCCTTCGTCGGCTGCCTGGACAGCGACGAGCAGTTGCGCGCCGAGTTCATGCGCGCCATCGGCAGCCGCGGCCCCTGAACGGCAGCGGCCGGGCCGCGACTTCAATCGAATTGAAGATCGCGTTCGCTGCCACGCAACCGCGGGCAGCGCGACGCCGCAAAGAATGCCGACGTTCCCACCACCGACCGACGAGGCGATCCATGGCAAAGGTTCTGGTTCTCTACTACAGCAGCTACGGGCACATCGAGACGATGGCCGGCGCCATCGCCGAAGGCGCGCGCTCGGCCGGGGCCAGCGTCGACATCAAGCGCGTGCCCGAGCTGGTGCCCGAGGAAGTGGCGCAGAAGTCGCACTTCAAGACCGACCAGGCCGCCCCGGTGGCCGAGGTGGCCGACCTGGCCCACTACGACGCCATCATCGTCGGTACGCCCACGCGCTTCGGCAACATGGCGGCGCAGATGAAGAACTTCCTCGACCAGACCGGCGGCCTGTGGGCCACCGGCAAACTGGTCGGCAAGGTGGGCTCGGTGTTCACCTCCACCGCCACCCAGCATGGCGGCCAGGAAAGCACCCTGCTGTCGACGCACACGGTGCTGCTGCACCACGGCATGGTCATCGTCGGCCTGCCCTATGCCTGGCAGGGGCAGACCACACTGGCCGAAATCTCCGGTGGCAGCCCCTATGGCGCGAGCACCATTGCCGGCGGCGACGGCAGCCGCCAGCCGTCGGCCAACGAACTGGAAGGCGCACGCTGGCAAGGCGCGCACGTGGCGCGCATCGCCGCCAGGCTGGCGGCCTGATCCGGGGCTTGCACCCAGGCGCTCACGGCCAAGCCCGCGTTGCCCGCGGTCCAGGAGGGCAAGGCCGCCGGCGCGCGGCCCAGCTCAGGACTTGCGGTCCAGCAGGATGGTGCGCACCTTGTCGTAGTCGCGCTGGCTGATAGCGCCTTCGTCCAGGGCGCGCCTCAGGTCCAGCAGTTCCTGGCCGGTGGAGATGGTCGTCGTGCCCTTGACGGTCACGTTGGCCTTGGACGAACTGCCGCAACCGGACAGGCTCGTCAGCAGGGCCAGCGCCAGGGCCGGCAGCACCGTGTGGTAGAGGGACATGTTCATGACCGGTCTCAGCGCACGGAGTCGATCAGGCGCTTGACCTGCGCCTGGTATTCCTTTTCGGACAGCGCGCCCGCGTCCTTGGCCTTCTTCAGGTCGATCAATTGCTGGCCGATCGACACGCTCACGGTAGGCTGTAGCACGTCGGTGCTGGCCGATGAGCATGCACTCAGCAGCAACGCCGCCGTGAGGGCGATGCCGCTCAGGCGGCTTGTGTTCATCGGCAGGGTCCCCATGGACCCTATTCTCGGCGACTCGGGCCGCCGGTTCTTGTCCTGCGTCAGCCGGCCGTAGGCTCGAAGGCCGATACTGCCCGCTCTGCAGTTCACGCGAGGTGCAGGATGCCGGACCCGGCCAGCGCTTCAGACTCACAAGACGACCCCGACACACGCCGACGCGAGGCGGCCGCAGCGCTCGATGGCGCACTGCATGCCGCGGTGGCGCCGCTGACCGGTGGCCTGTCACCGATCTCGCTGCTGCTGGCGCAGACCGACTGGGCGCTGCACCTCGCCACCCAGCCGGCGCAGACACTGCGCCTGGTGATGGACGCTCAGCGCAGTCTGCTCGACATCTGGACCGGCAGCCCGGGCAGCACGCAGCCGCCGCCAGCCCAAAGCGGCGAGGACCTGCGCTTCAGCCACCCGAGTTGGCAGCAATGGCCCTATGCCACCTGGGTGCAGGCCTACCGCGCCGCCGAGGTCTGGTGGAAGGACGCCACCGCGCTGCGCGGCATGACGGCCCATCACCAGGAACTGGCGCGCGTCTTCGCGCGGCAGTGGCTGGACACGCTGTCGCCGGCCAATTTCGTACTGAGCAACCCCGAGGTGCTGCAACGCAGCGCCGAGCGCTGGGGCGGCAACTTCATCGACGGCACGGCCATCGCCATGGACGAGTGGCGCCTGCGCAAGGGCCTGCCGCCGCTGCGCCCCGCCGAGCACGCCTACCAGCCCGGCATCGACCTGGCGGTCACACCCGGCAAGGTGGTGCACCGCAATGCGCTGGTCGAGCTGATCGAGTACACCGCGCAGACACCCAAGGTGTACACCGAACCGGTGTTCATCGTGCCGTCGTGGATCATGAAGTACTACGTGCTCGACCTGTCGCCGCACAACTCGATGGTGCGTTGGCTGGTCGAGCAGGGGCACACGGTGTTCATCGTCTCGTGGCGCAACCCGGACGAAGGCGATGCGCTGCTGGCCATGGACGACTACCTGCAGCTGGGCGTGTTCGACCCGCTGGCGGCCATCGCCCGGCTGCTGCCGCGCACGCGCGTGCATGCCTGCGGCTACTGCCTGGGAGGCACTTTGCTGGCCATCGGCGCGGCGGCGCTGGCCCGACCGCAGCGCATCGAGCGGGCCGAACTGCTGGCGCCGCTGGCCAGCCTGTCGCTGCTGGCCGCCGAGACCGACTTCAGCGAGCCCGGCGAGATGGGCGTGCTGATCGACGAATCGCAGGTCGCGATGCTCGAGGACCTGATGGCCGAGCGCGGCTTCCTCACCGGCCGGCAGATGGCCGGCAGCTTCCAGTTCCTGCATTCGCGCGAACTCGTCTGGTCGGCGCTGACGCGCGAGCGGCTGCTCGGCGAACAGCTGCGTCCCAATGACTTGATGGCCTGGAATGCCGACGTCACGCGCATGCCGGCCGCCATGCACAGCGAGTACCTGCGCCGCTGCTACCTGCGCAACGAGCTGGCCGAGGGGCTGTATCCGGTGGAAGGCCGGCCGGTGTCACTGGCCGACATCCGCCTGGCCATCTTCGCGGTCGGCACCGAGAAGGACCATGTGTCGCCGTGGCGTTCGGTGTACAAGCTGCATCGGCTGACGCAATCCGAGCTGACCTTCGTGCTGACCAATGGCGGCCACAACGCCGGCATCGTCAGCGAGCCCGGGCACGCGAACCGGCACTACGCACTGCACACGCGCCACCCTGGCGACCCGGTGCACGATGCCGACGCCTGGCAGGCCCAGGCAAGAACTCATGCGGGCTCGTGGTGGACCGCCTGGCACGACTGGCTGCGGGCACA
>Ga0316629_10000322_pt1 | contig 9975 bp, 6 predicted proteins | sample OWC_May_M1_C1_D1_FD_207654 | JGI IMG/M metagenome (GOLD analysis project Ga0316629, IMG submission 207654) | Wetland soil microbial communities from Old Woman Creek delta, Ohio, United States - OWC_May_M1_C1_D1_A | ecosystem: Environmental > Terrestrial > Soil > Wetlands | place: USA: Ohio... | reverse complement strand
CTTCGCCTGCTGCAACAGGCGGAAAGCGCCGGCGATGTCGCCCCGCGCCACCAGCAGGCTCGCCAGGTGGACGGCGCGTTCGCGGGTGGCGCCGTCGCTGGCGATGGCCCGGCGCCAATAGCCGATTGCCCTGTCGTCGTCGCCAGCGCGCTCGGCCAGTTGCGCCATCGCCTCCAGCAGCTCGGTCGAGGGCTGTGTCGCGTAGAGGCGGCCCAGCATGGTCAGCCCACCCTGCGGGTCGCCCATGCGCTCGTAGAGGGCCACCAATTCCCGGATCTGGCGCGCGTCGGCACGCTGCCGTGTCAGTTGGTACTGCAGCGCTGTCAGCAGCGCGGCATCGTCGAACAGCCCTGGCGCCAGGCGCAGCACCGCCTGCCAAGCCTCGTCGCTGCCCTGCCGCTGCGCCAGCCAGTGCCAATGGGTCAGGGCTTCGGCGGGACGCTGGGTCCATTCCGCGACGCGCGCGAGCTTGAGGCGCCACGCCGCGTTCTCCGGCGCCTGGCGCACGGCGGCGGCTGCCACCTGGTAGGCGTCCTCCAGCTTGCGGTTGGCGAGGAAGACGTCGTAGCCGAGGCTGTAGATCTTGTCGTCGAAGGGCAGTTGCGGTCCCCCGGGCGGCGCATTCGGCGCGGCGGCGGCCGGGGCCGCGGCGCGCACCACCCGGAAATCCCGCACCGCTGCAACTTCGGGGGGCAGCAGTTGCTGCAGCAGCGACAGCTTGAGCAGCAGGCGCACATACTTCTCCGCCAGATCGAGGCGGTTCGCCGCGCGCGCCAGCTCCACCATCCGGTACAGGGCGTCCTGATCCTGGCTCAGTTCGCCCAGGTTGGCATCGGCGAACTGCACCGCCTCCTGCGGCAGATTGCCCGACTGCAGTGCTCCGACGGCGGCGAAGAAGTACTCGCGCCGCTCGCTGCCACTAGTGGCGCGGCGCCGCGCGTCGAGGTAGAGCTGGGCGGCTTGGCGGTAGTCGCCGTGGCCGAGGGCAAGCTGCGCGACCCGGGCGAACCAGCCCGCGTCCAGCTTGCGTCCCCGCTCTTCCAGCTTGCGCTGCAGGCCGACGGCCAGCTTCAGGTCGCCCAATTGCAGCGCCTGGGCCGACAGCTCGGTCAGGGCCGATTCATGCCAGTCCTCGCCGGCGATTCGTTCCAGTTGGAGCAGCAGATCCCGTTTGCGCTGCTCCCGGGCGGACGCGTCGCCGCGGTTCCGGTCCAGTTCGCGGCTGGCGATCAGCCAGGCTGTCCACAAAGCCTCGCGGCGCAGTGCCGGATCGGGAGAGGCGATCAGGGGTGCCAGGGTGCGGCGCGCCGCCGCCGCGTCGCCCGCTGCCCCCTGTTGCCGTGCCAGGGATAGGCGCAACTCCGGATTATCCGGGTCGGTGCGCAGCAGGTTGCGCAGGTAGCTGGTGGTCAGAGGATCGCCGCGCTGGGTGGCGACCACCCGCTCCACCAGGGTCTGGAAGGGAAAGATCGCCATCAGGACGATCACCGTCAGCCCGCCCAGCGTCAGCAGCAGCCAGGGCTGGACCAGGCGCGGCCGCTCAAGGCTGGCTGCAGATAACCTGGATCGTTGCAGCAGCATTGGGCTGGCGGTAGTGGCTGATGTTTGCCGCGCTGCGCTGCGGCGCCAGCGGACGGCCGTCGGCGCGCACGCTGCAGCCGGCGGTGCGTCCGAGGGCGAATTCCAGGGGCACGTACCCCTTGAGGGCGAAGCGCAGCCCTCTCCCTTCCGTCTGCCACGCGCCGAGCCGGGCATTGGCTTCCGCCAGATAGGGACGGAGCGCACCATCGCTGGCGAAGCGCACGTCGGCGCTGCCGTCGGCGAGATGGATGTAGCGGCCTTCCACTCCCTGGCTGTGGCCGGCGACGCCGACGGACTTCTCCAGATCGGGCGGGCCGAGCGCGGCGGGGGCGCGCAGGGTACGCAGGTCGCCCGCGCCGCGCACGATCCAGGCGCCCTCGTCGCGGGCGATCACCATGCGGTGGAAGTCCGCGACCTTGCGGATGAACTCGGAAGCGTAAATGGGGTGGGTCGGCTGCGCCAGCGCCCAGCGATAGACCTTGTGCAGCGCGTTGAGGGCGGCGCGCTTGGAAGCGGAATAGGTGTGGTAGTAGATGTCGATCGGCTTCAGCCGGCGCGGCTGCTCCGTCAGTTCGAAAGTCTCGATGACGCGTTCGAAGCCGTAAAACGGTCCGCGCCACAGGTTGGTGTACACGTTCTCGTTCATCACCGGGGCATAGGTCTGGAGCAGACCGCCCTTCTCGATCCCCAGCGACGAGACTGCCGTCAGGCTGGGATAGCGGCGGGTGATGATGGTGTAGCCGCCGTTCATGTTGAGCAGGCCGGCGTCGGCGGCAATGCGCAGGGAGCGCTCCCCAGGCGCGGCGTCGCCGGACCAGAGCAGGATCTTCACCGGCTTGCCGGCGGGAGCCAGACGCTTGCGAATGTATTGCGCCGAGCCGGCGATTTCGCGCCCCACGTCGATCTGGTAGCCCGGCACCTTCAGGGCGTAATAGGCGTCCGGGTCGTCCGGATTCGCCTTCAGTTCGGCCTGGTCCCAGTGGAACGGGTGGGAATAGGTGTGGCTGGCGATCTCGACATGGGGCAGGGCAAACATCTGCCGCGCCAGTCCCTCCATTTCCGCGGCCAACTCGGGATGCAGGCCGTCGGCGGCGACCTCGGCTTCTATCACCGACATGGTGTGGGGAATGCGGAACTTCTGCAGCACCTCATCGAGCAGCACCTTGGCCGCCAGTGGCGAACCGGGGAATTCGGCGCGCGAGGGAAAGCCGTCGCCGTCGATATGGGCGAACAGCAGGCGGCGCCCGTTCTCCGTGGTGGTGTCGGGCACCGGCATCGCCGGCAGGCGCAGCGCCGCCTGCAGGAAGGCGAACGGGTCCACCACCCAGCGTGCCTGGTTATCCACGCCGGGAGGCTCGATGACGGCGAACGGATCGAGCACATAGCCGCCCCAGGCAGTGATCGCGGCGGCATCGAAGTTCCGGCCACCCCCATCCTTCAGGGTCAGCAGCGGCCGCCCGGACTTGTCCGCCAGTCGCACCGCCGCCAGCGTGCGGCGGTCGGGCAGCGGCTGCATCTCCAGCCCCATCATCGCGTCCTGGACGGCGATGGCGAGCTTGCCGCTGGGTGAGGCATTCGTCAGGTCGATCCCGAGCGGTTTGAGATTGGCCTCCGTGGCGGGGATGCCGAAGTCGCCCAGCATCGCCACTTTCATGCCGGCATCGATCTGCCGCTGCAGCCATTTCGCCACTCCGGCCGCCGGCGCTCCCTGGATGCCGCCGGCGAACCAGGTCACGATGCCGGCGTAACGCGGCGCCAGCGGCCCATCGGGCAGCTCCTTGGTGATGTCGGCATACTCCGGGACGTAGCCGAGGTGATTCAGCGGCATGGCGAGGTAGCGGTGGGCATTGGTGAAATTGAGCGCCTTGGCTTCCCGACCGTCGTGCAGCACCAGGATGCGCCGCGGCATCACCTCGCGGGTGCCGATGCCCAGGGTCTCCAGCTTGCCGTCCGCCACCCAGGGCACGAAGCCCTCCGCCCGGATCTTCTGCGCCGTCGCCCGGGTCAGCGCGCGGTCGCGCGGGTCCACGTAGTCGATGGCGATTGCCGGCAGGCCGTGGGTGTCGGTCACCGTTCGCAACTGGCCCAGCAGCCACGCCCGGTCCTTCTCGCTCACCTCCACGTAGCGCTGATTGGCCTGGTCCCAGCCGCGGTAGAGCGACTCGGCGGCGACCGCCATGACGTCCCCCTTGAGCGCCGGCAGCAGCTCGAAACCGCGGTTGAGGATCAGGCGGATGCCGGGAAAGCGGGCGCGCAGGCTGCGGATGACCTCGATCAGCCCCTGCTGCTGCGCCTTCGCATTCGCCTTGTCGCCGGCGAGATGGTAGGAGTCGAGGGTGTCGAGGAAGAGTCCGCGATAGCCCTTCTGCCACAGCGGGGCGACCATGCGGTCGGCGACGAACGCCGCCCAGTCCGGCTGGGTCTGGTCGATCACCACCGAACCCCAGGCGGTATTGCCGCCGATCTTCCAGGCCTCGGGCAGATCCTTGAAATAGCTGCGGCTGGGATGGAGTTCGCCCAGGCTGACGTAGGCGAACAGCTCGCTGAAAGGTGTCTTGTAGGCTTGGGGGTCGTAGCCGTGGTCCGGTTCCACCACGACGACGTCGAAGGCGCGCAATTCGTCCAAAGGCGCATTTCGGCCGTAGAACAGCGCCACGCTCGGCGGCGGACCTGCCTGGGCCGCGCCCGCCAGCAGCAGCAGAACCAGCCAGCAGGATGCGGCGAATCCGCTCAAGCGGTGGCCGCCCACAATGCGCGCAGTCCGTCGTGCAGAGAGGTGAATTCGGTGCAGGCGAGTTCCTGCCGCAGGCGGGCATTGTCGGCAGCGGAGTGACGGATGTCGCCGCTGCGAGCCGGGGCGAAGCTCACCTGCGTCGTCGCGCCGGCGACGAGGGCGAGGGCATCGATCAGCTCCAGCAGCGTCACCGTCTTGCCGGTGGCGACGTTGCAGGTTCCGGTGGAGGTGCCGGTCAGGGCTACCACATTGGCGCGCGCCACGTCCCCGACGTAGATGAAGTCACGAGTCTGCAGACCGTCGCCGAACACCGTCAAACCTTTTCCTGCACGCAGCCGGTCCACGAATATGCTGATGACTCCGGAATAGGGCGAACCGGGATCCTGGCGCGGACCGAAAACGTTGAAGTAGCGCATGCCCAGCGGCGCCATGCCGTAGAGCCCGGCATAGAGGGCGCCGTACTGGTCGTCGATCGACTTCTCCAGACCGTAGGGTGAGATCGGTGCGGTAGCAGCGGTCTCGTCCAGCGGCAGGCGGGCGGGCACGCCATACACTGCGGCGCTGGAGGCGTAGACGAAGCGCTTGACGCCGGCGCGGCGCGCGCCGTCCAGCACATTCAGGTAGCCGGTGATGTTGTTGGCCGCAGATGTCACCGGGTCGTCCACCGACGCCTGCACCGACACCTGGGCCGCGAGGTGCAGAACGTGGCTGATATCCTGCAGCGCCGCGGTCACTACAGCGGCATCGCGGATGTCTCCCGCCACCACCTCCAGGCGCGGGTTCTGGGGCAGGTTCTCCCGCTTGCCCGAGGAGAAGTTGTCGAGCACGCGCACGCGCGCGCCGACGGCGAGCAATTGTTCGACGGAGTGGGAGCCGATGAAGCCGGCTCCACCGGTGACGAGGACGTGCATGGCGGATGAGGACATGATTCCAAATGAAAAGGCGCTATTTTGCGGCAAATCGCCGGAGCGGGCGCGAACTCATGCCGCGGCGTCCACGCCCAGGCCGGCCAGCAGCAGGTAGCAGATGACGCCGTAGCGTCCGAGCTTGCCCAGTCCCATCCAGAAGGCGCACGCGACCCAGTTCAGTCGCAGCCAGCCGGCGGCGGCGCACAGGGCGTCGCCGATGAACGGCGTCCACGCCAACAGCAGGGCTGTGCTGCCATATTTCCTGACCGTATCCAGGCGCGGCGGCAGGGGCCGCTGCGGAAACAGCCGGCCCAGCAGATAGGTGCTCATGCCGCCGGCGGTGTTGCCCACGGTCGCCACCGCCAGGGCCTCGGGCCAGCGGCCGGGGTCGGCGCTGATCACCGCCAGCAGCACCGCCTCGGAGCCGCCGGGCAGCAGGGTGGCGGCAAGAAAGCCGGACACCAGCAGACCAACCATCCCCAACTGGCTGCCGAAAGGCAACAGACCCGCAATGTCGATCATCGCTCACCTGCGAAGTCCGCGCTCCGCGCCGCCCTGCGGCTTGCCGCCCTTCGCCGGCTGCTGCTAATCTCCGCCTCTTTGCCCACTCTCGCCCTCCATGCAGCCGGATTATCTCGAAAGAATCCTCACCGCGCAGGTTTACGACGTGGCCATCGAGACTCCGCTGGAGCCGGCGCCCAATCTGTCGGCGCGGCTGCAGAACCGCGTTCTGCTCAAGCGCGAGGACATGCAGCCGGTGTTCTCCTTCAAGCTGCGCGGCGCCTACAACAAGATGGCGCATCTGTCCTCCGCTCAACTCGCTCGCGGCGTGATCGCGGCTTCGGCGGGCAACCATGCCCAGGGGGTCGCCCTGGCGGCGCAGAAGATGGGCTGCCGCGCCGTCATCGTCATGCCGACCACCACGCCCCGGATCAAGATCGACGCCGTGAAGGCGCGCGGCGCCGAAGTCGTGCTGGCAGGCGATTCCTACGACGAGGCCTACACCCATGCGGTGGAGCTGGAACGTCGGGACCGACTCGTCTTCGTGCACCCCTACGACGACCCGGACGTCATCGCCGGCCAGGGCACCATCGGCATGGAGATTCTGCGCCAGCACCCCAAGCCGATCCACGCCGTGTTCTGCTGCGTCGGCGGCGGCGGCCTGATCTCGGGCGTCGCCGCCTACGTGAAGCGCCTGCGTCCCCAGACCAAGATCATCGGCGTCGAGGCCGCCGACGCCGACGCCATGGCGCGCTCGCTGGCCGCCGGCAGGCGCGTGCGCCTGGCGCAGGTGGGACTGTTCGCCGACGGCGCTGCCGTCAAGATGGTGGGCGAGGAGACCTTCCGCCTGTGCCGGCAGTATGTGGACGAGATGATCCTGGTGGATACCGACGCCATCTGCGCCGCCATCAAGGACGTGTTCGAGGACACGCGCACCATCCTGGAGCCGGCCGGTGCGCTGGCGGTGGCCGGCGCCAAGGAGTACGCCGGGCGCAACCGCATCCGCGACAAGACGCTGGTGGCGGTGGCGAGCGGCGCCAACATCAATTTCGATCGCCTGCGCTTCGTCGCCGAGCGCGCCGAGGTGGGGGAGCAGCGCGAGGCGGTGCTGGCGGTGACGATCCCGGAGAAACCGGGCAGCTTCAAGAAGTTCTGCGCCCTGCTGGGGGAGCGCAGCATCACCGAGTTCAACTATCGCTACAGCGATCCCGATGAGGCCCATGTCTTTGTCGGCGTACAGGTGCATCACCGCGGCGAGTCGCGCAAGCTGGTGGATTCCCTGCGCCGGCACGGCCTGCCGACGCTCGATCTGACCGACGACGAGATGGCCAAGCTGCACATCCGCTACATGGTGGGCGGCCATGCCCCCGACGTCGATAACGAGGTGATCTACCGCTTCGAGTTTCCCGAGCGGCCGGGTGCGCTGATGAAGTTCCTCAACAGCATGCGCCACGACTGGAACATCTCCCTCTTCCATTACCGCAACCACGGTGCCGACTATGGCCGCGTGCTGGTGGGCATGCAGGTGCCGGGAGCGGAGATGGACGAGTTCCGAGCCTTCCTCGGACGGGTGGGCTACGACTACGTCGAGGAAACCGCCAATCCGGGCTACGAGCTGTTCCTCGGCTAGCCAGGTCGTACCGCGCCCGGCTGGGGCATGTGCCCCGAACGGGTGGGGGAAATCCCGGATTCCCCCAAATATTTCCCTGGGTCGACAGGGTGCCCGCCAGCGAGTTTGTGGGATTGTTTCCCCCAAACTTCAGTCGCTTGGGCGACTCGGCGGCAGCGGACGCCGCGCATGGCATGACAGATGCTTCCAGATGGGCAAGTGGGAAACATTCCCACCATCTGCCGATCGGGAAACCGGACGACAGTCGAACCGACCAACCGGATGGAGAGCAGCCATGAACAGCAAACTCAGGTTCAAGACCAAACGCACCGCGATCGCCGCCATCGTCGGCAGTCTCATCGCCTTCGCTGCCAGCGCCCAGACCTCCGACGATATCGCCGCCAGCGGCCTGAAGCTGCGCGGCAACGGCACGGTCGACGATACGCAGCCGGGTACCGCCGCCGCCGCGGGCAGTGTCATCGATCTGCGGGGACGCGGGGTGGTGGAGGACAACCCGGCCAGCGTTGGAGCGGGCGGGGTCGATCGGCGCGGCGACGGGACGGTCGAGGACCGGCCCGCGACCGGGGCAAGCGACGACGTGGTCGGCGGTGTCAAGCTCCGCGGCGACGGCACGGTCGATGACAACGGCGCAAACGACGACGTTGTCGCGGGCGTGAAACTGCGCGGCGATGGCAGCCGCGACGACAGCCAGGGCGGACAAGCCGACGATCACGGCGCTGGTCGCGGGCGCGATGGCGGCGGCGACGATGCCTCGCGTTCGGCCAGCTCCGGCCCCGACGACCGCGGCGGAGCCAGCGGCTCTCGCGGCCGTGATGGCGGTCGCGACGATGCCTCCCGTACGGCGAACTCCGGCTCCGATCTCCGCGGCACATCCGGCGATCGTGGCGAGCGGGCGAGCAGGTCGGAGCGGGTCTCCCGCTCGGACGGGATTCAACGCCCGGAACGGGCCGAAAGTGTGGAGAGGTCAGAGAAGGTTGCAAGGGTCGAGCGGGCCGAGCGTTCCCAGCGCCCCGAAAGGATCGAGAAGGTTGAAGTGCAGAAAGCGGAGAAGATCGACCGTCCCGATCACGGCGGCAGCGGCAAGGGCAGATAATCTGTTCCCTCGGGCGCCGCAGAGCCGCCCGGCGATTTCCGGCCCCGGACCTCACGGTCCGGGGCCCGTTCTGCGAGAGGCGAAGCGCCGGGCGGAATCAGTCGGCCAGGGGTACGAGCCCCGCCCCGCGCCGGACTAACACCCCACCCTCGGTCACCAGGTAGTCCAGCGGAATGTCGTGTGTGTCGGATCCGATCGAGTCCACCCTCGCCAGTTCGAATCCGATGCCGACCGCGACCGGCCGCGGCGCCAGCGCGGCCAGAGTGCGGTCGAAATAGCCGCCGCCGTAACCGAGGCGGTAGCCCTGATCGTCGAAGCCGTTGACCGGCATCAGCAGCAGGTCCGGCACGATGTCCGCACCGCTTGCCGGAACCGGAATGCCGAACCGCCCTTCGCTCATGGCGCTGTCCGGCGTCCATTGGCGAAACGGCATCGCCGTCGCCGGTGCCACGATCACCGGCAATGCCGCCCGGCGCCCGGCCGCAGCGCGCAACCAGCGCGCCATCAGGGGCCGGCAGTCGAATTCACCGCGGTAGGGCCAGCAGTAGCCGACGACTCGCGGCGAAAGCCGGGTCAGCAAATGTTCCAGTGACCGTTCGATGCGTATGCTCGCGGCCTGAACCTGGCCCGGGTCCAGCGCTTCGCGCGCGGCGATGAGGCGTTCGCGCAGCGCCTGGCGCAGCTCGTTCCCTGTGCTCCGGACGTCATCTTTCGGGGTTTTCACGTGTGCTATGCTCGAATCACATTTTCTGCGACTGCGACTATAAGGGATGAGACTCGGCCTGTGCGGCTGGCGGCGTTGCGTGGCGTCGATCGTTCTGGCGTTGGGCATGCCGATCGCCGCCGCTGCTTCGGCCGCGGACGAGAGCATCGTCGCCGCCCAGGACGCTTTTCGCGCCGGCGACAAGGTGAAGCTGGCGACGCAGCTCGCGGCCAGTCGCGGCCACGAGCTGGAAGCCTATGTCGAGTACTGGAGCCTGCAATTGCGGCTCGACGAAATGCCGGCGGCAGAGGTGTCCGGCTTCCTGCAGCGTCAACGCGGTACGCTGGTGGCCGACAGGCTGCGCGGAGACTGGCTGAAGCAATTGGGCAAGTCCGGTCGCTGGGAAGAATTCGATCGCGAATATCCGGCGTTGGTCTACGGCGATCAGGAGACCACCTGCTACGCCCTGCAGAGTCGACTTGCGCGCCGCGATCAGGCAGCGCTCGCCGAGGCGAGGGAACTCTGGCTCGATCCGAGTCTGCCGCCCTCCTGCGAGCCGGTGCTGGAGGCATTGGCGGCCGCCGGACGCGTCAAGGACGAAGAGGTCTGGCAGCGACTGCGCACGCTGCTGGAAACGAAGCGACTGAGCGCCGCGAAAACCACCGCCGCGTTTCTGCCGCCGAACCGGCAGCCGGACGCCGCGACGCTGGAACGCATCATCGACGCTCCCGCCGCATACCTGCACAAGCTGAAACCGAACTTTGCCGCGACGCGCTACGGACGCGAACTGGCGATGGCTGCGCTGGCGCGGCTGGCGCGGCAGGA
>Ga0316629_10000321_pt1 | contig 10015 bp, 7 predicted proteins | sample OWC_May_M1_C1_D1_FD_207654 | JGI IMG/M metagenome (GOLD analysis project Ga0316629, IMG submission 207654) | Wetland soil microbial communities from Old Woman Creek delta, Ohio, United States - OWC_May_M1_C1_D1_A | ecosystem: Environmental > Terrestrial > Soil > Wetlands | place: USA: Ohio... | reverse complement strand
CGTTTCATCCCGGCGATCCCTTGGCATCTCGTCTCTTTGCGGAAACAAAGAGGGGAGACCCGGCAAGGGTTTTCCCGGCCCCTTTTTCGCTTCGGCGCCTGCTTTTTTGCCCGGGCAACAAGAAGACGGGTCTCCGCCAGCGACTCAATTAAGGACGATCCAAAAACAAAGGGCGCGAAGTCTCGCGCCCTTTGTAAATAAGGTGTTTTACCCTCGGATTCTTGAACTCTTGGCCCCTGCCTTTATCAATTTTCGGCTGATTTCTGCAGCAGATAGGACTCGATGAACGGGTCCAGGTCTCCGTCCAGGACCCCGTCCACATTCCCGATTTCCTTGTTGGTGCGGTGGTCCTTGGCCAGGCGGTAGGGCTGCAGAACGTAGGAACGGATCTGGCTGCCCCAGGCGATATCTTTCTTTCCGCTGTGGAGCTGCTCCATCTTTTCTTCCTGCTCCTTTTTCTTGAGCTCGTACAGACGCGCCTTGAGCACCTTCATGGCCATGGCCCGGTTCTTGTGCTGGGACCGTTCGTTCTGGCACTGGACCACGATCCCGGTGGGAAGGTGGGTGATCCGGACCGCCGAGTCGGTCTTGTTGACGTGCTGTCCGCCGGCGCCGCTTGAGCGGTACGTGTCGACGCGCAGGTCGTCCTCGTTGATCTCGACCACGATGTCTTCGGCGATTTCGGGGTAGACAAAGATCGAGGCGAAAGAGGTGTGCCGGCGCTTCCCGGCATCGAAGGGGGAGATGCGGACCAGGCGGTGGATGCCGGACTCCGCCTTCAGGTAGCCGTAGGAGTAATCCCCGGTCACGGTGAAAGTGGCGCTTTTCACTCCGGCCTCTTCCCCGGCCAGGTAGTCGATGATCTCGGTGCGAAAGCCTTTGCGTTCCGCCCACCGCAGGTACATGCGCAGGAGCATCTGCGACCAGTCCTGGGCCTCGGTCCCGCCGGCGCCGGCGTGAAGGGAGACAATCGCGTTGTTGCGGTCGTTCTCCCCGCCGAGCATCCGCTTGAATTCCACGGCGGCGACGTCCTGCTCCGCTTTGATCAGCCGGGAATCGATCTCCCGGAGGGTCTCCTCGTCGTTCTCCTCCTGCGCGAGCTCATAGTACCCCTTGGCCTCATCGACTTCGGAGCGCAACCCTTCCCACAGATCCACCTCGTTCTTGAGCGCGGTCCGCTCCTTGAGAATTTTCTGGGCGGTTTCGTTGTCGTTCCAGAAGTCGGGCTTGAGGGTTTCCTTTTCGAGTACTTCCAGACGGGCTTTCTTGGTCTCTACGTCAAAGATGACCTCGGAGGGTTTGAACTTTCTCTTCGAGAAGGGCGATCTTATCTTTTACGTCGTTCCACACGGTAACCTCTTCGAAAACGGATCATTAGGATTCCCAGGGCCGTCAAGCCCAGGCAGGCATACGCAAAGAGATCCCCATACTGGGTGTAAATCGTTTTCGTCTGCCCTATTTGTATCGTACCTGAAAGGACCTCTCTTGTAAAGAGGTCGCTGGCGGCGCGAATTTGCCCGGAAGAGTCGATCAGGGCGGAAATCCCCGTGTTCGCGGCGCGGGCGATGGGGACCCGGTTCTCGATCGCCCGCAGCGTGACCATGGAGAGGTGCTGGTAAGGGGCCGAGGTCTTTCCGAACCAGGCGTCATTGGTGATGTTCACGAGAAACTGGGACCCGGCGGCCACAAACTGGCGGGTCAAATCGGGAAAGATGGCTTCATAGCAGATCAGCACGCCGAAGTTCCCCGGGGGGAAGGGGAGGATCTGGACTCCGGAGCCTTCTTTAAAATCGCCGATCGCCCCGATGATGTCCTTGGTAAAACTGAAAACGCCGGAGAGAGGGGCGTACTCGCCGAAGGGGACCAGGTGGAGCTTGTCATAACGTCCCAGGATCTTCTTCTCGGGGGAGATGAGAAAGGCGCTGTTGTAGTAATGGATCTTGTCCCCCTTGCGGTCGAAGGCGGGGGCCCCCAGGAGAAGAGGGACCCCCATCTGCTGCGAAACCTCGAAGATCTTGTTTTGAAAATTCGAAGGGCTCTGGAAAAAAAAGGGGGCGGCCGTCTCCGGCCAGATGACCAGCTGGGGTCTCTGGAACTTCGTCTGCTGGGTGAGGTGCGAGTATATTTTGATGGTTTCTTCCTGATAACTCGTCTCCCATTTCACATCCTGGCGGATGTTGCCTTGAACCAGGGCGACGCGGAGGGGTTTCTCCGGGGCGGACGTCTGGGCGATCTCCATGATCCGCCACTGGCCGTAAAGGGCGGTCCCCGCGATCAGGATCGCCGCGGCCAGGACTTCCCGGAAAGCGGAGCTCCAGCTGCGTTCGGCGGCAAAAAATGCCAGGCGGTAAAGGGCTGCATTGGCCAGGACAATGAGAAACGAAACCCCATAGACGCCGGTGATATCGGCAATCTGAACCAAGGAGAGAAGGCGGTACTGAGAATAGCCGAGAAGCTCCCAGGGAAACCCGGAAAAGAGGAATCCGCGCAGATATTCAAGGGCCACCCAGACGAAAGGGGCGAAAAGGGTTTCCGGCAGGTCCGCGTGGGCCCGGACCCACCGGATTCCGAAAGCGAAGGCGGAGACATACAGGGCCAAATAGGCGCTGAGGAGGATGACGAAAATGACGCCGAGGAACGAGGGGAGATGCCCGAACTCGGTCAGAACATTGTAGATCCAGTAAAGGAGGCCCAGGTAAAGAACAAGGCCGGAAAGAAATCCCATCAGGGCCGCCTGGGCCGGGCTTTTTTTACGGATCGCCCAAAAAAGGGGGACCAGGCCGAACCAGGCGAGGAATTCGAGGTGGAACTTGGGAAAGGCCAGGACCAGAACCGCCCCGGAAACAAGGGACAAGAAAATCTCGATCAATTTCATAAATTCCTGCAGGAAGTTTCATTGTGAGCGTTGCCAACAACATTTACAGGCAAATCCAATATCTTGAACCCTCGAACCCCGGGCCCCTTGGACCCTTTCGTTCATCCCCCGATCTTCACCATCGGCCGCTGGCACCTTTTCATTCCTGCAATAATTGTTCCATGGCGCAATGGCTTCCGGGAAATGGCCTGGGTCATTATTTTCTCCAGCGTTTCATCGCTGTCCCCTGAGCGGATTAGGCATTTCAAATCAACCTCTTCATCCGAAAAAAGGCAGGTTTTGAGTTTCCCGTCCGCAGTCAGGCGGAGACGATTGCAGGAAGTGCAAAAATGATCACTTACGGGGCTGATGAGCCCGATGCTCCCCAGGGCGCCCGGCAATTTGAAAAGGCGCGCCGGGCCGTCGGAGGAGTCTCTTCCATTTTCAAAGGGAGTGAGCGGGGCCAGGGAATCGATCCGTTTCCTCACCTCGCCGGCGGGAATATTCTGCTCGGGATGCCACGCGGAGGATTCGCCGATGGGCATGAATTCGATGAATCGGACCTGCAGGTCCGAATCCATCGTCAGGCGGGCAAAATCGAGGATTTCATCGTCGTTCAACCCGGCAATGGCGACGATGTTGATCTTGATCGGGTTCAACCCGGCTCCCCGGGCGGCCGCGATTCCCGCCCAGACCCGGGACAGGTCGCCGCCGCGAGTGATCCGCCGGTATTTATCCGGGTCGAGCGAATCCATGCTGATATTGACCCTCCGCAGCCCCGCCTGGCGAAGATCTCCGGCGAATTTCTCCAGGAGGACCCCGTTGGTCGTCATGGAGAGATCGCGGATGCCCTCGATTCGAGCCAGATGGTCGACCAGCTGGACCACGTCTTTACGGACCAGAGGCTCGCCCCCGGTGATCCGAATTTTCGATATCCCCCGGCGGGCCGCGATGGCGGCGATGCGCCGGATTTCTTCATAGCGCAGCACTTCGGCGTGACCGAACTGCGAAACCCCTTCCTGGGGCATGCAGTACTGGCAGCGGAGGTTGCAGCGGTCCGTAATCGAAATCCGCAGATAATTGATCTTCCGGTTGTGCGCGTCGATCAAGGCATTCATCGCGGTAGGCAAAAAACCGCCAAACAAAGAAAGGCCAATATTCCGGGAACATTGGCCACAGCGGTTTTTCCCCTCTCCTTTCCAAATCCGGGAGGCCGAGCCGTTTCCGGCTTTACCCTGGCCTTGCCCCACTGAAAAGCAAGTGGGGTCCCAAAAGGCGATTGGGGGGCGAAGGCTCGGAGATTTCTCAATCTATTTTACCTCTTTTGTCCGGTTTGTCAAAAAATATGGGTTTCCGATCCATTTAAAAGAGGGGATCGCGTTTGACTTGCATGCGGCGGGGATAATGAAAATTAGGGTTTGAATTAATTTTTTAAAAATGGTAACCTAATCTTTCAATCGGGAAACAGCGGAAATCATGGCAAATTCGCATTTCCTGCAAAGGGACTATGTTTCTTGAGGGATCGCCGGCGGGAGGTTAGGGGCATCGAAAACCCGACTTTGGAAATTGTGGCCATCGACGGACCCGCGGGCGCGGGAAAGAGCACGGTCGGCAAAATTTTAGCCCGGCGGCTGGGGTATCTTTTCCTCGACACGGGAGCCATGTACCGGGCCGTGGCGGTCGAGGCGGAACGGCTGGGAATCCGTCCCGATGACGAACCGGCGCTGGGTGAGCTTTGCCAAAATCTGAGGATTTCCTTTGAGGCCGAGGGCGAGGAGCAGAGGGTCCTTTGCCAGGGAGCGGATGTGACCGAGAAGATCCGCGAGCCTCGCATCGGGATGCTGGCCTCAAAAGTATCGATGAAAAAGCCGGTCCGGGAAGCCCTGGCGAGGCTGCAGCGCCAGGCGGGGGAGCGGGGAAAAATCGTGGCCGAAGGCAGGGACACGACCACGGTGGTGTTTCCAAATGCCCGCTTCAAGTTTTTCCTGGTGGCGGAGCCGGAGGAGCGGGCGCGGCGCCGGCACCGGGAACTCTTGAACAAGGGATTGCCGGCCCGGATTGAGGAAATCCAGGAGGAGATCAACAAACGCGACGAGCAGGATTCCTCCCGTGACTTAGCGCCCCTCAAGTCAGCCGAAGACGCTTTTTTCATCGATTCCACGGAATTGACGCCCGAGGAAGTGGCCGAAGAGATGATCAAGGTGATCCGCAAGAAATCGCGGAAATAGGGAACGGTTCGGCCAGCCGCCGGGAAAGAGTTCCGGGGGCCGCCCCGCGCTCCGGGGCGAGGGTGCGTTGTCGCGCCCGGGAAGCCCCGAGAATAAGGGGTTGTGGTTTTTTCCCAGATGGTGTAATATCAGGGCGAATTTTTAAAAATATTTCAGGGGGTAAGAGGGAATGGCAGCGGAAAAGGACGAGCTGGATCAAAAACCTATGGGGGATAGTCCCCTCCCGGAAGGAACTGACGAAACCGGAGAAGCCAAAAACAAGGCGGAGGAAGGGGAGAGCTTCAAGGATCTTTACGAAGAAAGCCTCCAGGAAGTGGCGGAGGGGGAGGTCATCAAAGGCACGGTCATCCACATCGGCCCGGAATTCGTGACCGTGGATATCGGGTTCAAGTCCGAGGGGCAGGTCGCCTTGAGGGAGTTTCCCCAGCGCGAAGGCGTTCCCATCGTTTCCATCGGGGACCAGATCGACGTTCTCGTGGAGCGCAGAGAGTCCGAAGTGGGAATGGTGACGCTTTCCAAGGAAAAGGCGGACAAGTACAAGTTCTGGGAGGAGATCAGCCGCGCCTGGAACGAAGACCAGGTGATCGAGGGCAAGATCGTCTCCCGCATCAAGGGAGGCTTGACCGTCGATATCGGGATCGCGGCCTTTTTGCCCGGCTCCCAGGTTGACATCCGCCCGATCCGGAACCTGGAAAAGCTCATCGGCACCACCCACAAGTTCAAGATCATCAAACTCAACCGCCGGCGGGGAAACGTCGTCCTGTCGCGCCGCATTCTCCTGGAAAAGGAACGGGAAGCGCTCCGCGGAAAAACCATGGAGACCCTGGCCGAAGGCCAGATCGTCGACGGCGTGGTGAAGAACATCACCGACTACGGGGCGTTCATCGACCTGGGAGGGATCGACGGCCTGATGCACATCACCGATATGTCCTGGGGCCGGATCAACCATCCCCAGGATGTGTTGAAGGTGGGCGAGAAAATCAAGGTCAAGGTGCTTCAATTTGACCGGGATAACCAACGGCTGTCGCTGGGGTTGAAACAAACCTTCCCGGACCCCTGGGAGAAGGCGGGGGAAAAATACACGGTCGGGGCCCGGGTCAAAGGAAAGGTCACCTCGATCACCGATTACGGCTCTTTCGTTCAGCTCGAGGAAGGCGTGGAGGGGTTGGTTCACGTCTCCGAGATGTCCTGGACCAAAAAGGTCCGCCATCCCTCCAAAATCCTGTCGGTGGGAGACGAGGTGGAGGTGATGGTCCTGGAAGTCGACCTGAGCCACAAACGCATTTCCCTCGGCCTGAAGCAGACAACGCCCAATCCCTGGGACACGATCGGCGAACGCTACCCCGTGGGCACCAAGATCCAGGGCCGGATCAAAAATATCACCGAGTTCGGGATCTTCATCGGCATCGACGAGGGGATCGACGGCCTGGTGCACATCTCCGACATGTCCTGGATCCAGCACTTGAAACACCCTTCGGAGCTTTTTAAAAAGGGGCAGGAAGTCCAGGCGATCGTGCTGAACATCGACAAGGAAAACCAGCGCTTCTCGCTGGGGATGAAGCAGCTCAACCGCAACCCGTGGGATGAAATCCACCACCGCTATCGCGTCGGGCAGATGGTCAAAGGGAAGGTGACCAACATCACGAAATTCGGCGCCTTCGTGGAGCTGGAAGCCGGGATCGAAGGGTTGGTCCATATTTCCGAGCTGAGCCACAAGCGGGTCGAAAAGGCCGGGGAGGTGGTCAATGCCGGGGACGAGATCCAGGCCGTGGTCATCAACGTGGATCCCAAGAAACACAAGATCGGTCTGAGCCTCAAAGACCTGACCCGCTACCAGGGCCCCGCCGAACGGAAGGAAGCGCAGCCGACCTTCGAGGACGACACCTCGGATTTCGGCCGCATGCTCAAGGAAGGCCTGGAGCGCAAGGCCCGCGAAGCCGAGAACAACAAGGAATAGTCGGCCGCCATGAGGAAGCACCCGGTTCTCCTGGGGTTCATGGTCTTCGGAGTGCTGCTGTGTCTTTTTGTGATCAGCATCGGGGTCTTTTTCTATTTCACCAGCCGCGACGAGAGCTTCTGGGGCGGGGAAAAGATCGCCATCATCGAAGTCAAGGGGGTCCTGCTGGACCCCCAACCCACCATTGAAAAACTGACCCGTTTCCGAAAAAACAAAGAAATCAAGGTCATCATCCTGCGGATCGATTCTCCCGGGGGGGGAGTCGGCCCGGCGCAGGAAATCTATGCCGAGGTGAAAAGGACCCAGCGGGAGAAGAAGGTGCTGGCCTCGGTCGGCTCGGTCGCCGCCTCGGGCGGTTATTACATCGCCTGCGCCGCGGACACGATTATGGCGAACCCCGGGTCGATCACCGGGTCCATCGGGGTGATCGTGGAGAGCCTCAACGTGGAGGAGCTTCTGAAAAAGATCGGCCTGCGCTCCAACGTCATCAAGAGCGGCAAGCACAAAGACATCGGCTCCCCCATGCGCCCCATGACCGAGGAAGACCGGCGGCTCCTTCAGGGGGTCCTCGACAACATCCATGAGCAGTTCATTCAGGCCGTGGCGGAAGGACGGAACCTCCCCCTGGAAAAGGTGAGACCCCTGGCGGACGGGCGAATCTTCTCCGGGCAGCAGGCGAAGGACCTGGGGCTGATCGACACGCTCGGGAACCTCGAAGACGCGATCGCCATGGCCGCCGAAATCGGGGGGATCAGCGGCGAACCGGAGATCATCTACCCCGAGAGAAAACGCTTTTCCATCCTTGATTATATTCTGCAGGAAACCCTTCAGCGATCCCTGGAAAATGTCCGCGAGAACCTTTCCCAGCCCAACTTCCTTTTTCTGCTGTCGGCGCCGGAATGATCCCCCCGGACTCCCTTTTCGCCTCCCTCGACATCGGCTCAAACACGGTGCGCCTCCTGATTGCCAAGGCGGACCCCCGGCGGGGGTTTCGGCCGGTGCGCCGGGAGCGGAAAATCACCCGCCTGGGGGGAGGGTTTTCCCTGAGCGGGCATTTGCACCCGGACTCGCAGATGCGGACGCTGGAAGCCGTTCGGGGTTTTGCCGCCCTCCTAAAAAAGGAAGGGGTTTCAAGAGTTTTCGCGGCGGCGACAGGGGTGGTGCGGGAGGCTCGAAACGGCAGGGACTTTCTCTCTCGAGTTCGGGATGAAACGGGGGTGGGCGCCCGCCTCTTGACCGGCGAAGACGAAGGGAAACTCATGGTGCGCGGGGTTCTCTGGGGGGTGCCGGGGGGCGTCCCCGTGCGCATGGCGGTGGACATCGGCGGGTGGTCGACGGAGGTTCTCTGGATCGAAGGCGGGCGGCCGCGAAAAACGGCGAGCCTTCCCCTGGGCGCGGTCTCGCTCTGTGAAAACTTTCTGCACGGCGACCCCCCGACGGCGGCCGAGGTTTGCTCCCTCGTTCTATTTTTAAAAGATGCGGCGAATACCCTTTCCCGTGAGTTCGCGGACGCCGGGTGGCGGACCGAGGGACGGGCGCCCCTGGTGGGCACGGCCGGAACCCTCACCACCCTCGCCGCCGTCGATTTGCAGCTGGCCGAATACGACCCGCAAAAAGTGACCGGGCACCGCCTTTCCCGGAAAACCATCGGCGAGATTTTTTCCTCCCTTGTCTCCCTGCCCAAGGAAAAAAGGCGGGAGACCCCGGGGTTGGAGGAGGGGAGGGAGGACCTGATCCTCGCGGGCGCGCAGGTCGCCCTCCGCCTCATGGAGGGTCTCGGTTTCGAGTCCCTGCTCGTGGTGGACTCCGGGCTTCTGGAGGGGATTCTGCTCGAAGGCTTGGAATAACGACCATCCAAGTTTCAAATTTTCAAAATCAGAGAGAAGATTCTGGTCTGATTCATCGGGGTTTTGAATTTTAAAATCGAATTTTGAATTTTCCGGTTTGGTTGACTCCCGTTGAGTCCTTGACATCTCCTTTTCCCCATAATAAAGTAGTTACAAACCCCGTCGACTGAAGCCGGATGTTTCAACCTTAGAAACCTTGCGGTAAACTTTCCCAAAATCCAGAGGAGCCGGATATGGTGACCGAAAAGCTTCCTGTTGGTTTAACTTTTGACGATGTGTTGTTGATCCCCGCCGAATCTTCCATCCTCCCCCGGGAAGTGGACCTGGCGACCAATCTCACGGCCACAATTTCCCTCAACATGCCCCTGATCAGCTCGGCGATGGACACCGTGACCGAGGCCTTGATGGCCATTTCCATGGCCCGGGAAGGCGGGATCGGCATCATTCACCGCAACCTGTCGGTCGCCGCCCAGGCGGCGGAGGTGGACAAAGTCAAAAAATCCGAGAGCGGGATGATCGTCGATCCCATCACGATGGACCCGGACCAGAAGATTTACGAGGCCCTGGAGATCATGAAAAAATACCGCATCTCCGGGGTGCCCGTTACCCGGCGGGGCAAGCTGATGGGGATTCTCACCAACCGGGACCTTCGCTTCGAAACCCAGCTCGAACAGCCCATTTCGGCGGTCATGACCAAGGAAAACCTGGTCACGGCGCAGGTGGGAATCACCCTCGAGGAATCCAAGCGGCTCCTGCACAAGAACCGCATCGAAAAGCTCTTGGTGGTGGACGGGCAGAACAACCTGAAGGGCCTGATCACCATCAAGGACATCGAAAAGGCGATTCAGTATCCCCATTCCTGCAAGGACAAGATGGGCCGCCTGCGCGTGGGAGCGGCGGTGGGCGTGGGCGCCGACCGGGAAGCGAGGGTGGAAGCGCTCCTCAAAGCCGGCGCGGACGTGATCGCCATCGACAGCGCCCACGGCCATTCGCGGAACGTTTTGGAAGCGATCCGCGAAACCCGGCGGGTTTTCCCGGAATGCCAGGTCGTTGCCGGAAATGTGGCCACCGCCGAGGGGACGGAGGCCTTGATCAAGGCCGGGGCGCATGCGGTCAAGATCGGCGTCGG
>Ga0316629_10000316_pt1 | contig 10027 bp, 8 predicted proteins | sample OWC_May_M1_C1_D1_FD_207654 | JGI IMG/M metagenome (GOLD analysis project Ga0316629, IMG submission 207654) | Wetland soil microbial communities from Old Woman Creek delta, Ohio, United States - OWC_May_M1_C1_D1_A | ecosystem: Environmental > Terrestrial > Soil > Wetlands | place: USA: Ohio... | reverse complement strand
AACCGACTTATTTTGAAGAAATCAGAAAAATTGTGCCCTATCATTTTTTATTGGTTCCTGGCGTTGGCGCTCAAGGCGGAAACCTGCAGGAAGTGTGCAAATACGGACTTAATGAAGATTGTGGATTGCTGGTGAATTCAGCAAGAAGCATTATTTATGCCAGCAAAGGCTTAGATTTCGCAAAAACCGCGCAATTGGAAGCATTGAAACTACAGCAAGAAATGGCTTTGATTTTAAGCAAATAGTTAGCTGGTCTAATAAAAAGCATTTATCAGAAAAAAATGGATAAGACTAAATTTAAAATTAGACCTTGGGAAATATCTGACATAGACAGCTTGGTCAAATATGCGAACAATTGGAATGTTGCAAAAAATATGACCGATAAATTCCCGCATCCATATTCAGAAATCGACGGAAAAGCATTTATTGAATTTGCAACCAAAGACTTCCCTATTCATCTTTTTGCAATAGACATTGAAGGGAAAGCAATTGGAGGCATTGGAATTCATCCACAAGACGATATCCATAGAAATAATGCCGAACTTGGTTATTGGCTGGCTGAACCATTTTGGGGACAGGGCATTATCAGTAGCGCCATAAAACAACTAGTTGACTTTGCTTTTTCTACTTATGACATTAACCGCATATTTGCCATTCCATTTGGGACAAATATTGCTTCACAAAAAGTTTTAGAAAAGAACAACTTTATTTTGGAAGGAAAGTTTGACAAAGTTCTTATAAAAAATGGCGAATTGTTAGATGAACTAATTTATGCCATCAGACGTGAAAATTGGAAAAAATAAGCAATGAAAATAATTAAAGACCAACTAGGAAGAGAATTTTCTGTTTCCAAAAATCCCAAAAGAATCATTTCATTGGTGCCTTCACAAACTGAATTGCTTTATGATTTGAATTTAGAAAATGAGCTAATCGGAATTACAAAATTCTGCGTGCATCCTTATCATTTAAAATCAACCAAAACCATTGTCGGCGGCACAAAAAAAGTAGATTTCGACAAGATAAAAGCATTAAAACCCGATTTTATACTTTGCAATAAAGAAGAAAATACCTACGATTTTCTTCCTGAACTTGAAAAAATTGCGCCCACTTATTTTTCCGATATCACCACCATTGAAGACTGTATAGATTTCATTTTAAGCTTGGGAACTATTTTAAACAGAAGAACAGAAAGCAAAAACTTGGTCGAAAAAATAAACTTCAAACTTACCGACTTTAAAGAATTCATCAAAACAAAACCAACCCGGAAAGTGGCTTATTTTATTTGGGCAAAACCTTGGATGGTTGCGGGAAACGACACTTATATCAATCAAATGTTACAACTTAACAAGTTTGAAAACATTTACCAAAATATGAGTCGGTATCCAAAAATTGAAATTGATAAAATCAGGTATGAAGGTGATCCTGAAGTCATTATTTTGTCTTCAGAACCGTTCCCGTTTAAAGATGAGCATGCCTTGGAAATTTCAAGTTTTACAAATCGTTCCATCACTGTTTTTGCAGATGGTGAAATGTTTAGTTGGCACGGATCGAGATTATTGCTGGCTTTTGACTATTTTAAAGCCTTACACAAAAAACTGGACAGCCATTTTTAAAACTCATTTCGACTTGGCTCAATGTGACAATTTCGATAAAATCAAAACTAATCCTGCAACGCGAAAACCCTTTTTAACAAATCGGAAGTACGTTTGGCAATATTCTCCCTAATTCCTCTTTCTTCAACTTCAACCATCGTGAAAACACCTTTTAGTGCTTCGTTGGTCACATAATCTGTTAAATCCGGATTTACATCTGTGGTTAAAGGCAAATTATTGTATTTCGTAATCAAGTTGGCCCAAACTTTATCCGCGCCCACTTTTTTAAATGAATTGTTGATAATTGGATTGAATTTTTGGTATAAAGCAGCCGAAGTTGCGGTTTTTAAATACAGCGTAGCAGAATTTTTATCGCCCAATAATATATTTTTAGCATCAACTATTGTCATACCGGTGATGGCATCGGTAAAAATAGGAATAGCTTCACCCACAGCATCTTCCGCAGCCCTGTTCAACACCCTTAATCCTTCATCAGCCAAGTTTGACAAGCCGATACTTCTTAAAGTGCGATCCACTTTTTGCAATTCGGCAGGCAATAAAATTTTAACCATTTCATTTTTAAAGAATCCATCCTGAACGGCTAAAGTTGTGACCTGATTTGAAATCCCGTTTTGAAGGGCTTCCTTTAAACCGGCCGCAATTTGAAAATTAGTAAGTTCTCCATTTGGCAATTGATTAATTACCTGCTGCAATTCCGCACAAGCAGAAAGTTGAAATACAACCACCGCCAAAATTATTCTTTTTAACATCCTGTTATTTTTTATTTTGTTAATTTATTAAAATTTAACGCTTGAAACTGTCAGTTTTCTTGTCGTAACCAAACGGACAATGTTTGCAGCCGCTTTTACAGCAATAACCTCTTTTCAAATGGTATTTTTCCGTAAACACACGGTAGCCATCTTCATTTATATAGTAATCTTCTTCTGAAGAAATTGGTTTTTCAAACATAGATTTGGCAAAAATAATCAATTAATCAGTATCATTCATTTTCAAATTAACGATAAATGCATTAACTGTAAAATTGTAACAGGCAACTATTAGTCCAAACTTAGTTTAATAGTGATTTTCTATTTTAAAATAGAAACAATCGATTTTTATTATTAAATGATTTTATTTAGATTTGTTTCAGCTACTTTTATGGCAAGAATGGTTGAAATTGATGCTAAATTATTACCTCATAATTATTTAAAAAGCAAGTCGCATTGTTAAAATCTGTTTTTATATCAAGCAAAAAGCATAAATTATCATTGCTCATTTCAAGCAAAGAGGTTACTGCCTTGTCAGATTTTTTGGAAATCACCATCAATGAAAAAGTGCTTATCCTGAATACGAATCTCGGCATAGAAATTTATTATCAGTCTGATATAGATTATACCAATTTAATCACCCATTCTTTTCTGTTAATTGCATCAAAACAAGGAAATGAAGATGCCGAATACAGGATTGTGCCTTTCAGAACTTTGCCGGAACTAAAAAATGGACTGCATCAAATGCTGGTAAGATTGAATTCAATGCCGTTGGCGTTTAATTGCTATTCCAAAAGCATCATACACCAACTAAATAAAAATTATGAAAAAAACAATCAACTAATTGCGTCACTTTTTTCAATTTGGAAACAAATTTTAATGCTGATAAACTTAAATGAGCAATCAAACATTAAATTAAGACAATTTGAAAAAACATTGGAAGACTTTAGCGAAAAGAGCAGTGTTAACGCTGTTTTAAAACAATTAATTGCTAACGCCACCAACGCGATGCGCCAAAACTGATAACAAAAAAAACGTTCTGAAATTTCAGAACGTTTTTAAATTTGTAGGTTAATTCTTTTGAAAATTATATTATTTTTCTTTTCCCGGAGGATATTGCGCCATAATTTCGGCAACAAATTCCTTGATTTTTTCTTCCTTTTGAGCAACGTTACCGGTAGCAGACAAAGCACCGCTTCCTATTCCCTGCCAAGCCAATTCTTTTTTATTGGCGTCAATTAAATCGATAAACAAGGTGCCTTCAGTATATTTAGAAACTTGTGTTCCAAAATTTGGTCCGTAATACCAAGGATGCCAGCCGTAATAAAAGTTATTATTGTAAACATCAACTTTTTGCGTTGATTTTGCAAATATATTAACCAGCAAATCAGGTTCCTCCGATTTTATGAAACCTTTCGCTAACAATTCGCTTTCAATGGCTTTTAAAATTCTTCGTTTGTCCAAATCAGAAATTTCTGCTTTATCAATTCCTTTTTTATAAAAAGCAAATGTTTTATACTTTGAAAAATCAGCGGTTGTATCATAATCGGTAGTAACTCTGATAGAGCTGCAAGAAGCTACAAAAAAAATTAAAGCTAGCGGAAGTAATTTTAAGGCTTTCATTTATATACAATTTTAATTATTAAAATAAATCTTTCAAGATTTGGTCATCAACTAAATTAGGCAAAGTCACTTTTAAATTTGGCTCCACTTCCATCGCTCTTTTTATGGCGAAAACAGCACCTTCATTTCTCGCCCAATTTCTGCGTGCAATACCATTATTTACATCCCAAAAAAGCATGCTTTTCAATCGCTTTTCAGCCTCTAAACTACCATCAAGAACCATACCAAATCCACCGTTAATTACCTCTCCCCAGCCAACTCCGCCGCCGTTATGGATTGAAACCCAGGTAGCTCCGCGAAAACTGTCGCCAATCACATTTTGAATGGCCATATCAGCCGTAAATTTGGAACCGTCGTAAATATTTGAAGTTTCCCTGTAAGGCGAATCTGTTCCTGAAACGTCGTGATGGTCACGTCCCAAAACAACAGGTTGCGAAATTTCCCCGTTTTTTATGGCATTGTTAAAAGCCTCTGCAATTTTCATACGCCCTTCCGCATCGGCATATAAAATTCTTGCCTGAGAGCCCACCACCAATTTATTTTCCTGAGCACCTTTTATCCACTGAATATTGTCGGTCATTTGCTGCTGAATTTCTGTTGGAGAATTTTTTCTTATTGCTTCCAGAACTTCACAAGCAATGGCATCGGTTTTTTCTAAATCGGACGGATTTGCACTTGTGCACACCCAGCGAAAAGGTCCAAAACCATAATCGAAACACATTGGACCCATAATATCCTGCACATAGGAAGGATATTTAAAATCGATGCCGTTTTTAGCCATCACATCGGCTCCTGCCCTGCTCGCTTCCAGTAAAAAAGCATTCCCATAATCAAAAAAGTAAGTTCCTTTTGCAGTGTGCTTGTTGATTGCCAGAACTTGTCTTCTCAAACTTTCCTGAACTTTTTCTTTAAATAATGCAGGATTTTCCACCATCATTACATTGGATTCCTCAAATGAAATTCCTGCCGGATAATAACCTCCGGCCCAAGGATTGTGCAATGAAGTTTGGTCTGAACCCAAATCTACATACACATTTTCTTCTGCAAATTTTTCCCAAACCTCTACGATATTTCCTAAAAAAGCAATCGAAACCACTTCCTTGTTTTCCTTGGCAATTTTTACCCTTGCCGCCAGTTCATTTAAATCGCTAATTTTTTCATCTATCCAACCTTGTGACAGACGAATTTCCGTAATTTTCGGATTCACTTCGGCACAAATCGTAATGCAGCCGGCAATATTTCCAGCTTTCGGCTGCGCACCGCTCATCCCTCCCAAACCGGAAGTCAGGAATAATTTTCCAGCCAAAGGTTCGCCATTTTTGGCAATTTTTCGGCCTGCATTTAACACGGTAATTGTGGTGCCGTGCACAATTCCTTGCGGACCAATATACATATAACTGCCGGCGGTCATTTGCCCGTATTGCGTTACGCCCATGGCATTGTATTTTTCCCAGTCGTTTTGTTTGCTGTAATTTGGAATCATCATTCCATTGGTTACCACAACTCTTGGCGCATTGGTATTGGAAGGAAACAAACCCATCGGATGGCCGGAATACATTATCAACGTTTGTTCGTTGTTCATTTCCGACAAGTATTTCATAGTCAATAAATATTGCGCCCAATTTTGAAAAACAGCACCGTTGCCTCCATACGTAATCAATTCGTGAGGATGTTGCGCCACGGCTTCATCCAAATTATTCTGAATCATGTGCATAATGGCTTTTGCCTGAACAGAGTTTCCCGGATATTCGTTGATTGGCCGCGCATAAAACTGATAATCGGGACGAAAACGATACATATAAATACGTCCGTATTCTTTTAATTCCTCAGCAAATTCCTTTGCTAAAACAGTGTGGTGTTTTTTGTCAAAATACCGCAACGCATTTCTAATTGCGAGCTCTTTTTCTTCATTCGATAGAATATCTATGCGTTTTGGCGCGTGATTTATTGCTTTTTCGTAAGTTTTTTTTGAAGGCAATTCGGAAGGAATTCCTTGTTTTATCTGGTCTTGAAATGTCATTTTAATGAAATTTGATAGGTACAAATTTACAATTATTTCAGAGAAATTTCAGCGATTTTTTCATGCAGTTCAACGCTTGTTAAATTGTACTTTTTGATATTTCTGCAAAAAATTTTAGACTTAACTCCGTTTAAATCGTTTTATAAAATTGATTATATTTGTTAAAATCGCATTAATCATTTTAACCATTATCATATGAATATCTCTTTCCTAAAGCTCTTTAGCCTAACCTTCTTATTTATGTTGATTTATAGCCCGATGTTGGCCATAGACACAAAAGACACCCGCTTGCTTTCCGAGCCGGCCATCAGTAAAAACAATATCGCCTTCATTTATGCCGAAGACCTTTGGATTGCCAATAAAGATGGTTCCAATCCAAGACGACTCACTGTGGATGATGGCGTGGAATCTAATCCTGTTTTTTCGCCAGACGGCAGTATGATTGCTTTCAATGCGCAATACGACGGCAATACTGATGTGTATATTGTGCCAGTTTCTGGCGGTGTTCCTAAGCGGCTTACTTGGCATCCTTATACTGACCTGGTTAGGGGTTTCACGCCAAATGGCCAGCAAGTTTTGTTTAATTCTCAACGCAATACTTTTACCAACAGATATTCGCAACTATTTACCATTGAAATTGCCAACGGAAAAGTTACAACGTTGGACATTCCTAATGCTTTTTGGGCTTCTTACAGTCCGGATGGCAATCAAATTGCATACACGCCTCTAGCTGACAGGTTTAAGCAGTGGAAGCATTATCGCGGAGGCACAATGAGCAGGATTTGGATTTACGAGAACAGCAATCATGCCGTAGCCGAAATCCCAAAACCCAAGGGCGGCAGCAATGATACCCAACCGGTTTGGATAGGTAAAACGGTCTATTTCTTAAGCGACAGAAATGGAGAATTTAATCTTTTTAGTTATACGCAAGACAAAAAAGAACTCAAACAACTGACCGATTTTAACGATTTTCCGATTATAAAAATTTCGGCTTCCGATGGTGAAATCATTTTTGAACAGGCTGGGTACCTTCATCTTTTTAATGTTGCCAGCGGAAATACCACAAGAATCAAAGTTGGCATCGCCACCGATTTATTGGAACACAGATCAAGATTTGTAACAGGAAATAATTATATCCGCAGTGCAAACATCTCTCCTTCAGGAGCTCGCATCGTGGTCGATTTTAGAGGAGAAATAATCACGATTCCCGCTAAAAAAGGCGACCCGTTAAACTTAACCAATACATCCGGAACCCACGAAAAATATCCTGCCTGGTCACCAGACGGCAAACAAATCGCCTATTTTTCCGATGAAAATGGAGAATATGTCCTTCATATAAAAAATGCAAGCGGGGAAAGCACTTCGAAAATAATTGCTTTAAATGGATCTGGATTTTATGCGAACATTCATTGGTCTCCAAACAGCAAAAAAATCTGCTTTGTAGACAATGGCCGAAACTTTTATTTGGTTGATATTGCCAGCGGAAAATCTACCAAGATTGCTGCCGATGCTGTTTATTTGCCAGGAGCATTCCGTGAACTTTTTGGCAGTTGGTCGGCAGATTCTGGCTGGATTGCCTACACCATCATCACAGAAACTAATTTTGAACAGGCTTATTTATACTCGATAGCAGATAATAAATCATATCCGGTTTCAGATGGTTTGTCAAACGTCAGCAATCCTGTTTTTGACCCAAGCGGCAAGTATTTATATTTGTTTGCTTCTACTGATGCCGGACCTGTAGTTAACTGGTTTGATCTTTCCAATCAGGATATGGCAGCGAGCAATTCCATTTATTTGATTACACTTCAAAAAAATACGGTATCGCCTTTTGCCAAGGAAAATGACGTAGAGGAAACTGTTGATAAAAGCAAAGAAGAAGATAAAAAAGCAGATAAAAAGGATGAAAAAAAGGAAGATACAAATATTCCTCCGCTAAGCATTGATTGGGAAGGTATCACAAACAGAATTGTTTCAATTCCTATTCCTTCAGGTAATTACAGAAACCTGCAAGTACCGAAAGAAGGAGAATTGTATTATTTAGCGCAAGCTGCAAATGATGATAAAACAATGCTTCATCAATATGATCTCAAGAAAAGAAAAGGTGAGGCCATTATGCCTGCAGATGATTATATTATTGCAGCTAAAGGAACCAAAACCCTTTACCAAATAAAAGACAAATGGGGAATTGCCGATACCGGAAAAAAACCGGAAGATGATGCAATTTTGAATACCAATGCCGTGCAGGTAAAAATTGAGCCTCTTGCAGAATGGTCCAATATTTTTGATGAAGCCTGGCGTGTTAACCGAGATTATTTCTATGATCCTGGCATGCACGGTGCAGATTGGAACGCCATGAAAAAGAAATATGCTGCTTTTCTCCCTCACTTATCGAGCAAAGGTGATCTTTACCGGGTTATGGAGTGGATGTTTAGTGAATTGTCTGTTGGCCATCACCGTTTTTCCAGTACCGGTGACAGTATGAAAAAAGCCAAAAATATTGTTGGCGGACTTTTAGGCGCAGATTATGAAGTCATGAATAACCGCTACCGCATTAAAAAAATCTATGGCGGACTGAACTGGACTCCTGAATTGCGATCGCCACTTACAGAACCTGGTGTAGATGTTAAAGTGGGTGATTACATTTTGGAAGTTAATGGCAAATCCGTTACGGCAAATGATAATTTCTTTAGCTTTTTTGAAAATACAGCTGATAAGTTAACCGTGCTAACGGTTTCTTCAAACCCAAATATGACCAATTCAAGGAAAATTACGGTTACGCCAATAGCTTCAGAAATGACTTTACGTAATAGGGATTGGGTTGAAGGCAATATCAAAAAAGTGAACGAAGCAACCAATGGGCAAGTTGCTTATGTTTATGTGCCAAATACAACCACGCAAGGTCATGAATATTTTAAGCGCTATTTCTTTCCTCAAGCAAATAAACCTGCAATAATTATTGACGAACGCTTTAATGGCGGTGGCCAATTGGCCGATTATTATATCGATATTTTAAAACGTCCGCTGCAATCGTACTGGAGCTATCGTTACGGAAAAGACCAGAAAGCGCCTAACGCTTCTATTCAAGGTCCAAAAGTTTTGCTTATCGATGAAACTGCCGGCTCAGGAGGCGATTACTTCCCTTATTTATTCAGAAAAAATGATTTGGGCACCATTATCGGTAAAACAACCTGGGGAGGCTTGGTAGGTATTTTAGGATATCCGGAGTTTATTGACGGCGGAATTGTCACCTCACCAAACTTAGCTTTCTATGATGAAAAAGGTTTTGGTATAGAAAATGAAGGTGTAGCACCAGATATTGAAGTTGAACAATGGCCTGCGGAAGTTATTCAGGGAAAAGATCCGCAATTGGAAAAAGCCATCCAAGTTGTTTTAGAACAGTTGAAAAACAATCCTCCAAAAAAGATGGAAACGCCGCCTTATCCTATTAAAACAAAAAATTAAATAATTGATTTAGAATATTTTAAGATTATAATTTAAACAGAATGGTATGTTAAATAAGCTCAAGTTTATTTAACATGCCATTTTTTATAGATGACTTAAAAGCATTCGAGCTATTTTAATTTTCATCATATTCTATAAATCTTATGTAATTTGGTTTGATTTTTGAACTTAATTTTTAATATGATTGTCGTTTTTAAATATATCATTCCGAAGAATTATTCCGGACTAACGGTTTTCCCTTTTATCTTCTTAAGAAATAAGAAAAGCATTAACGATGCATTGTTTTTAAATCACGAAAAAATTCATTTAAAACAGCAGGCAGAATTGCTTTGGATTTTCTTTTTTGTCTGGTATTTTATAGAATACTGTGTTCGGTTTTATCAATATAAAAATCATGAATTCGCCTATAAAAACATCAGTTTTGAAAAAGAAGCCTATAAAAATGAGCAGAATTTAAATTATTTAGAATCAAGAAAAACCCTTGATTTTTTAAAGTATTTATAGCTTTTTAATTCTTTTTTTGTGCTTAACGCTACTTTTTTGATTTTCTGTTTGGTTTT
>Ga0316629_10000313_pt1 | contig 10044 bp, 9 predicted proteins | sample OWC_May_M1_C1_D1_FD_207654 | JGI IMG/M metagenome (GOLD analysis project Ga0316629, IMG submission 207654) | Wetland soil microbial communities from Old Woman Creek delta, Ohio, United States - OWC_May_M1_C1_D1_A | ecosystem: Environmental > Terrestrial > Soil > Wetlands | place: USA: Ohio... | reverse complement strand
GGCCAGCCACAAGTTGCGACAAAGGCCCGAATCGACCCCATTTGCCGCCGAACATCAGCATTTGCATGAGCAGATGAGCCTATATGCTTGTCGGCAATGTGATTTAGCTCGCACCGGCGGGGCCGGCAGGGGCTCGTGGGCTGGCCGCGCTGGCCGATGTTGGTGGTGATGGAAACTCCAATCCACCTTGGGGAGACGCTTTGAAACACCGCAAGTTGAATGCAGGGCGCTTCGCGCTGAGTGGGCTGGCTATCGCCACTGCCTGCTTATGGGGCCTGAATGCGCAGGCTCTGGGGCTGGGCCGGCTGACCGTGCAGTCCGCGCTGGGCGAGCCGCTGCGTGCGGAGATCGACGTCACCAGCATGTCGCCCGAGGAGGCCGGCACGCTGGTATTGCGCGTCGCCAACGCTGAGGCCTATCGCGCGGCCGGCGTCGACTACAACCCGGTGCTGCCGGGCACGCAGGTTCAGCTGATGAAGCGCCCCGACGGCCGCTCGTACCTGCGCGTGACCAGCGACCGTGCCGTGGTCGAGCCCTTCGTCGACGTGATCCTGGAGATGAACTGGGCCAGCGGCCGGCTGGTGCGCGAGTACACCCTATTGATCGACCCGCCGGGCACGCCGCGCAACGTGGCGGCCGCGCCGCCGCCGAGCGTGGCCCCCGTGATTTCTGCCGCGCCTGCACAGCCGCCTGCGCGTCCCGTCCCGGCCGCGCCGACGGTCGCTCAGGCGGCGCCCAGCGCCGAACGGCGCGCTTCACCCAGGCCCGAAGCGCCTGCACCGGTACCCAAGGTTGCGGCCGCTGCACCGGTCCCGGCCCCCTCACCGGCGGCAGCCGACGGCGAGCAGTACCGCGTGCGCCCCGGCGATTCGCTCAGCCGTATCGCCAGGAACGTGCAGCCGCCCAGCGTGTCGCTGGACCAGATGCTGGTGGCGTTGTTCCGGGGCAACCCGGACGCCTTCGTCGGCAACAACATGAACCGGCTGAAGGCCGGCGAGGTGCTGACCATTCCGTCGGCCGAGGTGGTCCAGCAGGTCACCTCGCCCCAGGCGCGCGAGATCATCCGTGCACAGAGTGCCGACTTCGATGCCTACCGCCAGCAGCTGGCCTCGGGCGTGACGACACAGAAGACCGACGAGCCCACGCGCCAGGCCAAGGGCAGCGTGCAGGCGGCGGTGCAGGACAGCAAGCAGGCGGCTGCACCGGCGCCCGACAAGCTGACGCTGAGCCAGGGCGCGGTCAAGGCCTCGGCACCCGAAGCCGCGCTGTCCAAGGACGCAGAGAAGAAGGATGCCGCCACGCGGGTGGCCGAACTGTCGCGCAATGTCGCCGAATTGAAGAGTCTGCAGGGGCAGACCGCGGCCTCTGCGCCGGCGGCGGTAGCCCCGGCGGTGACGCCGCCCGCATCGGTAGCTGCGGCGCCTGCGCCGGCGGCCTCTGCCGCCGTGGTGACCACGGTGCCGGTGGCTCCGACGCTGCCCGCCTCGGCCCCGGCGGTGGTCGCCGCCGCGCCGGCCGTCCAGGCGCCGCCGAAGACCGCACCGCCCCCTGCGGCAGCGCCGGAAGAGCCCAGCCTGCTTGATTCATTGTTCGACAACCCGATGGTCCTGCCGGGTGCCGGTGTGCTGGTGGCTCTGATCGCTGGCTTCGGTGCCTACCGCCTGCGCGGTCGCCTGCGCAAGAGCGAACGCGAGACCTCGTTCTTGGAAAGCCGTCTGCAGCCCGATTCCTTCTTCGGCGCCAGCGGCGGCCAGCGCATCGACACCCACGACGCGCCCAGCGGCACCTCGTCGGCCTCGTCGATGAGCTATTCGCTCAGCCAGTTGGATGCTATCGGCGACGTCGATCCGGTGGCCGAGGCCGATGTGTACCTGGCCTATGGCCGCGACCTGCAGGCCGAAGAGATCCTCAAGGAGGCGATGCGCGCCAATCCGGACCGCCTGGCGGTGCGCAGCAAGCTGCTCGAGGTGTATGCCAAGCGGCGTGACACCAAGGGTTTCGAACTCCTGGCGGGCCAGCTTTTCGCGCTGACCGGACCGGACAGCGAGGATTGGCACAAGGCCCAGGCGCTGGGTCGGCAGATCGATGCCGACAATCCGCTCTACGCCCCGGGCGGCCAGCCCGAAATGCTGGTGCGCGAAGGCGGCCGCCTGGTCGAGCCGCTGGATGCCACGACCATGCCGCACACGGCGAAGGCCAAGGCCCCGCCCGGCCCGATCAGCGAACCGGGGTCGCTGGAGCCGGCGCAGGACGTGGACCTGGAGCTCGATCTGGATCTCGCCGGCAATGCCAGCAGCGAGACCACGGTCAGTGCGATCGAGGCCACTCGCCCGTTCACCACGGCGGCCGCCCTGGCCGACGAAAGGCCCTTCTCCATCGATCTGCCGGGTCTGGGTCAGCCGGCCCCAGCCGCTGCCGCGGCCAGTTCGGAGGTGGGTTCACTGGACTTCGACCTGGGCGAGCTGACGCTGGACGACGAGAAGGACGCCGCGCCGTCGCGGCGGGCGGCCCTGACCGGCGACGACGACTTCGCCGCCTCGCTGCCGTCCTTCGAACTCGGCGACGACGATGCCGATCCGCTGGCGCGCAAGCTCGAACTGGCCGAAGAGTTCCGCCAGATCGGCGACATGGAAGGCGCGCGCGACCTGCTGGAGGAAGTGCTGGCCAGCGCCGAAGGCGCGCTGAAGACCAAAGCGCAGGGCATGCTCGACAGCCTGAGCTGATCGCCATGCTCCGCCCCGAAGGGCCCCATCCGGGGCCCTTCGCGTTTTGGGCGTGGCCCACAATGCGCGCATGCCCGACCCGCAACCGCAGCGCCTGGCCATCGGCCTCAGCTATCGCGGCACCACCTACCGCGGCTGGCAAACGCAACCTGATGGCCGCACGGTGCAGGACCACGTCGAAAAGGCGCTGGCCGAGTTTGCAGCCGCGCCGGTGGCCACGGTCTGTGCCGGTCGCACCGACAGCGGCGTGCATGCGCTGAACCAGGTGCTGCATTTCGACGCGCCAGTGCGGCGGGACGACTTCTCCTGGGTGCGCGGCACCAACCGCTATCTGCAGCGCGACATCGCGCTGCAATGGTGCCGGCCGGTGAGCCCGGAGTTCCACGCACGGCGCTCGGCGCTGGGCAGGCGCTACCGCTACCTGCTGCTGCAGTCGGCGGTGCGCCCCTCGCTGGAGCATGGCCTGTGCGGCTGGAGCTTCAGGCCGCTGGACGTTGCGGCGATGCGCGCTGCGGCCGCGCACCTGATCGGCGAGCACGATTTCAGTTCCTTTCGCGCCGCCGCGTGCCAGGCGCTGTCGCCGGTGAAGAGCCTGCGCGCGATCGGCATCGAACAGCGTGGCGCTTACTGGTGCTTCGACTTCGACGCCAATGCCTTCCTGCACCACATGGTGCGCAACCTGATGGGCTGCCTGCTGGCGGTGGGCGAAGGCCGCCAGAGTCCGGGCTGGCTGGCCGAGGTGCTGGCCGCCCGCAACCGGGATGCCGCCGCACCGACCTTTGCGCCCGACGGGCTGTACTTCCTGGGCCCGTACTACGATCGGCGCCATGCGATCCCGGAGCACACCCCGGCCATGGACTGGCTGCCGTAGATGCGCACCCGCATCAAGATCTGCGGACTGACGCGCGAAGCCGATGTCGACGCCGCCGTGCGGGCCGGCGCGGATGCGATCGGCTTCGTGCTCTACGCGCGCAGCCCGCGCCACGTGTCGGCGGCCCGCGCGGGCGAGCTGGCGCGGCGGCTGCCGCCCTTCGTGACACCGGTGCTGCTGCTCGTCAACGCCACGGCCGACGACATCACCGCTGGCCTGGCGGCCGTGCCACACGCCCTGCTGCAGTTTCACGGCGACGAAAGCCCGGCGCAGTGCCAGGCGCCGGGCCGGGCCTACCTGCGCGCTGCGCGGATGACGCCGGGTTTCGATTTGTTAGACTTTGCAGCGCGCTTCAGCAGCGCACAGGCCCTGCTGCTCGATGCCCATGTCGAGGGTTATGGCGGGGGTGGAAAGGCTTTCGATTGGTCACTGATTCCTCCAAGCGTGCCCGGTCCGGTCGTTTTGTCTGGTGGGTTGAACGCTGCCAACGTGATCGAAGGGGTGTGTCGCGTCCGGCCCTGGGCCGTTGACGTGAGTTCCGGCGTGGAAAGCGCCAAGGGCATCAAGGATGCCGAGGCGATGCGCCGGTTCTGTGAGGCGGTGCGCGAGGCCGATGCCCGCTGTGCCGCAGACCCCCCAAGACACTGACGAGTCAAGATCATGTTGAACTACCAACAACCCGATGCCCGCGGGCATTTCGGGCCCTATGGCGGCAGCTTCGTCGCCGAAACCCTCGTGCATGCGCTGGACGAGCTGAAGGCCGCCTACGCGCACTACCGCAACGAGGCCGAGTTCCAGGCCGAGTTCCGCTACGAGCTGGCGCACTTCGTCGGGCGGCCGAGCCCGATCTACCATGCGGCGCGCACCAGCCGCGAGCTGGGCGGCGCGCAGATCTACCTGAAGCGCGAGGACCTCAATCACACCGGCGCGCACAAGATCAACAACACCATCGGCCAGGCACTGCTGGCCAGGCGCATGAGCAAGCCGCGCGTCATCGCCGAGACCGGCGCCGGCCAGCATGGCGTGGCCACCGCCACGATCTGCGCGCGCTACGGCCTGGAATGCGTGGTCTACATGGGCAGCGAGGACATCAAGCGCCAGAGCCCCAATGTCTACCGAATGAACCTGCTGGGCGCGCGCGTCGAGCCGGTGGAATCGGGCAGCAAGACATTGAAGGACGCGCTGAACGAGGCGCTGCGCGACTGGGTGACGAACGTCGAGAACACCTTCTACATCATCGGCACGGTGGCCGGCCCGGCGCCTTACCCGGAGATGGTGCGCGACTTCCAGAGCGTGATCGGCGAGGAATGCCTGACGCAGATGCCGCAGATGATCGGCCGCCAGCCCGACGCGGTGATCGCCTGCGTGGGCGGGGGCAGCAATGCCATGGGCATCTTCTATCCGTACATCCGGCACGAAGGCGTGCGCCTGATCGGCGTCGAGGCCGCGGGCCTGGGCCTGGCCAGTGGCAAGCATGCGGCGTCGATCTGCGCCGGCTCGCCGGGCGTGCTGCACGGCAACCGCACCTACCTGCTGCAGGACGACAACGGCCAGATCATCGAGACCCATTCGGTCTCGGCCGGCCTCGACTACCCGGGTGTCGGGCCGGAGCATGCCTACCTGCACGACATCGGCCGCGCCGAGTACGTGGGCATCACCGACGACGAGGCCCTGGCCGCCTTCCACCACCTGTGCCGGCACGAGGGCATCATCCCGGCGCTGGAGTCGAGCCACGCCTTCGCCTATGCGATGAAGCTGGCGCCGACGATGCGGCCCGACCAGCACATCCTGGTCAACCTGTCCGGCCGCGGCGACAAGGACATCAACACCGTCGCCGCGCTGCAGGGGGCCGCAGCATGAGCCGCATCGCGGGCACGCTGGATGCACTGATGGCCCAGGGGCGCAAGGCGCTGATCCCCTACGTGACGGTTGGCGACCCCTTTGCCGATGCCACGCCCGAAATCATGCACGGCCTGGTGCAAGGCGGGGCCGACATCATCGAACTCGGCATGCCCTTCTCCGACCCGATGGCCGACGGCCCGGTCATCCAGAAGGCCGGCGAGCGCGCGTTGGCGCGCGGCGTCGGCATGGATCAGGTGCTCGATGCGGTGCGCCAGTTCCGCCAGCAGGATGCGAAGACGCCGGTGGTGCTGATGGGCTATGCCAACCCCATCGAGCGCTACGACCAGCGGCACGGTGCCGGCCGCTTCATTGCCGCCGCGGCCGAGGCTGGCGTCGACGGCGTGCTGGTGGTGGACTATCCGCCCGAGGAATGCGAGGCCTTTGCCGACAACCTGCGCCGCAGCGGCCTCGACCCGATCTTCCTGCTCGCCCCCACCTCCACCGACGAGCGCATCGGCCAGGTCGGCCGGCTGGCCAGCGGCTACGTCTACTACGTGTCGCTGAAGGGCGTGACCGGTGCCGGCCACCTGGACACGGCCGGCGTTGCCGCCATGGTGCCGCGCATCCGCGCCAGGGTGACGGTGCCGGTGGGCGTGGGCTTCGGCATCCGCGACGCGGCCAGCGCCTGCGCCGTAGCCGAGGTGGCCGACGCCGTGGTCATCGGCACCCGCCTGGTGCAGGTGCTGGAAGGCCAGTCGCGCGACAATGTGGCCCGCGCCGGCCGCGAGTTCATGGCCGGCATCCGAGATGCTCTGGACAGGATGACCCAAGGAGCCCAAGCATGAGCTGGTTGGAAAAGCTGCTGCCGCCGAAGATCCAGCACACCGACCCGAGCGAACGCCGCTCGGTGCCCGAGGGCCTGTGGATCAAGTGCCCGTCCTGCGAGACGGTGCTCTACAAGACCGACCTGGAGCAGAACCTCAACGTCTGCCCCAAGTGCGAGCACCACCACCGCATTGGCGCGCGGGCGCGGCTGGATGGCTTCCTCGACCCTGAGGGCCGCTACGAGATCGGCCAGGAAGTGCTGCCGGTCGATGCGCTGAAGTTCAAGGACAGCAAGAAGTACCCCGAGCGGCTGAAGGCTGCGCTCGAAGCTACCGGCGAGACCGATGCGCTGGTGGTCTTCGGCGGCGCGGTGATGAGCGTGCCGCTGGTGGCGGCCTGCTTCGAGTTCGAGTTCATGGGCGGCTCGATGGGTTCGGTGGTGGGCGAGCGCTTCGTGCGCGGCGTCGAGACCGCCATCGAGCAAAAGGTGCCCTTTGTATCCTTTACCGCCACCGGCGGCGCACGCATGCAGGAGGGCCTGCTCAGCCTGCTGCAGATGGCCAAGACCAATGCCGCGCTGACGCGCCTGGCCAAGGCTCGGCTGCCGTACGTCAGCGTGCTGACCGACCCGACCATGGGCGGGGTCTCTGCCAGTTTCGCCTTCGTGGGGGATCTGGTGATTGCCGAGCCCAAGGCCTTGATCGGCTTCGCCGGGCCGCGGGTGATCGAGAACACGGTGCGCGAGACGCTGCCCGAAGGCTTCCAGCGATCGGAGTTCCTGCTGCAGAAGGGCGCGCTGGACATGATCGTCGACCGCCGCCAGCTGCGCCCGACCATCGCCCGCGCGCTGGCCATGCTGCAACGGCAGAGCGCCGACGCCGTCGTCGCCTGAGCGCTCCCGCGCAGAACGCGGCGCCCGCCGGGCGCCGCCCGTTCCCCGATGCTCATGCCCGCCACCCTGGACGAATGGCTCGCCCATTGCGAGCGCCTGCACCCGCCCAGCGCCGACAAGACGCTGCAGCGCGTGCAGCGCGTGCGCGAGCGCATGGGCCTGGCCTTCGCCGTGCCGGTGGTCACCGTGGCCGGCACCAACGGCAAGGGTTCCAGCTGCGCCATGCTCGAAGCCATTGCCATGCAGGCCGGCTACCGCGTGGGGCTGTACAGCAGCCCGCACCTGGTGCATTTCGAGGAGCGCTGCAGAGTCAACGGCCAGCGGCTGCAAGCCGAGGCGCTGCTGCCGCATTTCGAGGCGGTGGAAGCGGCACGCGGCGACACCGCATTGACCTACTTCGAGTTCACCACGCTGGCGATCATGCGCGCACTGTCGCTGGCCCCGCTGGACCTGGTGGTCCTGGAGGTGGGCCTCGGCGGACGTCTGGATGCCGTCAACGCCGTGGATGCCGACTGCGCACTGATCACCAGCATCGACCTGGACCATGTCGAGCTGCTCGGCCCCGACCGCGAGAGCATCGGCTTCGAGAAGGCCGGCATCCTGCGCGCCGGCCGCCCCGCAGTGATCAGCGACCCGTTGCCGCCGGGCAGCGTGCTGCGCCATGCGCAGGCGATCGGCGCCGACCTGCGCCAGGTGGGGCGCGACTTCGCGCACAGCGGCGACCGGCAGCAATGGTCCTGGCGCGGCCGCAGCCGCCGCTACAACGCGCTGGCCTATCCCGCGCTGCGCGGGGCCAACCAGCTGATCAACGCCAGCGGCGTGCTGGCGGTGTTCGAGGCGCTGCACGATCGGCTGCCGATCACCGCGCAGGCGGTGCGCAACGGCCTGGCCATGGTGGAGTTGCAGGGCCGCTTCCAGATCGTGCCCGGCCAGCCGGTGCTGGTGCTGGACGTGGCCCACAACCCGCATGCGGTGGCCACACTGGCGCTCAACCTGGACCAGATGGGCTTCTACCCGCGCACCCACGCGGTGTTCGGCGCCATGCGCGACAAGGACATCGACGGCATGCTGGACAAGCTCGAGCCGCTGGTCGACGCCTGGTACCTGTGCGACCTGCCCCTGCCGCGCGCGGCGCGGGCCGACGAACTGGCGCAGCGGCTGCCGGCCGGGCGCGCCCCGGCCGGGCGCTTTGCCACACCCTCGCTGGCACTGCGTGCCGCGCTGGAGGCCGCAGACCCGGCTGATAGAATCGTCGTCTTCGGTTCGTTCCTTTGCGTCGGCGGTGTGCTGAAGGACGGCGTGCCACGAACGCGCACTGCGCACGGCGGCTGAAGGCGAGTTCTGCGACCTGCGATGCGCTCGCCGGAACGTCCGAGACCCTCGCGAGCAGGCAGCCGGCGCCAATCGGACCAGGGCCCCTCACGTAGCGGACGCTAGCCAGTGCTTTCAATCCTCAAGCGCAAAGACAGCCCGGCCCCGGCGGGCGCCGTCGACGAAGCGGCGACGGTGCAGGCAGCGCGCACGCGCGCCCGCCGCCGGCTGATCGGCGCGGCGGTGCTGGTGGGCGCGGGCATCATTGGGTTCCCTCTGCTCTTCGAGACCCAGCCGCGGCCGATCGCAGTGGACATCCCCATCGAGATCCCCTCGCGCGACAACGCGCCCGCGCTGAAGCTGCCGCCGGCCAAGGGCAATGCAGCCGCTCCGCGAGCGAGCGGCCCGGTGGTCGCAGAAAAGACGGTGGCCGAACCGGTGGCCGAGCCGCCTGCCGAGGTGGCCGCCGCAGCCGCGCCGCCGGCTGCACCGGCAGCCGTGCCGGCATCGCCACCCACCCGCAGCGAGCGCGTGGCCAGTGCGCCCTCGGCCACGGCGGCGGCTGCTGCGCCTGCGCCGGCATCGGCAGCACGTGCCACGGCTGCGCTGCCCGACAGCAAGGCCGAGGCGCAGCGCGCGCAGGCGCTGCTCGACGGCAAGCCGGTGGCAGTGGCCGCCGCGCCGGCCACCGCGGCCTCCGAAGCCAAGCCCGCGCGCTTCGTGGTCCAGGCCGGTGCCTATTCTGACGCCGCCACCTTGCGCGAGGCCCGGCAGAAGGTCGAGAAGCTGGGCCTGAAGACCTACACCCAGGTGATCGAGACCGACTCCGGCTCGCGCACGCGCGTGCGCGTCGGCCCCTTCGACAGCCGCGAGGAGGCCGAGAAGGCCGCGGCGCGCATCAAGAGCAGCGGCCTGGCGGCCAACATCCTGAGCCTGTGATGGACCACCTCGGCTGGGTCGACCTGACGATGCTCGGCGTGTTGCTGCTGTCACTGGGCCTCGGCCTGTGGCGCGGCTTCGTGCTCGAGGCACTGGCGCTGGTCGGCTGGGTGGTAGCCTATTTCGCCGCACAGTGGCTGGCCCCACAATGGGCGCCGCATCTGCCGCTGGGCGAGCCGGGCTCCAGCGTCAACTATGCCGCCAGCTTTGCGGTGGCCTTCATGGCGGTGCTCATCGGCTGGGGCCTGGCCTCGCGGGTGATGCGCCTGCTGGTCAATGCCACGCCGCTGCGCGGCGCCGACCGCGTGCTCGGCGCGGCCTTCGGCCTGCTGCGCGGCGTACTGCTGCTGATGGCGCTGGCCACCGTGGTGGCACTGACGCCGGCGGCCAGCTCCGAGCCGTGGGCGCGATCGCGGGGCGTGCAATGGCTGGAGGTGGCAATGCAGGGCCTGAAGCCGCTGCTGCCGGCGGACATTGCGCAGTTCCTGCCGGCTTGAGACGCTACAGCGAAGGACACCGGACCATGTGTGGGATCGTCGGAGCCATTTCCAGGTCGCCGGTCAACCAGCTGCTCTACGACGCGCTGCTGCTGCTGCAGCACCGCGGCCAGGACGCGGCCGGCATCGTCACCATGCAGGGCA
>Ga0316629_10000311_pt1 | contig 10072 bp, 7 predicted proteins | sample OWC_May_M1_C1_D1_FD_207654 | JGI IMG/M metagenome (GOLD analysis project Ga0316629, IMG submission 207654) | Wetland soil microbial communities from Old Woman Creek delta, Ohio, United States - OWC_May_M1_C1_D1_A | ecosystem: Environmental > Terrestrial > Soil > Wetlands | place: USA: Ohio... | reverse complement strand
TCCAGAGTCATACCCACCCAGGGCGAGTCAACGGCGGCGACGTACGCCAGCGCCTCGTCGGCGTTGGTCACAAGATACGCCTCGTAGCGATTCAGCGGCTCGATGCTGATCTTGATCCTCAGCCGCTCCGCCTCGCGTGCCGCGTCCTGCATGGCTGCTACCGACCATGCCCACTCCTCGGCCCGCGTCCCGATGGGCGCGAGCCGGGTTTCCCCCGAGGGGAGCATCTGCGTCAAGGGCGCTCCGATCTCGGCCGCGAAGCGGATGCAGTCGATCACGTACCCGACGGCGTCCGCGCGGATGGCCGGATCGGGATGCGCCAGGTCGCGTCGCGTCGCCGGGACCATGCACGAAGCGGTGAGGCCCAGCGGTTTGAGGCCGTGCCGTGCGAGCAGTCGCCGGACGTCGGCGGGGTCGAAGAGACCCGGCTCTCCGGGGATCTCCACGCCTTCGTATCCCGCGGCGGCGATGCGACCGATCGTCGCGTCCAGCGGCGCGTCGCCGTAGATCCAGGCGCAGACGCCAAAGCGAGGCATAGCGTTCTCCTTCGAAGGACGGCTCATGCGCCGGCCGTCACAGCGATCGTTCGCCGGCGGGCCAGCCACTGGGCGGGGAGGATACACGCTGCCAGGACCACGATGAGCAGCGTGGACAGGGCCGCGCCTCGCCCGATCGTGCCATATCCCACCCAAGACAGGATCAGGACTGTCACCAGATCGTGGCCCGGCGACACCAGGAAGATCACCTGGCTGACCGCCGTCATGGCGCGAACAAAGCTATAGATGAAGCCCGTGATGATCGCCGATCGGACGAGCGGGAGCACCACGCGACGCAGCGTGGTTGCGGTGCCGGCCTTCAAGGTGGACGACGCCTCTTCCAGGCTCGGGTCGAGCTGCGTGAGCGCCGCCACGCCGCTGCGGATCCCCACGGGCATCCCGCGGAAGATGAAGGCCAGGATGATGATCAGGCCCGTCCCGGTCAGCTGCAGTGCCCCCGCATTGAACGCCAGGATGTAGCCGATCCCCATGACGGTGCCGGGGATGGCATAGGAGAGCATGGCCGAGAACTCCAGCGCAGTCCGGCCGATAAAGCGGTGACGGAGGGTGAGGTAGGCGACCACGAATCCCAAGACGGCCGAGGGGATCGCGGCCAGCAAGGAGAGACGCATGGTGTCGAAAAGGACCGGGACTCCGTGGCTCAGCAGGTCCTGGTAGTTCTGGAGGGTGAAGGTGTTATCGATGCCCCACAGTTTTACAAAGCTCCCGAAGAGGATGGATCCGTAGAGCAGGGCTGCCACGGCCGTGAAGAGCAGGAACACTCCGGTGAGCACGAGGTCGGTCGTCAGCGGCAGGGGAGTAGGGTGTCCTCCCGACGGCTTTCCGGTCACCGTGACGTACGAACGTCTGCCTAGCCAGTACCGCTGGAGGAAGAAGATCGTCAGCGTGATGACCAGCAGGACCAAGCCGTACACCGCCGCTTCGTGCTGGTCGAAACGTCCCTCGATTGCGTAGAAGATCTCCGTCGGCAGAAAAGGAACGCCGCCCCCCAGGAGGAGAGGGTTGCCGAAATCGGCCAGGCTCTCGATCATCACCAAGAGGATGGCGTTGGCCAGGCCCGGGCGCATGAGGGGCCAAAGGATGGTCCGAAACAACGTCCACCGACCCGCACGCAGCGTCCGGGCCGCCTCCTCGAGAGACACGTCCAGCGAATGGATCACGCCGACCAGCACCAGATAGGCGATGGGCGTAAATGCCAGGACCTGCGCCACACCGACGCCCAGCGGGCCGAAGAAGACGTTGGTGGAGAGGCCGAGCAGCGTATGGGTGATGAAGCCCCGCCGCCCGAACATGTAGATCATGGCGAGGCCGAGGACGAAGGCCGGCGTGATGATCGGCAGGATCGAGAACGGGGCCAAGAGACGCCTCGTCCACAACGTGCTCCGAGACTCCAGCAGGGCGAAGACGAAGCCGAGCCCCGTGGAGATCAGCCCGACGCTGACGGCCAAGAAGAGGCTGTTCCGCAGGGCCCCCAGGCCCAAGGCCAGCATCGTGAGGAGACCCGCCGCCATCCCCAGGCCGATGCCCCAGACCAAGGCGCGCGTCCACCTCCCGAGGGCCAGGCGTATCCCGACCAGGGCCGCGGCCCCGACGGCGATGCCCAAACCGGTCCCCCAGCGTATGGGATCGGTGGGGAGTTCAGGGTGGCGCAGCAACAGGAAGATGGGAGAAGCGAGGTAGCGTCGCAGGCCGGCCGTCGTGAGGTGTCCCTGGATGATCACGCTCGCTTGCAGCATGGTCAGGAGGGGGAACAGGATAAAGATGGTGATCAGGCCGGCAGTCCAGAGAATGGCCGCCGCGACAAAGGCGCCGCCTCGCACATAGCCGGTCTGGGCCAGGCCGATGCCCAACAGCGTGAGAAGGCCGAACAGACTGACGAAGCCTCCCAGGCCGAACGCGCGGCCCGCTATGGCCAACTGAGAGAGCCCTGCCAGGACGCCCAACGTGGATAAGGCGATGAGCGCTCTCCCGGCCCTTCGGCTGCCCTCGCCCCAAAGCCCGACGAAGACCGCGAGGGCGGCGGCCAGGCCGACAAAAGAAAGCGGCCAGGCGGTCTGGACAAGCATCAGACCGGTGGAAGACCAGGACCAGGCCAGGAAGGCCTTCCCCACGCGCTGCCAGGGAAGCAGGGCAAACGCCCCGAGCGTCAACGAGGCCCAGAAGATCGTCTCTCGACGGTAGGCGGTCATACGAGTGGCCGTGAATTGGTCGACTCGTCGATTGGTCAATTTGGCCAGACGGCAAGCCCCGCGTTCAAATCGACCAATAGACCAATCGACGAGTTGACTTCGCTTACTTTGGCAAGGGGAAAACCTGTTCGGTCCACCTCTTGATCAACCCGTCCCGGACGGCGGGCGTTCCGTACTTGGCAAAATCATAGTTGATCAGGTTGGCCTCTTCGAATTTCGGCACGTCGGGATCGATCACGGACTTGCTGTGCGAAGGAATGCTCACCTCGCCGTTCTGCGGCCCCAGTCGCTGGTTCTCGGGCTCCAAGGCCCAGTCGATCAAGCGCATCCCGTTCGCGCGGTTGGGGCCTCCGGTGATCAGCGCGATGCCGCCGATCTCGTAGCCCGTCCCATCCTTGGGCGCCACGAAGCGGATCGGGTAGCCCTTGCGCCCGCGCTCCACCACGTCGTTGGCGAAGGACACGCCAATGGCCACCTCGCCTCGGCCCGCCAGGAGGCTGGGGTCGCCGCCGCTCCGGGTGTACTGGGCGACGTTCCGATGGATCGCCTTCAGGAGCTCGAACCCCTGGTCCTCGCCGTAGATCTGGACGATGGTCGTCATCATCACATAGCCGGTCCCCGATGTGTTGGGGTTGGGCGTGGCGATCAGACCCTTGTACTTCGGATCGCCCAGCTCCTTCCAGGTCGTCGGGACCGGGAGGTTCTTCTCCTTGAGGATCTTCTCGTTGAAACCGAAGCCGTGGATTCCCGTGTACAGCGGGATGTAGTGGCCGTCCACCGCCTTGGTCAGTTGCGGCCGCAATTCTCCCCAGGCCTTGGGGCGGTAGAAGTCGAGCAGGCCCTCGGCCTGAGCGACCCACAACGAGTCCCCGCTCCCGCCCAGCCAGACATCCATGGTGGCGTTCCCCTTCTCCGCGCGGAGGCGGGCCAGGGACGCCCCCGAGGCCAGTTTCACGAAGTCGAGCTGGATGCCGGTGCCCTTTGAGAACTCGCGCTTGACGGCTTCGCACCAGGCGGGATCGGGGGTGCACAGGAGGTTCACCCGATTCTCTCCGGCCGTGGCGGTCGGCATCCAGAGGAGACAGATGCCAAGGGCCACCAGGACTGCGACGCTCGTCCGTTTCATGACGCTCCTCCTTTCTCGCCGATTCCTCCGCAGCTCGCGGCGCGGGCCGCGAGCCGTTGCTGCAACTCCGCGCCTTCAGCCCAACACTTGATCCAGATTGGCGAAGACCCGCTGGACGGCTTCCACGTACTTCACCATGAGCGCAGGCGGCTGCGGAAACAGGGGGTACGAGTGGGACCCGATCACCATGGAGTCTTCCAGCAGCTTCATCGTCTCGGGGTACTCGGCCAAGTCGTACTTCACCTCCTCGCCGAGCGGGCAGTGCCAGGGACACCCCAGGCCGTACCCCGTTCGCTCCTGGAACAGCGTCTGGCCGGGGACGGGAACGGTCTGCCACAGGCTGACCTCGACGCCCTCGGCCCCGAGGGCGGCCAGGACCTTCAGCCGAAACTCTTTGACCGGCAGCGTGACGCCGAGCGCCTGGGGATTCAACCGGAGGCGGTACTGGTAATAGCCGGAGGTGCATTCCGGCGGGATGTGCGGAGGGATGATGCCCTGGATCTTCGCCAAGTGCTCGGTCAGGTAGGCGGCGTTCCGTCGGGTCTGCGCGAGGGAGGCATCCAGCCGACGGAGCTGGCTCCTGGTCAGGGCCGCCGTCATCTCGTTCGACCGGTACATCCAGCCCATCATGAGCGAGTTGTATTCGCGCACCCCGTCCAATGGCCGCGTGGGATCGAAGGCCTTCTTGTCGCTCTCCCGCACGTCCTCGCCGAACATCCGGAAACGGTTGGCGCGCTCCTTCAGCTCTTCCCGGTTGGTCACGAACATGCCGCCCTCGCCGGCGGGCAGATTCTTGCTGGCCTGGAAGGAGAAGATCCCCATGTCGCCGATGCCGCCTACCTTCTTCCCCTTGTAGGTAGAGCCGTGGGCCTGGGCCGCGTCTTCGATCACCAGGAGGCGGTGCTTTCGAGCGACGGCCAGGATCCGATCCATGTCGGCCGGGCAGCCGTGGATGTGGACCGGAATGATGGCCCGGGTGCGCGCGGTGATCCGCTCCTCGATCTTGTCCGGGTCGATGTTGTACGTCCCGGGGTCGATGTCCACGAACACCGGCACCGCGTTGTTCTGGAGGACCGCCAGCGCGGTGGCCAGGAAGGTGAAGGCCGTGGTGATGACCTGGTCTCCCGTGCCGATCCCTCCCGCCGCCACGGCCGTGTGGAGCGCGGCCGTGCCGCTGTTGGTCGTGAGGGCGTGGCGGACACCGCAGTAGCGCGCCCACTCCTCCTCCAACGCCTTGACTTGCGGCGCATACGGGCCCGAGACGATACCGGAGTCGAGGGCGGCTTGGACCGCGGCCTTGTCTTCGACGGTGATCATCGGCCAGCGGACGTGGAGCTGTTTGGGGACAAGGGGAATTCCTCCCCGCAGGGCCAGGGTTTCCCTCATGACTTCCTCCTTCCAACGCGATGCACCGAGGCCGGCGGCCCACCGGCACCGCACGAGGATCGGATCACCAGACAATGCGCCACCACGGTGGTGGAATACACATGCTGTTCGGCCAGCTCCATCTGGGCGATGGCCTGACGAACGGCCCGGCGCCCCATTTCCTCCTTGGGGACGGCGACGGTCGTGAGGGGCGGCGTGGTGTGCGCCGCGTATTCGATGTCGTCGTAACCGACCAGCGCGACGTCGGCCGGGACGCGCAGGCCGCGCTCATGGATCGCCCGAAGCGCCCCGATGGCCATGTCGTCGTTCGTGAAGATCGCCGTCGGCCGGCACTGCAGCTTCAGCAGCGCCTCCATAGCGTCGTAACCACCTTGCGGGCTCAGTGCGGCCTCCGCGACGAGATCGTCCGCGGCGATGATGCCGGCTTCGGAAAGGGCGCGGCGATAGCCGTCCGCCAGGGATTCGAAGAAGGGGTGGCGCGCGGGGCCGCGAATCAAGGCGATGTGCTCGTGGCCGAGCTTGATCAGATGGCGAGTGGCGTCGTACGCGCCGGCGGCGTCGTCGCACACTACGGCGTCGACATCCCGGACGGGGGGACGCATGTCAGCCAGGACCAGCGAGAAGCCGTGGGCGCGAAGCTGGCGAACGAAGCGAGGGGAGACCTTTCCCACCAAGATAATCCACCGCGTCATCATGTCCCGGATCATCTTGGGGTATTCGAGCGAGGCGGCCGAATCGCCCAGGCCGTACCCGAACAGGAGATGGCAGTCCCAGCGCCTCGCCTCATCGGCGATGCCCTGGATGATGCCGGCGAAGTAGCTGTGCGACGTCACGACCTCGCGGCTGAAGATGGTGCCGATGATGCGGTCGTGGCGCGGGGCGGCAGTGTGGGAGACGAGCTGGCGGGCGGCGGGGTTGGGGATGTAGCCGAGGCGCTGGACGGCCGCCAGGATCCTGCGGCGGCTCGCCGTGCTCACATCCGGGCGGCCGCGGACCACCCGGGACACCGTCATGATTGACAGGCCGGTGTGCTCGGCGATATCTTTCAGCGTAACCGGGGACCGCTGGGTCTTCGGCATTTGTCGACCAGGCGCCGTTAACGCTAACGGTAAAACTTCTATACCGGCGCCCATCGTGTGTCAAGGGCTTTTCGCGCCGTCCGCAGCGGCTGCTCTGCCCCAATGTTTGATTGTGTGTTTTTGTGTTGGTTATGGTAGATTGCTGGGGCCGAGCCGGGCGGGAGACAAGCGGATGACGGGGGCGCGGATCGACCCACATTGGCGGTATCACGATCTCAGGGCCCTTGTCCTCGAGAACGAGCGCCTCCGCCTCACCGTGTTTCCCGACTTGGGGGCCAAGCTTTACGACTTCATTCTCAAGCCGGCGGACCGGAACTTCCTCTGGCACAACCCGCGATTGGAGCCGCGACTCCCGGTGTTCGGACAGAACTTCGACGACTGGTGGTGCGGGGGCTGGGACGAGGTCTTTCCCACCTGCGACGTGAGCACGCACAAGGGCGACACCTATCCGTATCTGGGCGAGCTCTGGTCCCTTCCGTGGTCGTGGCGCGTGGAGGAGGCGGGGCCGGCGCGCGCCTGCCTCTACCTGGAGCGGACGACGGTGATTGCGCCGGCCCGCATGGAAAAGTGGATCACCCTCGCCCAGGACGACTCTGTCGTTCGGTTCCGGCATCGGCTCACCAACCTCGGGACGCAGCCGCTGGATTTCGTCTGGGGCCTGCACCCGTGTTTCCGTGTGGACCCCGGGTATCGGATCGACGCCCCGGCGCGGGTCGGCGTCGTCGGCCACACCGCGACGGCGCCCTTCGGGCCGGTCGGGACGAGCTACCGCTGGCCGCAAGCCGACGTGTGCCGGGTTCCGCCCCCCAGTCGCGGATGGTGCGAAGGGCACTATGCGACGGAACTCGAGGCCGGGTGGGTCGCGCTGACCGACCCCGCCGCCAAGGTCGGGGTCGGGCTGGCCTTTCCACGGGCGATCTTTCCTGTGCTGTGGTGCTGGATGGTCTACGGCGGATGGCGGGGGCACTATCACGCGGCACTGGAGCCCTGGACCGGCTGGCCGCACCAGCTGGACAAGGCCGTGGCCGCCGCCCGTCACCGGACCCTGCTGCCCGGCGAGCGTCTCGAGTGCGAGACGCTGGCCGTCGCGTACACGGGACTGACGTCGGTGTCCGGCATCGGTGCGGACGGGGGTGTGCACGGATAGGGCTGCCTGGTTCGGCGTCGAGAAACCTGATCGCGAGGTCGGTTGCCCGCGATGGTGCGGGAAGGCGGCTTCGACGGGAGGAGGTACCATGAGACACGCGTGGCGATGGATCGGGGTGGGACTCGGAGTCGTGGTGCTGGTGGCGGTCTGGACGGGGCGGCCGATGGCCGCGGACCACGAGGGGCAGGTCGTGGTCTACACGGCGGCCCAGAGCACGATCGTTCAAGCCGTGGGGCCGATGTTCGAGAAGAAGACCGGCATCAAGGTGCAGTTCGTCGAAGGAGGCACCGGCGAGGTGCTTAAGCGGGCGGAGGCCGAGAAGGCCAACCCGCTCGGCGACGTATTCTGGGCTCTGGCGGCCGAGCCGTTGGCCGCGAACGCGGCCCAGCAGGAACCCTAAACGGTGGTGGTGGATGCCAAGATCAACGCCATCTACAAGAAGGGGATGGCTGACGGGCGGGTGCAACCCAACAACGTGACGCCCATGGTCATCGTGTACAACAAGAAGTTGGTGAGCGACGCCGACGCGCCCAAGACGTGGAAGGCGCTGGCGGATCCCAAGTGGAAGGACAAGATCGCGTATGCGGCGGCGGACAAATCGGGATCGTCGTATACGATTCTGGCCACGCTGCTCACGGTGTTCGGAGAAAACGAAGCGGGCTGGAAAGTGGTCGAGGACATCATGAAGAACGCCAAGATCCTGCCCAGCTCCAGCCGGGTGCCCAAGGGCGTGGCGGACGGCGAGTATCAGGCGGGCCTGACCTATGAGGACGCGGCCATGCGGCAAGTGGCCGGCGGCGCGCCCGTGGGAGTCATCTACCCACAGGACGGGACCTCGGTGCCGCCGGACGGGAACGCCCTCATCAAGGGCGCCAAGCACCCCAAGGCCGCCAAGATGTTTCTCGACTACGCGGTTTCGAAGGAGGTCATGGACCTCCTGGCGGAGAAGTTCTCCCTGCGATCGGCCCGGACGGACGTGAACCCTCCCAAGGGCTTCGTCCCGCTCGGCGAGATCAAGGCCGTGGCCTACGACATGGAATGGGCCGGCAAGAACTATGCGGCGTTCATCAAGAAGTGGCAGGACATCATCATCCGGGTGAAGTAGCGGGAAACGGCAGGGGCGCCGGGGCGCAGAGGAGCGGGGGCGAGGAAGACAGCGCCTCTGCGCCCTTGCGCCTCGGCGCACATCAGGGACAGGGCGACCAGTGGTCGGATCACGTAGTCGCGGCGACGTCTGGACCGGCGTGACGTGGATTGCCTTCGCGCTCCTGGCGGTGTTGCTGATTCTCCCGTTGGGACGCCTCTTGTGGGCGAGCCTTCTGGACGAGAGCGGCAGCCTCACGCTGGTCCACTACCGGGACTTCCTCGCATATCCGTACTACGCACGGACCATCGGTCACAGCTTCCTCGTGAGCAGCTTGGTCACGCTGGCAGCGTTGATCGTGGCGGTCCCCGTGGCGTTCATTCTGGCGCGGGTGTATCTCCCCGGCAAGGCCGTCCTCACCACGCTGGCCATCCTCCCGCTGGTATCTCCCCCGTTCATCGGTGCCTATTCGTGGATCCTCCTTTTCGGGCGCGCCGGGTACGTCACAAGCTTCTTCCAGACGATCGGCATCACCATACCTACCGTCTACGGGATGCACGGGATCGTTTTGGCATTGACGCTCAATCTGTATCCGTTCGTCCTCTTGATGGTGACGGGGGCCCTGCGCGCGCTGGATCAATCGCTGGAGGAAGCGGCGCAAGGGCTGGGATCCAGCCCCTGGCGCGTCTTCTGGACTGTGACGGTTCCCGTCACCCTGCCCTCGATCCTGGGCGGGGCGCTGCTGGTGTTCCTCACGGCCTTCGCGGAGTTCGGCGCGCCCATGGTCATCGGCGAGGGATACCAAGTCCTGCCCACAATAGTCTACAGCCTGTTCGTGAACGAGATGGGCAGCAATCCGGCCATGGCCAGCACCGCTGCAACCCTGTTGGTCCTTTGCACGACCGGGATCCTGTTGGTTCAGTACTGGGCGGTGGGGCGACGGCGCTACGCCATGAGCCAGTTGCGGCCGATTCCGCCGACTCGCCTGCGGCCGACCGTCCAATGGCTCTGCGCCGGTTTTGTCTATCTGGTGGTCGGCCTGTCCTTGATCCCTGCCATCGTCGTGGCGGTGACCTCGTTCTTCGAGAGCCGCGGGCCGGTGCTCTATCCGAACTTCAGTCTTGGGAACTACCGGGAGGTCCTCTTCAACGTTCCCCGTGCCATCGCCAACAGCTTTCTCCTCTCCAGCCTCTCCACGGTGCTGGACGTCCTCCTGGGCACGCTCATCGCGTACCTCGTGGTGCGCCGCCGATCCGCGACCACGGCGGCGCTGGACTCGTGCGTGATGGTCCCGTACGCCATCCCGGGGACGGTCATCGGCGTGGCCTTCATCGTGGCCTTCAACAAGCCGCCTCTCGTCCTCACCGGCACCTTCATGATCCTGCTGCTGGCGTACTTCATTCGCCGGCTGCCCTACTCGGTGCGGGCCGGCTCGGCCATTCTGCACCAGATCGATCCGGCGGTGGAAGAGGCGTCCATCAGCTTGGGCGTCTCTCCCCGCGAG
>Ga0316629_10000309_pt1 | contig 10087 bp, 8 predicted proteins | sample OWC_May_M1_C1_D1_FD_207654 | JGI IMG/M metagenome (GOLD analysis project Ga0316629, IMG submission 207654) | Wetland soil microbial communities from Old Woman Creek delta, Ohio, United States - OWC_May_M1_C1_D1_A | ecosystem: Environmental > Terrestrial > Soil > Wetlands | place: USA: Ohio... | reverse complement strand
CACCAGCACCCACATCGTGTACAGCTCCCACATGTGGCCGAAATAGCCGAAGACCGACGCGCGCACCTTGCGGTCGGTCCAGATGCTGCCCAGCGCGCGCCAGCGCAGGCCCGCACCTTGGCCCGCCTGCCGCGGCCGCTCGGGCAGCGCGACAAAGAGCAGCACGCCGCCCAGCGCCGCCGCAGCGGCCACGGTGTGGAAGACCATCGTCCACGGCAGCGTCGCACCGACGGCGCGCACCGCGTGGGCGCTGGCGCTGCCCAGCACCAGCGCACCAATCAGCCAGCCCAGCGCACCGCCCAGCCCCTGCGCAAACCACTGCGATGCGATCTTCATCCCCACCGGGTAGATGCCGGCGAGAAAGAAGCCGGTGGCGCTGCGCCACAGCAGCAGCTGCTGGAAGGAGCCGGCGCTCCATACCCCCGCCAGCGTGCAGGCCGCGCCGGCCAGCGAGCACAGCAGGAACACGCGCCGCGGGCTGAAGCGGTCGGCCACAGCCAGCAGCGCAAACAGCAGCGTGCCGGCGATGAAGCCCAGCTGCACGGCCGAGGTCAGCGTGCCCACCGCGGCGGCATTCCAGCCGTAGTCGCGCTGCAGCGCCGGCATCACCGCGTTGACCGCGAACCAAGGCGACACGCCAGCCAGCTGCGCCAGCACCAGCACCGGCAGAACGCGGCGCGGCGCGGCGGCGTTCAAGCAATGCCCGGCCGTCGTGCCAGCCAGTCGCCGATGGCCGTTTCGTAGGCCGCTGCGGCGTTCAGTACCGCCCGCTCGCCCAGGGGCGGGCCGATCAGTTGCATGCCCATCGGCAGGCCACCGTCGCTGAAGCCCACCGGCACGCTCATCGCCGGCAGGCCCGCCAGCGTGGCGTAGATCACCACCTCCATCCAGCGGTGGTAGGTGTCCATCGGCCGGCCGGCCACCTCGCGCGGCCAGGTCCATTCGGCCGGAAAGGGCCAGGCCTGCGCCGTGGGCAGCACCAGCAGGTCGAAGCGCTGGAACAGGCTGACCATGTGGCGGTAGAAGCGCGTGCGGTTGGCGCTGGCCGCATAGACCTGCGGGCCGCTCAGGCCCTGGCCCTGGTCGTACTCCCACTGTGCCTCCGGCTTCAGCAGCGCGTGCTTCTTCGGGTCGGCACCCAGCGGGCCCAGCGTGCCCGCCACCAGGAAGCGCCGCCAGGTCAGCCAGGTCTGCCAGACCTCGTCGCAGGGGTAGCCCAGGCTGGCGGGCTCGACCACCGCGCCCAGCGCCTCGAAGCGCTTCAGCGCCGCTTCGCACAGTGGCAGGATGCCGGGCTCGAAGGGCAGGTAGCCCCCCAGGTCGGCCAGCCAGCCGATGCGCAGGCCGCGCGCGGCAGGCACCAAGGGCTGCGCGAAGGCGCTGCCGTCGTGCGCGATCGACAGCGGCTGGCGCGCGTCGTAGCCGGCCTGCACCGACAGCAACATCGCCACGTCGCGCACGGTGCGGCCCATCGGGCCTTCGGTGCCGAGCAGCGCCACGTAGCCGTCGCCGGCATGGGGGTTGTAGGGCACGCGGCCCTGGCTCGGGCGCAGTCCGAAGACGTTGTTCCACGCAGCCGGGTTGCGCAGCGAGCCCATCATGTCGCTGCCGTCGGCCACAGGCTGCAGCCTCAAGGCCAGCGACACCGCCGCGCCGCCACTGGAGCCGCCGGCGCTGCGCGTCGTGTCCCAGGGGTTCAGCGTGGTGCCGAACACCGGGTTGTAGCTGTGCGAACCCAGGCCGAACTCGGGCACGTTGCTCTTGCCGATGACGATGCCGCCGGCCGCCTTCATGCGCGCGACCATCAGCGAGTCGTGCGGCGCAATCTGTCCGGCCAGCAGCGGCGAGCCCATGCTCAGCGGCAGTCCGGCCACCGGCGACAGCTCCTTGATGGCCATCGGGAAGCCGTGCATCCAGCCCATGCTGCGGCCTTGCGCCAGCATCGCATCGTGGTCGTCGGCCTGGGCCAGCAGGCCCTCGTGGGGCAGCAAGCCGACCAGCGCGTTGACCTTCGGGTTCAGCGCGTCGATGCGTGCCAGCGTGGCGCGCATCAGCTCGCGGCAGGACAGCTCGCGCCGGTGCAGCGCATCGCTCAGCGCGCAGGCGTCAAGCTCGTGGATCTGCATGGCCCTTGCTCCATCGCAAAGACAACCAGCCTAGCAGAGCGCGGCGGCCGCGCCACCCGGCGACGCCCTAGTAAAGTCGAGCCAACGGGTACCCAGATGCCCAAGGAGAATGCAATGCCCAGCCCATCCCCGAACGGCGCCGATGCCGTCGCCCAGATCCGAACGCTGGCGCTGGTCGGCCCGGCCGCCGCCGGCAAGACCAGCTTGGCCGAGGCCTTGCTGCACCGCGCCGGCATGATCGCCACGCCCGGCTCGCTGGAACGCGGCAGCACGGTCAGCGACTTCGACCCGCTGGAGCGGCGCATGCAGCACTCGCTGAACGCCGCGGTGATGCACCTGCGCCATGCCGGCACGCGCGTGCATTTCATCGACACGCCGGGCGCGCCGGATTTCGTCGGCCAGTCGCTGCCCGCGCTGGAGGCGGTGGAGACCGCGGCGGTGGTGATCAGCGCGGTCAACGGCATCGAGCCGATGGCCGTGCGCATGATGGACTACGCCGCGCAGCGCCAGCTCGACCGGGTGATCATCGTCAACAAGATCGACGCCCCCGGCGTGGACTTGGCCGGGCTGCTGGCGCAGATCCAGGCCACCTTCGGCAAGGAATGCCTGCCGCTGAACCTGCCCGACGCCGGAGGCACGAAGGTCGTGGACTGCTTCTTCAACCGCGAAGGCCACAGCGACTTCGGCGCCGTCGATGCCGCGCACCGCGCGCTGGTGGAGCAGGTGGTCGAGGTCGATGCCGATTTCGTCGACCGCTACCTCAACGATGGCGACATCGACGCAGGCGAACTGCATGCGCCGCTGGAGCAGGCGCTGCGCGAAGGCCACCTGATCCCGGTGTGCTTCGTCTCGGCCAAGAGCGGCGCCGGCGTGGCCGAGCTGCTCGACGTGATCGTCAAGCTGCTGCCCCACCCTGGCGAAGGCAATGCGCCGGACTTCCTCAACGGCGAGGGGGCCGATGCGCCGCTGATGCACGCCGAACCCGACGCGGCCAAGCATGTGCTGGCGCATGTCTTCAAGATTACCGCCGACCCCTTCGTCGGCAAGCTCGGCATCTTCCGAGTGCACCAGGGCACGGTGTCGCAGGGCGGCCAGCTCTATGTCGGCCACGCCCGCAAGCCCTTCAAGGTGGCGCACCTGTTCATGCTGCAGGGCAAGGAGAACGTCGAGGTGCCGCGCGCCTACCCCGGCGACATCGTGGCCGTGGCCAAGGTGGACGAGTTGCACTTCGACGCGGTGCTGCACGACGCCGCGGAGGACGAACACATCCACCTCAAGCCGCTGGACTTTCCGGTGCCGGTGCACGGCCTGGCCATCAGCCCGAAGCGGCACGGCGACGAGCAGCGCATGTGGGAGATCCTGAGCAAGCTGGTGGCCGAGGATCCGTGCCTGAAGGTCGAGCACTTGGCCGCCACCAACGAGACCGTGCTCTACGGCCTGGGCGAGCTGCACCTGCGCATGCTGCTGGAGCGGCTGCGCGAGGTCTACAAGTTCGAGGTCGATACGCGTCCGCCGCGCATCGCCTACCGCGAGAGCGTCACCGCACCGGCCGAGGGCCACCACCGCCACAAGAAGCAAAGCGGCGGCGCCGGCCAGTTCGGCGAGGTCTACCTGCGCATCGAGCCGCTGCCGCGCGGCGGCGGCTTCGAGTTCGTCGATGCGGTCAAGGGCGGCACCATCCCCGGCCAGTTCATGCCGGCGGTGGAAAAAGGCGTGCGCGAGGTGCTGCAAAGCGGTGCCATCGCCGGCTACCCAGTGGTCGACGTCAAGGTCATCGTCTACGACGGCAAGCACCACAGCGTGGACAGCAAGGAGATCGCTTTCGTCACCGCCGGCCGCAAGGCCTTCGTCGAGGCCATCCGCGCGGCCCGGCCGATCGTGCTGGAGCCGATCGTGCACATCGAGATCAGCGCGCCCGAGCACGCGATGGGCGACATCACCGGCGACCTGTCGGCCAAGCGCGGCCAGGTCAACGGCACGCACAACGGTGCGGCGGCGACGATGGTGGTGCGCGGCCAAGTGCCGATGTCGGAACTGTCGGGTTACCAGTCACGGCTGAACGCCATGACCAGCGGCCAGGGCCGCTACACGATCACGCTGTCGCACTACGAGGCGGTGCCGCCGAACGTGCAGCAGCAGCTCGTCGACTCGCACAAGGTGCACGACGACGAGTGAAGGCACGCCGGTCCGCGACCGATGAATGACACGCCGAGCCTGACCTACCTCGCCGGCGCGATGCTCGTGCCGCCGACCTCGCTGATCCTGCTGGGGCTGCTGGGCCTGGCGCTGCGCCGCCGGCGGCCCGCGCTGGGCAGCGCGCTCGCCGCCCTCAGCCTGGGCGCGCTGCTGGCGTTGAGTCTGCCGGTGACGGCATCGTCGCTGATGAACCGGCTGGAAGGCCCCGCGTTGGTGGGCGCGAAGGGTGTCGGCGATGCTCGCGCCATCGTCATCCTGGCCGGCGGCACGGCACGCGGCGCCGCCGAATGGGGGGGCGAGACCGTCAACCTGTTCACGCTGCAGCGCGTGCGCTACGGCGCCTGGCTCGCCAGGCAGTCGCGACTGCCGGTGCTGATCACCGGCGCCGCGCCGCGCGACGGCCGGCCAGGCGAAGCCGCGATGATGCGCGACCTGCTGAGCCAGGAATTCGGCGTCAGCCCGCGCTGGGTCGACGAGCGAGCGCGAACCACGGCCGGCAATGCGCGCGAGGCCGCCGCGCTGTTGCAGGCCTCGGGCGTGCAGCGCGTCGCGCTCGTGACCAGTGCCTTCCACATGCCGCGCGCGCAGCGCGCCTTCGAGCGCGCGGGACTGCAGGTGGTGGCCGCGCCCACCGGCTACTTCGGCAACTCCTACGGCGAGTTCGAAGCGGCCGACCTGGTGCCCAGCGGCGAGGCCTTGCGCGTTTCGTACCTGGCGCTGCGCGAGATGGCCGCCGGCCTGATGTACCGCGTCGTCGATCGCCGCTGACCACGGCCCCGCCGGCGGCCGAGCCGGCGCTGCGCGCTACAGCGGCATGGCGGTGGTGTTCTTCACGCGGTCGAGCACGAAGCTGGTCTTGCAGTCCTGCACGCTCGGGTGCTTGAGCAAGGTGTCCATGACGAAGCGCGAGTAATGCGCCATGTCCTGCACCACCACGCGCAGCAGGTAGTCCATCTCCCCAGTCAGCGCCGCGCATTCCACCACCTCGGGCCAGGTCTGCACCGCGGCGCGGAACAGGTCCATCGGGTTGCGCTTCTGCACCTCGGCATGCTTTTCCAGGCGCACGTTCAGGTAGGCCGTCAGCCCCAGGCCCACCCGCTCCGGCGCCACCAGCGCCACGTAGGCGGCGATCACGCCCGACTCCTCCAGGCGCTTGACGCGGCGCAGTACCGCTGAGGGCGACAGGCTGACGACACCGGCCAGCACGTCGTAGGTCATTCGGCCGTCGGTCTGCAGCGCACGAAGTATGCGTCGATCGATAGTATCAAGCTGCTCTGTCGCACCCATCGCCGTTGATTGTGCATGAATCCTGCGATCGACATCGACATGGCGCCGAAACTTGCAATAAACCTGCGCCTTTGCCACCCTACAGTGCCGCAGACCCGCCCGGGGCTTGATGCATGTCAAGGCCCGACTCCCACCCCACACCGGAGCGAGACATGAAATTCACCCCCTGGGACAACCCGATGGGCACCGATGGCTTCGAGTTCATCGAATACGCAGCACCCGACCCACAGGCGCTGGGCCGCCTGTTCGAGACGCTGGGATTCAGCGCCATTGCCCGGCACCGCCACAAGAAGGTCACGCTGTACCGGCAGGGCGAGGCCAACTTCATCATCAACGCCGAGCCGAACTCCTTCGCGCAGCGTTTTGCGCGCCTGCATGGGCCCAGCGTGTGCGCAATGGCCTTTCGCGTCCAGGACGCGCGCGCCGCCTATGAGCGCGCGCTGGAACTGGGCGCCTGGGGCTTCGACAACCACACCGGCCCGATGGAGCTGAACATCCCGGCCATCAAGGGCATCGGCGATTCGCTGATCTATTTCGTCGACCGCTGGCATGGCAAGGGCGGTGCGGCGCCGGGCAGCATCGGCAACATCAGCATCTACGACGTCGACTTCGTGCCCATCGAAGGCGCGGTGGCGCAGGTGCCGGGCCACGGCCTGACGAACATCGACCACCTGACGCACAACGTGCACCGCGGCCGCATGAAGGAGTGGGCCGACTTCTACGAGCGGCTGTTCAACTTCAAGGAGGTGCGCTACTTCGACATCGAAGGCAAGCTCACCGGCCTGAAGAGCAAGGCCATGACCAGCCCCTGCGGCAAGATCCGCATTCCGATCAACGAGAGCAGCGACGACAAGAGCCAGATCGCCGAGTACCTCGCGCTGTACCACGGCGAGGGCATCCAGCACATCGCGCTGGGCACGAACGACATCTATGCCACGGTGACCGGCATGAAGGCCGGCGGTGTGGCCTTCCAGGACACCCTCGAGACCTACTACGACCTGGTCGACAAGCGCCTGCCGAAGCACGGCGAGCGGCTCGACGAGCTGAAGCGCCTGCGCATCCTGATCGACGGGGCCACCCATCAGGGCGCGCCGAACGAGCTGCTGCTGCAGATCTTCACTCAGACGGTGATCGGCCCGATCTTCTTCGAGATCATCCAGCGCAAGGGTGACGAAGGCTTCGGCGAAGGCAACTTCCGCGCGCTGTTCGAAAGCATCGAGCTCGACCAGGTGCGCCGCGGCGTGCTGCAGGATCCGGCGACCGCGAAATGAACGCTCCCGCCAAGGCGCTGAACCAGGGCGTGGCGCCGGTCACCTACGGCGTCGGCGACCGGCCGCCGCGCGGCGACTATGCATCGGCCGCGGCAGACTACACCTGTGCGCAGCGCTGGGAGCAGTACACGCTCGAGCAGCATGCGCTGTACGCGCGGCTCCATGCGCGGCAAACCGCGCAGCTGCCGGGCCTGGCCTGCGACGAGTTTATCCAGGCGGTGCTGCAGCTGGGTCCAGCCGACCAGGTGCCTCGCTTCGACGACATCAACGCACGCCTTTACCCGGCCACGCGCTGGCAGATCGTCGCCGTGCCCGGGCTGATTCCCGAGGAAGCCTTCTTCGCGCTGCTGGCCAAGCGCAAGTTCCCGGTCACCGAATGGCTGCGCAAGCCGGAGGAGTTCGACTACGTGGTCGAGCCCGACGTCTTCCACGACCTGTACGGCCATGTGCCGCTGCTCTTCAATCCGGTCTTCGCCGACTACATGCAGGCTTATGGCGAAGGCGGCCTCAAGGCCAGCCGGCTCGATGCCTGCGAACTGCTGGCGCGGCTTTACTGGTACACGGTGGAGTTCGGCCTGATCGACACACCGCAGGGCCTGCGCGCCTACGGCGCCGGCATCCTGTCCTCGGCCGGCGAACTGCGCCACAGCGTGCGCAGCCTGCAGCCGCGGCGTGTGGCCTTCGACCTGCAGCGGCTGATGCGCACGCGCTACCGCATCGACAGCTTCCAGGCCACCTACTTCGTCATCGACGCCTTCCAGCAACTGTTCGACGCCACCGCGCCCGACTTCACGCCGGTCTATGCGCAGGTGCGGGCTCAGGCCGAGATCGAGGCCGGCGCCGTGCTGAGCGGCGAGCGCGAGTTCGCCGCCGGCTGAGCGTCGTCCTCGGCCAGCCGCTGCAGCACGGTGTCCAGCACCTGCGGGTGCCGCAGCAGATGCACATGCGCATGGCCGCGCAGGTGGCGATTGTCGGCACCGGGCAACGTGGCGGTCGAGGCCGGGAAGACGATGTTGTCGCAGTGGCTCCAGAAGCAGGTGAAGCGCCGGTAGCGCGTGGCCGGCTCGGCCGCGGCCAGCTGCAGCAGCCATGGGCTGTGCCAGCGCATCTGCTGCGCGTTCGGCGCGAAGCCGAAGCGGCCCAGCCAGGTGCCGTGGTGCGGCGAGCCGATGGTCACCACGCCGTGCACGCGCGCATCGCCGTCATGGTCGCGCAGCCAGGCGCGCAGGGCCAGCCCGCCCATGCTGTGGCCCACCACCAGCGGCGGCCGGCCGGTGGCCTGCGTGACGCGCTGCACCGCGTCCTCGATCAGCGCCGGGTAGCGGTCGATCGAGCCGAACACCGGCTCCAAGTTGACGGCGATGCTGGGCACGCCGGCCGCGCGCAGTCGTGGCCACCACGGGTTCCACAGCCCGCGGTTGCAGACGAAGCCGTGCACCAGCACCAGCCCGCGCCGGCCGGCGGCGTCGGCCGGCAGCTGGTCGGGGTAGCGGCGCCAGCGCCAGGGCTGCTGCCAGCCGAAGACGCGCAGCGCGCCGAAGGCCTCGGCCCACCAGGCGCGCAGCACCTCGCCGATGCGCGGCGGCGGCGCCGGGTCGTCGCGGTTGACACGTCGCAGCAGCGCGAATTCCAGCACCATCAGCGGCACATGCACGAAGGCCAGCAGCAGCATTCCCAGCAGCAGCGCGAAAGCCATGCCCCACAGCAGCCAGCTGGCCAGCCCCAGCAGCACCCACAGTGCCGATGCCAGCGTCCAGATCTGCAACAGGCGGGCCAGTTTCATCGGCGGATTGTCGAGCAGCGCAGCAGTGCGGACTGGAGCCAAGCCTCTACGTGCGCGGGTCGGCTCTTGGTAGGCTTGCGCCCGTGAATGCCCAATCCGAGGCCATCCTTGAGTTGTTGCGCCGAGTCGACGCGCAGCGGGCGCGGCGCGCGGCCGAGCCTTCGCTGTACGACCGCGTGCAGGCGGTCAAGCACTACCAGCACGAGCGCTTTCAGCATACCTATGCCGACCTGCTGGCCCAGCCGCGCTATGCCAAGGCCACCCGCTTCTTCCTCGAGGAGTTGTATGGTCCGGTGGACTTCACGCGGCGCGACACCCAGTTCAAGCGCGTCGTGCCGGGGCTGGTGCGGCTGTTTCCGCGCGAGGTGGTGCTGACGGTGCGCACGCTCGGCGAGTTGCATGCATTGTCGGAGGAGCTGGACACCGCCATGGGCCTTGCCGTACCGGCCGGGCCGGTGGTTCTGGCCGGCTACATCGCCGCATGGCAGGCGGTTGGCCGCCCGGCGGACCGCGAGGCGCAGATCGTGCTGATGCGCCGCGTGGCGGACGCGCTGGACGTCTACACGCGCAATCCGCTGCTTCGCCACAGCCTGCGGCTGATGCGCACGCCGGCGCGGCTGGCCGGGCTGCCGGAGCTGCAGGCCTTCCTGGAGGCCGGCTTCGACACCTTTGGCGAGATGCGTGGTGCGCAGGAATTTCTCGACACCGTGGTTCGGCGCGAGCGTTCGCTGGCGGCCTGGCTGTTCGCCGCCAAGGTGCCGCCGGCCGTGGACAGCCGCTTCCCGCTGGCCGTGTAGGCGCGTCAGTGCGGGCGTGGGCGCCGCGGCAGGTGCGCCGCCTGCTCGCCCAGGTCCCAGAACAGCCCGGTCATCAGCTGCAACGCCTGGCGCACCACCGGCTTGAGCAGGTGTTCGTCGGGCGCGTGCTGCGAGCAGGCAGGGTAGCTGTGCGGCACCCACACCGTGGGCAGCCCCAGACCTTCGGCGAAAACGTCGTTCGGCAGCGAGCCGCCGAGGTTGGGCAGCAGCGCCGGCGCGATGCCGGTGCTGCGCTCGATCGAGTCCAGCGCGAAGCGCACCCATCGGTTGTCCGGGTCCAGCCGGGTGGCCTGCATGACCACCGGCTCGCCGACCTCGATGTCGCCAAAGCCGCCTTGCCGCAGGTGGCGGCGCAGGTGCTGTCGCAGCTTGGCGATGTCGGTGCCGACGACGAAACGCAACTGCAGGTGTGCCTGGGCATGCGCGGGAATCGCGTTCACCGGGAAGTCGGGGTTGCCGGTGCGCATGGCCAGCACCTCGAGCGCGTTCCAGGCCAGCACGCGTTCGATCGGCGTGCAGTCGGGCTCGCCCCAGTCGGCATCGATGGCCGGGTCGTCCGGCCCACCGCCCACCTGCAGCCCGGCCAGTGCGGCGCGCACGTTGGCC
>Ga0316629_10000307_pt1 | contig 10093 bp, 10 predicted proteins | sample OWC_May_M1_C1_D1_FD_207654 | JGI IMG/M metagenome (GOLD analysis project Ga0316629, IMG submission 207654) | Wetland soil microbial communities from Old Woman Creek delta, Ohio, United States - OWC_May_M1_C1_D1_A | ecosystem: Environmental > Terrestrial > Soil > Wetlands | place: USA: Ohio... | reverse complement strand
GGATGCGGCACGCATGATCTCGCGGCCCACGGCGGGAGATCCGGTGAAGACGATGTGGTCCAGCGGCAGACTGGCAAAGGCTTGGCCTATCTCCACACCACCACCAAATACCGCCACCTGGTCTTCACTGAACAGCTCGGCCAGCATGCGGCGCAATACTTCGGTACTGCGGGGCGAGAACTCCGACATCTTGATCATCACCCGATTGCCTGCGGCCAGCGCAGTGATCATGGGACCTATGGCTTCGACCATCGGAAAATTCCAGGCGGCAAGCACGCCCACAACGCCTTTGGGTTGGTACACCACCTTGGCGCTATTGCCTTTGAACATCCAGTCGGTGCTGCGGCGCTGCGGCTGCATCCAGCCCTTGAGCTTAGACAGTGCATGGTCGATCTGCAGCGCCGGAAACATCACGTCCAGCATCTTGCATTCGAATTCGGAGCGGCGGCCAAAGTCGTCGCTCATGGCTTCGGCCAAGGGGTTCTGGTAACGCCGCAGGGCCTCCCGCACCGCTTTCAGATCGTGCCTGCGTTGCGCCAGCGTGGGGTAGGGGTGGGCCAGGCAAGCGGCTTTTTGCAGCGCCAGGGTGGCTTGCAGGTTGTCAACGGTGTAGCTCATTCGCTGGACCTTTTGTGGGTGGACTTGCGGGATGCGGACGCTTTGGCGCGGACCGCTGTACGCCTGGCCCTGGCGGGCACGGGGGCGGCGTCGGCATCAGGCTTGGCGTTGCGGTTCATGGCGGCCAGCCCTTTGCTGCGCGCCGGGTGCTTGACGAAATGGCGAAAGAGCCGGTTCAGCAGTCGGGCCTGCCAACTCACACCTCCCGGGTGACCGTAGAGGGTGGAATAGCTCACACCGCGCGCCAATTGTTGCCCCAGAACTTGGCCCGCACATCCTTTTTGAGCAACTTGCCCACGGCGCTGCGCGGTAGCTCGGTCCAGAATTCCACCGACTTGGGGGCCTTGGTGCTGCCCAGCTGGTCCTTGCACAGGGTGATGACGGCTTCTTCCGTCAACTCCTGGCCGGGCTTAAGCTGCACCACGGCCTTCACCGCCTCGCCCCACTTGTCATCGGGCACGCCCACCACAATGCAGTCCATCACGGCAGGGTGGCCCTGGATGACCTTCTCGATCTCTACCGGATAGATGTTGAAGCCGCCCGACACAATCATGTCCTTGATGCGATCCACAATGGTCACGTAGCCGCGTGCATCCTGGATGCCCACGTCGCTGGTGTGGTGCCAGCCAAAGGTGGACACCTCGGCCGTAGCTTCGGGCTTTTTGTAGTAGCCCTGCATCACCATGCTGGAGCGAACCACAATTTCACCGCGTTCACCGGCCGGCAGCAAATTGCCTTCGGGGTCCATAACGGCCACACGCGCCATCTTCACGGCCTTGCCTGCGGCACGCACCACGTCTTCATCGAAGCTGCCGTCGTCCTTGAGGTAGTCGGACGGACCTTTGACCAGGATAGGGATCAACGTTTCGGTCTGGCCAAAGCCCTCGTACATGATGGGGCCGAATACGCGCACGGCTTCCTTGAACTTTTCTGGGGCAATGGGGGCTGCGCCCACAATGAAACACTTCAGGGAAGAGAAGTCGGTAGTCTTGGTCTTGGGGTGGGCCAGCAAGGCATAGACCGCGGTAGGGGGCAGGTACATGTGGGTGATCTTCTCGCGCTCTATGGTGTCCAGCACCGCTTCGGGATCAAAGCCGGGCAGGAGCACGTTGACGCAGCCCACAATCACAAAGCCCAGTACCAGCAGACCGCAGGCATGGGTGAGGGGGGCCACGGCCAAGTGACGCGATTGGGTATTCACATGGAAGCCGTCGGCCACCGTCAGGGCCATCATTTCCAGCGTGCGGTGGGTGTGGACTGCGCCTTTGGACGGACCCGTGGTGCCGCCCGTGGGTTGCAGGAAGGAGCGGGTGTTCGGGTCTTCGGGGGTATTGCGGAACGGGGTCCAGCAACCCTTGAGCCACTCGTCCATGTGGATGCCGTGCTCGGAAGGCTTGTCGATACAGATGTAGAGCTTGGCCTTGGACAGCTTGGCCTTGAGCACCGGCATGCCGGCTTCGAAGTAGCTGTGGAAGAACACGATGTCGGTGTCGAAATACTCCAGTATCTCGGCGTTGGTCTCAATGGTGTTGCGGATGTGCACGGAGAGCCAGGCCATGTCGGCCAGGTTGGTGGCCAGGTGGATCAGCGAGACCCGGTAGTCGTTGGGTGCGTAGATGGCCACGTGGGTGCCCGCTCCAGCCTTGTGCTCACGCGTAAGGCCATGGGCTACCGCATGCACATACTTTTGGGCATCGCCAAAGGTGATGCGGGTGGGGCCATCGACAAAAGCCAGGGTGTCGGGGCGAAGGGCGGTGACGGCGTCGAAATAGTCTGCGAGTCTCATGGTGTTGTCTCCTAGGGTTGTTTTTGTAAAAAAATGGACTTACTTGGCGCGCAAACGTGCGGCACCGTCCAGGCGAATGGTTTCGGCGTTGAGGTAGGCGTTTTCGACGATGTAGGCGCAGGTGTGCGCAAACTCGCGCATGTCGCCCAGGCGCTTGGGCGCTTCCATCTGTTCCTTCAGTGCACTGAGCACTTTTTCGTCCAGGCCGGCAACCATGGTGGTCAGAAACAGGCCGGGGGCAATCGCGTTGACGCGCACGCCAATGGCACCCAGTTCACGGGCCGCAGGCATGTTCATGCCGATGATGGCGGCCTTGGTGGCTGCGTAGGCGGTCTGGCCGATTTGGCCTTCGTAGGCGGCACCGCTGGATACGTTGATCACCACGCCGCGTTCTTCGCCGGCCTCGGCTTCGTTCTTCGCCATCTGCTCGGCGCACTTGGACATGACGTTGAACACGCCGTTCAAGTTCACGGCAGTGATCTGTGCGAACTTGGCCAGCGGTGCGGCTTTGCCTTCTTTGCCCAGAATCTTGAAGCTGGTGGGCAGCGCTGCGCCATTGATACAGACGTGGATGGCACCAAAGCGCTCCATCACGGCGTTGACCGCGGCTTGCACCGAGTCTTCGCTGCTGACATCGGTGGGTACGAACATGGCTTTGTCGGCACCCAGCTCAGTCACGGCTTTGGCACCGGCTTCGGCGTTCAGGTCAAAAATGGCGACGCGTGCGGACTTCTCCTGTACTAGGTAGTGGGCAGTTGCCAGGCCGAGGCCAGAGGCGCCTCCCGTGATAACGACGACTTTGTCTTGAATACGCATGATGGTTCCTTTGTGGGGTTGGTGAAGGGAGCGGTGTTTAAAACGCGGCGACGCCCGTCAGCGCGCGGCCGATGATGAGTTGCTGGATTTGCGTAGTGCCTTCGGGGATGGGAATGATGATGGCTTCGCGTGCCAGGCGCTCCACCAGGAACTCCTTAGTCAAGCCGTTGCCACCGTGGATTTGCACCGCCTGGCGGGCGATGGTTACTGCGGCCTCGCAGGCGAAGTACTTGGCCATGGCCGCTTCCATTTCGGCGGGCATGCCTTTTTCGATCATCTCGGCGGCGCGGTAGGTCAAGAGACGCGCGGCGTCCACGTTGGTTGCCATTTCGGCCAGCATGGCGGAGATCAGCTGGTGGCCCGCAATCACTTTGCCGTGCTGCTTGCGTTCCTTGGCATAGGCAATGGCCTCTTCCAGCGCGCGGCGGGCAATGCCCAGGCCTTGGGCGGCGACGAAGACGCGCGAGCGCTCGAAAATAGCCAACGTGTTTTTCAGCGCGTCGCCTTCTTTGCCAATCATGTTCTTGGCCGGTACGCGCACATCGTTCAAAAAAATCTGTGCGGTGGATTGGCCGTTGCTGGCAATCTTGTGGATCTCGCGCACTTCATAGGGGTGCTCTTTGCGGTCCAGTACGAATTGCGACAAGCCCTTGCGCGGGTCGTCGCTGGTACGCACGGTGCACACCAAGATGTCGGAGTAGGCGCCATTGCTGATCCAGGTTTTCTCGCCGCTCAGGATGTAGTCATCGCCATCGCGGCGGGCGCGGGCTTTGACTTCCATCACATTGGAGCCCACGTCGGGCTCGGAGAAGGCCAGGCTGCAAAACAGGTCGCCGCTGAGCAGGCCAGGCAGGTAGCGTTCCTGGATGTGGGCGGGTGCCAGCTTTTCCAGCATCTTGGCGCTGAAAGTGTTAATCAATACGACCGTGGACATGTCCATGGAGCAGGTGGTCAACTCCTCGAACAGCATGGTCAGGGTGAGAAAGTCCAGACCCAGGCCGCCTTTGGCTTCGCTGACGCCGCCGGACACCAAGCCAAATTCGCTCAGCTCTTTGAGCATCTCGCGCATTTTTTCTTTCGGCACCAGTTTGTCGTCGCGGTATTCGCCGCGAAACAAAGGATCTACTTTGTCGTACAGATAGCGGCGCAGTCCATCAATAGCGCCTTGTTGCTCTTCGGTTCTAAATACATGTCCCATGGTGTGCTCCTTGCGTTAGGCCTTGGCCAAAATGTTGACTGCCACTACGGCTTCTTCAATGCCGTGCAGGCCGCCGCCGTTTTCCTGGATGGCGATGCGTGCGTTGGCCACCTGGCGTTGGCCGGCTTCGCCGCGCAACTGGGTCACCAGTTCGTGGATCTGGCCCAGGCCTGTGGCCCCAATGGGGTGGCCCTTGGATTCCAGACCGCCGGAGGGGTTGATCGGGATCCTGCCGCCCACCGTGAAGTCGCCGCGCTCGGCCGCCGGTCCGCCTTCGCCAAAAGGCACCAGCATCAAGTTCTCGGCATTGAGGATTTCGCCCATGGCAGAGGCGTCATGCACTTCGGCCACGTGTACATCCGAGGGGGTGATGCCCGCCTGTTCGTAAGCGCGCAGGGCCGCCTTGTGGGCCACGATTTTTTGCGGCTCATCCAGGCGGCGGTTGCTGCCGGTCTGGATCACGCTGGCCAGCACCTTGACGGCACGTCCGGAGGCACCCTTGAGGCGCTTCAAGCCCGCGGCATTGCACAGCACCACGGCGGCCGCACCGTCGCTGATGGCTGAGCACATCAGGGTGGTCAGCGGGTAGGCGATGGGGGGCGAAGCCAGCACTTCTTCCATGCTGAAGGCCTTCTGGAACTGGGCCAGCGGGTTGTGCACCGAGTGCAAATGGTTCTTGGCGGCCACCGCGGCAATCTGGCGCTGGGTCGTGCCGTAGGTCTTCATGTGGTAGCGGCACAGGGCGGCGTACACGTCCATGAAGACGCTGTAGGGGCGGTCCGACATGGTGCCGGGTGGTGGCACCACGCCATCGCCCATGGCCATCAGCGTGGACTTGTTTTGTTCCACCGTGGAAACATCCCAGCCGCCGTCGAATACGGTAAACATCTTGGCCTTGTCGGCGATGTTCATCTTTTCGGCACCTACGGCCAAGGCGATATCGCAGCTACCGGCTTGCAGGGCCATGGTGGCCAAGTTGAAAGCGGAGGAGCCGGAGGCGCAGGCGTTTTCAACAGAGAAGACGGGGATGCCTTCAATGCCCACACGGCGCATCGCGATGGGGCCGGGGATGGAGGTCTGGCCCTGTAACAGGCCGTTGGTGGCAGTGGCGTAAAAAGCCGTGCCAATGTCTTCCTTGGCGCAGCCTGCGTCTTGCAAGGCCAGGCCTACGGCCTCGCCCACCATGTCGTACACGCTGCTCTCCAACAGGCGACCAAACTTGGTCATGCCCACGCCGGCTACATAAATGTTGTTCATTGCATTCGTCCTTGGGTGATAGGGGTTTAGCGGCCCTGGAATTGGGGTGCGCGCTTTTCGGCGAAGGCTTGCAGGCCTTCCTGGAAGTCGAAGGTGCGCATGTGCTGGCGCAGCGCAACTTGTTCGTGTAGGAGCGCGTCGTCGCGGGTCTTGTCGGAAGACGCACGTGCTACCTCTTTGATGCGGCGCAGGGCAATGGGGCTCTTCTTGGCAATGCTGCTGGCCAGCTTCAGCACAGCGTCGGCAAAGTCGGCGTCGGGGTGCACTTCGCAGACCAGACCGTAGGCTTTCATCTCGGCGGCCGACAGGGACTTGCCGGTCAGCAGCAGGTACATGGCCATGTTCAGCGGAATCAGGCGCGGCAAGATAGCAGCACCACCGGCACCGGGGTAGACGCCAAAGTTGGCGTGGGCATCGGCAATGGTGGCGCTCTCGGCAGCGATGATGATGTCGGCGCACAGGGCCATCTCCAGACCGCCGGCCATGGTGATGCCGTTCAGGGCGGCAATCAGCGGTTTGGGGAAGTTGCGCAGGCGCTGGAACATCAGGTTGCCGCGGTCCAGGAAATCGAGTTCACCGGCGGGCAGGTTTTGCGTGGCCAGCACTTCTTTGAGGTCGGCACCGGCGCAAAAGGCGGGGCCCGCACCGGTGAGCACTACGACGCGGATTGCATCGTCTGCGGCCAGGGCTTGCAAGGTGCGATCGAGTTCGGCCATCAGGGCCATGTTCAGCGAATTCATGGCCTTGGGGCGGTTCAGCGTCAGGCGCGCAACCGGCCCCAGGGTTTCCAACAACAACACGTTTTCAGTCATAGCAGCTCCGGTAATGGGGATTTAACTCCCTGCGCCGTGCTGGCTTGTGTGCACGGTGCGGGTGAGTGCTGTGATAGTAGAAAAACGAAGTGCTTTTAACAGGTCATTGCAGCGAAAGCGAAGGTCTCAGGGACTCATTTGATCGAGGGGTTCGCTCAAGCCATACTGCCCAAGGCAGTGCCTGCCTATCCGCGGGGCCACTGGTTTCATTGCAATGACCGGCACCACACAGTCCGGTGAGTCACGATCACATCGAGGCATGCGTCTCGCACCGCTCAAGGAGACCCCAATGACCTTATTGCAATTCCATGCCACCGCTGTCTCAAAGTGCATGCCAGTGCCGTTGAGCAGCAGCGGAATGGCAAAATCGAAAAAGGTAATGCGAACCTTGGGTGGGCAAGGTTCCTGGGCGTCGGCCAAAGAACTGCCTAGGGCCAAGAGCGCGGCGATCCAGTGGCGAAAAGGCATGGCGATTTTTTCTTCGCCCCGTGTCGCATTAGGGCAGCAAAGCCGTAATCTGTGCTTCGTCCAAACCGATTTGGCGTAGCACCGCTTCGGTGTCTGCACCGCGCGCTGCTACGGTGCTGTTGTTTACCGAAGGCGTGGCCGAAAAGCGGGGGGCCGGTGCCGCTTGCAGCACGCCTTCGTGCTCTGCATATACGCCGCGTGCCGCCATGTGCGGATGATTCATGGCTTCCCGTGGCGTGAGCACGGGCGCAAAGCAGGCGTCCGTGCCTTCGAGCAAGTCCACCCAGTGCTGGCGCGGCTGGCTGGCAAACAGGGCCACCAGGCGCTCGCGCAGAAGCGGCCACAGGCGTGGGTCGTAAGGCTTTTGGAATTCGGGGTTCTCGCCCAGCCCCAGCTTGGTAAACAACAAGGCGTTGAATTGCGGCTCCAGCGCCTGCACGCTGACAAACAGGCCGTCGGCACAGGTGTAGCTGCCGCTCCAGTGCGGCCCGTCCAGCAGGCCTTTGCCCCGCTCCATGGGCTGCTGCCCGGCAGCATGCAAGGAGAGCAGCAAGTTCATCATGTTGGCGCTACCGTCCACAATGGCCGCATCCACCACCTGCCCTTGGCCGGTGCTGCGCGCACGCAAAATGCCAGCGAGCAGACCCATGGCCAGGTACAGGGCACCGCCACCCAAGTCGCCTACCAGTGTGGGTGGGGCCAAGGGGGGGCGGCCCGGTTCACCGCCGTACCACAGGGCGCCGGAGAGCGCGATGTAGTTCAGGTCATGGCCTGCCGCCTGCGCTATGGGGCCGGTCTGGCCCCAGCCGGTCATGCGGCCATAGACTAGGCGGGGGTTGCGCTGCAGGCAGACCTCTGGCCCCAGGCCCAGGCGTTCCATGACGCCGGGGCGCATGCCTTCTATCAGCCCGTCGGCGCGGTCGATCAATCGCAGCACCGCCTCGATGGCTTGCGGGTCTTTCAAGTCCAGCGCCACCGAACGTTTGCCGCGGTTGACAATGGTGTTTTTACCCAGGTCCAGCATGCCGCCCTTGGCGCCAGAGCGCTCCACCAGAATGACTTCGGCGTCCATATCGGCGAGCAGCATGCCGCAAAACGGCCCCGGCCCAATGCCGGCAATTTCAACAATGCGTACGCCGCTCAAAACACCCATGTTTCAGTTTCCTTTGTGTTGTCGGGTCAGGGGCATCCAGTGCAGCAGGCCGAACATCAGTGTAAGCACCACGCTGACAATCAATGCCCCCTTGTACAGACGGACATGCTTGAAAGCAAAAGCCAGTTCCAGCAAATGAGCTGCCAGAAACAGCAGTACAAGTGCCTGCGCGGCCATGGCCAGACTTTCCGTCAGGTAGCCCAAATATCCGGCTGTGCCCAGGGCATAAATGGCCAGGCATGCGGCCTTCAGTAGTTAGTTCATGGGTCTGTCCTAGACACGCGCGACGGCGGAAGCCTTGATCATGTCCGCAGCTTTCTCCGCAATCATGATGGTCGGCGCATTGGTGTTGCCGGACACGATGTTGGGCATGATGGACGCGTCCACCACGCGCAGGCCGTCGATGCCCTTGACGCGCAATTGAGCATCCACCACATCCAGCGGTCCATTGCCCATGCGGCAGGTACCCACAGCGTGGTAGGCGCAGTCGGCATGGTTGCGGATGAATTGTTCAATCTCCGAATCGCTGCGGGCCTTGGCGGAGTTTCTGGATTCCTTGCCGCCAAATTGCATCAGCGCGCTTTGGTGCATGATTTCGCGGGCCATTTTGAAACCGCGTACCAGTCGGTCTACGTCGTCCTGTTCCGCCAGGAAATTGGTATTGATCTGGGGCGCCGCCAATGGGTCCGCACTGGCCAGCGATACAGTGCCCCGCGACTTGGGGCGTAGCACGGCAACGTGGATGGAGTAGCCGTCGCCAAGCAAGATCTTGCGCCCGTGGTCCATCAGCTTGGCGCAGATGAAGACCAGTTGTGTGTCGATACGGTCTTCCGCTGGGTTGCTCTTGATGAAACCGGTGCCTTCGGCCAGGTTGGTGGTCAGCACTCCTCTGCGGTAGCGGTTCCAGGTAAACAGACCTTTGAAAATTGTCCAGGCACTGGAGAAGGACAGGCCCAGCAGGCCTCTGGACCAGCCGGCTTCGTGACTGTGCACGATGTCGATATGGTCCTGCAGGTTCTGCCCGACGCCGGGCGTGTCCTGCACCACACTGATGCCGTGCTTCTGCAAGACATCTCCCGGGCCAATGCCCGACAGCATCAGGAGTTGGGGTGACTGCAGTGCGCCGGCACTGACGATCACTTCACGTGTCGCCTGGAGTTCATGCATTTGGCCTTGTGCATCTCGGTACTCCACGCCAATGGCTCGCTTGCCGTCCATCAGGATGCGCGTGGTGTGCGCCTTCGTTATGACTTGCAGATTGGAACGTCCCAGATTGGGCGTGATGTAAGCCTTGGCGGTACTGCAGCGTTCACCGTTTTTCTGGTTCACCTGTGTCAGACCCACGCCAATTTGGTGGTCGCCATTGAAGTCAGGATTGGGTTGATGGCCAGCCTGGATGCAGGCTTCCACGAAGGCCCGCGCATAGACACTGGGTTCACGCAGGTCGGCCACATTCAGCGGGCCACCGGCGCCGTGGTATTCACTTTGGCCCCAGAACTCGTTGTTCTCGGCCTTTTTGAAATACGGCAATACGTCGGCATACGACCAGCCCACGTTGCCCGCTGCGGCCCAGTCGTCGTAGTCCTTACGGTCGCCACGGATGTACATCGTTGCGTTGATGGAACTGGAGCCACCCAGTGCCTTGCCGCGTGGCTGGTAACCAATACGGCCGTTCAAACCCAAGTTCGCACTGGTCTTGAACGCCCAGTTGTAGATGGGGTAAGGGATTAACGCCGCAATGCCAGCAGGGCACTGGATCAACGCGCTGTTGTCCGCAGGTCCTGCTTCCAGCAGGCATACGTTGACACTGGGGTCCTCGCTCAGACGCGCTGCCAGCACGCAGCCAGCGGAGCCTCCGCCAATGATGATGTAGTCGGTCATTTGGTGTAGACGATGTGAACGTCGCTGATTGCGCCGTTGAAGTTGAAGGGTGCGCGGTCTGCATAGTCCATGGACACCGGGGTTCCCAGATTGCAGCCCACATC
>Ga0316629_10000302_pt1 | contig 10118 bp, 11 predicted proteins | sample OWC_May_M1_C1_D1_FD_207654 | JGI IMG/M metagenome (GOLD analysis project Ga0316629, IMG submission 207654) | Wetland soil microbial communities from Old Woman Creek delta, Ohio, United States - OWC_May_M1_C1_D1_A | ecosystem: Environmental > Terrestrial > Soil > Wetlands | place: USA: Ohio... | reverse complement strand
CGCGCGGGCGAGAAGAGATCGGTCATGCTGGGTTCCTTTGGTGGGGCCCGGAAGACGGGCGCGTTGGAAAAAAAGACATTTTTTTTAGATTGGGGGTGATGCCGCAATTGCAAGGACAAGCGACCGGCCAGCGCGCACCCGCTTATCATCCAGACGGAACCAATCCGTTGTCCGCTTGCCTCACCCAGCCGTTAAAATCCACGCCCGAATCCTCTTCTCACCTTAATGGATGCACCATGCATAAACACCTTACCGTCATGCCCCTGCTGGCAACCCTGCTGCTCTCCGCCTGCGCGACCAACGACCTGGGCGACCCGCGCGATCTGAGCAAGACCGAAACCGGCGCTCTCATCGGCGTGGCGAGCGGCGCGGCGCTCGGCGCCATCATCAACCACAAGAACCGCGGCAAGGGCGCGCTGATCGGCGCGGTCGGCGGCGGCCTGACCGGGGCGGGCGTCGGCTACTACATGGACAAGCAGGCCAAGGACCTCGAGCGCCAGTTGCAGTCGGAAATCCAGCGTGGCGAAATCAGCGTCGAGAAGCGCGCCAGCGACAATGCACTGCTGGTCAGCATGACCTCCAGCACCGGCTTCGACAATCTCTCCACCGTATTGAAGCCCGGCTACATCACCACCCTGGGCAAGATCGCCCGGGTGCTGAATCAGTACGGGAAGACCACGGTGACCGTGATCGGCCACACCGACAGCCTGGGCACCCATGCGGACAACCAGATCCTGTCCGAGAAACGCGCGCAGGCGGTGATGGATTATTTTGCCGGCCAGAACGTCAACCCCCTGCGTCTGGAAGCCTACGGCAAGGGCGAAACCGAGCCGCGCGCGGACAACACCAGCGAGGCAGGCCGTCAGTTGAACCGTCGCGTCGAATTGTGGATCCTGCCGGTGGTCGCAAGCTGATTCACCCCCTCGGGGGGCGCGCGGGTCGGCTGGATGGCCCCTCCGCTGCGGGCGTCCGGGCTCGGCGGACATTCAGGATGCCCCCCTCTTGGATCGGCAGATTTCGTCCCCAAATCAGTCGGCATGACTCGACCTGCCGACCGCACCCCATCATGAATGATTCCCTGCACCTCGTCTGCCCCCACTGCCATGCAATCAATCGCCTGCCGACGGCCAGGCTGGGGCAAGCCCCCAGTTGCGGCCAATGCCACCGGCCGCTGTTCGACGCCCATCCGGTGGAACTGACCCAGGCCACCTTCGCCAAGCACCTTTCGCGAAACGACATCCCCGTGCTGGTGGATTTCTGGGCGCCGTGGTGCGGCCCCTGCAAGATGATGGCCCCGCAGTTCGCGCAGGCTGCACAGCTTCTGGAGCCGCAGGTGCGCCTGGCCAAGGTCAACACCGAGGCCGAGCAGGGCCTGGGCGCGCAGTACGCCATCCGCAGCATTCCGACGCTGGCCCTGTTCCGCGGTGGCCGCGAAATCGCCCGCCAGCCGGGAGCGATGGGCGCGCAGGATATCGTGCGCTGGGTGCGCGCACAGCTGGGCTGAACGGAGACGCCCATGAACAAACTGCTCGCGATCGCGACCTTGCTGCCCTTTCTGACGCTGCCATCGGCGGCGATGGCGCAGGATGGCGACATCGAAAGCCTGAGACAGACCAGCAAGGCTTTTTCCGCGGTCGCGAAGCAGGTCGCGCCGGCGGTCGCGTTCATTCATGTCGAAGGGCCGTCGCCAGCCGACACCCCGGCAAGTCAGGACACCTGGCCCTTTCAGGATGACCTGTTCCGCCGCTTCTTTGGCGACGACTTTCCCGGCCTGTCGCGTCCCGCCCCCAGGAAGCCCCGCCGCAGTGTCGGCCAGGGTTCCGGCTTCGTGTTTTCAAGCAAGGGGGACACCAGCTATCTGCTGACCAACAACCACGTGATCGAAGGCGCCCAGCGCATCCGCGTCAGGTTCCAGGACGGTCGCGAGTTCGATGCCAGCCTTCAGGGCACGGACCCACGGTCCGACGTGGCGGTGCTCAAAGTCGCCGCACGCGGGCTCCCCGCGCTGCGGTGGGGCGACTCGGCCAGGCTGGAAGTCGGCGAGTGGGTGGTGGCGATGGGCAACCCCTTCGGGCTGTCGCACACCCTGACCACCGGGGTGGTCAGCGCCAAGGGCCGCACCAGCCTCGGCATCAATGATTACGAGGATTTTATCCAGACCGACGCCGCCATTAACCCGGGCAACTCGGGCGGGCCGCTGCTGAATCTGGACGGCGAGGTGGTCGGCATGAACACCGCCATTTTTTCCCGGAGCGGCGGTTACATGGGCGTGGGCTTCGCCATCCCCAGCAATCTTGCGAGGACCATTGCCGAGCAACTCGTGGCGAGTGGCCGGGTGACGCGCGGTTACATCGGGCTGACCGTGCAGCCGCTCACCCGCGAGATCGCCGAGGCCCTGCGCCTGAAACAGCACCAGGGGGCACTGGTGAATGAGGTGCAGGCCGGGTCTCCCGCCCAACGCGCGGGCATCCGCGAAGGCGATGTGCTGACCCACTTCGACGGCACCCCGCTTTCCGATGGTGGGCAGTACCGCAACCGGGCGGCGCTGGCGCGGCCGGGCAGCAAAGTAACCCTGGGCCTGATCCGCGACGGCCGCCAGCTGGAGATCCCGGTCAAGGTCGAACTGCTGGACGAGGAGGCGCTGCTGCGCGCCGAAGCGACCGAAACGCTGGGCGTGGCCGTACGCGAACTCACCCCGGAGGAGACGCGTCGCGTGCGCATCAACAAGGCGGTGCTGGTCACGGCCGTCGCACCGCAGTCGCTCGCTGCGCGGGCGGGGATCGCCCCGGGCACCCTGATCCTGGAAGTCAACCGCAAGCCGGTGGGCAGCCCTGCCGAATTTTCCGCGGCGCTGGCTGGCAGCAGCGGCAACGGCAGCGTCCTGTTGCGCATCGCGAACAATGGCAGCAGCCGCTATGTGACGATGCGCTGGCGCTGATTGGCGTACGGCCCGAATACTCGTGACAATCGTTTCCCCAGCCCCCTGACCACCCGCAGACCAGGAACCCAAAGATGATCGAGAACCCTCAACGTTTCAATCAAGCGATGGCGCTGTTCGATGCCGCCAATTCCGAAGATCCCAATCTGGATGAAGGCCAGCCCAAGGAACTGCTGTACGCCAAGCGCATGTCGGACATGATCGCCCGCTTTGCGCCGGAGGCCTCCGAAGCGGCCCAGCTGGCGGTGCGCGCCCAGCACATCCAGCGCTGGAAGGTGCCGCGCAACAGCTATCCGATGACCAAGGAGGGCTATCACGCCTGGCGCACCGGCTTGTATTTGTTCCAGGCCAACACCGCAGGCGATCTGATGCGCCAGGCCGGCTATGACGATGCGATGATCGAACGCGTCAAGAAAGCGGTGGGCAAGCGCGGCATCAAGAGCAATCCGGAAACGCAGCTGCTGGAGGATATCGCCGACCTGGTCTTCATCGAGCATTACATGCTGGCCTTCGCCCAGAGCAAGCCCGACTACGACGAAGCGAAATGGCTGGAGATCATCCGCAAGACGTGGCAAAAGATGTCGAAGAACGCGCAGGCGTTTGCCCTCTCCGGCAAGATCAAATTGCCGGAACCCCTGGTGCCGCTGATCACCAAGGCGATCAGCTAGGGCCGGTGGCGCGGAGGCAAGCCGCCTTTACTGCGCCACGTCCTTCACCCAGCCGGCGGTGCCCTTCTGGATGAACTCGATCGGATAGCCGTCCGGGTCCTCGATGAAGGCGATCACGCTGCTGCCGTGCGACATCGGCCCGGCCGGACGCAGCACCTTGCCGCCTTTCGCGGCCGCGGCCTCGCAGGCGGCATAGGCGTCGTCGACTTCGATGCCGATGTGGCCGTAGCCGCTGCCGACCTCGTATTTGTCCACGCCCCAGTTGTAGGTGAGTTCGAGCACCGCCGCCCTGTCCTCGGTGTCGTACCCGACGAAGGCTAGGGTGAACTTGCCGCCCGGGTAATCCTTGCGGCGCAAGAGCTTCATGCCGAGGACATGGGTGTAGAAAGCGATCGAGCGATCAAGGTCGCCGACGCGCAGCATGGTATGAAGGATTCGCATGATGGTCACCTCAAAACAATTTGTCCGCGAAGGACGCGAAGGAACGCGAAGAAAATCGATTCAGTGCTAAGGAAACGCTGAACAAGTTGGCTTGCTGTGTGGTTCGACAAGGTTCTCCTGAGCGAAGTCGAAGGGCTCACCACGAACGAAATCCACCGCTTGCCGTTCGTCCGTTCGACAGGCTCACGACGCAGCCTGATCTTGTCGAAGGACTTGTTCAATGTTCCCCTAACGAGAACCGACTCCCCGTGGCTGCTGCAGCGAGACTCCAGGAAAATTACGACTTACTTCGCGTACTTCGCGGATGAAACGCCCTTGAAAACTCAAATCTGAAACAGCACGCTGCTTATTGTGCGCAACTCGGCGCGTCGTGCAAGTGAATCGGGGCACAGTTCGTCGACCTGCGCCCAGAAGCGCGGCGAATGATCGAGATGGACCAGATGGGCGAGCTCGTGCGCGGCAACGTAGTCGATCACCGCGAGCGGCGCCTGCACCAGCCGCCAGTTGAGGCGGATGTGGCCGCGCCGGGTACAGCTGCCCCATTGCGTCTGCGCGTCGGAAAGGGCAAAGCGGCTGGGCGCGCGCCCCAGCCGCCGCGCGAGCCGTGCGAGCCGCCAGCCAAGGAGCCGTTCCGCCCTGGCGTTGAGCCAGGCGCGCACCAGCGTGCCGATCTCAGCATCGAGCGGGGCGTGCACGCGCAGCGTGTCACCCTGGCGCTGGATGTCAACGAACAGCGAAGCCCGAATGTCGAGGACGAGTGCGCGACCGAGGTAGCGCACTTCGGCCAGCGATTCGGTGAGCGCTTGCGGCGCGCGCGCCTGCATGCGGGTCCAGGCGCGATGCAGCCAGTCGTGCTGCTGCCGCACATAGCATTCGATTTCGGCGCGCGGGGTCCAGCTCGGGGCGTGGATGCGCACTTCGCGGGGGGTGACGGTCAGGCCCAGAGTGCGGCGGCGGCGCGAGCGGCGCAGTTGATACGGGACGCTGGCGTCGCCGATCTGCAGGACGCCGCTATTGGCGTGCGGCAGCAGGGGGCAACCTCGTCATTTCGCTCTCGATCCAGGCTTCCACCGAGCGGGTGAGTTCGGCCGCGCTCTTGCCAGTGGAATCAATCACCGGACCGATGCGCACGGTGACCGTGCCGGGGCGCTTGATGAAGGCGTTCTTCGGCCACACTTCGCCGGCGTTGTGCGCCACCGGCACGATCGGCGCGCCGGTCTCCGCCGCCAGCCAGCTGCCGCCGATGCCGTACTTGCCCTTCTCGCCCGGGGCGACACGGGTGCCTTCGGGGAACACCAGCACCCAGAATCCCTGCGCCAGCTTGTCCTTGCCCTGCTTGACGATCTGCTTCAGCGCCTCGCGCCCGGAACCGCGGTCGATGGCGATGGGAGAAAGCATGCGGAATGCCCAGCCGAAAAAGGGCACGCTCAGCAGTTCCTGCTTGATCACCGGCGCGACCGGCGGAAACAGGAACAGGAACGCCACCGTCTCCCATGCCGACTGGTGCTTGGCGAGGATGATGGCCGGCTGCGCCGGCAGGTTTTCGGCACCTTCCACCACGTAGCGGATGCCGAGCACCCAGCGTGCCAGCCAGATCACCAGATGGTTGTAACCGGTGATCAGGCGGTAACGCGCGTGAGCAGAAAACGGGAAACTCAACAGCGCGACCACACTGAAGAAAATGGTCAGTGCGGTCTGCAGGACCCCGAAAATCAGCGAGCGGATCAGGTTCATGCGGCAGCGGCAAGCAAGTGATCAACCGCTTCGCGCAAATCGGCGAACACCGGCGTGTTCTCGGGCAGCCCGCCGGCTGCCAGGGTTCTTTCGCCCTTACCGGTTTTGACCAGCACCGGCCGTGCGCCGACGCTGACGGCCGCCTGCAGGTCGCGCAGCGAATCGCCGATCGCCGGCACGCCCTGCAAATCGTGCCCATACCGCGCGGCAATCTCATCGAACAGACCCGGCTTGGGCTTGCGGCAACCACAGTTGGTGTCGGCGGCATGCGGGCAATAGAACACCGCCTCGATTCGTCCACCGGCCTGCGCAACCGCCTTGTGCATCTTGGCGTGGATGGCGTTGAGCGTCGCCATTTCAAACAAGCCGCGCGCCAGCCCCGATTGGTTGGTCGCCACCACGACGCGCCAGCCCTCGCGCGTCAGCCGCGCGATCGCTTCCAGGCTGCCCGGGATGGGTTTCCATTCATCCGGCGACTTGATGAACTGGTCGGAGTCGAAGTTGATGACGCCGTCGCGGTCGAGAATGATCAGTTTCATGGATGAAAGTTTACGCCGCCAGACGCGACAAGTCCGCCACCCGGTTCATGGTGCGGTGCAACTGGTTCAGCAGCGCCAGCCGGTTGGCTTTCAATGCGGGATCATCGGCGTTGACCATCACGTGATCGAAGAAGGCGTCGACCGGGGCTTTGAGGGCGGCGAGCGCCTGCAACGAGGCAGTGTAGTCGCCGCAAGCGAAGGCCGCATCGGCGCGCGGTGCGATTTCGCCGAGCGCCGCGAACAGCGCGGTCTCCGCCGCCTCGACGAAGCGTGTCGGGTCCGCCGTGTTGCCCACCTCGCCCTCGGCCTTTTTCAGGATGTTGCCGACGCGCTTGTTGGCGGCGGCGAGGCTAGGTGACTCGGGAAGTTGCGCGAATTCGCGTACCGCGCGAAGTCGCTTCACGACCTCATGCAGAGGCGGCATGTTGGAGAACACGGCCGCAACCGCCTCCGCACCGAATACCGGCATCAGCTGGTTGGCGTTGCGCTCATAAATGAACAGCTTGAGTTCCTCGGCCACGTTTCCGTCGAGAACGCCGGCCGGGAAAACAGACAGGCTGAATTCGATCAATTCATTGAGATCAAGTTGCATCTCGGCCTTGTCCATCGCGAACATGGCCCCGAGCAACTGCAATGACTTGATGATGGACAGCGCGTGGCGGCGAAGGGCAAACGGATCCTTGTCCCCTGTCGGCTTGAGTCCGATACCCCAGATGCCCACCAGCGTTTCCATCCTGTCGGCGATCTGCAGCACTTCGCTGACGAGATTGGAAACATCCTCCGTCTCGTCGCGTCGCACCAGGTACTGGTCGGCGATCGCCTGAGCGACCGTCTCGTCCTCGCCGTCGTGGCGAGCGTAATAGCCGCCCATGATGCCCTGCAGTTCGGGGAACTCACCGACCATGTCGGTCAGCAGGTCAGCCTTGGCCAGCAACGCCACACGATCCGCCAGAGTGACGTTGGCATCGACCTTTTCCGCCACCCAGCGGGCGATCGCGCGCACGCGCTCGACGCGCTCGCCCTGGCTACCCAGCTTGTTGTGATACACGACCTTGGCCAGACCCGACACCCGGCTCTCCAGCGTCTTCTTGCGATCCTGGTCGAAGAAGAACTTGGCATCGGCCAGCCGCGGGCGCACCACGCGTTCGTTACCCTGGATCACGGCGGAGGCATCGGCTGGCGAAATGTTTGAGACGATCAGGAATTTGTTCGTGAGCTTGCCTTGTGCGTCCAGCAGCGGGAAATATTTCTGGTTCGCCTTCATGGTCAGGATCAGGCATTCCTGCGGCACTTCGAGGAAAGCTGTCTCGAACGTGCCGACCAACACATTGGGACGTTCGACCAGCGCGGCGACCTCGTCCAGCAGCGCATCATCCTCGATCGGCTTCAAGCCGAGCGGTGCGGCAGCCGCCTGCAACTGATGGACGATTTCGGCACGGCGCTCGGCAAAGCCGGCAATCACTGCGCCTTCATCTTTCATCTGCGCGGCGTAGGTATCGGCGTTTGCTATCGCCACCGGGCTGACGCGTGCTTCGAAGCGATGCCCTTGCGTGTCGCGGCCGGCCTGCAAGCCCAATACGGAAACCGGCACGACGTCGGCACCGTGCAGCGCGACCAATCCGTGCACCGGACGCACAAAGTTGACCGTGCTCCAGCCGTCAGCCAGTTGATAGGTCATCACCTTGGGAATCGGCAGCTTCGCCATCGCCGCTTCCAGCGCGCGCTGCAGACCGTCGGCGAGCGACGTGCCCGGCGCGATGCTGTCGTAAAACAGCGCCTCGTTCTTGCCGTCGGCCGCACGGCGCAGCTCACCCACAGCGGATTCGTCCGCGCCCACCGCAGCCAGGCGCTTCAACAGCGCGGGCATCGCCTTGCCGTTCGCATCGAGGCCGACGCTGACGGGCATCAGCTTGGTCGACACCGGCTTGTCGGCGGCGCACGCCAACACGCTTTCGACATGCACACCCAGCCGGCGTGGCGAAGCGAAGGAGGTGACCACGGCCGTTGCAGTGGCCAAGCCTTGCGCGACCAAGCTCTCGGCCAGCGTAGCGGCGAAGGCCTCGCCCAGTCTCTTCAGCGCCTTCGGCGGCAGTTCCTCGACGAAAAGCTCGACGAGCAGGTTTTGCGTGCTCATGCGGCCATCCCCTCTGCATATTCTTGTTTCATTTCTGCGGCCTCATGTCGGTGACCGGGCACATTCGCGGCCGGTCGCATGCCCACTGCGTGGGGCCCCTGCTTCCTGCTCATGCGGCCTCCTTCTTCGCCAGGCTCGCCTGCACTTCTTCCGCCCAGTCGCGCGGCGCCATCGGGAAACCCAGCCGCGCGCGGCTGTCCAGATAGCTTTTAGCCACCGCCCGCGCCAGGTTGCGGATGCGGCCGATATAGGCGGCGCGCTCGGTCACCGAGATCGCGCCGCGCGCGTCGAGCAGGTTGAAGGTGTGCGCCGCTTTCAGCACCTGCTCGTAGGCCGGCAGCGCAAGCTGCGCAGCCATCAGTTCCTGCGCCTTTTTCTCGTGTGCGGCAAAGGCGATGAGCAGGAAATCGACATCGCTGTGCTCGAAGTTGTAGGTCGACTGCTCGACCTCGTTCTGGTGGTAGACATCGCGATAGGTGAGACCCTCGGTCCAGGTGAGGTCGTACACGCTCTCGACGCCCTGCAGGTACATGGCGAGACGCTCCAGACCGTAGGTGATCTCGCCGGTGATCGGTTTGCAGTCGATGCCGCCGACCTGCTGGAAGTAGGTGAACTGCGTCACCTCCATGCCGTTCAGCCACACTTCCCAGCCCAGCCCCCAGGCGCCGAGGGTTGGGTTCTCCCAATCGTCCTCGACGAAGCGCACGTCGTTCTTTTTCAGGTCAAATCCGAGTGCTTCGAGCGAGCCGAGATACAGCTCGAGAATGTCGGCCGGCGCGGGTTTCAGCACCACCTGGAACTGGTAGTAATGCTGCAGCCGGTTGGGGTTGTCGCCGTAGCGGCCGTCCTTTGGCCGGCGCGAGGGCTGCACGTAGGCGGCCTTCCATGGCTCCGGCCCGAGCGCACGCAGGAAGGTCGCGGTATGCGAAGTGCCGGCGCCGACCTCCATGTCGTAGGGCTGCAAGAGCGCACAACCGCGCTCGCCCCAGTAGCGTTGCAGGGTGAGGATGATGTCCTGAAAGGTGGGTTTCACGGCTGATTTGCGGCTTTTCGGGAAAGGCGCATTTTAACGTGCTTGGGAGAGGTTTCGTTGTTGGCGCTAGCAGTTGCCTGTGGTGAGCTACCGACCGTTGGCCGGGGGTAGCCCGGCAGCTAGTTACTTTTCTTGTCTCGCCAAGAAAAGTAACCAAAAGAAGGCGACCCCAACAGTCCCGAATTCCCGAAGATCGAGGGCTTCGCTGTGAGGCTCACCTAAGTGCACAAACCGTCCCGTCATCACTGGCCTGGTTTTGACTTGCCGCCCCTCTCAGTCCCGCCGGAAATTGAGCCTGCCGGGCGGATCAGCGGCAAAGGTGTTTGAGCCCCGCTCACCTTCGAAAACCAAATAAAGCGGGGCGAGTTCTTTGCCGCCCGTCCGGCAGGCTCAATTTCCGGGGTTTCGGGGATGAGCGGGGTCGCCTTTTCTTGGGTTACTTTCTTTTGGCGAGACAAAAGAAAGTGACTTGCCGCCGGGCAACCCCCGGCCAACGGTCAGTGGTTAGGCGAAGAGCCTGGATAACGTTGACAGCCCTTCGACGAGCTCAGGGCGAACGGGTAGTGCGGTTAAGCGCTCGCTGCTTCCAGCGCCTCAATCTCCCCCGACACCTCCAGCCACTCCCCCTCTT
>Ga0316629_10000301_pt1 | contig 10120 bp, 10 predicted proteins | sample OWC_May_M1_C1_D1_FD_207654 | JGI IMG/M metagenome (GOLD analysis project Ga0316629, IMG submission 207654) | Wetland soil microbial communities from Old Woman Creek delta, Ohio, United States - OWC_May_M1_C1_D1_A | ecosystem: Environmental > Terrestrial > Soil > Wetlands | place: USA: Ohio... | reverse complement strand
CATGCAGTTCTTCTGCTTGGCCAGGTCGGCGCTGGCGTAGGCCGCGCCGCTGACCAGGGAAAGGGTGGCCAGAAGACTGACTGCCAGAGTTTTCATCGCGTGCTCCGTCGTGATCGTCAAGGTAGTCGGGCTGAAGCGGTAGTAAGGGCTGAAGCAGGGGTGCGAGAGTGTAACGGCAACCGACGGCCGGCCGTTGACCCGCCTTGGGGACCAACGGCGGCAGGTCTATATTGGGAGCGCCTTTGCAACGGCTGATCGCGCCATGTGGATTCTCTACGTCGGTCTCGTGCTGCTCGTATCCAAGCTGCTGGAGGTCGGGCCGCTCGCCGATCTGTCGTGGTGGTGGGTCGTCCTGCCGTTCGTGCTGGCCTTGGTCTGGTGGGAGTTCTTCGAGCGCCGCCTGGGGCTGGACAAGAAGAAGGCGTTCGATGAACTGGATCTGGCGAAGAAGGAGCGCATCGCGCGGGCGCTCGAGCGCGACAAGGCGCAGCAGCGCCTCCGCCGCTGACGCCGGCACGGCGACGCCGCCCGCGCGGCGCGTGCTCAATCTGCGTCGAACAGTTTCTCGTCGGTGATCGCGCCGCGGCTGGCGGTGGATGCCAGCGCCGCGAACTTGGCCAGCGTGCCGCGGGTGTAGCGCGGCGCCGGCTGTTTCCACGCCGCGCGCCGGCGCGCCAGTTCGGTCTCCTCGACGTTGACCTGCAGCAGCAGCCGGTGCGCGTCGATGGTGATCGGGTCGCCTTCGCGGACCAGCGCCAGGTTGCCGCCGACGTAGGCCTCCGGCGCGACGTGGCCGACCACCATGCCCCAGGTGCCGCCGGAGAAGCGGCCGTCGGTGATCAGGCCCACGCTCTCGCCGAGTCCCTTGCCGATGATCGCCGACGTGGGACTGAGCATCTCGCGCATGCCCGGACCGCCCTTCGGCCCCTCGTAGCGGATCACCACCACGTCGCCCGGCCGGATCCGGTCGGCGAGAATCGCCGCCATCGCGGCATCCTCGGAGTCGAACACCCGCGCCGGGCCGGTCATCACCGGGTTCTTCAGGCCGGTGATCTTGGCGACACAGCCTTCCGGCGCCAGGTTGCCCTTGAGGATCGCCAGGTGCCCCTGCGCATACAGCGGGTTGGCGAACGGCCGGATAACGTCCTGGTCCGGCCGCGGTTCGGCGGGCACGTCGCGCAGCATCTCGGCCATGGTCCGCCCGGTGATCGTCATGCAGTCGCCGTGCAGCAGGCCGTTGGCGAGGAGGATCTTCAGCACCTGCGGGATGCCGCCGGCGGCATGCAGGTCGGTGGCGACGTACCGCCCGGAGGGCTTCAGGTCGCACAGCACCGGCACCTTGCGGCGGATGCGCTCGAAGTCGTCGATCGTCCACTCGATGCCGGCGGAGTGCGCGATCGCCAGGTAGTGCAGCACGGCATTCGTCGACCCGCCGACCGCCATGATCAGGCTCACCGCGTTCTCGATCGACTGGCGGGTGATGATCCGCGACGGCCGCAGGTCGTTCTTCACCGCGTCGATCAGCACGCGAGCCGCCTCGGCGGTGGAGTCGACCTTCTCCTGGTCCGGGTTGGCCTGCGTCGACGAGTACAGCAGGCTCATGCCGAGTGCCTCGAACGACGAGCTCATCGTATTGGCCGTGTACATGCCGCCGCAGGAGCCCGAGCCGGGAATGCAGCGCCGCTCGATCTCCTTGAAGTCGGTCTCGTTCAGCCGGCCCGCGGTGAATTCGCCGACCGCCTCGAACGCCGAGACGATGGTCAGGTCCTTGCCCTTGTAGTGTCCGGGCTTGACCGTGCCGCCGTAGACGTAGATCGCCGGCACGTCGCAGCGCGCGATCGCCATCAGTCCGCCCGGCATGTTCTTGTCGCAGCCGCCGATGACGATCACGCCGTCGAGCCACTGGCCGTTGACGCAGGTCTCGATGCAGTCGGCGATCACCTCGCGCGACACCAGCGAGTACTTCATGCCCTCGGTGCCCATGCCGATGCCGTCCGAGATGGTCGGCGTGCCGAACACCTGTGACTTGGCGTTGGCCCGCTCGATCTCGTCGACCGCGGCGTCGGCGAGCCGCTGCAGGCCCGAGTTGCACGGCGTGATGGTCGAGTGGCCGTTGGCCACACCGATCATCGGCTTGTCGAAATCGTCGTCCTGATAGCCCATCGCGTAGTACATCGCGCGATTGGCCGAGCGGGCGATGCCCTGGGTGACGTTGCGGGAGCGGCGGTTGTAGGCCATGGATTCGGATGGGCTGGCGGCGGAAGCAGGAGGCGAGGATCGGCGCGGCGGGGCCGATTACCTACAATCAGGCGATTCTAGTCCGCGGCCCTGCCATGCTCGTTCATCCCCAGTTCGATCCGGTGGCCTTCTCGCTCGGGCCGGTGGCGGTCCGCTGGTACGGACTGATGTACCTCGTCGGATTCGCGCTGTTCTGGGCGCTCGGACGCCAGCGGGCGCAGCAGGCGTGGCGCGGCATGAGCCGGCAGGACGTCGAGGACCTGCTCTTTTTCGGCGTGCTCGGCGTGATCGTCGGCGGGCGCCTGGGCTATGTCCTGTTCTACAAGCCGGGCTACTACCTGCAGCATCCGCTCGAAGCCTTCATGGTCTGGAAGGGAGGCATGGCCTCGCACGGCGGCATCATCGGCGTCATCGTCGTGATGTGGCTGTTCGCGCGCGCACGCGGCAAGTCGTTCCTCCAGGTCGCCGACTTCGTCGTGCCGCTGGTGCCCCTCGGGCTGGCCGCGGGCCGGCTCGGCAACTTCATCAACGGTGAACTGTGGGGCCGGCCGGCCGACCCCGGCGTGTGGCCCTGGGCGATGATCTTCCCGCAGGCCGGCGACATGCTGCCGCGGCATCCGTCCCAGCTTTACCAGGCGGCGCTGGAGGGCGTGCTGCTGTTCGTCTTCCTGTGGTGGTATTCACGCCGGCCGCGCCCGGCCGGATGCGTCGGCGCGGCGTTCCTAATCGGTTACGGACTGCTGCGTTTCATCGCCGAGTTCGGGCGGGAACCCGATGAGTTCCTTGGCCTGCTGGCGTTGAAGCTTTCGATGGGCCAGTGGCTGTCCGTGCCCATGATCGCGCTCGGTCTCGGATTGTTCCTTTACCTGCGATCGACGCCGACGGCCGTCGCCGCCGCCGCGGCGCCGGCGGCCAAGGCGCGCCGATGAGGGCAAAAGGCCGAAGGGCGGCGGCAGTCGCGGTCATGTGGGCCGCGGCGCGGCCGCGCCGCGGCACGACGGACTCGTTCTGGGAGTAGAGGCACGATGTCAGGAACCCTGCACTTCGCCGCCGATGCCGGCGTGGCGACCGTCACGCTGGAGTCGCCGGGCAAGCTGAACGCCGTCAGCGTGTCGATGTGGCACGAACTGAGGCGGGTCTTCGAGGCGCTGGCGGAGGACGACGACGTCCGCTGCATCGTGGTGCGCGGGGCCGGCGGAAACTTCGCCGCCGGCGCCGATCTCGACGAATTCGACGAGGTCCACGGCGACCTGGCGCGGGGCCGCCGATTCCATCTCGAAACGGTGATGCCGGCGCTGGCGGCGGTTCGCGACGTGCCGCAGCCGGTCGTGGCGGCGATCGAAGGCGTCTGCGCCGGCGGCGGCCTGCAGATCGCGCTGGCCTGCGACATTCGCCTCGCCGCCGACGGCGCGCGCTTCAGCGTGCCGGTCGGGCGGCTCGGCTTTCCGGTGGTGCTGCCGGAACTGCGGCTGCTGCTGGAGCGCATCGGGCAGGCAGTGACCGCGGAACTGCTGCTGACGGGCAGGATGTTCGATGCGCGCGAGGCGCAGGGCCGGGGGATCGTGTCGCGCGCCGTCGCCGCGGCCGAGTTCGAGCAGCGGGTTGCCGAAACGGTGCAGGCCATCGTGGCCTGCTCGCCATCGGCCGCGCGGCGAAACAAGGCGCAGATCAGGCTGCTCGTCGAGCGGGGCATGCAGTACACCGCGCACGACCTGGACAGGAGCTTCGACTTTCTCGACTCCGAGGACTATCGCGAAGGCATCGCGGCCTTCATTGCCCGGCGTCACCCGAAATTCACCGGCCGATGAAAAAGAACCAGAACCTCTATGCGCTGATCGAGAGCCGGATGCCCCGCGACGCGGGGTCGGTCTGCCTGGAAACGGCGGACGGCCGGGTCTACTCGTGGCGCGACCTGCACTTCGGATCGGCGCGCATTGCCGGCTGGCTGTCCAGCCTGGGCCTCGGCACGGAGGCCGACGGCTCGCCGCCGCGCATCGCCGTGCAGGTGGAGAAGTCGCCCGAGGCCGTGATGCTGTACCTCGCGTCGCTGAGGGCCGGCTATGCCTACGTGCCGCTGAACCCCGCGTACCAGGCGGCCGAGGTCGAATACTTCCTGAACGACGTCAAGCCGGGCGTGTTCGTCTGCACGCCGCAGCGGCTGGCGCAGCTCGGGCCACTGGCCGAGCGTGCCGGCTGCGCCCGGATCGTGACCCTGGGCGAGGCCTGCGACGGCAGCCTGCTCGATTCGGCGGCGCCGTTCTCGGATCTCTTTGCGAGCGAGTCGCGCCGGAGCGCGGACCTGGCGGCGATCCTGTACACCTCCGGAACGACCGGCCGCAGCAAGGGCGCCATGCTGTCGCACGGCAACCTGTCGTCCAACGCGCTGGTGCTCGACGACTTCTGGGGTTTTCGCGAGGAGCGCGACGCCGGCGGCCGCGACGTGCTGCTGCATGCGCTGCCGATCTTCCACGTGCACGGGCTGTTCGTCGCGCTGCATGCCGCGCTGCTGTCCGGAGCGACGATGATCTTCCTGTCCCGTTTCGATCCGCGGCAGGTGATCGCGGCGCTGCCCCGGGCCACGGTGTTCATGGGGGTGCCGACCTACTACACGCGCCTGCTGGCCGAGGAGGGGCTCGATCGGCACGCCTGCCGGCACATGCGCCTGTTCGTCTCCGGTTCGGCGCCGCTGCTGGCGGAGACCTTCGAGGCGTTCCGGCGCCGCAGCGGACACACGATCGTCGAGCGCTACGGCATGTCGGAAACAGTGATGCTCGTGTCCAATCCCTACTTCGGGACGGTGCGCGAGCGGCTGGCGGGCACCGTGGGCGTGCCGCTGCCCGGCGTCGGCGTACGAGTGGTCCGCGACGACGGCAGCCCCTGCGCGGCCGGGGAAGTCGGCAACGTCGAGGTGCGCGGGCCGAACGTCTTTTCCGGGTACTGGCGCATGCCCGGGAAGACGGCCGAGGAATTCACCGCCGACGGCTGGTTCCGCACCGGCGACGTCGGCCGGTTCGGCGGCGACGGCAGACCGGACACCTACCTGACCCTGGTCGGACGCTCCAAGGACCTGATCATCTCGGGCGGATTCAACGTGTACCCGAAGGAGATCGAAGGCATCATCGACGCCGTGCCGGGAGTGGTCGAGTCGGCGGTGATCGGCCTGCCGCATCCGGACTTCGGCGAGGCCGTGGCGGCGGTCGTGGTCGGCGCCAGGGACGCGGCGCTGCAGCCCGGAGCCGTCATCGAGAGACTGCGTGGCCAGATCGCCAACTTCAAGGTGCCGAAGCGCATCTGGGTCGTCGAAGAATTGCCGCGCAACGCCATGGGCAAGGTGCAGAAGAACCTGCTGCGCGAGCGCTATGCGGCGGCGTTCGATGCCTCGTAGCCGGTTCGTCTGGCGGCGGCGCACACCGGCCGACGGCCGCGCCGTACCGGCGCGCCGGCGCGATCACCACCGCGCGGGCGGCTTGCGGTTGATGGTGATCTGCCGGTCGGCGACCGTGACATAGCCACCGACGGTGAGGTCCTTGAAGATCCGGCTCACCATGTCCCGCGAGGCGCCGACCCGGTCGGCGATGTCCTGCTGCGTCAGCCGTTCGGGCACGACCATCTTCCCGCCCGGCTGCTCGACCGCCAGCGACAGCAGCAACCGCGCCACGCGGCCGTAGACGTCCATCAGCGCCAGGTTGCGCACGTTCTCGGTGGCGATGCGCGCCCGTTCGATCAAGGTACCGATCAGGTTCATCGCCACGTCGGGATTGGCGGCGATCGCGGCGCGCAGCGCGTCGCGCGTCAGCACGGAACAGACGGTCGGCTCGACCGCCATCACCGAGGCCGCCCGCGGCCGGCCGTCGAGCGCCATCTCGCCGACGTAATCGCCGGCGCCGTGGAAGTCGAGCACCATCTCGCGGCCCTCGTCGTCGGCCACGAACACCTTGACGCGACCGGACAGGATCACGAACAGCGAGTCGCCCTGGTCGCCCTCGTGGATGAACACCGCGTTGCGCGGAATGCTGCGCAGTTGGCCGCGCTGCGCGAGTTCGCGGACGAGCGGGTCGGCAATCGTCTCCAGCCGCGCATCGACCGGCATCGTTCCTGGCTCCTGGCGAGGACAACGCCGGCAGAATATCGCGGGCCGGTCGCGCGCAACAAGTGCAGCGCGCCCGGCCGGGCTCAGCCGTGCACCGACTTGTACAGCATGAAGCCGGCGATCAGGTACAGCAGCAACGCCAGGACGCGCCGCAGGCGGCCGGTGTCGAGCGAGTGCGCCAGCCGCGCGCCGTAGGGCGCCATGGTCATGCTGGCAGCTGCCAGTGTCAGCAGCGCCGGGACGTGGATGTAGCCGATGGCGCCGGGGGTCACGCCGGTCATGTGCCAGCCCGAGATCACGTAGCCGAGCGTGCCGGCGGCGGCGATGGGAAAGCCGAGGGCGGCGGCGGTGGCCACGGCGTTGTGCATGGGCACGTTGCACCAGAGCATGAACGGCATCGAGAGGAAGGCGCCACCGGCCCCGACGATGGCGGAAACGACGCCGACCGCGCCGCCCGTGGCAAGCATGCCGGCGGTGCCGGGCAACTGGCGCGTCGATTTCGGCTTGCGCCCGAGCAGCAGCTGGGTGGCGGAGGTTCCGACGAACAGCGCGAAGATCAACGTCAGCCAGCGCGCCGGCAGCGCGCCGGCGATCTTGGCGCCGATGAGCGAGCCGACGAGGATGCCGGGTGCCAGTCGTTTCGCGACCGACCAAAGCACCGCCCCGTGCTGGTGATGGGCGCGAACCGAGGAGATCGAGGTGAACATGATCGTCGCCAGCGAGGTCGCGATCGCCATGTGCACCACGTGCTGCGGCGGAAAGTTCTGTGCCGCGAACAGCACGGTCATGAAGGGCACCGCCAGCATGCCGCCGCCGATGCCGAGCAGCCCGGCGGCGAATCCGATCGCGGCGCCGAGGAGCAGCAGCGCCGCGATCAGGGAGATGTCCATCAGTTTCCGCGCCCCGGCGAGCCGGCCGGCGGCGCCAGCAGGCCGGTGATGAAGTGCCACTGCGCCGCCGTGACCGGGGTGATCGACAGGCGATTGCCACGGCGCAGGATGACCAGATCCGCCAGCTCCGGGTGCTCGCGAAGGGCGGCCAGCGGGATCAGCTCGATCCTGCGCACCGCCTGCACGTCCACGTGGATCCAGCGCGGATTGCCGGGGCTGGACGAGGGATCGAAGTACTTGCTGGCGGCATCGAACTGCGTGGCGTCCGGATAGGCGCGGCTCGCCACCCTCGCAATTCCCGCGATGCCGGGGTGCGGGCAGCTCGAGTGATAGAACAGCACGCCGTCGCCAGGTCGCATGGCGTCGCGCATGAAATTGCGCGCCTGGTAGTTGCGCACGCCGGTCCAGGGCACGGTCCGGTCCGGCGCCGAGAGCAGGTCGTCAAACGAGCACTCGTGCGGCTCGGACTTCATCAGCCAGTAGCTCTTGGCCATGCCCAGGGTCGAAACAGGAGCGGCTCGGCGAGGCCGAGCCGCCATCGGCGGCCCGCGATCAGGACCGCCACCGGTAAAGGTTCCCCGCGCATGCCGCCCGGCCGATGTCCTGAACCATCGGTTCAGGGTGGTCGCCTCGCGCATCGTTTAGGTTCAGCAGACGCGTGCCGATCGCACCACGATGCGGTCCGCAACCTTGCGCATTGCGCATCGGTTCAAGGAGCTAAAGGCCTTTGCGCGAGCACCGCAGGGAAGAACTGTTCCGCAAGCGCACCGCGCTGCCGCGGCCCGGTGCACTTGCGCAACACCTCTTGCGAAATTGTACTTCCGGCGATCGTCGCTTCCGCAGGCCGTTACGCCGGGCGGTCGGCGCCATCCCGTCAGAAGAGCCTTTCCTGCGTCGCCAGCATCTCGTCGGCGATGTCGTTCAGCTGCTTCACCCGCCGCTTGATCTCGCCCAGGGACGCGCCGCCGCCCGCCTTGGCGGAGAACAGCTCCTGGGCGATCTGCAGCGCCGCCATCACCGCCACGCGATCCGCGCCCATCACCTTGCCGGTGTCGCGGATGTCGTTCATGCGCGCATCGACGTAGCGGGCGCAGGCGACGAGGTCGGCGCGTTCCTCCGGGGCACAGGCGATCCGATAGTCGCGGCCGAAGATCGTCAGGGTCAGCGATTCCTGGGTCATCGGCGGCTTCTCCCTCAGGCGTTCTCCGGCGGTGCCGCCTCGGACGGCTCGGCGGGCAGGCGCTCGAGCAGGCTGTCGATGCGCTGCATTGCGCCGGCGATGCGCGCCCGCAGGGCGTCCAGCTCGACGTTGGCGCTGGCGACCTGCGTCCGCAGCCGCTGGTTTTCGTCGCGCAGGACGCGCAGCTGCGACGCCAGGAGCGTCATCTTCTCCGCCAGGGCATCGAGTTCATCGAGCATGCCGCGGATCGTAGCATCGGGCCGTCGGCGCATCGCGGCGCTGCTAGACTGCCCGAGCTTTCGGTGCCCGCGCGCCTTCGGTGTGCGGGTGAAACGGGAAACAGGAGTGCGCCCGGCGCATCAACCTGTGCTGCCCCCGCAACGGTAAGCGGATGCCGTGCCGGCGATGGTGCGGCGATCGATGCGACAGCCACTGCGTGCGCCGCCCGGCGCCGCGGGAAGGCGCAGCGAGAATCGTCCGCAGCCCGGAGACCGGCCGTCAGCCACCTTCACGGCGCGCCCTGTGTGCGCTGCACGGGTGCGGTGTTTCGAGCCGCGGGGAGACGGCAGAACGGCCAACGGCGGAAGCGGGTCGTCCCGGAGCTTTCCCGCCGCAAGACCGCAACTCTCCACGCGTTCTGATGAGGCATTCCGCTGGCGGCAGGCTGGCGGGGCGCGAGGGAGATCGATGGGCCTGGGTGCGTCGCTGGTCGTCGGCCGGATCGCGGTTGCGGGCCTGCTCGCGGGAACGTGGGCGGCCGCTTCCGCCGCGGAGCAGACGGCGGCGCAGACGATGGACGAGGTGCTCGTCACGGCGGCGCGAACGGAGCAGCTCCTGGCCGACACGCTGCCTTCGGCCACGGTGATCACGCGACGCGACATCGAGGCGTCGCAGACGTTCGGGCTGATCGAACTGCTCGGCCGCCAGGCCGGCGTCGAGGTCGCGCGCACCGGCGGCCCGGGCAGCCAGGCATCAATGTTCCTGCGCGGCACCAACTCGAGTCAGACGCTGGTGCTGGTCGACGGCGTGCGCCTGAATACCTCGCTGACCGGCGCCGCGGCCCTCGGCGGCGTGGCGCTCGATTCGATCGAACGCATCGAGATCGTGCGCGGCAACCTGTCGAGCCTGTACGGCTCCGAGGCCATCGGCGGTGTGGTGCAGATTTTCACGCGGAAGGCGGATCAGTCCGGGGTCGAGGCGGGTGCGGAGATCGGCAGCGGCGACACCGTTTCCGGCAGCCTGTTCGCGGCGAAGCGGTTCGACGGCGGCTCGATCGCCCTGTCGGTGGCCGGCCGCAGCAGTTCGCCCTTTTCGGCCATCGATACCGCTCAGGTGATCCCCGGCCCCTTTGCCCCGGGGGCCAATGCCGACATCGACGGCAACCGCAATGGCAGCGCCTCGCTGCGGGCGCAGGGAACGGTCGGCCGGTTCGATCTGCTCGCGAGCCTGTGGGGCAGCCGAAACGACACCGACTTCGACAGCACCAGCGACGGTGTCGCCGCGACGCACGAGGAGACATCGCGCCAGTCCGCGGTGCAGGCGAGCGCCGCCACCTGGCTGACGGAGGCCTGGCGGGCGCAGCTGACGCTGGCGCGGGCCGACGACGACACGCGCAACCGTTCGAGCGAGCCGACGTCGTTCAACAACGGCGAGTTCGAGTCGAGCAACCGCACGGCGGCCCTGGCCAGCGAAGTGCTGCTGGCCGACAAGGCCAGGGCCACC
>Ga0316629_10000300_pt1 | contig 10127 bp, 10 predicted proteins | sample OWC_May_M1_C1_D1_FD_207654 | JGI IMG/M metagenome (GOLD analysis project Ga0316629, IMG submission 207654) | Wetland soil microbial communities from Old Woman Creek delta, Ohio, United States - OWC_May_M1_C1_D1_A | ecosystem: Environmental > Terrestrial > Soil > Wetlands | place: USA: Ohio... | reverse complement strand
CAGTTGCTAAAACATCTGCTTTTTCTATTCCAGATTTGTCTGCAATATTTGATACGATTTCTGCTTTCGTCATTTTTAATGTGGGTTATATGTTATTATAAAATTAAGACGGCAAATATATGATATAATAATGAAATTCAAAAAGTTAATTCACTAAAATTTAATTAATTAAAAGATGTATCATTGTATTTTATAAAAAATGGAATGATTTTCTCTAAACAATTAATATACTGGTATTTACAGAATAAAAGAAATTTACCTTGGCGCTTAACGCTTAACCCTTACACCATTTGGCTGTCGGAAATTATTTTGCAGCAAACACGAGTTGACCAGGGAATGTCTTATTATCTTAAGTTTATTAAAAAATTTCCTACTGTATTTGATTTGGCAGCGGCATCTGAAGAACAGGTGTTAAAACTTTGGCAGGGATTGGGTTATTATTCCAGAGCCAGAAACTTGCATTTTTCAGCAAAATATATTGTTAATGAGCTAAATGGAGAATTTCCAGCTACTTACAATGAACTCCTAAAACTTAAAGGCGTAGGCGATTACACCGCTTCTGCCATTGCATCAATCTGTTTTAATGAGCCAACTGCGGTTGTTGACGGAAATGTTTACCGGGTTTTGTCTCGGTACTTCGGAATGGACACAGCAATAAATACTTCTGCCGGAATTAAAGAGTTTAAAAAACTGGCCCAACAATTAATCGATGGAGAAAATCCGGGAACGCACAACCAGGCCATTATGGAATTTGGGGCGCTTATGTGCAAACCTAACAACCCGGACTGTACAATTTGTCCTTTAAACAACAGCTGTTATGCCTTGTCAAAAAATTGTGTTAAAGACCTTCCTGTAAAAGAAAAGAAAGCGAAAATTAAAACAAGGCACTTTAATTATATTGTGGTTCAATCAAGTGACCATAAAACTAAAATTGTGAAGCGCGAAACTGGAATATGGCAAAATCTTTATGAGTTTCCTTTAATAGAATCAAGCAATTTTATGGATGAAAAACAACTTATTGAACATGAAATATTTAAGGAGTTGTTCACTAATATGGAAACAACGGTAGAACTTTTTGATAAGGAAGTGCTTGTTCATAAATTAACCCATCAACACATTTATGCAAAATTTTGGGTGGTAACCACCACTGCTTCAGCGAATTTCGAGCTTTCTTGGGATGTTGTAAAAAAATATCCAGTACCGGCATTGATCGATAATTTTTTAAATCGGTACAAAAACAACTAAATATTTTAGTACTTTTGTTAATTAATTGATACTTAAAAAAATGGCTGGGACAATAAATAAAGTAATACTGATAGGACATTTGGGTGATGAGGTTAAAATGCATTATTTTGAGGGCGGAAACGCAATTGGACGGTTTCCTATTGCAACAAATGAAACCTATACAAACAGGCAAACCGGGGAAAAAGTCACCACAACCGAATGGCATAATATCGTAGTCAGAAATAAATTGGCTGAAATTTGCGAAAAATATTTGTCTAAAGGAGATAAAGTATATGTTGAAGGCCGCATTAAAACAAGACAGTGGGAAGGTGAAGACGGATCGAAAAGATACACCACTGAAATTCATGTAGTGGATATGACTTTTTTAACCACCAAAAAAGAATTGAATGCGCCAGTTCCGCAAATGGATGCAAAACCACCAGAGCCATCAAATCAAGATGTCGCAAAAAATGAAAATGAAGAGGATGATTTGCCATTCTAAAGTTTAATTAAATTCTATTTAAGTTGGATCCTGAACCCACGTTTTTAACAATTCTCTTATCAGCCGATGTTTTATCGAAAGTCCTGAGTATCGCTCTACTTTTTTTATTGCTTTTAATGTCTGCTTTAATTTCTGGTGCCGAAGTTGCTTTTTTTTCACTATCTAAAATCGATTTGGACAGAGCGGCCGAATCAAGATCAAGTAAAAAGAAAGCTGTCGTTTCATTATTGGAAAGACCTAAAAGATTGTTGGCCACTATTTTGGTTTCTAACAATTTCGTCAATATTTTAATTGTGCTTATTTTTGCCTATATCGGCGATTTTTTGTTTGCTGAAATAACTTCTGAACTGTTAAAATTTTTAATTGAAGTTGTTTTAGTGACCTTTTTAATTTTACTTTTTGGGGAAGTTTTACCCAAGTTGTATGCTTCCCGAAATTCCATGAAGTTTGCGGTAATCATGGTATATCCCATTAAAATTTTAGTGTCGCTGTTGTCGTTTATTAGCTTTCCTTTATTGGGTTTGACCAATATTATTGAAAATAATCTGGGAAAGCAGAAATCAAGTTTATCAGTTGAAAAATTATCACAGGCTTTAGGACTTACTTCCAATGAAACCACCACTAAAGATGATCAAAAAATTCTTCAGGGAATCGTAAGTTTTGGAAATACCGAAACGGGACAAATCATGACGCCACGTATTGATATTTTTGCAATTTCTAAAGATGAAACTTATGAAAACGTAGTCGCAAAAATTGTAAATGAAGGGTTTTCGAGAAATCCTGTTTATGGTGAAAACATCGATGAAATTATTGGTGTTTTATACGCCAAGGATTTATTGCCATATATAGATGAGAAAAATTTTGATTGGCAACAATTAATTCGAGAACCTTATTTTGTGCCTGAAAATAAAAAGTTAGATGATTTGCTGAAAGAATTTCAGGAAAAGAAAAATCATTTGGCGGTTGTTGTTGATGAATATGGTGGAACAAGCGGCATTGTTACCCTGGAAGATGTTATCGAAGAAATTGTTGGCGACATTAGCGATGAGTATGATCAGGATGATGCACCTTATTCAAAAATAGATGAAAATAATTTTTTGTTCGACGGGAAAATCAACCTGAAAGATTTTTATAAAATTTTAGAAGTAGAAAACACGCATTTATTCGAGGAAAATAAAGGAGAGTCGGAAACAATTGCCGGATTTATATTAGAAATTCACGGAAAATTCCCAAGGAAACAAGAAATAATTACTTTTTTTGAGTATTCATTTAAAGTTGAAGTCATGGACAAAAAGAGAATTAAACAGGTAAAGGTAACTATCAACAGGGAATTTGTAAAAGTGTAAAATGAAAAATTTTATTGCAATGTTTTTTTTAACGTTTATTTTAGTTGCCTGCGGTAAAGAAACGTTGCCAAAACCCATACCTTATTTAAAACTTCAATATCCAGAGCCAGCATATCAAAAATTTGAATCAAATTGTCCCTACAGTTTTGAGATTTCGAATTTGGCACGCATCAATTTTGCTAACAATTGTTCAGCAACTGTTGAATACCCGCATTTAAAAGCCACTATCTATATCACCTACAGACCGATAAACAATAATTTGGATGAAATTCTGAAGGAAGTTGAAAAATTAACTTTTGAACATACCATAAAAGCCGATGCTATTAACGCGATGCCTTATGAGAATTTTGAAAACAAAGTTTTCGGGAAATTGTATAATATTGAAGGAAATGTGGCTACAAACATCCAATTTAGGGCAACAGACAGTGTTAATCATGTGCTTTCCGGAGCCTTATATTTTTATACACGACCAAACTACGATTCTATTGTGCCGGCAGTAAAATATGTTGAAAAAGACATTATTCATATAATTGAAACGTTGAAATGGAAAAAACAACAGTGACACCATTTAAATACACAAAGACAATTAGAATTTGGCTGCTGATTGGTTTAATTATGTTAATTGGCCAAGTTATTTTGGGAGGAATAACCCGCCTGACAGGATCTGGTCTTTCCATAACAAGATGGGACATTATTACGGGCGTTATTCCGCCTTTAAATGCGACAGAATGGGTAAATGAGTTTGATCTCTATAAAGAAACCCCACAGTTCCATAAAATTAATTCGACGCTTACCATACAGGAGTTTAAATTTATTTATTTCTGGGAATATTTTCACCGACTTTGGGTGCGATCGCTTGGATTTATCTTTTTAATACCCTTTATAATTTTTACGGTTAAAAAGCAACTCGATTTTTACTTAATAAAGCGATTGGGCCTTGTTATTTTGTTAACGATATTAACGGCTTCAGCCGGATGGATTATGGTTCAGAGCGGCTTGGTGAACCGGCCTTGGGTAAACGCATACAAGCTTGCCATCCATTTTACCTTGGCGGTATTGGTAATTTGGGCAATGGTTAAAACTGTTTCCGATGTTTATTTACTAGGAAGCAATAACATAGTTCCTTCAAAAAAAATAATTCCTTTTGTGATAAGCGTTGCTTTTGTTCAAATGATAGTTGCCGGTATTATGGCTGGAATGAAAGCAGGATTGTATTATCCTTCCTGGCCTGATATGAATGGGGAATTCGTTCCCGGTGTATTGCAAAATTCAGCGAATTGGGATTGGCATAATATGATTAATTACGACACTTATTTATTTGCGCCGGCCCTAATTCAATTTTCGCACAGAATGCTTGCTTATTTTTTGGCAGCAGCAACAATTTATCTGTTTTTCAAATTAAGAAACAAAGTTGATGCGTCTTCCAAAAAATGGTTGACTGGAGCGTTGATTTTAGTTTGGGTTCAGGTGGTATTGGGAATTTTGACCGTTTTAAATGTTCAGGGAAAAATTCCGCTGTTTTTAGGCGTAAGCCACCAACTGGTCGGATTGCTATATTTTATGGTCTTGTTATTTTTATACGACTCATTAAGAAAAAATAAGGCATAAAAAAAAGCTTCAGATCACTGAAGCTTTTAGTTTCTTAAAAGAAAAAGAATTATTCAGCAGCTGGAGCTTCTTCAACTGTAACTACAGTAGTATCAGCAGCAACTTCTACTTCAACAGCAGCTGGAGCTTCTTCAACAGTAACTTCAACAGCAGGTGCTTCTTCTTTAGGTGTTTCTTTACAAGAAACAGCAAATACGCTTACGAAAAGTGCAATTGCTATAAAAAATTTAAATTGTTTCATTTTTTGATCGATTTTTATTGTTAGTGCAAATTAACAACAAATTATATTAATAAAAAAAAAAATATTAATTAATTTCTTTAATTTCTTCAATTTCTTCAATTTCAGTTATTTTAGTGGCCTTATATAAATCTCCACCGCCAATTCCGGCTATTTTTTTTGCGATATCTTCTTTGCTTATTTTGTTTTCATCATAAGTGAATTGGCCAACTTTAGCTTCAAAGTTAACTTTTGAGTATTTAACGCCTTCAGTTTTTGACAATTTTGACTCAATTGTTTTGGCGCAGCCAATTTCACAGGTCATTCCCTCAATTTCAACCTCGATACTTTTATAATTGGCGGCAACCGATTGTTTTTCAACCCCTGATTTCTCACCTGAAACCTCTTTTTTGGATTCATTGCAGGAAAATAATACAAAGGCCATCGCCAAAATTGATAGTGCAGTTTTCATAATAGATTTCCATTTGATGGATGATGCAAAGTTATAAACTTATAAATTTAAAATCGAATATTTATTCGATTTTTGCACTTTATTAAAGAATGGGAAACAAAAAATTACGTTGGATCTATTTAATTATTCTTTCATTAATTTGGGGAAGTTCCTTTATTTTAATGAAAAAAGCGCTAATTGGTTTGACACCGATTCAAGTTGGTGCATTGCGAATTTTAATTACTGCTGTTTTTTTGTTGCTTATTGGGTTTAACCGATTGCTTAAAATAGAAAAAAGGTATTGGAAGTATTTAACCCTAAATGCCTTATTGGGTTCTTTTTTTCCGGTATTTTTATTTTCTTTTGCGCTTCAAAAAATCGACAGTTCTATAGCTTCTATTTTAAACGCGTTAACACCCTTAAATACGTTGCTTTTTGGTGCGATGGTATTTGGGTTTACATTTAAAAGAAGACAGCTGACAGGCGTTTTAATTGGATTTGTAGGAACTGCAATGCTTATTTTGGAGGGCGCTCAAATTCATCAAGAACAAGAATACTTGTATATGGGTTTTGTGATCATCGCTTCTGTTGGTTATGCCTTTAATGTGAATCTCATCAAAAAATATTTGCACGATTTAGATGCTTTAAGCATCACGGTGGGGATTTTTGCAATTTTAATTATTCCTGCATTTATTGTATTGTGGTTGTCAGGCTTTTTTCTAGCTATTGAAATTAATCATCTTACAAAATCATCATTGATTTATGTTTCAATATTGGCCGTTGTTGGCACCGGGATCGCAACCATAATGTTTAACCGTTTAATTCAATTGTCGACACCGGTTTTTTCATCTTCCGTAACGTACTTAATTCCCATTGTTGCCATCACTTGGGGTATTTTGGATGGAGAAAAGATTTCATTTCTGCAATTTTTTTCAGGTTTTGTAATCTTGGTTGGTGTATACCTGGCAAATAAGGCCAAATAAAAAACGGCTCAAGAAATTGAGCCGTTTTTATTAAGTTAAAATTTTATTTATATAAAATCTGCTTCAGAAACGCCTTCATTTACTTTGGCTCCTATTAATTTAAATTCAACTTTTTGAGGTCCTAAACTTCCTGTTTTTGTGCCAGGGAACTTAATTCCATTGAATTCTTGGTAATTGCTGAAAGTTGCTTCCTGATTTTGAGTTTGGCCTTGCATGGTAATCACTTGCAGTTCTTTTACTTTTAATCCAGTTGCAACATCAAAATAAACTGAAGATGAAACAATTTCACCTTTGGTTGAAATTACATAAGCATCTTTGCCGTCAACAATTTCGATACCTGTAAGTTTAGAACTTTCGTTGTTTAACAAGCCCATTTCTAAAAATGTTCCGATAGTATAAGACATTTCACCGGCCATTGGTGCTGGCAACGGTTGTTTGTTCATAAACACGCCATCTTTAGTCATCACAATTTTAGCCACAACATTTCCGCCCATACTTGTTTCATTGGCATATTTGGTTGAAGTTCTTTTTTCAGTGGTTGATATAACGCTACCCATTGCATTTGCTTCATAGGTAACCAAAGTGCTTTTTAAAGCTTTCACTTTAGCGGCACCGCCAATGGCATTAAAGAAATTGTCCAAAACTGTTAATTTGGTGACACCATTTGGAAGCGGTTTAGACATTTCCGGTTTTGAAGCGGCATTTGATTCCTTATCAAAATAATTGATGGCATAAGGCAATTTTTCAAGATTTGGCAAAGCATCCAACGCTTTTCCGACAATAACGATTCTTGCATTGTCTGTGCTAAAATATTTTTGGGCAACGCGCTGAACATCATCAACGGTTACCGCATTTATTTTTTGCAGATAGGTTTCGTAGAAATTTTCAGGCAATTTTTTAGTCACAATGTTTAAGGCATAGCTGGCTACCGTGGCAGGATTTTCAAGCGCCATCACAAAGCTTCCGATATACGCTGCTTTTGCATTTTTCAATTCTTCGTCAGTTACTTTGGTATCTCTAAAAGTTTTGATTTCTTTCATAAATTCAACTACAGAACTGTCTGTAACCATATTTCTTACAGAAGCAGCCGACTTAAAGGTAGCCGAAGTTCTTTCGTCGTTTCCAATTCTTGAATAGGCACCGTAAGTATAGCCTTTGTCCTCACGTAAATTTAGAAATAATCGGCCTTCACCGCCTCCACCGAAAATTTTATTGGCCAATAAAGTCGCAAAATAATCGGGATTGCTCATTTTTAGGTCTACCGTATTTATAACCGCGATATCAGATTGCACCGCATTTGGCATATCAATAAAGTTAATTTCAGTTTTGGCAACGTCAGTTACTTTTGGAATTTCGTAAACAGGAATTGTTCCTTTTTTCCAGTTGTTGAAATGCTTGGTTACTTGCGCCTTCACATCTTTAAAAGTAACATCACCAACAATTACCAAGTAGGCATTGTTAGGTTTGAAATAAGTGGCATAAAAATTTTGAACATCAGCCAATGTTACATTCTTGGCAGTAGTTTCAGTTTCAAATTCACCGTAAGGATGATTTTTTCCGTAAACCAAAGCGTTTTGTGCTTTTGCGGCAATAGCGGCAACGCTATTTTCACCCGATTTAATGCCCTCAATAAGTTTAGCTTGTTCTTTTTCAAATTCTTCTTGCGTAAGTAGCGGATTTTGAACAGCATCAGCAGTTAATTGCAAAATTCTTGGAAAAAATTTAGACAAGGTATTGAAGTTGGCACTTTGGCTGCCAATATTTAAGTTAGCACCTAAAAAATCAATTTCTTCATTAAAAGCATCTTTTGAAATTGTTTTGGTTCCATTTCCCATCATTTCTCCGGCAATACTTGTTAATCCGGCTTTTTCGCCTTCAAAAATAGGACCGTTGTCCAAAATTAATGTGGCAGAAACTTTTGGTAATTTATGATTTTCAACTACCATCACTTTTAACCCGTTTTTAAGTTCAAAAGTTTGCGGTTTGCCTAAATTAATGGTAGGCGCAGGTCCCGCTTTTGGTTGTTGTGATCTGTCTATTTGTGCGTTTACTCCTAAAGAAATAAGAAATAATGCAATTAATGTTGTTATTTTGGTTCTCATATTATTTTTCATCTTTAGTATTATTCAATTTCCTTTTTTAGATAATCCATTTCAACGCGGCTGTTTTTGTTCAAAAACTCATTTGCCACACGTTTAATGTCTTCTCTGGTTATGGAGCGATAAATAGTAATTTCGTCGTTAATTAAGTTTGTGTTGCCTTTCAGCGTATAGTTTGCAGCTAAAGTATTGGCAATATTTTGTACTCCGGAGTTTGAATTCACAAAATTGTTTTCAAACTGATTTTGTAATTTCTGAAACTCTTTTTCTGAAATTAATTCATTTTGAAGTTTGGTAATTTCCGCATCCATTTCAACGCCCAACTCATCTAAGGTTGTTGCACCCATTGGCAAGGCACCCATAATATAAGTTCCGTAATCTTCCTGGGAATCATTAAATGCCAAAACCTGTAACGCTTTTTTCTCTTCAACCAGTTTTTTGTACAAACGGGCACTTTTTCCGCTGGTTAAAATTGAAGAAACCATATCTAAAGTGTAAGAATCTTTGTCTTTGTTTGATGGCGTTCTGTAAATAAATAATTTAACTGGAATTTGAATATTTGAATCATATTCGGTAACCTTTATGCTTTCTGTAATCGGAGCCTCTTTTATGTTTATTCTTTCAACTTTTTCTCCTTTTGGAATATCGCCAAAATAATTTTCAATCATTTTTTTGGTGGCTTCGGTTTCAAAATCACCGGCAACGACTAAAACAGCATTGTTAGGCGCATAGAATTTTTTATGAAAATCTAAAAACTCCTGTAATTTGGCAGCATCTAAATCTTCCATACTTCCGATAACGGAATTTTTGTAAGGATGATTTTTAAAGATATGCTGATTAATTCCTGTACGATAACTAATTTTGCCATAAGGTGCATTGTCAATTCTGGCACGTTTTTCTTCTTTAATTACTTCATTTTGCGTATCAACACCAACTTGGTTAATTACGGGATGCAACATACGTTCAGATTCTAACCACAATCCAAGTTCAAGATTATTTGATGGAAATGTTTCATAATAAAAAGTGCGATCTTGGGTGGTATTCGCATTGTTTGCACCGCCATTGGCTGATACAATTTTAAAAAATTCTCCTTTAGGGATGTTTTTGGTCCCTTCAAACAACAAATGTTCAAAAAAGTGTGCAAATCCTGTTCGCCCATCCACTTCATCTTTAGCGCCAACATGGTACATTACCGAGGTACTAATAATGGGTGCAGAATTGTCTTTGTGTAAAATAACGTGCAGGCCGTTACTTAAATCATACTCTTCAAATTCAACTTTTTGGGCGAATAGGCTAACGCTTAAAAATAGCGCTAAAGAGCTTAAATAGATAATTTTTCTCATAGTTATTAATGGTTAAATTTAATTAATGTTGCGTATAGGACGCATTTGTTGTTTTAATGTTACAATTTTGAAGCGGAAATAATGAGTTCATTTAGAGGTTATTTCATAGCAAAAATGAACTCAAATGTATCGATTTTTTTTAGTTTAAGTGATTCATATTACAAAAATTAACCCAATTTTAAGAAAGCCAATTCTAAGAAGCTTAAAGTGAGCGATTTATTTGTGGTAAATTTGTTTTGCAGAAATAATAAAAAAGACATATATTTGCACCCGCCTAAGTTGAAAAGGCAACCAATTTAATTAATAAAGCGAATAAAAACAAAGCTTATGTACGCAATTGTAGAGATAGCAGGG
>Ga0316629_10000298_pt1 | contig 10130 bp, 9 predicted proteins | sample OWC_May_M1_C1_D1_FD_207654 | JGI IMG/M metagenome (GOLD analysis project Ga0316629, IMG submission 207654) | Wetland soil microbial communities from Old Woman Creek delta, Ohio, United States - OWC_May_M1_C1_D1_A | ecosystem: Environmental > Terrestrial > Soil > Wetlands | place: USA: Ohio... | reverse complement strand
GTTCTGCCCGCCACGTCGTTTTTGGAGCAGGATGGTACTTTCACTAATATCGAAAGCCGGATTCGGCAGCTCCGGCCTGTGAAGGCAAGGCCGGGAGGAACTCTGCCGGACTGGCGTATTCTGTCCGACCTTATCGCGCGGTTGCATTCAGGCGCCCGCTATGGAGATGCCCATTCGGTCTACCGCGAAATCATGGAGGTTGTACCCTTTTACGCCGCGTCGCTTTAGCAGCCTGACGAAAGTCGGCACCTATCGCCATGATTCGATGTCGGACGGCTTTTAGGAATGGACTGCTTATCCCACCTTCGGTGGGGCTGAGCTTTCCAAAAAACCATGCGCGTTGGCTGCGGTGTCTAAAGTTCGTTTTTCGCCTTCTGCAGGGCGGCTGAAAATGCCGCACGGCTATGGCTGTTTGACTCCTGGTGCAGCGTCGGGATGCCGCAGAAAGGACTCGTCGTATGCCAAAGCAAATTCTTTTTTGCTTGGACGATTCCGAGCAGACCTGCCAGGCGCTCCGCAATTTGGGGGCCTTGCTGGAACCGGCTGACGTTCAGCTTCGCCTGTTCCATGCCGCACCGGAAACTTCCCGCTTTTACCCGGGTGAGCTTTCCACTCTCAGCGGAGAACCCGAGCAGTGGAAGAAGGCGCAAGAGGGACGGGCGCGAGGGATTCTGGAGCGGGCGGCGGATCTCCTACTGAACCTGGGGTTCAGGCACTTTAGGATCGAAAATGAGCTGGCTTTGCAGAGCGTCAACGCCGCACAGGACATCCTCGCTGCGGCCGAACGGCTGGAGCCGGGTGCTATAGGACTCGCCCGGAAAGGCCGCTCCGCCGTCAAGCGTTTCTTCCTGGGGAGCACCACGGCCACGGTCTGTCAGTACGCTGAGAAAATGCCGGTCTGGGTGGTTGGGATCCGGCCGATTAAGCCGCCCCATTTGCTTGTATCCCTCGACGAGTCTCCCTACGCGGGGCGCATCATATCGCACGTGGGAGAATATTTCGGGACGCTTCCGGGGGCCCGAGTCACCCTCTTTCACGTCATGCCGGCCAAGCCGCCGGGGTACTGGGACGACGGCCACATCCTCAATGAAACCGAGCGCGCGGAGCGTCAGAGGATTGTGGTAAAATGGCGAGCCGCATACGAGGAAGAAACCGGAGGTTTTTTCCTGAAAGCCAAATCCGAACTGACTGCCGCGGGAGTGCTCGAGAGAAACATCTCTATCAAGAGTCAAACTCTAATCGAGGGTATCGCCCGTGATATTCTGGCCGAGGCAGGGCGGGGTGATTACAACATCTTGGCCTTTGGCCGACGAGGCAGTTCGGCCATCAAAGAGTTCACCTTGGGAAGCCGGGCTGCAAAGATGCTCCACCACCCTTTCGATTGCACCCTCATCCTGGTGAGCTGACGGGTTAGATGAACCCGTCACAATGGCAGTCTCCGGCGAGCCCGGATGATAAAAGATCCGAAGGTCGAGAATCTCCGGAGGCGAATGAAACCATGACCCCGCAGTGCGCAACCGGCGGCACCGGGGATCTAAGAAGAAGGGAAGGGACAGTGAGCATCCATACCCCATCGCAAAGCGACAACGTCAAAGACCCTTACGCGCTCTATGCATCCTCCATCGGCCCGCGGATCTTGGAGCATGCAAACAAGATTTTCGAGGAATTTCCGGTTCCAAAGTACGCTCTGTATTTCGTCATCTTCATGATCGAAGTAGCGGCAGTTTTTTATATCGGCATTAAATTATCGCAGTAGGGTGAATTGTGCTATCATATTTAGTCACGTCGCTTTCATCGGGCGGGATTTGCACACAACCATGTTAGAAGTTAGGAAGGAGAGGGGCAACCGACCCCTGAGCTTGAGGTGATTACCCGGAAAGCGATTTTCGGCCGGCTTTTTATTATCAAAAGTTGTGAATGACAGATATAAACTGCAGAAAACCAAAATTATAGACTTCGGCGATAGAATTTCCGGGGATTTATCAAACCCTGATGGTGTTGATCAGGTAATCTCAACCAAAATTTATTCCAGAAAAGTGTGGATATGATCCTGGGTGGGGGCGAGCCGGGATAGATTCTGCCTCTGGGGTGTATCCAGCAAAAAGGGATTGCCGTCATTCAATTGTCACTGACAGCCCGCTTCCTGCTTGTCCTTATTTCCTGCGGCGAGTGATATCAGCATGAAATTGCCGACCAAGTGTGGAGCGTATGGCGGCGATGTAATAGAATCCCCCCGGTTTTTTGAGAACCTGATTTTTTCCTCCGGTGATTGCTGACTGAGCATCTACCAAAAACCTGCGTATTGGCATGATGTGGGCTGCCGTGTGTGAGCGGCCCAGCGGGACCAACGTCTATGGTCTGGCCGCCAGGCCGGCTTCCCAGCCGAGCATGGCTTTCTTGCGCGCCGGGCCGCCGCCGTAGTTGCCGAAGTCGGCCGTCTTGCGCACGACCCGGTGGCAGGGGATGACGAAGGAGACCGGGTTTTTGCCCACGGCGTTGCCCACGGCGCGCACGGCCTTGGGAAAGCCGATGTAAAGCGCGACATCCTCGTAGCTCACCACGGTGCCGACCGGGATGCGCAGCAGCGCCTCCCAGACCTTGATCTGGAAGTTGGTGCCCTTGACCAGCACCGGCAGGGGGCTGTCGCTTTTCCACCGGCCCGGGTCGTAGATGCGGGCGACCAGCGGCCGGGTCGTGGACGGGTCCGCGACGATGCGGGCGTTCTTCCACGCCCCCGCGAGCTCCTCCAGCAGCGGCTTCCGTCCGCCCTGGCGCACAAACGACAGCCAGCAGATCCCGCGATCGGTGCGGGCGATCAGGCATTCGCCGAAGGGGCTGTCGTGGAAACCATAGGTGATGGTCAGCCCCTTGCCGCGGGCCTTGAACTCCCCGGGGGTCACCGCCTCGCAGGCCACAAACAGGTCGTGCAGGCGGCCGGGGCCGGACAGCCCGGCGTCGTAGGCGGCATCCAGGAGGTTGGAGGAAGCCTCCAGCAGATGCTTCACGTGCTCCTTGGTTAGAAACTGCAGGAACCGTTTGGGGCTGATGCCGACCCAGCTGCTGAACAGGCGCTGGAAGTGGAACTCGCTCAGGCCGATGTGTCTGGAGATTTCCTTTAAATCGGGCTGGCGGTCGAAGTTTTTTTCGATGTACGTGACGGCCTTTTCGATGCGGTCATAGTCGCGACACGCTTGGACGAATTCTGCGGTTTTCATGGTGGTTGTCCTCTCGCGGGTGCAGCGGGTGATGGTGTTGCCATTTGGTTGAAGACATTATACACACCCCCACAAACCGGCGCCACCCGATTCTTGCGATGAAAATGGCGGTCGCCATTTTCATATCGCAGCACTGCGCAAGACTCTAAATCGTGGCTGGGTCGGATTTTGCGTCAATCCTTGCGAGGTTTCCACATGGCAAAGCGGTTTGCGGCATTCAATGCCGTTATTTCCTCCGATTGGAGCGAGTGCCTGTCGCCTTCGGGCCCGTTCGATTTCATCGCATTCAATTTCCCGCAGCTCGCACCCGAATTGGACGAGGTCTTCCGCAGCTATACCGGGAACCTGATTTCGCTGGGGGACGCGTGCCTCCGGATCAAGAAGATTCTGCCGGAGCCGGTTACCCCGGACATGATGGACGCCTATCTCGACCGTTCGTTTGCGGTCTACCGCGGGGTCCCGGAGCTGATCGAGTGGTGCCTTGGCAAAAACCTGCTCTTCATGCTCAACACGACCGGCATGATCGGCTATTTTCAACGGGTTTTCGCCAAGGGCCTTCTGCCTAAAATCCCGGTGCTCTCCGCTAACCCGATGGTCCGCTACCCGTCGTGCTCCACCGACCCGCCCACCGTTCTCGACCTGCATGAAACCCGGGACAAGGGCAGCAACACCGCAGCGGTGGTGGCCGACATGAAAATCCCGGCTGGCCGGGTGATCGTCATGGGCGACAGCGGCGGGGACGGGCCGCATTTCGAGTGGGCCCATCGGGCCGGCGCCTTCATCGTTGGCAGCATGACCAAGGCGTCGCTGGCGGGCTATTGCGGGCAGAGGGGCATTCGGATGAACCTGCCGTTCGGTTTGGCCTACGGCCCGGGCGAGAAGCGCGACCCGGACCGGGAAATGACCATCGATTTTCAAGACCTCCAGGGCCCGATCGAGGAAGTGCTGAAGGGCTGAGCATGACGTTGCCGAATGCCGGCGAGGCTCAGCCGCTCAGCCGGCGACCCGCGGCGCCATCACTTTTCCCACCGCGACATTCACACGCAAGCCCCCGTGAAAGAAGGGATACACCTCGACCGACAGGCCGGCGAATGGCAGATCGCGTTCCGCCGGGGCCAGCAAGATGAAGGCCCAGCCTGGGTAGTGCTCACGGATCCGCGCAATGATGGCGCGGGTCAGCTCACGGCTTTCCGAGGTCTTCCCCAATCGGCGACCGTAGGGCGGGTTGATGACGAGTATCCCGGGGCGGTCGCAGATGCCGCGCGGGTCGAGCTCGAAAAAATCTCGGCAGGCGACCGATGCGGCATCGGATAGCCCATGTGACTGCAGACCGGCCTCGAGCGCGCGGCAGGCCTCGGAGTCGATGTCGGAGGCGAAAATGCGGGGCGAACTCAGGACGGTGAACGCTTCAGACGTCTTCCGCCGCAGGTGATCCCAGCGCCGGGGGCTGAAACCCGGCCACCCCGTGAAGGCAAAGTCGCGGAACCACCCGGGAGGGATGTTCTTGGCGATCATCGCGGCTTCGAGCGAAAAGGTCCCGGTGCCGCACATCGGGTCGACGAGGGTTTCCGCGCCCGTGAACCCGCCGCGCAGGAGGGCCGCGGCAGCGATGGTCTCCCGCAGGGGCGCCCGGCCGGGGTGGGTTTTGATGCCCCGGAGGTAGAGGTTATTGCCGCTGCTGTCGATCGAGACGGTGAACCGGTCGCGCGCGCCGCGCACGAACACCTGCTGACCGACGGCGCCTGGACCGGAGCTGCCGAACGGCCGCAGCCGCCGCTCGATGCCGTCCCGCACTCGCTCTGCGATGGCATCGGTGTGATGAAGGCGGCAGCGGTGGGTGGTGACGTTGATTTTCAGAAGGGTTCCCGGCTTCAGGAAGAGCTCCCAGGCAAAAGCGTCGATCTGCCGTTCCAGCTCGCTGAAATGCGCGGCCTGGAACGCGTGGGCGCGCATCAGGATGCGGCTGGCGGTGCGCAGGCCGAGGTTGGCGAGCCAGCCGTCCGGCAGCCGCCCGGCGAACTCCACCCCGCCGGAGACGGCGCGGCCGCTCAGCCCCAGCGCGGCCAGTTCGGCCAGACAGAGCTCTTCGAAGCCGGGCGGCGTGACGGCGAAGAAGCCATGCGGCTTGCCGATCACGTGGCGCTTGATTCTTTTGTCGAGAGGCGGGCGATCCGTTGCGGTCATGATGTTCGTGAACTTCCCTGTTTTTTCGCGCGGATCAGCGCCGGCGCCTTCTCGTCGTGCTCCTGCTTGAGTTGCAGCAGGACGATGGCGGCGATCACCAGCGCCCCGCCCGCCATCTGCAGCGGCGCCATGGCCTCGCCTAAAAAAATAAAAGAGAGGAGGCCCGCCACGATCGGCTCGATGGTGGAGGTGATGCTGGCGCGGGTGGCGCGGATGCGGTTGATGCCCTCATAGTACAGGCCGAAGGGCAGAATGGCCCCCACCACGGCGACGAAGACGACCCAGCCCCAGGTGGCCGGGGTATAGGGCTGCAGGAACGCCTCGAGCGGCGGGTGCAGAATGTTCCACTCGACCGCCGCCACCAGCAGGGCGTAAAAAAGGACCGTCCACGGGTTGTAGCGGTGCATGCCGTACTCGCCGTGCACCGACCACCATGCAAACGCGCAGGCGGCCCCGAGCCCGCTCAAGATCCCTGCGATGTTCAACTGGAGAATGTCCAGGTTGTAGGCGCCGACCACCAGGTAGCACCCCGCCACGGCGGCAAGGATGGCGGCGGTCGTCAACACGCTCAGCCGCTCCCGTTGAAAGACGGCGGTGTAGATGGCGATGATCACGGGCGCCAGGTACTCCAGGATCAGGGCCGCCGCCACGTTGAGTTTGCTGATGGCGTAGAGATAGGTGATGTTGATGGCCGCCATGCCGAAGGTTCCGAGCAGAAGAAAGTAGGGCACGTCCCTGCGGTCGATCCGGAGCAGGGCGCGGTGGCGCCACAGCAGCCACAGAAAGAGAAAGGCCACGGCCGTCGTGATGCGCAGCTGCACCAGTTGGAAGGGGGTGACCCCGCTCGTAAAGAGGAATTTAGATGCCGAGGCGCCCGAGGCCCAGCACGTGGCGGCAAGGACGACAAAAAGGTACCCCAGCCGGTTGGTTTTTCGATGGTTCATCGGACCCGAATCGCATGGTTTGATTATTGGCGCAGGCCGCGCTACAGATATTCCTGCCTCAGTGTGGTCGGACACCGAGTCACATTAGAGGAAAAGGGCGGAGGGATCAAGGTGAACGGCCCCCACGGGGGCGATGAAAACCATGACGACGGTTCATTTCCAAAAAGCGCACTACGATTTCGCCCTGCTTCGGCCGGCGGTCTTCGGGCTGCTCGAGCGCATCGGCTCGCTGCACATCGGGTCCGGGGCAAGGGTGCTCATCAAGCCCAATTTCCTCGCCCCTGCCAAACCTGAAAGGGCCATGACCACCCACCCGCTGGTGCTGAGGGCGGTGGTCGAATATGTCCTCGCGAAGGGCGGCCGCCCGCTCGTCGCCGACAGCCCCGGGACGGGGGCGTTCGAGCGGCTGCTGCGGGAAGGCGGATACGCGGATGCCTTGAGGGGGCTCGATGTCGAAATACGCCCCTTCACGGAAACGGTAAAAGTCGACATCGGCGGGCCGTTCGGCCGGATCGACATCGCCCGCGAGGCGGTGGCGTCGGACCTGGTGGTCAACCTGCCCAAGCTCAAGACCCACGCCATGATGCTGCTGACCTTGGGGGTGAAGAACCTCTTCGGCTGCATCGTCGGCCTCACCAAGCCGCAGTGGCACATGCGCAGCGGCGTGGACCGGCGCATGTTCGCGCGGCTGCTCGTTCAGATTTACAAGGGGGTCAATCCCGCGGCGACCCTGGTCGACGGCATCCTGGGCATGGAAGGCGAGGGGCCGGGCCGCAGCGGCACCCCGCGCCGGCTTGGGATCCTGGCGGCGGGGGCCGACGCCCCGGCGGTGGACATGGCCATCTGCCGGCTGGTGGGGGCTCGGCCGGAGGAATTGCCGACCCACCAGGCGGCATTGGAACTGGGACTGCTCCCCGGGCCGGTTTCCATCGAAGGGGATTTCCTGCCGGTCTCGGGCTTTAAGCTTCCAATCCTGGCGCCGCTGACGTTCGGCCCGCAGCGCTTTCACCGCCTGATGCGCAAGCACCTGGTCCAGCGGCCCGTCGCCGACGCCGGCTTGTGCCGGCTGTGCGGAGAGTGCTGGCGCTACTGCCCGGCCAAGGCCATCACGCCCTACGCCCAGGGCGTCGGCTTCGACTACGACCGCTGCATCCGCTGCTACTGCTGCGTCGAGATGTGCCCGCACGGCGCCCTGAAGGCGGTCGAGACCCCGGCCGGCCGCGCCGCGCGCAAGCTGGCCGGGCTGCGGGACCGGGTCACCCACCGCGTCAAGCGGAGAGGGCCGCGCCGGCTGAAGCGATGAAGATCTTCGGATTAAAAGCAAACAAGGATGCTGCCTGTTGTCGACCAGACCCATTACCTCCAAAATCGAGGCGGACCTTTCAAGATCCCTTGTTCTCGGCCTTCGTTGGGAGTACGCCAGGGCTGTGGAAAAATCGCCGGAGGAGATTCGGCGGCGCGTTTCGACGCGGCCCAACATCCTGCTCTCCGACACAGGAAAGCTTGGAATCGCCGACCCGGAAACCTGGACGATCCAGCTCAACAGCCCGTTTGCCGCCACCCACCGCTTCGATGCCGTGCGCGATGTGTTTCTCCACGAGGTCGCACACCTTTGGGCTTCCGTCCATCCGGAAGGCAGTTGTGAAACCAGCCACGGAGCCATCTTCCGAAAAATGTGCGAGCTTCTGGGTGCCGACCCGCATGCAACCAACAAGGACAGCCCTTTGTTCAATTTAAAGTGCAAAAGCCTCGACGACAGCCCAGACCCGCAGGACCAACTGCGGTCCAGGGTTCGCAAACTTCTCGCGCTTGCCGAAAGCCCGTACCCGGAAGAGGCCAGATCGGCCGCATCCAAGGCCAGTGAACTCATAACCCGGCACAACCTGAACCTGATCGAGGAGGGCCGGGAACGCGTCTTTACCACTCGGTTCATGTGCGACCCGGCGAAGAGACACCCGCGCCATCTCGTCGTCGTTGCAAACATTCTTCAACGGTTTTTCTTCGTCGAGATTGTCTGGGTCCCTGCCTGGGTCGTGTACAAGAACTGCGCGGGCAACGTCCCGGAGATGTCCGGGCAGCCGCACGACATCGAGTTCGCCTCGTATGTCTTTGATTTCATCCAAAGGACGACCCGTTCGCAATGGGCTCAGGCCCGTCAACAGCACGGGTTTTCCGGCAGAGAGTCCCTGCAGTTCGCTCTGGGGGTTGCCAACGGTTTTTATTCGAAGCTCGAAGGCGACCGGCGCGCCCTATCCGAGCGGCTGCAGGCCGAGCGGGATCTTGCGGAGGCAGCCGCCCGCTCCAAACGCGGGTATCTCTGCACCGATTTGGTCAACGTCGCCGACCCCAGGCTGTCCGACTACGTGAAGCGGCGATACGGTAAAATGCGCTCGATCGGGCGCCCGAGCCGGGCCCGGAAATCCTCTTACCATGTCGGCAAAAAGGTCGGCGAGAACATGGTGCTGCACCGCGGGATCGAGGCGGCGTCAACCGCATCCGGGCGCATGCTTCCGGAGTAAACGATTTGGAGATGCGTGATGATTGAAGAACTTGGCCGAGATCTTTTCCGAATCATGGTGCCGCTGCCCGGCAGCCCGCTCAAGTTTCTCAACTCCTACGTGGTTCGATCTGCCGACCGTAATTTGGTGATCGACACGGGGCTGAACCGGGATGAGTGCTTCGCGGTGATGAAAGCCGGATTCGAGGAATTGAAAATCGACCCGAATAAAACCGATTTTTTCATCACCCACCTGCATGCGGACCATTTCGGCCTGGTGTCGAGGCTGATCGCCGCATCGAGCCGGGTCTATTTCAACCGCCCGGATGCCGAGATCATCGAAGCCTGGCCCGGTTGGGGCCCGATGCTCGCCTATGCCGCCGAGAACGGCTTTCCGGAAGATGAGCTCCAGCGCGCCATCGAGCAGCACCCGGGCTTCAAATTCAGCTCGGAGTGGGTGCCCGAGCTGAATATCCTGCAGGACGGGGACATCATCACCGTGGGCGAATACCATTTCAGGTGCGTCCACACCCCGGGGCACAGCCTCGGGCATACCTGTCTGTACGAGCCGGAAAAGAAGCTGCTGGTCGCCGGCGATCATATTCTGATCGATATCACCCCCAATATTCAGTGCTGGTCCGAAAATCAGAACCCCCTGAAGAGCTACCTGGGCAGTCTGGATCGCGTTCATGACCTCGATGCCAGGCTCACTCTCCCCGGGCATCGCCGACTGATCACCGATCACCGGAGCAGAATCGTCGAGCTCAAAGAGCATCATTCCAAGCGCTGCAATGAAATCTTGCGGATCATGGCAAATGGCAAACTGTCGGCCTATGAGGTCGCATCCCGGATGACGTGGGACATCAAATGCGACAGCTGGGAGGCATTTCCCTTGGCCCAAAAGTGGTTCGCCACCGGGGAGGCCATCGCCCACCTGCGATATATAGAGGAGAAGGGACGGATCGAGCGGACGAGGGGAAATGAAATTTACTGGTACCATTCACCCCATAAAATAGCAGGGTAACTCTCGAATAATCAGAACAGGTGGTTTCTACCCCTTGACGCTTGCACGATTCCACAGTAAGAAAACACAAACAAATAATCGAAAATACGTCTGGAGGGTATCATGGCTGGCATCAACAAGGTCATCATTATCGGCCGCCTGGGGAACGACCCGGAGGTCCGCTACACCCCGAGCGGGGCTGCCGTCACCAAATTCAGCGTCGCCACGTCCGAAGAGTGGAAGGACAAAACCTCCGGTGAAAAGAAGGAGCGCACCGAGTGGCACCG
>Ga0316629_10000296_pt1 | contig 10148 bp, 8 predicted proteins | sample OWC_May_M1_C1_D1_FD_207654 | JGI IMG/M metagenome (GOLD analysis project Ga0316629, IMG submission 207654) | Wetland soil microbial communities from Old Woman Creek delta, Ohio, United States - OWC_May_M1_C1_D1_A | ecosystem: Environmental > Terrestrial > Soil > Wetlands | place: USA: Ohio... | reverse complement strand
GTCCTGGTGCCACTGCCAGACGTCGCCTTCGAAGGCCATCTTGCCGTTGATCTTGAACTGGTGCATGTACAGCGCCTCACCCAGCAGGTCCATCACCGGCTGCACCATGCGCGGGTGCCGCGCCAGCCGCGCGAAAGGCGCGCTGATCAGGTGCGCGGCAAAGTTGGTGCGCACCGCCTCGGAGCCCTTCTCGCGCACGTTGTAGGCCTCGCGCCGGCTGTACAGCTCGGGTACCGCGGCATTGAGCACGCCGATTTCGTCCGCACTGAACAGGCCGGGGAAGAACAGGTAGCCGTCGCGCTCGAACTGCTCGATCTGCGGTCGGGTGAGTTTCATGCGGATCTCCGGTGGGGCTGTTTGCCATGCGGCTTGGCGCAGCATAGCGCTGCGGACGGCATCGATCGGGCTCGGCAATATGTCACGAAGTGCTGCGACGCCGTTTCTGCTTGTTTCCTAAGGCTTAACTTTCAATGCTTATTGCAAGTCCTTATTTTTGAAGATATTTTTCTGCAAAACGCATGAATAGATGGCTCTAAGTACCTGATTTCATTGATTTTTTTCGCCGCCGCGTTGACCCTGTGGTTTTAGTGCGATACAGTGTCGTTTAGTGGCATCGGGTGGAAAAAAGTGTCGGAATGGGTGTTTCGCGGGACCTCAGCCTTGGTGCTGGACGCCAAGGGGCGCATCAATGTGCCGGTGCGCCATCGTGACCCGCTGGTGGCGGCCTGCAACGGCCAGCTGACGCTGACCCGCCACCCCGACGGTTACCTGCTGATCTATCCCCGCCCCACCTGGGAGGCGGTTGAAGCCGAGCTGATGGCGCTGAAGGCCGCATCCGACGGCTGGCGGCGCATCTTCCTGGGCAGCGCGGTCGATGTCGAAATCGATTCCGCGGCACGCGTGCTGGTGCCACCCGAGTTGCGCGACGCCGCTGGCTTGGCCAAGGACGTGCTGCTGATTGGCACCGGGCGTCGCCTGGAGCTGTGGGACAAGCAGCGCCACGACGCTGTCGAGGCGCGCGTGGTGGCCGCCGGCATGACCGAAGAAGTGCTGGGCCTGAACCTGTGAGCGTCGGCGCACAGGCATGGACGCACACCACCGTTCTCCTCGACGAAGCCGTGACGGCCCTGGTGCAATCCCCCGACGGCCACTACGTCGACGGCACGTTCGGCCGCGGCGGCCATGCCCGCGCCATCCTGGCGCGGCTGTCGGCGCAGGGCCGGCTGATCGCTTTCGACAAGGATCCGCAGGCCATCGAGCTGGGCGCGGCGCTGGTCCAGTCCGATGCGGGCCGGCGGCTGCAACTGCTGCATGCCAGCTTTGCCGACATGCGCCGGCTGCTGGCCCAGCAAGGCATCACGCAGCTGCAGGGCGTGCTGCTGGACCTGGGCGTCAGCTCGCCCCAGCTGGACGATCCGGCGCGCGGCTTCAGCTTCCGCTTCGATGCACCGCTGGACATGCGCATGGACACCAGCCGCGGCGAGACTGCCGCGGATTTTCTGGCCCGCGCCGATGAGCGCCAACTCACGCAGGTGATCCGAGACTATGGGGAAGAACGGTTTGCTGTTCAGGTTGCAAAGGCGCTTGTTGCTCGCCGAGAGAGCACAGGCGCAATCCGAAGCACTGGCGAGCTGGCCCAAGTCGTGGCTGGTGCGGTCAAGACCCGCGAGCCGGGCCAGAACCCCGCAACGCGCACATTTCAGGCTCTTCGGATTCACGTCAATGCCGAGCTCGAAGAGCTCGAGCAGGGCTTGAACGCGGCTCTCGAACTGCTCGCACCGTCCGGACGCCTGGTCGTGATCAGCTTCCATTCGCTCGAGGACCGCATCGTCAAGAGCTTCATCGCGCGCGAGAGCCGCGACGAGCCCGACCGCCGTGCACCCTTCGCGCCGCCGCGGCCGACGCGGCTGCGCGCGCTGGGCCGCATCCGTGCGTCGGCCGGCGAGATCAGCGCCAATCCGCGCGCGCGCTCGGCCGTGCTGCGCGTGGCCGAGCGCACGGCCGTGCCCTTCGCGAACGCGCAGCCGAAGCCGCGCCGCGGCCTCGGAGGCTCGAGGGCGTGACGCGCGTGAACCTGTTGCTGCTTGCCGCGCTGCTGGCCAGCTGCCTGTACCTGGTGAAGACCGCGTACGAGTCGCGCCGCCTGTTCCATGCGCTCGACCGCGCGCGGCTCGAGCAGACCCGGCTCGACACCGACTTCAAGCGCCTGGACGCCGAGCGCCAGGCGCAGGCCACGCACCTGCGGGTCGAGAAGGTGGCCCGCGAGAAGCTGCGCATGCGCACCGCCACGCCGGCGGTCACGCAGTACGTGGTGGACGAGGCCGCCGCGGCTGCGCCGGCCCGCGGAGCGGCCACGCCATGAGCCGCAGCGCCAAGCCGAACAAGCGCGCCGCGGCCACCAGCGTGCGCAACCTGAACTACGCCACCAGCCCGCTGCTGGCGTCGAAGACGCCGCCCTGGCGCTCGCGATTCGTCGTCGCGCTGGTCGGGCTGGCCTTTGCCGTGCTGGTGGGCCGCGCGGTCTACATCCAGATCATCGGCACCGACTTCTACCTGCAGCAGGGCGAGAAGCGCTACGGCCATGTCATCGACGTGCCGGCCAGCCGCGGCCGCATCCTCGACCGCAATGGCCAGGTGCTGGCCACCAGCGTGCCGGTGCCGTCGATCTGGGCCATTCCGAAGGACTTCTCCGCCGACGTGCAGCAGCGCAAGGCGCTGGCCCGCCTGCTGGACATGAAGCCACCCGAGCTGGAGCAGCGGCTCGAAGGTAGCCGCAATTTCGCCTGGCTCAAGCGCCAAGTCGACGAGCCGCTGTGGGCCGAGGTCAAGGCGCTGGGGCTCAAGGGCGTGCACAGCCTGGGCGAGTACCGCCGCAAGTACCCGGAAGGCGAATCGGCGGCACACATCGTTGGCTTCACCAATATCGAAGAAAAGGGCCAGGAGGGCATCGAGCTGGCCTTCCAGGAGGCGCTGCAGGGCCGCGACGGTTCACGCGCCGTGGTCAAGGACCGCCTGGGCCGCGTGGTCGAGGACAACGGCGAACAGGTCGATCCGGTGAACGGCCGCGACATCCAGCTGTCGATCGACTCCAAGGTGCAGTTCTTCGCCTACCAGCGCGTGCGCGACGCGGTGGCCGAGCATGGCGCCAAGGCCGGCAGCGTGGTGGTGCTCGACGTCATCACCGGCGAAGTGCTGGCGCTGGCCAACTACCCCAGCTACGACCCCGGCAACCGCCGCAAGCTCACCGGCGAGCAACTGCGCAACCGCGCGCTGACCGACACCTTCGAGCCCGGCTCGACGATGAAGCCGCTGGTCGCCGCCTGGGCGCTCGAGACCAGGCGCGTCAAGCCCGACACGGTCATCAACACCGCGCCGGGCAGCCTGGTCGTCGGGCCGCTGGTGGTCAGGGATGCGCACCCGCACGCCGCGCTGACGGTCGAGCAGGTGATCCAGAAGTCCAGCAACGTTGGCGCGGCGCGGCTGGCGATGCAGATGCCGGCGCGCGAGCTGTGGGAGCTGTTCTCCACCATCGGCTACGGCCAGAAGCCGCAGATCGACTTTCCCGGCGCAGTCACCGGCCGGCTCAAGCCTTACAAGAACTGGCGGCCGGTCGAGCAGGCGACCATGGCCTACGGCTACGGGCTGTCGGCCTCGCTGCTGCAGATGGCACGCGCCTACACCTGCCTGGCGCGCGCGGGCGGCGACGTCATCCCGGTGACGTTGCTCAAGCAGGATGCGCCGGTCAGCGGCGTCAAGGTCTACTCGCCGGCCACGGCGCAGGAGATCCGCCACATGCTGCAGCTGGCCGCCGGCCCCGGCGGCACCGCGCCGCTGGCGCAGACGCAGGGCTATTCGGTGGGCGGCAAGAGCGGCACCGCGCACAAGCAGGAAGGCAAGGGCTACGCGGTCAACAAGTACCGCTCCTGGTTCGTCGGCATGGCGCCGATCAGCCAGCCGCGCATCGTCGTCGCGGTGATGGTCGACGAGCCCAGCAAGGGCGTGTACTACGGCGGCGCGGTGGCCGCACCGGTGTTCAGCCAGGTGGTGCAGCAGACGCTGCGCCTGATGAACGTGGCGCCGGACATCGAGGTCACGCCGCAGATCATCGCCGGCAAGCTCGCGCCGGCCGAGCGCGAGAGCTTCTGAGCGATGGCAACGCCGCACCTGCCCCACGCCGCCGCCGCCGCCCAGTGGCTGGGCGCGCGCGTCGCCGGCCGGCTGCGTACCGACCACCGCCAGGTGCAGCCCGGCGATGCCTTCCTGGCCTGGCCCGGCTATGCGCACGATGCGCGCCGCTTCGTCGCCGACGCACTGCGGTCCGGCGCCGCGGCCTGCCTGGTCGACGACCACCATCTGGCCAGCTTCGGCTTCGACGACGCGCGCATCGCGACGGTCGCGCACCTGAAGGACCTGGTCGGCCCGATCGCACACCTGTTCCTGGGCCGGCCCAGCGAGCGCCTGAAGGTCGTCGCCACCACCGGCACCAACGGCAAGACCTCCACCGCCTGGTGGACCGCGCAGGCGCTGGGTGCCCTGGGCCGGCGCTGCGCGCTGGTCGGCACGCTGGGCATCGGCGAGCCGCCGGGCGCCGGCGTCGACGGCCCCGGCGAGGCCCTGCGCTCCAGCGGCATGACCACGCCCGACGCCGTGCGGCTGCAGCAGGCGCTGCACGACTTCGCCGCGGCGGGCATCGAGGCCTGCGCGATCGAGGCCTCGTCGATCGGCCTGCAGGAGAGGCGCCTGGCCGGCACCCACATCGAGGTCGCGCTGTTCACCAACCTGACGCAGGACCACCTCGACTACCACGGCGACATGGCCGCGTACTGGAAGGCCAAGCGCGCGCTGTTCGCCTGGCCGGGCTTGAAGGCCGCGGTGCTGAACATCGACGATCGCCATGGCGCCGAGCTGGCCGGCACGCTACGCCACGGTCCGCTGGACCTGTGGACCTGCTCCACGCAGGGCGCGGCGCGGCTGCGCGCCGAAGGCCTGCACCATGTCGACGGCGGCCTGGCCTTCACGCTGCGCGAGGGCGACCAGGTGCTACCGCTGCGCAGCGCGCTGATCGGCGACTTCAACGCCGTCAACCTGTTGCTCGTGGTCGGCGCGCTGCGCGCACTCGGCGTGTCGCTGGCCGATGCGGCCGGGGTGGCGCGGCGGCTGGGGCCGGTGCCCGGGCGCATGCAGCGCGTGCGCATCGATGCCCCGGGACAGCCCGAAGTGGTGGTCGACTACGCGCACAGCCCCGACGCGCTGGAAAAGGTGCTGCAGACGCTGCAGCCAGTGGCCCGCGCCCGCGGAGGGCGGTTGTGGTGCGTGTTCGGCTGCGGCGGCAACCGCGACGCCGGCAAGCGGCCGCTGATGGGTGCCATTGCCGCGCGGCTGGCCGACCACGTGGTGCTGACCAGCGACAACCCGCGCAACGAGGCGCCGGGCTTCATCCTGTCGCAGATCATGGCTGGCATCACCGGCCACGACGAGGTCGACGTCATCGAGGACCGCCGCGAGGCCATTGCCCTCGCGCTGGGCCGGGCCGCGCCAGCCGACGTCGTGCTGCTGGCCGGCAAGGGCCACGAGGACACGCAGGAGATCGCCGGCATCAAGCGCGGCTTTTCCGACCCGCAGGAGGCGCGCGCCGCGCTGCAGCGCCGCACCGGGGTGGCCGCATGATGCTCACGCTGGCCGAAGCCCGCGCGCTGCTGCCTGGCGCCACGCTGGTCGGCGACGGCAGCATCGCCTTCGAGCGCGTGCACAGCGACACGCGCAGCCTGCAGCGCGGTGACCTGTTCGTTGCGCTGCGCGGCGAGCACTTCGACGCCCACGACTTCCTGGCCCAGGCGCGGCAGGCCGGCGCGGTGGCGGCCTTGGCCGAGCGCGGCCTGGCCGAGGCCGGTCTGGCCGGCCTGGAGGTGGCCGATGCGCTGGCCGCGCTGCAGCAACTGGCGGCCGCCTGGCGCCGCCGTTTCCGCCTGCCGCTGATCGCTGTCACCGGCAGCAACGGCAAGACCACGGTGACGCAGATGATCGCCTCGATCCTGCGCGCCGCCGACGGCGCGGCCGCGTTTGCCACCGAGGGCAACCTGAACAACCACATCGGCCTGCCGCTCACGCTGCTGCGGCTGCGCCACACGCACCGCCGCGGCGTGGTCGAGCTGGGCATGAACCACCCGGGCGAGATCGCGCTGCTGGCCGGCATCGCCGCCCCGACTGTGGCGCTGGTCAACAACGCGCAGCGCGAGCACCAGGAATTCTTGGCCACGGTGGAGGCGGCGGCGCGCGAGAACGGCGTGGCCATCGAGGCGCTGGACGCGCGGGGCAGCGCGGTGTTCCCGGCCGACGATGAATTCACGCCGCTATGGCGGCAGCTGGCCGGCGCGCGGCGCAGGCTGAGCTTCGCGCTGCAGGCGCCGGCCGACGTGTTTGCGGACTTCGACTGGCAGGGCAGCCACTGGGCCGTGCGCGTGCACACGCCGGCCGGCGACGCCGCCTTGCGCCTGCGCGTGGCCGGCGCGCACAACGTCAAGAACGCGCTGGCGGCGGCGACGGCCGCACTGGCCGTGGACGTGCCGCTGCCGGCAATCGTGAAGGGCTTGGAGAACTTCGAGCCGGTGACCGGCCGGTCCCGGCTGCACCGGCGCCAATGGCGCGGCGCGCCGCTGAGCCTGGTGGACGACAGCTACAACGCCAACCCGGATTCGGTGCGCGCGGCCATCGACGTGCTGGCTGCGCTGGACGGCCCACGCTGGCTGCTGCTGGGCGACATGGGCGAAGTCGGCGACCAGGGTCCGGCCTTCCATGCCGAGGTCGGCGCCTATGCGCGCGAGCGCGGCATCGAGCAGCTGTGGACGGTGGGTCTGCTGTGCGTGCATGCCGCCGCCGCCTTCGGCGCCACGGCGCGGCACTTCGACAGCGTCGACGCCATGCTGGCCGCGCTCGCCGCGGCCGGGCCGGCACGTTCGGCGCTGGTCAAGGGCTCGAAGTTCATGCGCATGCCGCGCGTGGTGCAGGCCCTGCTGCAGGAGTCGCGCGATGCTGCTTAGCCTGAGCCAGTGGCTGCTTGCGCTGTACCCGGAAGAGGCCAGCTTCCTGCGCGTGTTCCAGTACATCACCTTCCGTGCGGTGATGGCCGCGCTGACCGCGCTGCTCATCGGCCTGGCCTTCGGGCCCTGGGTCATCCGCCGGCTGACGGCGCTGAAGATCGGCCAGCCGATCCGCGGCTACGGCATGGAATCGCACCTGGCCAAGAGCGGCACGCCGACGATGGGCGGGGTGCTGATCCTGATCGGCATCGGCGTGTCGACGCTGCTGTGGTTCGACTGGAGCAACCGCTTCGTCTGGATCGTGCTGATCGTGACCTTCGGCTTCGGCGCCATCGGCTGGGCCGACGACTGGCGCAAGGTGGTGCAGAAGAACCCCGAGGGCATGCCCTCGGGCGAGAAGTATCTGTGGCAGTCGCTGATCGGCCTGGTGGCCGCGCTGTACCTGGCCTTCAGCGTGTCGGAGACTTCCAACCTGCGCGTGCTGGAGCTGTTCCTGCGCTGGGTGGGCAGCGGCTTTTCCAACGACCTGCCGCCCAAGGCCGACCTGATGGTGCCCTTCTTCAAGACGGTCAGCTATCCGCTGGGCGTGTTCGGCTTCATCGCGCTGACCTACTTCGTCATCGTCGGCGCCAGCAATGCCGTCAACCTGACCGACGGGCTGGACGGGCTGGCGATCATGCCAGTGGTCATGGTGGGCTCGGCGCTGGGCATCTTCGCCTACGTGGTCGGCAGCTCGGTGTTCTCGCGATACCTGCTGTTCCCCTACATCCCCGGGGCCGGCGAGCTGCTGATCTTCTGCTCGGCGATGGGCGGCGCGGGGCTGGCCTTCCTGTGGTTCAACACCCACCCGGCGCAGGTGTTCATGGGCGACGTCGGCGCGCTGGCGCTGGGCGGCGCGCTCGGCACCATCGCCGTCATCACGCGTCAGGAAATCGTGCTCGGCATCATGGGCGGCATCTTCGTCATCGAGGCGCTGTCGGTGATGGCGCAGGTCGGCTGGTTCAAGTTCACGAAGCGCCAGACCGGCACCGGCCGGCGCATCCTGAAGATGGCGCCGCTGCACCACCACTTCGAGAAGTCCGGCTGGACCGAGACCCAGGTGGTGGTGCGCTTCTGGATCATCACCATGCTGCTGTGCCTGATCGGCCTGGCGTCGTTGAAGTTGCGATGAGCACGCTGCGCGATCAGACCGTTCTGGTGCTCGGCCTGGGCGAATCCGGGCTGGCGATGGCGCGCTGGTGCGCGCGCAACGGCGCTGCGCTGCGCGTGTGGGACTCGCGCTTCCCGGCGCCCGGCGCGCCGGCCGCGGCCGACATGGCGCCGCAGCGCGACGCGCTGCTCGCCGCCGCGCCCGAGGCACTGCTGCTGTCCGGCGCAGTGGGCGAGGCGCAGCTCGACGGCGTGCAGCGCGTGCTCAAGAGCCCGGGCCTGGCGCCGAAGGACGAGCGCATCGCGCCGCTGCTGGCGGCGGCCCGCGCCCGCGGCATCGCGGTGCAGGGCGAGCTGGCGCTGTTCGTCGAGGCGCTGGCCGAGCTGAAGGCGCAGCAGGCTTACGCGCCGCGCCTGCTGGCCGTGACCGGCACCAACGGCAAGACCACCACCACCGCGCTGACCGCGCTGCTGGTCGAGCGCGCCGGCAAGCGCGTGGTCGCCGCCGGCAACATCGGCCCGACATTGCTCGACACGCTGGCGCAGTCGCTGGAGGCGGCCGGCGCGGCCGAACCGGTGCCGCTGCCCGAGGTCTGGGTGCTCGAGCTGTCCAGCTTCCAGCTCGACGGCGTCGACGGCTTCGAGCCCGACGCCGCCACGGTGCTGAACCTGACGCAGGACCACCTCGACTGGCACGGCAGCATGGACGCCTATGCGGCGGCCAAGGCGCGCATCTTCGGGCAGCAGGCGCTGATGGTCATCAACCGCGACGATGCCCGGGTGCTGGCGATGGCGCCGCAGCCGCCGGCCGCAGACGCGGCGCGCAAGGCCAAGGCGCCGAAGTTCCAGCCGCGGCGCGTCTGCGAATTCGGCCTCGGCGCGCCGCAGCGGCCCGGCGACTTCGGCCTGGTGGAACAACACGGCATCGCCTGGCTGGTGCGCGCGCTGCCGCTGGAAGACGGCGTCAAGCCGCGCAAGGGCGAGAGCCCCGAGATCCACCTGCAGCAGCTGATGCCGGCCGATGCGCTGCGCATCCGCGGGCGCCACAACGCGGCCAATGCGCTGGCCGCGCTGGCGCTGGCCACGGCCATCGGAGCGCCGCTGGCGCCGATGCTGCATGCTCTGCGCGACTACCGCGGCGAGCCCCACCGCGTGGAGCCGGTGGCCATCGTCGGCGGTGTCGAAGCCTTCGACGACAGCAAGGGCACGAACGTCGGCGCCACCGTGGCCGCGCTGGAAGGCCTGGGCGCCGAGCAGGCACCGGGCAAGCTGGTGCTGATCCTCGGCGGCGACGGCAAGGGCCAGGACTTCGGGCCGCTGGCCGCGCCGCTGCGGCGCTTCGTGCGCGCGGCGGCACTGATCGGCCGCGATGCCGCCAGGCTGGAAGCCGCGCTGGCCGGCTGCGACGTGCCCCTGCAGCAGCACGACAATCTGCCGGCCGCCACCGCCTGGTGCTTCGATCAGGCCCGCCCGGGCGATGCGGTGCTGCTGTCGCCCGCCTGCGCGAGCCTGGACATGTTCCGCAACTACGGCCACCGCGCCGAGGTCTTCGTCGCCGCGGTGCGCGAACTGGCCGCCGAGCGCGGTGAGGTGCTGGCGTGACCGCCGTAGCGCGCCCGCCGTGGTGGAGCCGCCTGCTGCAGGCCGTGCCCGGGCGCAGGACTGCCGACACGCTGCCGGTGCGCGACCAGGTGCAGATCACGCCGCAGCGCAACACCAGCCTGGCCGGCTTCGACCGCGCACTGGTGCTGGTGACGGTGGGGCTGCTGGCGCTGGGGCTGGTGATGGTCTACTCGGCGTCGATCGCGCTGCCCGACAACCCGAAGTTCGCCAACTACTCGCCCACCTACTTCCTGGCCCGGCAGGCGCTGTTCATCGGCATCGGTTCCGTCGTCGCGCTGATCGCCCTGCAGGTGCCGGTGTCGGCCTGGGAGCGCTGGGCGCCCTGGCTGTTCGTGTTCT
>Ga0316629_10000292_pt1 | contig 10192 bp, 6 predicted proteins | sample OWC_May_M1_C1_D1_FD_207654 | JGI IMG/M metagenome (GOLD analysis project Ga0316629, IMG submission 207654) | Wetland soil microbial communities from Old Woman Creek delta, Ohio, United States - OWC_May_M1_C1_D1_A | ecosystem: Environmental > Terrestrial > Soil > Wetlands | place: USA: Ohio... | reverse complement strand
CCTCGGCGAGGCGTACAGGCCGGGCACGGACGGGATGAAGGATCAGGCGAGCTTCACCAGCGTGGCCTGGTCCTCGGACGGTCGCAATCTCTACGCCGGCGGCGAATACCGCGGACCCGGCGCGAACCCGCTGTACCGCTGGGCCGACGGTGGGCGCGGCGAGCGCCAGGCGATCCCGCTGGCGGACAACCGGATCACCGAGGTGCAGCAGATGCCCGGGGGCGCGATCGCCTTCGCGGCGGAGGACCCGGGCCTCGGCATCGTCGGCCCAGACGGAAGGCGCAGCGCCTGGCGCGGGCCGGAGATTCTCGACTTCGGCGCGGCACAGGGGCGCATCGAGCTTTCGGCCGACGGCTCTGTGGTGCGCTACCCGACGCGGCGCGGCGGCGCGGAGGCGCACAGCTTCTCGCCGCTCCTGCCTGGCGACCAGGCACTCGTCGCCGCGCCCCGGGTTGAGGTGTTCGGTCCCGCGACCGAGGCACCGGGCCTCGCGGTCGCGAGCTGGAAGGATTCCTTCGAGCCGGCGATCAACGGCCGGCGGCCGATCCTGGACGAATACGAGATGTCACGCAGCTACGCGCTCGCGCCGAAGCGCGGGGCGGTGCTGCTCGGCACCGAATGGGCGCTGCGGCTGCTGGATGCCCAGGCGGCCGAGATCTGGAGCGTGAAGCTGCCGGCGGTGGCCTGGTCGGTCAGCGTCAGCCGCGACGAGCGGCTGGCGGTGGCCGCACTGTCCGACGGCACGCTGCGCTGGTACCGGATGAGCGACGGGCGCGAGGAACTGGCCTACTTCCCGCACCGCAACGGGCGCGACTGGATCGCCTGGGTACCCGAGGGCTACTACATGTCCTCGGTGTCCGGGGACAACTACGTCGGCTGGCACCTGAACCGCGGCCGCGACATGACGCCGGATTTCTACCGGGCGGTGCAGTTCGATCGCATCCTCTACCGCCCGGACGTGGTGGCCGCCGCCTTCCGCGCGGCCGGCGGCGCCGCCACCCGCAGCCTGGCGCTCGGCGCGATCGGGGCGGACTTCGAGATCCGCAGGCTGCGCGACATCGCGCCGCCGCGGCTGCGCCTGGTGCCGGGCGAGATCACGCTCGGCCCGGACGGGCGGCCGCAACTGGTCCTGGAGTTGCGCGCGGAGAAGAACAAGCTGGAGATCCGGGACGTGACCGTGTTCGTGAACAACATCCCGGTCACCCCGGGCAGGGAGCGCCGCGTCTCGGGCAGCGAGGCGCAGCGCCTGTCGCGCCGCGTGGCCGTGGACCTGTCCGCCCGCGCGAACGAGATCCGCGTCGAGGCCTTCAACGGCGTGGCGATCGGCGTGGCCGAGAGCTTCGTCGCGCTGCCCGAGAGCGCGCGCCCGGCGCCGCTCACCGGCGACCTCTACCTGCTCGCGGTGGGCGTCAATGCGTTTCCGAAGCTGCCGGCGCGCAGCAACCTGGTGTACGCGGTGCGCGATGCACAGGAGTTCGCCGCGGCGCTGGCCGCGCGCTCGGGCGGGCTGTTCGGCCGGGTCCATGCCAGGGTGATTACCGACGAGGCCGAGGCCAAGCCGGAGCGCGCCGCGATCGAGCGCGCACTGGAATTCGTCCAGCCGGCGCGGCCACAGGACACGGTGGTGATCTTCCTGGCCTCGCACGGCGTCAGCGATGCCGCCGGCAACTACTATTTCGTTCCGCGCGACGCCAGGCCGGAGGATCTGAAGGCGATCGAACAGGCGCGCAGCGCGCAATCGCTGCTGCCCTGGACAGCCTTCTTCGAGGCGCTGCGCGGCGCGGCAGGCCGGCGGCTGCTGATCGTGGACACCTGCCAGGCGCGCAACATCGAGGGCCGCTTCGAGGCCCACTCGCTGATGAAGCGCTCCGCCGCCTCGCTGTTCTCGCTGATCGTCGCCTCCAAGGGCGACGAGGATTCGCAGGAGTATGCTGCGGGCAAGCACGGGTTGTTCACCTACGCGCTGCTGCAGGGCCTGGTCGCGGCGTCGGACGCGAATCGCGACGGCCTGGTATCGGTCGGCGAGGTGTTCGAGGCCGCGCGGCCGGTGGTCGAGCGGCTGCGCGACAAGTCGGTCGGCCCGCAGACGCCGCAACTGATCGCGCCGCCGCCGCTGGGCGACCTGCCGCTGATCAAGGCGGCGCGGCCGTGGTCCGGACCTGCGCCGCAGCCGGCACTCGCGGCCCCGCCCTAAGCGGCTGCGCCGCACCTGGCGTTCACGGCGCGTAGGAAGGGTAGCGGGTTCCGGGCGGACCGATGCGCTCAAGGGCGCGCCGTGGTCAACCCCGTGCGCCGCGGCGCGTCGGACGCTTCGGAGACCCGGCGCTCTTCCGCGAAGACGTGCCGCCATCGGAGTCGCTGGCGGTGTGGGGCGGCGGCTTCTTGGCTGGCATCTTCGTCTGCTTCGCGTGAAGTTGGCGGAAACGCCTTGCCGCCCCGCGGGCGTATTCGAGGTCGGCGGCCGTGAAACCGCCGGGCTGCGCGGGAATCAAGGCAACCAGGGTTTCGTATACGTCCGCGATCTCGTCGAGCAGGTTCGGATCGGCCCCGTCACGGCGCATCTTGCTGCTCAGGGCGATGCCCAAGTCCCAGAACGCCGCCGCGTAGGCCGGAGCGAGCGCGGTGACGTAGCGCCCGATCTCGATCGCCCGGTCGAAATCCTGCATCGCGATGAAAAGGTTCGCCTGGCCGTTCAGTGCGCCGAGGTTGCCGGTGTCGAGCGCCCGCGCCGCGTTGAAGTAGCGCATCGCCCGGGCGAAGCTCTCGTCCGCGCGCGCGGTCTCGCCGCGGATATCGCTCACCTGCCATTGCGTCTTCTCGATGTAACCGAGCAGGGTGAGCAGCGAAGGACTGTCCGGCTCCTGCTGGAGGCCGTCCAGCGCCACTAGGCGGCGCGCCTCCTGGAGCCGGCGTTGAGCGGAGAGCAGCCCGTCCGGCTGCTCGATCCAAGTCATCGCGTCGGCTTGCAGGTGCTGGGCCTCCACTTCGATATCCCGGACCGACAGCCGCGGCATCTCGCCCAACTGCCTGACATGTTCCATTACCTGCGCCAAGGGCATGTCCAGCTTGCCGATGGCCTCGTTGAGGTCCGCCATCTGGTTCGCCACTGCGGCCGTTGCTTTGGCGGCGAGGTCCTCCGATGTTGCGAAAAAGCTCACCAGGAAATCCCGCCCAAGCTCGCTCCGGAGGGCGACGATCCGCTCGGCGTCCTCGCCGCCCAGACCGGGCGGCCGCGTGTTCTCGTCCCGCAGGAAGATTAGGCACGCCCTGCCGTGCGATTGCGCCTCGCGAAATTCAAGTTCGGTGATTGACCGGTCCTGGCCCGGTGGAATGTAACCGTAGCGCCAGCCGAACAGTCCGACGTAGATGTCGCACGAGCGCACGTCCTCCAGGCAGGCGTCCAGCGGCCGCTTGTCCCGGGCGACGTAGTCCTCCATGGCCCGTACCTCGTGGCTGCGCAGCCGATGCAGGGCCCGATACACCGCCTCCCGTTCCCCCGCGAGATCGCTGTAGGTGGAGGACAGATAGATCCTCATGCGTGCCCCCGAATGTCGTCGTGTCGGGCCGGAAACTGCGCGGTGGGGCGCTCCTGCACCCTCGCGGCCGGATCTGCGGATCGATCGCGAGGGGGACGCCCGTTCTCTCCCGGTTCCGGTTTCCCGCAATGGTGTTGCTGGCAGTCAATATAGCTCGCCTTGCCGAATCCCCAATGACGCCGATCAATCGGCCGGCAGAGCAGAACTTGGTTGCGCGGCCGAACAGATGGGCATTCGAAAGGAGGCATTGTGTCGGCCGCCTAGTTCTCGGCAAGGGTAGGGCCGTGCAGAGCGGACGCTGGCGTGGGCGCTGGGACTGTTGATCCGGACGGCGCAGCCGGGATCCAGGCGGCGATCATCAGTCTGGAACGAAGTGTCGGTACGGATAATTCTGTTTTTCTTTTCTGTCGAGGTTCGCTAACCTGCGCGGACTTGCACCCGTTTGCAACAGGAGACCTCGATGAAATCTCTCGCAGTGCTCGCCGCCGTGCTGACCCTGGGGCTGACGCTTGCCGCCGGCGAAGCCGAAGCAGCCAAGCGCCTGGGCGCCGGCAAGTCCGCCGGCATGCAGCGCCAGGTGACCCCGCCGGCCAAGGCCCCCGAGGCCGCGCCCTCGCCGATGCAGGCCGCGCCCGCCGCGGCGGCGGCCAAGGCGCCGGCAGCCGCGCCGCAGGCGGGCCGTTCCTGGATGGGGCCGATCGCCGGCCTGGCCGCCGGCCTGGGCCTCGCCGCCCTGGCCTCCCACCTCGGCTTCGGCGAGGAACTGGCTTCGTTCCTGATGATGGGCTTGATCGCCCTGGCGGTGGTGGCCGCGATCGGCTTCTTCCTGCGCAGGCGTGCTGCCGCCGGGCAGCCGGCGCTTGCCGGGGCCGGGCGTCTGCAGTACGCCGGCGCTGCGCCCGGTGCGGGCGCCCCGGCAGCGCGAAACGCCGGCCTTTCCGATGTCCCGCTTCCGGTTTCGGGTGGTGCGGGTACGACGGCGAATGCCGCGATCCCGGCCGATTTCGACACCGCGGGTTTCGTGCGCAACGCCAAGGTCTACTTCATCCGCCTGCAGGCGGCCAATGACGCCGGCAACCTGGACGACATCCGGGAATTCACCACGCCGGAGATGTTCGCCGAACTGAAGCTGAACATCAGCGAACGGGACGGCGCTGCCCAGGAGACCGACGTCGTCGCCATAGACGCCGAGGTGATCGAGGTGGCCGAGGAGCCGACCCGCTACGTGGCCAGCGTGCGCTTCACCGGCCAGATCCGCGAGGACCAGGGACCGGTCGAATCCGTGGGCGAGGTCTGGCACTTGGTCAAGCCGCGCAGCGGCTCGGAAGGCTGGCTGCTCGCCGGTATTCAGCAACTGCAGTAGCGCTTTTCATCCCCTGGCGTCGGGCCGGCATCCCCTCCCCAGCCGGTTCGACGCCGTTTTTTTTCGGCCTTCGGGGGCACGCCGTGGGCCGGGTTGCCGGTTCCGCAGCGGCCTACGCCATTTCGGGCCAGGGAATCACGTAGAAGAGCACGGCGAAGAAGTGCAGCGCGCTGCCGGCGAGCACGAATCCGTGCCAGACCGCGTGGCTGTAGGGCAGACGCCGCCACACGTAGAATGTCACGCCGACCGTGTAGGCGAGGCCGCCGGCGACCAGCAGCACCAGGCCGCCGGATCCCAGGCTCTCGACCAGGGGCTTGACGGCGAAGGCGACCGCCCACCCCATCGCCAGGTAGCAGGCGATCACGAAGCCGTGCCGCCGGCCTTTGAGGACCAGGCGGGCGGCGATGCCGAGCGCCGCCAGAGTCCAGATCACCGCCAGCATGGTCCAGCCGAGCGTGCCGCCGAGGCTGATCAGCATGAAGGGCGTATAGGTGCCGGCGATCAGCAGGAAGATCGCGGAATGGTCCAGGGCGCGCAGCACGCGGCGCGCGCGTTCCAGCGGAATCGCGTGGTAGAGCGTCGAGGTCGTGTAGCACAGGATCAGCGCCGCGCCGAACACCGCGCTCGCGGTCACGTCCCAGGCGTCGCCGTGCAGCGCGGCGTAGCTCGTCAGCACCGCAAGTCCGGCGATCGAAAGCACGATGCCCAGCCCGTGGATCAGCGTGTTGGCGATTTCCTCGCCGACGCTGTAGCGGGGGAGCGGGGCGGTGGCAGTCATGGGGATTCCGCAGAAGTGAGCCAGGACGCCGATGATCCCAGAGATCGGTGGCAGCGTATAGGTTGCGGCGACTAGATTCCCGCACGCGCGGCTGCGCCGGCCTGGCCGGCGATGCGTTGTGGGTATCGCCGCTTCCGGCGGCGCGCATCAAGGTAGAATCGGCTGGCATCCGGGCGGTATTCTTGGATGCGTCCCCCGGTCAGCCTTCGCCGGGACCGGACCGGCATGGTGGCGGAGGAAGCGCAGCGCAGGGCCGGGTGCGAGGAACTTCGGGATGGGCGAATCAGCAGAACAGCTTCCGCATCGGACCGGCCCGGACGGGACGGGGCGGGATGCCGCCGGCCGCCCAGGGACAGACGGCCCGTCGGGGGCGCGCGAGGCGCGTTTCGCGGCTGCATTTGCGGCCTGCCCGCTGGCGGCCTCGATCGCCCGCCTCGACGACGGGCGCTTCATCGCGGTCAACGGCATGTACGACACGCTGTTCGGCTGGCCGGCAAGTGATCTGGTCGGCAGGACCTCGATCGAGGTCGGCCTGTGGCCGGAAGCGCAGGCGCGTCGCGCCTGGATCGACAGCCTGCGGCGCAGCCAGCGGCTGGCAGGCTATGCCGCCGTGTTCCGCCGGCGCGACGGGGCGCTGCGCAACGTCGCCATCTCCGCCGAGATCATCGTCATCGAGGGCGAAGCGCACATACTGGCCTTCGTCCAGGATCTGACCGAGCAGGTGCTGGCCCAGGCGCGCCTTGAAACGAGCGAGGCGAAGTTCAGGCAGATCGCCGAGACGATCCCGGAGGTGTTCTGGATCGTCTCGCCCGACTGGCGGAACGTGCTCTACCTCAGCCCGGCCTACGAGCGGATCTGGGGCCGGCCGGCCGAGGCTCTCTACGAGAACGGCATGGCATGGCTGGACGCGGTGATCGATTCCGACCGGCCGGCGCTGCTTGCCGCCATTCCCGCGCCGCACACGCTTGCCCGGTGCGCGGTGGTGAGCTTTCCCGACTACCAGATCCTGCGGCCGGACGGACAGACCCGCTGGATATCCGCCCGCGCCTTTCCCGTGCGCGACGAAGCCGGCCAGATCATCCACTTCACCGGCATCGCCGAGGACATCACGGCGCGCAAGCACGCCGAGAGCGAGCTGCTCGCCGCGAAAAAGGCCGCCGAAGTGGCGAGCGTGGCCAAGTCCCGGTTCCTGGCTGCAGCCAGTCACGATCTGCGTCAGCCCATGCAGGCCGTCGCGCTGTTCGCCTCCGCCCTGGCGAGAACGCCGCTCGACGACGAGCAGCGGCAGATCGTGAACAGCCTGGAACGCGCCGCCTCGGCACTGGGCGGCCTGCTGGACGCGCTCCTGGACATCTCGCGGCTGGACGCCGGGGCGGTCCGGCCGCGGCTGGAGTGGGTGGACCTGCACCGCATCTTCCAGCAGATCGACCAGGAGTTCTCGGCGGCGGCAATCGAGAAGGGACTGCGCTTCAAGCTCTGCTTCCCCCAACGGGCGATCGAGCTGCGCACCGATCCGCAACTGCTGGCCGGCATGCTGCGCAACCTGATCGGCAACGCGCTCAGGTACACGCGGCGCGGCGGGGTGCTGGTGGGCGCCCGTGCGCGCGGCGAGCGGCTGCTGATCCAGGTCTGGGACACCGGCATCGGCATCGCGCCGGACGACCTGCCGCTGATCTACGACGAGTTCTTCCAGGTCGACAACCGCCAGCGGGATCGCACCCAGGGCCTCGGCCTGGGCCTGTCGATCGTCAGGCGCCTGGCGGCGCTGCTGGGCTACGGGATCGCATGCCGCTCGCGGCAGGACCGGGGCAGCGTCTTCGAACTGGCGATCCCCGCCCAGTGCGTGCGCACGGCAGGCGGCGTCAGTCGGCCTGCGGACCTGGAAACGGCCGGGCGCGACCGACCTCGACTCGACGGCCGGCGCATCGTCGTCGCCGAGGACGATACCCTGGTCGCCGAGTCGCTGCGCCTGTGGTTCGAATCCCTGGGCGCCGAGGTCTCCGTCTATCCGTGCGCGGAAGAACTGCTGGCCGACGCGCGAGCGGCCGGCGCCGACCTCTACGTCACGGATTTCCGGCTTCCCGGGCGCCTCGACGGGGTGGAACTGCTGACCGAACTGCAAAGTCGCGCCGCGTATCCGGTCAAGGCCGTGGTCGTAACCGGCGACACGGCGGCCGGCGTCGTCGGCAGTCTCGTGGCGACGTGCTGGAGAGTCCTGCACAAGCCGGTCGATCCCGAAAAGCTGCTGTCGGTCGTGGCACAGCTCTGCGCAGGCGATCCCGCCGGGTAGGGCGCGCCGGCGGGCGATCCGGATCGGCTTCGCGACAGGGGGCAGCCGATGGCGCCGCTGCCCGCAAGCCGGGGCATCCGCGTCAAGGCAATGTAGACTCGCGGCCGGTAGAACCTCTCCCACGCGCGGGACGGACCATGGATCGCTTCCTGGAGATGCAGACCTTCGCGGCCGTGGTCGATGCCGGCAGCTTCGTCCGGGCGGCCGATGCGCTGGGCATGTCGAAGGCGGCGGTATCGCGCCATGTCGGCGAACTCGAGGCCCGCCTGGGGGTGCGGCTGCTGCACCGCACGACGCGCCGGCTGTCGCTGACCGACGAGGGGCAGGTGTTCCACGCCCGCTGCAAGGAACTCCTGGCCGGGATGGACGAGGCCGAGGCCGAGATCAGCGCGCGCAGCGGCGCCGCCAGCGGGCTGCTGCGGGTGAACGCCCCGGTGACCTTCGGCATCCGCCACCTCGCGCCGCTGTGGGGCGCGTTTCGCGAGCGCCATCCGCGGGTCGAACTCGACCTGACGCTCGCCGACCGGGTGGTCGACCTGGTGGAAGAAGGCTACGACCTGGCGGTACGCATCGCCACGCTGCCCAGTTCCACGCTGGTAAGCAGGCGGCTGGCCAGCACGCGCATGCGCCTGTGCGCCTCGCCGGGCTACCTCGCGAAGCATGGCCTGCCGCAGCATCCCGACGACCTGGCCGGGCACGCCGTGATCGCCTACAGCTACTGGTCCACCCGCGACGAGTGGCACTTCGACGGCCCGCGCGGGCGGGTCGGCGTGAAGACCACCCCCTGCATGCACACCAACAGCGGCGACACCTGCCGCGCCATGGCGCTGGCGGACCAGGGTGTGATTCTGCAGCCGGGCTTCCTGGTGGGCGAGGACATCGCCGCGGGCACGCTGGTCCAACTGATGCCCGGCTACAGGTCGATCGAACTGGGCATCTATGCGGTCTATCCGACGAGGAAGCATGTCCTGCCGAAGGTGCGCGCGCTGATCGACTTCCTCGCCGAGCGCTTCTCGCGCGCGGGGCGGGACTGGTGATCTGCCCACCCGGCGAGGCAGTCGAACCGGTGCGGATGCGGCGCGCGGGCCAGCGGCCGGAGCACAGGCGCGCTGTGCTGCGCCTTGCCCGGCACTAGGGCGCCTCGCGGGTCGGCTCCAGAACGTGGCCGATGGCGGGGTCGGCTCCAGCACCGACGAAGGGCAGCGCCAGCAGGCCGGTCAGGCGCACGCAGCGCTCGCTGCCCGTGAGGCCCTTCACGCCGATCGCCATGCGCTCCTGCGGCAGGCGGGCTGCGGCGCGATAGGTGCCGAACAGGCGGTCCCACCACGGCAGATTGAAGCCGAAGTTGCTGTTCGCCTCGGCCACCTCGATCGAATGGTGCACGCGGTGCATGTCCGGCGTCACCACCAGGCTGCGGAGGAGCCGGTCGACCCGCGGCGGGAGTCGGAGGTTGGCGTGGTTGAACATGGCAGTTGCATTGAGCAGCACCTCGAACACCAGAACCGCGGCGGCCGGCGCCCCGAGCACCGCGATGACGGCCAGTTTGATCGCCATGGACAGCACGGCCTCGATCGGGTGGAAGCGCGCGCCGGTGGTGACGTCGTAGTCCGGGTCGGCGTGGTGCACCCTGTGCAGCCGCCAGAGCGCGGGCACGGCGTGGAACGTCACGTGCTGGAGATAGATGGCGAAGTCGAGCGCGACCACGGCCACCACCAGGGCGGCCCAGCCGGGCAAGGCGAAGGCGTTGAGCAGGCCCCAGCCGCGTTCGGCTGCCAGCACGGCGAAGGCCACGGCGGCCATCGGGAATGCCAGCCGCAACACCACGCTGTCGAGAGCCGCCAGACCGAGGTTGGCGACCCAGCGCACGCGTCGGGGACAAAGCCTCTCGCGCCGCGGCGAGGCGGCCTCCCAGAGCGCCATCACGGCGAACACGCCGAAGAACGCTCCGAGCCGGATCGCCGGTTCGTGGGCCAGCGCAAACTCGTTGAATGTCATCGTCGCTCCTCCTAAACTCCAGCGTGTGCCCGCGGGCCGGACGGATAGGGTTCAAATAATCAACCAATCGGTTGAATAGTAGAAAGATAGCGCGATGGCGTCAAGCGGCAATTTCAAGCAGGACGTGTATGCCCAGCTCGCCCGGGTGGCCAAGGCGCTGGGACATGCCAATCGGCTGGAGCTGCTGGAGTTCGTGGCCCAGGGGCCGCGCAGCGTCGAGGATCTGGCGA
>Ga0316629_10000291_pt1 | contig 10192 bp, 8 predicted proteins | sample OWC_May_M1_C1_D1_FD_207654 | JGI IMG/M metagenome (GOLD analysis project Ga0316629, IMG submission 207654) | Wetland soil microbial communities from Old Woman Creek delta, Ohio, United States - OWC_May_M1_C1_D1_A | ecosystem: Environmental > Terrestrial > Soil > Wetlands | place: USA: Ohio... | reverse complement strand
CGGCCGCTTCGCCCACGACACCGGCGAAGGCTCGATCAGCCAGCACCACCGCGTGCACGGCGGCGACCTGATCTGGGAGATCGGCTCCGGATACTTCGGCTGCCGCCACCACGACGGGCGCTTCAACCCCGAGGCTTTTGCCGCCGCGGCGCGCGACCCGCAGGTGAAGATGATCGAGCTGAAACTCAGCCAGGGCGCCAAGCCGGGCCACGGCGGCGTGCTGCCGGGGCCGAAGGTGACGATCGAGATCGCCGAGGCGCGCGACGTGCCGCCCGGCGAGGACTGCGTCAGCCCCGCCCGGCACAGCGCTTTCGACACGCCGGTGCAGATGCTCGAATTCATCGACCGGCTGCGCGATCTTTCGGGCGGCAAGCCCACCGGCTTCAAGCTGTGCATCGGCCACCCCTGGGAATGGTTCGCCATCTGCAAGGCCATGCTGCACACCGGCATCGTGCCGGACTTCATCGTCGTCGACGGCGCTGAAGGCGGCACCGGCGCGGCGCCGCTGGAGTTCGCCGACCATGTCGGCGCGCCCTTGCAAGAAGGCCTGCTGCTGGTGCACAACACGCTGCTCGGCCTGAACCTGCGCTCCAAGATCAAGATCGGTTGCGCCGGCAAGGTGATCGGTGCCTTCGACATCGCCCGGGCCATGGCGCTGGGCGCCGACTGGTGCAACGCGGCGCGCGGTTTCATGTTCGCGCTGGGCTGCCTGCAGGCCCAGGCCTGCCACACCGGCGCCTGCCCCACGGGCGTGGCCACACAGGACAAGCGCCGCCAGCAGGCGCTGGTGGTACCGGACAAGCTGGAGCGCGTCTACCGCTATCACCAGAACACGCTCGAAGCGCTGAAGGAACTGGTGCAGGCCGCCGGCCTGAACCACCCGAATGAGATCAACGCCTTCCACATCGTGCGCCGCGCCGCCGACCACGAGGTTCGGCTGCTGGCCAACGTGCTGCCCTTCGTGCAGCCCGGTGCGCTGCTGGCGGCGGCGCGTGGCCAGGGCGAGTGGCCGCACAACGTCTACCGCCACTACTGGCCGCTGGCCAGCGCGCACAGCTTCGCTCCGGTGCAGTCGATGGCACTGCCGACGCAGGCGAAGGAAGCCGAGTCGGCCTGGGGCCTGCTGGGCTGAGAAGCCGCGAATCAGCCCGGCGGACGGGTGTCGATGAAGCTCTGGCGCAGCGCCAGCTTGTCGGACAGCCGCGCCAGGTTGGCATGCCGCTCGCGCCAGGCAATGGCCGGGAAGCGGAAGTCCAGGTAGCCGACGGCGCAGCCGACGGCAATGTCGGCCAGCGTGAAGTGGATGCCCATGCACCAGGGCTTGTCGCCCAGTCCCTTGCTCATGGCGGCCACGGCGCTGTCGACGCGGCTCATCTGACGGTCGATCCAGGCCTGCGAGCGCTGCACCTCGGTGCGGCCGGTCCAGACCTGTTCCATGCGCGCCAGGATGGCCGCGTCGAGCACGCCGTCGGACAGCGCCTCCCAGGTGCGCACCTCGATGCGCTCGCGCCCGGATGGCGGGATCAGCTTGCCCACCGGCGACAACGTGTCCAGGTATTCGACGATCACGCGTGAGTCGAACACCGCCTCGCCGCCTTCCATCACCAGGCAGGGCACCTTGCCCAGCGGGTTGGCCTTCAGCACCTCGTCGGTGGCCCACACGTCTTCGAGCTTGAGTTCGAAGTCGAGTTTTTTCTCGGCCATGACGATGCGTACCTTGCGCACGTAAGGGCTGGTGAGCGATCCGATGAGTTTCATGTAGGCGCCGGGTCCAGGTTCCGAACGATTCTAGCGAAGCAAGTCTTTGGCCAAGCCCTGCGAATGCGGGGTCGGCCGGGGCCGCTCAGGCCGGCCGGACAGCCGTCCCGTCGACAGTCGCAGGACGACCGGGTAGTGTCAGCACCGTTGACAGAGCCGGTGAGCGGGCGATCACTTTGCCATGGCGCACCACGCACAGTCGGTGGGCCCGCAGGCGCAGCGCCTCGATCGGCGAGCGTGCCTGCAGCAGCACGCAGTGCGCCGGATGCCCGACCGCGATGCCGTAGTCGTCCAGGCCGAGCACGCGCGCGTTGTTCACCGTCACCGCGTCGAAGCAGGCGCGCATGCCGTCCAGCGAGGTCATCTGCGCGACGTGCAGGCCCATCATCGCGACCTCGAGCATGTCGCCCGAACCGAGCGGGTACCACGGGTCCATCACGCAGTCGTGGCCGAAGCCGACGTTGATGCCGGCAGCCATCAGTTCGGGCACGCGCGTCAAACCGCGGCGCTTGGGGTAGCTGTCGTGGCGGCCCTGCAGCGTGATGTTGATCAGCGGGTTGGCCACCGCGTGCAGTCCCGCTTCGCGCATCAGCGGGATCAGCTTGGAGACGTAGTAGTTGTCCATCGAGTGCATCGAGGTGAGATGCGAGCCGGTGACGCGGCCCTGCAGCCCCAGGCGCTGGGTGTGGAAGGCCAGTGTCTCGACATGGCGGCTCAGCGGGTCGTCGCTCTCGTCGCAGTGCATGTCCACGTGCAGGCCGCGCTCGGCCGCCAGCTCGCACAGGAGCTTCACGCTCGCGGCGCCGTCGGCCATGGTTCTTTCAAAATGCGGAATGCCGCCGACCACGTCGACGCCCAGGTCGAGTGCACGCGTCAGGTTGTCCAGCGCAGCGGGCGAGCGCAGCACGCCGTCCTGCGGGAAGGCGACCAATTGCAGGTCCAGGTAGGGCTTCACGCGCTCGCGCACGTGCAGCAGCGCTTCCACCGCCAGCAGCCGCTCGTCGCACACATCCACGTGCGAGCGGATCGCCAGCAAGCCCTTGGCCACCGCCCAGTCGCAGTACTGCAGCGCGCGGTCGACCAGCGCCTGCTGCGTCAGCTGGGGCTTGAGCTCGCCCCACAGCGCGATGCCTTCGAGCAGCGTGCCCGACACGTTCAGGCGCGGCAGCCCCAGGCTCAGCGTCGCGTCCATGTGGAAGTGCGCGTCGACGAAGGGTGGGCTGAGCAGCCAGCCCTGGGCATCCAGCACCTCGGCGTTCTCCGGCACCGGCAGGTGCGGGCCGATGGCCTGGAAGCGGCCGTCCTCGATCAGGATGCGCTGGCCGGTGCGGCCGTCGGTCAGCGTGGCGTTGGTGATGAGCAGCATGCGCAGGTCTCCTCGATATCAGCGCTCGCCCTTGCGGTAGGGCTTCATCAGCGCCTGCGGGTAGGCCGCGCGCCGTGCCACCAGCACCAGCGCCGCGATGCTGAAGACATAGGGCAGCATCAAGTACACCTGATAAGGCACGGCGATGCCGAACAGCCCGCTGCCCGACTGCTGCAGCCGCAGCTGCAGCGCATCGAATAGCGCGAACAGCACGGCACCCAGCAGCGCCTTGCCCGGCCGCCACGACGCGAACACCACCAGCGCCACACAGACCCAGCCGCGGCCATTGACCATGTTGAAGTAGAAGGCGTTGAAGGCCGCCAGCGTCAGGAAGGCGCCGGCCACGCCCATCAGCGCCGACCCGGCGACGATCGCGGCATAGCGCACTCCGGCGACGCTGACGCCCTGGCCTTCGGCCGCGGCCGGGTTCTCGCCGACCATGCGCACCGCCAGGCCGGCCGGCGTGCGGTAGAGGAACCAGCCGATCGCCGGCACCAGCAACAGCGCCAGCAGCGTCAACGGCGTCTGCGAGCCGAGCACCGGCAACGGCAGCCAGGACATCTCGGCAAACGGGGTGATGGTCGGCGGGCTGTTCACCTTGGGGAAGCTGACGCGGTAGCCGTAACTGGCCAGGCTGGTGGCAAAGAGCGTGAGGCCCAGCCCGGAGACATGCTGCGACAGCGACAGCGTCACCGTCAGCAGCGCATGCAGCGCTCCGAAGGCCGCGCCGACGAGTGCCGCCACCGCCACGCCGGACCACAGTCCCATGCCGTGGTAGACGGCCAGCCAGCCGCTGAAGGCGCCGGCGACCATGATGCCCTCGATGCCCAGGTTCAGCACCCCGGCGCGTTCGCACAGCAGCACGCCCAGCGTGCCCAGGATCAGCGGCGTGGCGATGCGCAGCACGGCCACCCAGAAGGGCAGGCTGAACAGCAGCTCGAAGGTCTCAGCCAGCATGGGCAGCGCGCCTGAACACCAAGCGGTATTGCGCCGCCATCGTTGCCACCAGCATCGACAGCAGCGACACCGAGACGATGACGTCCGCGATGTAGGTGGGCACGTTGACGGCGCGGCTCATGCTGTCGGCGCCGACCAGGATGCCGGCCACGAACACCGCCGCGGCCACCACGCCCAGCGGGTTCAGCGCCGCCAGCATGGCGATGACGATGCCGCTGTAGCCGTAGCCCGGCGACATGTCCAGCGTGACATAGCTGGTGCGCCCGGCCACCTCGATGGCACCGGCCAGCCCGGCCAGCGCGCCCGACAGCAGCGCCACCTTGACCGTCACCCAGCCCACCGGCATGCCAGCAAAGGCTGCGGCGCGCGCGTTGGCGCCGACGGCGCGGATCTGGAATCCCAGCGTGCCGAACTTCATCAGCGCCCACAGCGCCACGGCCAGCGCCAGGGCCCAGATCAGCCCCGTATGCACACGCGTGCGCGCGACCAGTTTGTCCAGTTGAAGGGCCTCCTGCAGCACTACGCTCTGCGGCCAGCCCATCGCGGTCGGGTCCTTCATCGCGCCGTCCAGCATCATCGACACGAACAGCAGCACGATGAAGTTGAGCAGCAGCGTGGTCACCACCTCGTCGACGCCGAGCCGGCTCTTCAGCAGCGCCGGGCCCAGCAGCAGCAGCGCGCCGGCCACGGCCGCCGCGGCCATCATTGCCGGGAACAGCAGCGCCGGGTGCAGCGCGAAGCCCTCGCCGCCGTGCAGCCCGCCGATGGCCACCGCGGCCAGCGCGCCGGCATAGAGCTGGCCTTCGGCGCCGATGTTGAACAGCCGCGCGCGGAAGGCCACCGCGGCCGACAGACCCGTCAGGATCAGCGGCGTGGCGCGGGTCAGCGTCTCGCTCCAGGCGAAGGTGGAGCCGAAGCCGCCTTCGAGCAGCAGCGCATAGGCCTTGCCCACCGGCGCGCCGGCCCAGGCCACGAGCAGCGAGCTGACGCCCAGCGTGAAGGCGATGGCCAGCAGCGGCGCGGCCAGCTGCAGCCGGCGCGACGCCACGGCGCGCTTTTCAATGCGCATGTTCGGCCTCCGCCCCCGCCATCGCCAAGCCGATGTCGGCCAGCGTCCACTCGGCCGCGGGGCGCGCCGAACTGAGCCGGCCCTGATGCACCACGGCCACGCGGTCGGCCAACGCGAATATCTCATCCAGGTCTTCGCTGACCAGCAGCATCGCCGCACCGCGTGCGACGGTGTCGAGCAGCTGCTGGTGCACGTAGGCCAGCGCGCCGATGTCCAGGCCCCAAGTGGGCTGGTCGGCGACGATCAAGGTCGGTGGCTGCTTGCTGCTCGGGTCGCCGACCAGCGCGCGGCCGAGGATCAACTTCTGCATGTTGCCGCCGGACAGCGCGCGTGTCGGCGTGTCCAGGCCCATCGCATCGGTACCTCGCACATCGAAGCGCTCGATCAACTGCCGCGCATGGGACTGGGCCGCGGCGCGCTTGACGATGCCGGCGCGCGAAAACACCGGCATTGCGTAGCGCTCAAGCATCGCGTTCTCCCATACCGGCAAGTCGCCGACCGCGCCCACCGCGTGGCGGTCCTCGGGAATGCGGGCCACGCCGGCACGTACCCAGTCGGCGGCGCGTGCAGGCATGGCGCGGCCCTGCAGCGCCAATTGGCCCGAGGACAGCGACTGCAGCCCGAACAGCAGTTCGGCCAGCGCCTGCTGGCCGTTGCCGGCGACACCGGCGATAGCCACGATCTCGCCGGCGCGCAGCTCCAGGTTCACGCTATCGAGCAGCTTGCGGCCATCGGCCGCCACCACCGTGGCGTCCCTCAGCCGGCACACGGTGGCGCCCGGCGTGCGCGGCCGGCGCGTCGGCATATGCACCTGCCGTCCGACCATGGTCTCGGCGAGCAGCGCCTTGTCGGCGCCCGCGGCCGGCAGCACCGCGATCAGCTTGCCGCCGCGCAGGATGGCAATGCGCTGCGACACGCGCAGCACCTCGTCCAGCTTGTGGCTGATGAAGATCACCGACAGGCCCTGTTCGATCAGCTGGCGCAGCGTGCCGAACAGCGATTCCACCTCGGCGGGCGTCAGCACCGCGGTGGGCTCGTCCAGGATCAGGATGCGCGCGCCGCGCACCAGCGCCTTGAGGATCTCGACGCGCTGGCGCTCGCCCACCGACAGCTCGGCGATGCGCGCGTCCGGGTCCACGCCCAGGCCGAAGCGCTGGCCGGTGGCCACCAGCTTGTCGCGCGCGGCGGCGCGGCGCGAGAACGGCCACCACAGCGGTTCGGTGCCGAGCATCACGTTGTCCAGCACGGACAGGTTGTCGGCCAGCGTGAAGTGCTGGTGCACCATGCCGACGCCGGCGGCCAGTGCGGCCTTCGGCTGGCCCGGCGCCAGCGGTGCGCCGAAGACCTCGATCGAACCCTCGTCGGCGACATAGTGGCCGAACAGGATCGACACCAGCGTGCTCTTGCCGGCGCCGTTCTCTCCCAGCAACGCCAGCACCTCGCCACGCCCCAACTCCAGCGAAATGGCGTCGTTGGCCACCAGGCTGCCGAAGCGCTTGGTGATGCCGCGCAGGCGCAGGACGGTATCGGGTTGCATCGGGGGCCGAAAAAATGCCCGGCGCAGGCCGGGCATCGGGGCCGTCGGCCTTGGCCCTACTTCGCCGTCGGCTTGGGCTGGTTGTCGTCCACTGCCACCTTGAAGCTGCCGTCGAGAATGGCCTTCTCCTTGGCCTTGACCTTCGCCACCAGATCGGCCGGGATCTTCTTCTCGAAGCTGCCTAGCGGGGCCAGCTCGCTGCCCTTGAATTGCATCATCGAGTACTTGCCCAGGTCCTCGGCCTTGAACTGGCCGGACTTGACCATCTTCAGCGCCACGTCGATGGTCGGCTCCATGTTCCACAGCGCCGAGGCGACCACCGTGTCGGGGTACTTGTCCTGGGTGTTGATGACGTTGCCGATGGCCAGCTTGCCTTTTTCCTTGGCCGCGTCACTGACGCCGAAGCGCTCGGCGTACATGACGTCGGCGCCCTTGTCGATCATCGCGAAGGCGGCTTCCTTGGCCTTCGGCGGGTCGAACCAGCTGTTGATGAAGGTGACCATGAACTCGGCCTTTGGGTTCACCTCCTTGGCGCCGGCCATGAAGGCGTTCATCAGTCGGTTCACTTCAGGAATGGGGAAGCCACCGACCATGCCGATCTTGTTGCTCTTGGTCATGCCGCCGGCGATCATGCCGGTCAGGTAGGCCGGCTCCTGGATGTAGTTGTCGAAGACGGCGAAGTTGGGCTCCTGCGGCTTGCCCGAGCTGCCCATCACGAAGGACACCTTCGGGTAGTCCTTGGCCACCTTGCGTGCCGCCGCCTCCACCGCGAAGGACTCGCCGACGATCAGCGTGTTGCCCTTCTCGGCATAGCCGCGCATCACGCGTTCGTAGTCGGCATTGGCCACGTTTTCGCTGAACACGTATTCGATCTCACCGCGCGCGGCGGCGGCCTTTAGCGCCTTGTCGATGCGGCTCACCCATTGCTGCTCCACCGGCACGGTGTAGATGGCGGCAACCTTGATCTTGTTCTGCGCCCAGGCGGGCAGGCTGAAGGAAGCGGCGACGGCCGCGGTGGCGGCGCACAGGGTCAGGCGGCGGGACAGGGTCATGGGTTCTCCAGGTTGAGATTGGGTGGTTCGCAAGCAATCAGGATGCCACGCCCGCCCGCTCCAGCATCGCGTGCAGCAGCACGTTGCAGCCGGCGGTGATGTGCTCGGGTTGGGCGTCCTCGATCTCGTTGTGGCTGATGCCGTCCTTGCAGGGGATGAAGATCATGCCCGCCGGCGCCAGCCGTGCCATGTAGACGGCGTCGTGCCCGGCGCCGCTCACACAACGCATGTTGCCGTAGCCCAGCGTATCGGCTGCACTCTGTACCGCGGCAATCATGTCCGGGTGGAAGGGCTGCGCCGGATAGGCCGAGACTTGCTCGATGGTGATCGGCAGGCCGGTGTCGGCGCTCAGCTTGGCGGCCACGGCGCGGATGTCGGCATCCATCGCCTCGCACAGCGCGTCGCTGGCATTGCGCAGGTCGATGCTGAACTTGACGCGCCCGGGGATGACGTTGCGGCTGTTCGGGTGCACGTGGACCATGCCCACGGTGCCGCGGCCGTGCGGCGGGTGTCGGTGCGCGCAGGCCACCACCTCCTGCATCAGCTTGGTCGCCACCTGCAGCGCATCCTTGCGCAGCGCCATCGGCGTCGGCCCGGCATGGGCCTCCATGCCGGTGACCACGCAGTCGTACCAGCGGATGCCGAGCACGCCCGTCACCACGCCGATGGTCTTGCCGTGGTCCTCGAGCACCGGGCCCTGCTCGATGTGGGTTTCGAAGTAGCAGCCGATCGGGTGGGTGCCCGGTTCCTCGGCGCCGATGTAGCCGATGCGCTGCAACTCGTCCTTGACCGTCAAGCCTGAAGTGTCCTTGGCGGCATAGGCATGCTCCAGCGTGAAGGCCTTGGCGAACACGCCCGAGCCCATCATCACCGGCACGAAGCGCGAGCCTTCCTCGTTGGTCCACCAGGCCACCTCGATCGGCGCTTCGGTCTCGATGCCATGATCGTTGAGCGTGCGTACCACCTCCAGGCCGGCCAGCACACCGTAGTTGCCGTCGAACTTGCCGCCGGTGGGCTGGGTGTCGATATGGCTGCCGGTGACGACCGGTGGCAGCGCGTTGTTGCGCCCGGGGCGGCGCAGGAAGCCGTTGCCGATCTTGTCGATCGTCACCGTCATGCCCGCCTCGCGTGCCCAGCCGCTGACCAGGTCGCGGCCCTGCTTGTCCAGGTCGGTCAGCGTCAGCCGGCACACGCCGCCCTTGGGCGTGGCACCGATCTTGGCCAGTTCCATCAGCGATGCCCACAGGCGCTCGCCGTTGATACGCAGTTCGTCGACGCGGGGTTTGGCCTTCATATCCATGTCGCTCTCCTTCGGGGCTGCCTGGGGCGCACTGCTTCAGCCGGCTAGCTTGACGCCGACGCGGCTGGCGTAGTCGGTGTTGCGCATCTCCACATAGTCTTCGGTGCTGAAGCCGTCGTGGTCGTGCATGCGCATCATCATCTCTTCCTGGATCTCGGGGAACAGGCTCATCGGGTAGAGCCTGACACTGTCGGTGCGCGGCGTGGCCACCCAGCCGCGCGTGGCGTTGGCCGGCAGGGACACGCCCGCCTCGATGAACACGCAGTATTCGCCGGCGTGGAAGGTGTCGCGCACCGAATGGAACTCGCTGATCTCGACGCCGTCGATGACCAGCACCTCGTAGTCGTCGACCGCCTTGACGGCGTCGATCTTGCGAACGGTGACGAGTTTTTTCATCGCTGCTTTGTCCGTTTTCAGCGCGCCACGGCGCTGGGTGTCAACGCCTGCGAACGCCGCTTCACGGCGTCGAAGTTGGCGCCGAAGGCTTCGCGCTTCAGGTAGCGTCCGGCGCCGCGCACCGTGCGCAACTCGCCCTTCGCATACACCAGCTTGCCCTGGCTGACGGTGGCCACCGGAATGCCGCGCACGCTGCGGCCTTCGAAGATGTTCGTGTCGACCTTGCTCTTCTGCGTCTTCACCGAGATCGTCTTGCTGGCCAACGGGTCCCAGACCACCAGGTCGGCATCGGCACCCGGCGCGACCAGGCCCTTGCGCGGGTACAGGTTGAAGATGCGCGCGGCATTGGCCGACGTGATGGCGACGAACTCGTTCGGCGTCAGCCGGCCGCTGTTGACGCCCTCGTGCCACAGCACGGCCAGGCGCTCCTCGACGCCGCCGCAGCCGTTGGGAATCTGCGCGAAGTTGGCCTTGCCGGCCGCCTTCTGCGGGGCGCAGAAGACGCAGTGGTCGGTGGCGGTGGTGTGCAGGCTGCCGGCCTGCAGGCCACGCCAGAGCATCTCCTGGTGGCCCTTGGGCCGGAACGGCGGGCTCATCACGTGGGCCGCGGCCTTGGCGAAATCGGGATCGCGGTAGACGCTGTCGTCGACCACCAGGTGCCCGGCCAGCACCTCGCCGAAGACGCGCTGACCGCGGGCGCGGGCGCGGGCAATGGCTTCGGCCGACTCGATGCACGAGACATGCACCACGTAGATCG
>Ga0316629_10000287_pt1 | contig 10219 bp, 8 predicted proteins | sample OWC_May_M1_C1_D1_FD_207654 | JGI IMG/M metagenome (GOLD analysis project Ga0316629, IMG submission 207654) | Wetland soil microbial communities from Old Woman Creek delta, Ohio, United States - OWC_May_M1_C1_D1_A | ecosystem: Environmental > Terrestrial > Soil > Wetlands | place: USA: Ohio... | reverse complement strand
AAACCTTCCACCTGGTGAAAAATGCAATGTGCACGTGCCGAAATATCTTCATTTCTAAAAACGCGTCCGGGTGAAATGGTGCGAATTGGCGGTTTGTGGCTTTCCATATAACGCACCTGAACAGATGAAGTGTGCGTGCGCAATAAAATATCTGGGTTTTTTTCAATAAAAAAAGTGTCCTGCATATCACGTGCCGGATGGTATTCGGGCAAATTCAATGCGGTAAAATTATGCCAGTCGTCTTCAATTTCCGGACCTTCAGAAACGGTAAAACCAATGCGTGAAAACACATCGATAATTTTGTTTCTCACCAAAGATATTGGATGGCGGGATCCCAGTTCAATAGGTTCGGCAGGGCGCGTTAAATCGCCATAAATCCCTTTTTGCTCGCTCGAATTTTCTAGTGCTTCCTTTAACTGGTCAACTTTATTCTGCGCAGCATCTTTCAACGTATTTAATGCTTGACCAAACTCTTTTCTTTCTGCTGGAGCTACGTTTTTAAATTCAACAAATAAATCGTTAAGCAATCCTTTTTTGCCTAAAAATTTAATTCTGAAAGATTCAATTTCATCTTTGGAAGTGGTATTAAATGCCAATACTTCACCAATCAGTTCTTTTACTTTAGCTAACATTATACAGAAAATTAGGATGCAAATTTACATAATTTTATTTTTATAAAATTGAATTAATCTTTTGAAAAACATTAAAATTCAAGGTGAAAATGATATCTTGCATTTGAAAATAAATGTCCTTAAAAAATGAACAGAAATCCGCTGCCCGATTTAAAGAATTATGAGTTTGAAGAGGTTGCCTTTAACCAATTGATGCAAAACAGAATTAACAAAGTGCTCATAGTTTGTTCTAACTACGATTATTATATGTTGGAGGAAGACGGCCGGATTGACGAGCGTATTTTTAATGAATATATGGCGCTGAATTTAAGATATCCGCCAAGTTTTATTCACGCCAACTCCGCCAAAAGAGCGATAGGAATGTTGAGTTCCGATAAAATTGATATGGTAATTACCTGGTTAGATATTGGCAACTACAAGGCTTTTGAAACTTCAAAGCTGATAAAAGAATCTTTTCCCAACATACCAATTGCAGCATTAAGCCATTATTCTTCTGAATTAAGAAAAAAAGTGCTGAGCGAAAATACGGGAATCATCGATTTTGTATTTCATTGGAACGGGAATGTTGACATTTTTTTGGCCATTATAAAACTTACCGAAGACCGGATGAATGCCGAAAAAGACATCAATCAAATTGGTGTGAAGGCCATTTTGCTGGTGGAAGATTCCTTGAAATTTTATTCGAGGTATTTGCCCATTATGTACAAAATTATCCTGAAACAAACACGTTCATTTATGTCTGAAGGCTTAAATGAGCACAGGGCGATGATGTTGATGAGAGGCCGGCCAAAAATTTTGCTGGCAACAAATTACGAAGAAGGATTGTTTCTTTTTGAAAAGTACAAACACAATTTGTTGGGAATCATTTCGGATGTCAGTTATTTTAAAGATGGTGTTCGTGACCCAAATGCAGGATTTGAATTTTTAAAATACGTAAGAAGTCTGGAACGCTATTTCCCGTTCTTGGTGCAGTCTTCAGATAAAAACAATGAAAAATTGGCGCTGGAACTCAAAGGAAAATTTTTATACAAGCATTCTGAAACATTAGGAAAGGAAATAAAAAATTACATCACTAAATATTTTTCTTTTGGGGCATTTGAATTTTGGGACCCATTTCAAATGAAAATTTTGGCAACAGTTGAAGATTTAAACAGTTTTCAAAGAGCCTTAACCACGGTAACTTTGGAGTCTATTGTTTATCATGCCAAAAGGAGTGAATATTCAAAATGGTTAAGGTCGAGGGCACTTTTTCCATTGGCAAACTTATTTAGCAATGTAGAATATGAGGATTTTGACGATCCGGAGGAAATCAGAGAATTTTTAATTAAAGCCATCAAAGCCTATCGAATATACAGATCACGGGGCGTTATTTCAAAATTCAGCAAAAACACTTATGATGAATATTTGGGGTTTGCAAGAATTGGAGAAGGATCTTTAGGCGGAAAAGGCCGAGGCTTGGCGTTTATTGATTCGTTTTTGAAACGCCACAAATTGTTCAATAAATATAAAGATGTCAATATTTCTATTCCTCGCACGGTTGTATTAAGCACGGAAGTATTTGATGAGTTTATGGAAAAACATGAACTGATTGGATTTGTGGCTACTTGTAATGATGATGAAGCAATATTGAATAAATTTATTTCTAAACCATTGCCAAAATGGGTAATAGAAGATATTAAGGTTTTTTTAAACGTAAGCAAATCACCTATTGCGGTGCGCTCTTCCAGCGTTTTGGAAGATTCCCACTACCAACCGTTTGCCGGCGTATTTTCTACCTATATGATACCAAATACGGACAAAGAAAAAATGGTGGACATGGTTGCCAGCGCTATAAAGTCGGTGATGGCATCTGCTTTTTTTCATAACAGCAAAATATATTTAAAAGCGACTTCCCATACCATTGAAGAAGATAAAATGGCGGTGATTTTACAGGAAGTTACCGGAAAACAGTATGATGATGTATATTATCCGAACATTTCCGGAGTGGCCCGTTCCATAAATTTTTATCCGATTGATCAGGAATTGCCCAATGAAGGTACCGCAAATATCGCGTTAGGGTTGGGCGAAATTATTGTTGGCGGTGGAAATACCTTGCGATTTTCACCTTACCACCCAAAAAAGGTGCTGCAACTTTCCAATCCGGGGTCTACCCAACGCGACACGCAGCAATATTTTTTTGGATTAGACATGAATCCGGACAGTTATGTCGCTTCAACCAGCGAAGCCATCAATAAAAAGAAAATTTCCATCAGAAATGCCGAAAAGCATGGCTCTTTGAAATTTGTGGCTTCCACCTACGACTTGCAAAATAACATCATCAAACCAGGCGTTTTACACGATGGTATTCGCGTGATAACTTTTGATAACATCTTAAAATACAACACGTTTCCGTTACCCGAAATTCTGCAGGATTTATTGCGTATTGGGCAACGAGAAATGCGAAACCCTATTGAAATGGAGTTTGCCGTTAATTTAGATGTTCCGCAAGGACAGCCAAAAGAATTTAGCTTTTTGCAAATCAGGCCTATTATTGAGAGTATAGAAACACTGAGCACACTTCCAGAGAAATTTGATGTTGAAGACACCATAATTTATTCGGAATCGGCGTTGGGTAACGGAAATTATGAGAACATTCACGATCTTATATACGTTAAACCTGAAACTTTTAACGCTGCAAACACAAGGAAAATAGCGGAAGCTGTTGAGCAAATCAATAAAAAATTCGCAGAAAAGGACAAAAACTATATTTTAGTCGGGCCCGGCCGATGGGGTTCAAGCGATCCATGGTTGGGAATTCCAGTGATTTGGCCGCAAATAGCATCGGCCAAAATAATTGTGGAAGCCGGACTTAATAATTTTAGAATTGATCCGAGCCAGGGAACACACTTTTTTCAAAATTTAACCTCTTTCAAAGTGGGTTATTTAACCATAAATCCTTTTATGGATGATGGATTTTTCAATTTGGATTATCTAAACAAACAAAAGGCAAGTTATGAAGATGACTATTTAAGGCATGTTCGCTTTAAAGAACCTTTAACCGTTATTATTGAGGGAAAAAGCAACAAGGCGGCAATTTTTAAAGAGGGATTCAAACCCAACAAGTTTCAAAATTCCTCAGAAAAATTAAACGATGATGTGCCTCCCGGAGGTTTTATGTAGGATAAGTCAAAAAGGCTTACATTTTATAATTTTCCAATTATTTTATAGCGCAAAAAGGTCTTTTTTGCGCTATTTGTTTTCATTCAACGAAAACGTTTGAGAAAAATGCGAAAATAAAAAATTATTGACCTTTTTTTAATTAAAAATTAATATAATATCCGTAATTTTGCACCTGATTATTTAAATATTTAATAAATTTCACATACGATTAAACTATATTATTATGAATGTAAAAAATATATTGACTAACCTTGAAACCAAACATCCCGGTGAAAAGGAGTATTTACAAGCTGTTCATGAAGTGTTAGAATCAATTAAAACAATTTATGATGAAAATCCTCAATATGAGGCTGCTAAAATTATTGAAAGATTGGTTGAACCTGACCGTATTTTAACTTTTAGAGTTTCTTGGGTAGATGATGAAGGAAATGTTCAGATTAACTTAGGACACAGAATACAATTTAACAATGCGATTGGGCCATACAAAGGCGGTATCCGTCTTCATCCAAGTGTAAATTTAAGCATCCTTAAATTTTTAGGATTTGAGCAAACATTTAAAAACGCCTTAACAACGTTGCCAATGGGTGGCGCTAAAGGAGGATCTGATTTCAATCCAAAAGGAAAATCAGATGCAGAAATTATGCGTTTTTGCCAAGCCTTTATGTTAGAGTTATGGCGCGTTATTGGCCCTAGCCAAGATGTACCGGCCGGAGATATTGGAACTGGAGGAAGAGAAATAGGTTTTATGTACGGAATGTACAAAAAATTACAATTTGAAAATTCAGGTGTTTTCACCGGTAAAGGTTTAAATTGGGGAGGAAGTTTAATTAGACCGGAAGCTACAGGTTTTGGTGCAACTTATTTCACGAATGAAATGCTTTCAACAAATAACGACACCTTTAAAGGAAAAACAGTATCTGTTTCAGGTTTTGGTAATGTTGCTTGGGGGGTTGCCCTAAAAGTTACGGAACTTGGCGGTAAAGTAGTTACCATTTCTGGTCCTGATGGATATATTTATGACGAAAGAGGTTTGGATGCCGAAAAAATTGATTACTTATTGATGCTTAGAGCTTCAAATAATGATATCGTTTCTCCTTATGCAGAAGTATTTCCGGAAGCTAAATTTTACGCAGGAAAAAAACCTTGGGAAGTTGCTGTTGATATTGCAATGCCGAGCGCAACACAAAATGAATTAAATGGTGACGATGCAAAATTATTGATTGCAAATGGCGTAAAATATATTGTTGAAGTATCTAATATGGGTTGTACTCCTGAAGCTGTTGATTTATTTCATAAGAAAAAACTGCCATTTGCTCCAGGTAAAGCTGCAAATGCTGGTGGCGTAGGTGTTTCTGGTTTGGAAATGTCACAAAATGCCATGAAATTAAACTGGACAAAAGAAGAGGTTGATGCAAAATTGCACCAAATTATGTCTTCCATTCATACCGCTTGCACTAAATACGGAACTGAAAATGACGGGTATATCAACTATGTTAAAGGCGCAAATATTGCAGGCTTTATAAAAGTTGCTGATGCAATGCTAGATCAAGGTATTATCTAACATACATTTAAAATGCAAAAGCCGGTCTAAAATTATTTTAGACCGGCTTTTTTTATGCTTAATTTGTAATTATTCCGATTTTGAACCTTCAAATTGCTGTTCTTTTAATTTAAACAAGATATTGAAAGTGGTCAAGCTTCCGTAAATTCGGGTAATGTATTGTTGTAAATCAACTTTATCCAAATCGTCTAATTTGCTCGAATTTATTTTTTGTTCCATTACTCTTAGACGGTCTCTTACCATCACAATTTTATGAAAAAAGACATCGATTGGAATTTCCTTGCTAGCCAATTTCGGGTCTTTGGGTTCCATAATTAATTTTCCGCCTTTCCATCGGTCGCCCAAATGAACAACTTCAGAAATGTCCGACCATTGTTTCAGCATATTTTTTAAAATAGTTTCTACATCGTAAAAACTGACGGTATCCACTTCATCTTCAACACATTCAATCACTTCAAATTTGCTGTCGATGGCAATGGTTTCCAATCCATTTTCAATAAAGGTCACCCAATAATCTTTGGCGCTTACGTTGGTTACCACGCCCAATCCAAATTCTTCGTGTTTAATTCGAGATCCGATTCCAAGTAATTTCATTCTATGAAGATTTAATTTAACAAATAGAGTCCGAAAATAGTCAAAATAAAATAAACCGCAAGCGACATAGCGCCGGGATAATCTTTCGCCAATCGCTGTCCGATCAACAACATAATTAAAGTAATGGCTGCGAATTCCAGTCCAACTTTTGCCACAGTTCCGTCACCACCAGCAAGTATATAATAACCGCCAACAAGCATTAAAATACCTGCGGCAATTTCGAAAATTAACACAGTAAGCAACAATAGCGGAACCATTTTTTGAAGCGGCGAATTTTTAAAATGACCGGTAATAAAATCCACATTTCCTTTCCAATCGGTGATTTTATCAATACCCGATTGCAAAAAAGTGATGATCAAAAACAGCAAAACCAATATTTCGGCAGAATGGTTGTTGAAAATAGACATAAGTATTTTAAGTTTTTATTCTTCTTTTATATGTAGAAGTCGGGTTAATTTTATGGACAAATCGAGTAAAATTATTTTGGCATTTCCATTTCGTTCTATGTGATAAATGGCTTCATTCAATTCTTTGTCAATTTCAATTATATTGCCGCTGTGCACAAAAGGCGCAAAATTTTCCAAGTTGAAATTAGGCGTTTTCGGTTGTAAAAAAACGAGCGATTCTGCATTGTAATTGAGCAATAATGCTTGTCTGAAAAACTGCAGGCAATAGTTTAAAAATCGTTTTTGGGTTTCCCTTCCGGTTTTTGAAATCGTGTCGCTCCATTCAATCAATAATTGAATAACAGCGGCATTTCCTTTCGCTTTAAAAGCGGCTCTAACCCAGGTGATAAACCACTGTTCAAATTGTTCATCAGAAGTGTCGTTGTGCAATAAATGCAGCGCTTTGTTAAAATCGCCATCGGCCTGAATGGCAATTTGTTCGGCAATTGGCGGGTCGGTTCCTTCAATTTCAATTAGGCCTTTTACGATGTCATTTTCCGACAATAAGGGAAAATGCAAAACCTGGCAGCGTGATTTTATGGTTGATATAATTTGATCTTCGTTTTCGGCAATCAAAATAAATACCGTTTTTTCAGGAGGTTCTTCCAGCAGTTTCAATAATTTATTTGAAGCGGAAGCGTTCATTTTGTCGGCCATCCAAATAATCATAATTTTAAAACCGCCTTCGTATGATTTCAGTTTTAAGGCTTTTACAATTTCTTCGGCCTCGTCAACGCCAATTTGGCCTTGTTTATTTTCGACGCCAATCGACTGCAGCCATTCAAATAAATTGCCATAGGGATTCAACGCCACAAAACTGCGCCATTCATCCAAAAACAAATTGCTTACCGGCCGGCTTTTTATCACTTCATTGGTTGCCACCGGAAACGCAAAATGCAAATCGGGATGCATTAATTTTGAACACCGCAAATTACATGATTCCACGTCGTTACTGCCTTTGCATAAAATATATTGGGCATAGGCTATGGCTATCGGCAAAGTTCCCGTGCCTTCTTTGCCAATAAATAGTTGCGCATGAGAAATCCGGCCGTTATCGGTCGATTTCATCAAGTGATTTTTCAAATGCGTCTGTCCTAAAATTTCTGAAAATTCCATTGAAGCGAAAGTAAAACTTTTTCAGCAAAGAAAAAATCTAAAGGAGCCAGAAAATTTATCGATTTAAAAACGCTTAGCGCTCTTTGCGTAAATCTTTGCGTCATTTGCGTTTAAGCTTTTTTTATTTTTTAACTTATAAATTTCAACATCTAACTTTTAACTGTCTGCAATGAAATCGCTTTCGTAAAAAACTGTAACCCTGAACCTAAATTCCCTTATATTTGTGGTATAAATATTTATTAAGATGAAACGAGCCATAAAAAATTTTGAGACACAGCAGAATGATTAATGGCGACTGCATCTGTACAAATAAAAAATAAAATATAAACAGATGAAAACGATACAAGACATTAATTTTAAGGAAAAAAAAGCACTGATTCGCGTTGATTTTAACGTGCCGTTAGACGAAAATTTTAAGGTGACCGATGCCACCAGAATTGAGGCTGCAAAACCAACAATCGATAAAATTTTAAAAGATGGCGGGGCGGTTATTTTAATGTCGCATTTGGGAAGGCCAAAAGGTGTTGAAGCCAAATATTCCTTAAAACATATTGTTGATGAAGTTGCTGAAATACTTGCGGTTCCTGTGAAATTTGTTTCGGAATGTGTTGGAGAAGTAGCAGAAAAAGCTTCTGCAGAATTAAAAATGGGCGAAGTTTTGTTGCTTGAAAATTTGCGTTTTCATCCGGAAGAAGAAAAAGGTGATGAAGCATTTGCCAAACAGCTTTCAAAATTGGGTGATGTTTATGTAAATGATGCATTTGGAACGGCGCACAGAGCGCACGCTTCAACCACCATTGTGGCTAAATTTTTTCCTGAAAATAAATGTTTCGGAAGTTTATTGGCACAAGAAATTATCAGCATAAAAAAGGTATTGGAAGACAGTGAAAAACCTGTTTTAGCGGTTTTGGGCGGTTCAAAAGTATCTTCAAAAATAACGATTATCGAAAATATTTTAGATAAAGTGGATCATTTAATCCTTGGAGGCGGAATGAGTTTTACATTTGTAAAAGCGCTTGGAGGTAAAGTTGGAAATTCTATTTGTGAAGACGACAAACAAGAATTGGCGCTTGAAATTTTAAAGAAAGCCAAAGAAAAAGGCGTTCAGGTTCACATTCCTGTTGATGTAATTGCCGCAGATGATTTTAGCAACGACGCAAATACGCAAATATGCGATATCGATAAAATTCCTGATGGATGGCAAGGATTGGATGCCGGACCAAAATCGAGAGAACTTTTTCATAAAGTGGTCATGGAATCTAAAACCATTCTTTGGAACGGACCTGTTGGTGTTTTTGAAATGGAAAATTTCGCCAACGGAACCATCGCTTTAGGAAATTCTATTGCTGAAGCCACAAAAAACGGCACTTTCTCTTTAGTTGGCGGCGGCGATTCCGTTGCGGCGGTGAAACAATTTGGTTTTGAAGACAAGGTAAGTTACGTTTCTACAGGAGGCGGCGCGATGTTGGAAAGTTTGGAAGGAAAAGTGTTGCCAGGAATTGAAGCGATACTTAAATAACCTGTTAAACATAAAATGATAAAAAAACGCTTTTGAAATTTTCAAGAGCGTTTTTTCTTCTTTAAATGATTAGTTTTGAAATTCATTAAATAAAAAACATGAAATACACTAAGCTGCCAAATACCAACATAAAAGTGAGTAAAATTTGTTTAGGAACGATGACCTTCGGACAACAAAATACCGAAAGTGATGCTCATGAACAATTGAATTATGCGGTTAAAAGCGGCATCAATTTTATTGACACTGCCGAGATGTATTCAATTCCTGGGAAAAAAGAAACGCAGGGAAGCACGGAGCGATTTATTGGAAGCTGGTTGAAAGATCAAAAAAGAGACGAATTGATTGTGGCTTCCAAAGTGGTGGGACCAAATGATTATTTTAAATATATACGAGAAAATTTAGGTTTTTCAAAAGCGGTGCTGCAAGATGCTATGGAAAAAAGTTTAAATCGCCTGCAAACCGATTACCTTGATCTTTACCAATTGCACTGGCCGGAAAGAAACACCAATTATTTTGGAAAACGAAATTATAAACATGACATCAATGAAAAATGGGAAGACAATTTTAAAGAAGTCATAGAAGTGTTGGATGGATTTGTTACAGCAGGAAAAATTCGCCACTACGGGGTTTCTAATGAAACTTCCTGGGGCTTGATGCGTCATTTGGAGGAAAGCAAACACCACAATTTAACGCGCTGTAAAACCATTCAAAATCCGTATTCCTTATTAAACAGAACTTTTGAAATTAATTTAGCTGAAGTTGCGCACCGTGAAAATGTTGGTTTATTGGCGTATTCACCGTTGGGTTTTGGAACACTTTCCGGTAAATATCTTACAGGCAATGCTGCTGAAAATTCCCGTTTAAATTTGTTTCCTGCGTATTCAAGATACAGCAGCGAACAATCAAAATTTTTAATCCAAAAATATGCTGAATTGGCCAAGGAATTAGGTATGAGTCTGGCGCAGTTGGCATTGGCTTTTGTGAATCAGCAGCCATTTTTGACTTCCACCATTATTGGCGCAACCACCATGCAACAATTAAAAGAGAATATTTCAAGTATTGAGGTGGAACTTTCCGAAGAAATTTTAAAAAAAATAGATATAATTCACGAATTACAGCCAAATCCGGCACCATAAAAAAGTTAAAAGTTAAAAGTTGAAATGTTTAATCGTTTAGTATTTGAAACTTGAAA
>Ga0316629_10000283_pt1 | contig 10268 bp, 5 predicted proteins | sample OWC_May_M1_C1_D1_FD_207654 | JGI IMG/M metagenome (GOLD analysis project Ga0316629, IMG submission 207654) | Wetland soil microbial communities from Old Woman Creek delta, Ohio, United States - OWC_May_M1_C1_D1_A | ecosystem: Environmental > Terrestrial > Soil > Wetlands | place: USA: Ohio... | reverse complement strand
GGCGGCCATCAACGGCGCCCTCAACTTCAGCATTCTGGACGGGTGGTGGTGCGAGGGCTACCGCGAGGGGGTGGGCTGGAGCATCGGCAACGGCGAGGAGTACGAGGATCACGCCTATCAGGATGCCGTGGAGAGCCAGGCGCTCTACAACATCCTCGAGAACGAGCTGGTGCCTTGCTTTTACGACCGCAAGAAAGGCGATCTGCCCACCCTTTGGATCGAGAAGATGAAAGCGTCGATGAAGATGGCCATGGAAGGGTTCTGCAGCCTGCGCATGGTCACCGACTACGCCGGAAAGCTTTATGCCCCGGCGGCCCGCTGGTACGATCGACTGGTGGCCGACGGCGGAGCGGAGGCCAAGCGGCTCGGCGCCCAGCAGGAACGGGTGCGCTCGCTCTGGAAAGGGATTAAGATCGACCCGCCGGCCCGGGACATCCGGGGGGTGCAGCGCGTGGGGGATTCATTCCAGGTGACCTCCGAGGTCAGCATGGGCGAGCTGCGCCCGGATGAAATCGACATCGAGCTTTACGTCGGGTTTTACAAAAGCTTCTCGGAGCTCACCGACAGCCGCGTCATCCCCATGCAGGTGCTGGAGGATCGCGGCGACGGCCGGTATCTCTATGGCTGCCAGATATCCTGTGAGACCGCCGGTCGCTTCGGCTATTCCGTTCGGGCGACACCGCACGGGGACGCCTGGATCAAACTGACACCGGGACTGATCACCTGGGCATCGGACTAATCACATGAAAGGAGGGGCGCCATGACGACCCCGCGCCGCAACCCCAGAGTACTGGTCGTGACCCCGGAGGTCACCTACCTGCCGGACCGCATGGGCAACCTCGCCGCCTTCTTTACGGCCAAGGCCGGTGGGCTGGCCGACGTATCCGCCGCCTTGGTGAGCGCCTTGCTGGACCAGGGGGCCGACGTGCACGTGGCGCTTCCCGACTACCGCTCCATCTTCAGCGACCGGCTGGTCCCTTTTTTGAAAGAGGAGATCACCAGCATCCAGCGCAAAATGCCGGACGATCGCGTCCACCTGGCGGAGGACCGTGCGTTTTTCTACATCAACCGGGTCTACTCGAAGTACGGGGATGAAAACATCAAGCTCGCCCTGGCCTTTCAACGGGAAGTCGTCAACAACATCATTCCGCGGGTGCAGCCCGACCTCATCCACTGCAACGACTGGATGACCGGGCTCATCCCGGGGGTGGCCCGACGGCTGCGCATCCCTTGCCTGTTCACCATTCACAACATCCACACCGTCAAGTCCACCCTGGCCTTCATCGAGGACCGCGGCATCGACGCCGCCAGCTTCTGGCAGCACCTGTATTACATGAACTATGCCCCTTCCTACGAGGCCTCCCGGGATTCCAACCCGGTGGATTTTCTGACGAGCGGCATCTTTGCCGCGCACTTCGTGAACACGGTGAGCCCCACGTTCCTGCTGGAAATCGTGGACGGGCTGCACCCGTTCGTCGAAGGACAGATCCGCCACGAGATGGCCAACAAATATTACGCCGGTTGCGCCTTCGGCATCCTCAACGCGCCCGACCCCGCTTTCAACCCCCAGACCGACAAGGACCTCAAAAAAATCTATGGGATCAAGGACCACGCCGCGGCCAAGCGCGAGAACAAACGCTTCCTGCAGCGCAACCTGGGGCTGATCGAAGATGTGAACGCGCCGCTCTTCTTCTGGCCGTCGCGTCTGGACCCGGTGCAGAAGGGATGCGGACTTTTGGCGGATATCTTCTACCGGCTGATCTCCACTTGGTGGGACCGGAACCTTCAGGTGGTCTTCGTGGCCAACGGCGACTACCAGCGCGTGTTCCAGGACATCGTCAACCAGCACCAGTTCCACAAGCGCGTGGCCATCTGCGATTTCAGCGAACAGATGGAACACCTGGCGTACGCCGCCTCGGACTTCATCCTCATGCCGTCGCGCTTCGAGCCCTGCGGCCTGCCCCAGATGATCGCCCCCATTTACGGGTCGCTGCCCGTGGCGCACGACACGGGCGGCATCCACGACACCATCCGCCACCTGGACGCGGGCGCCAACACCGGCAACGGCTTCCTTTTCAAGACCTTCGACAGCAACGGCCTGTTCTGGGCCATCGAAGAGGCCATGAAATTCTACACGCTGCCGGCGGCGTCGAGAGCCCGCCAGATCAAACGCATCATGGCCGAAAGCGCCGCAACCTTCACCTACGAGCAGTCGGCGCGGCAGTACATCGACCTGTATGAAAAGATGCTGCAGCGGCCGCTGGTGGTGGAATGAAATCGTTGCTCCGCAGCCGGCCGCTGCGGAGCAACGATTTCATATTTCATGATTATTGAGAAACCATGCCCCGTTCAACGCCATTCGCCACGCCCTCCGGTGAGGGAGCCGTCAAGCGCATCGTCCGCCGCGACCCGCTCCTCGAGCCCTATGCCGGTGTTATCCGACGCCGCCTGTCCCTGATAGACACAACTGAAAAACGATTGACGGGCGGCCGCATGCGCCTGGCCGATTTCGCCTCCGGCCATGAATATTTCGGTCTGCACTTGAAAGGCAACCAATGGGTCCTGCGGGAGTGGGCGCCGAACGCCACCCGCATCTTCCTTGTTTCGGAAGGGACCGGATGGAAAGAAAAGCCGCGGTGCGAGCTCAAACTAAAGGGCGGCGACGGCGTCTGGGAGCTGCGGCTGCCCCAAAAAACCCTGCGCCACGGGGATCTGTACCGCCTGAAGATCCACTGGCGCGGCGGCCGGGGCGACCGCATTCCCGCCTGGGCCCGACGCGTCGTTCAAGACCCCGCCACCCTCATCTTCAACGCCCAGGTCTGGCACCCGGAAACGCCCTACCAGTGGCAACACCCGCGCTTCCGGCGCAGGGCCGCTGCGCCGCTCATCTACGAAGTCCACCCCGGCATGGCCCAGGCCGAGGAAAAAGTCGGTACCTGGTGCGAGTTCACCGACAAAGTCCTGCCGCGCGTCGCGGCGGCCGGTTACAACACCCTGCAGCTCATGGCCGTGCAGGAACACCCGTATTACGGCTCGTTCGGCTACCAGGTGTCGAGTTTTTTTGCCGCCAGCTCGCGCTTCGGGACCCCTGGGGATTTGAAGGCGCTCGTGGATGCCGCCCACGGCAAGGGGATTGCGGTGGTTATCGACCTCGTGCACTCTCATTCCGTGTCCAATGAGGTCGAGGGGCTCAGCCGTTTCGACGGGACCCTGCACCAGTACTTCCACGACCTGCCGCGGGGGCGCCACCGCGCGTGGGACTCGCGCTGCTTCGACTACGGAAAGATTCAGGTCCTGCACTTCCTGTTGTCCAACTGCCGCTTCTGGCTGGACGAATACCACCTCGACGGCTTCCGTTTCGACGGGGTGACCAGCATGCTTTACCTCGACCACGGCCTTGAAAAGAGTTTCGTTTCCTACGCCGACTACTTCAACGACAACGTGGACCAGGACGCGCTCACCTATCTGGCGCTGGCCAACCGCCTGATCCACACCCTGCGGCCGGATGCCGTAACGGTGGCCGAAGACGTGAGCGGCATGCCGGGGCTGGCGGCACCGGAGAGGGAGGGGGGCTTCGGCTTTGATTACCGTTTCGCCATGGGCGTTCCCGACTACTGGATCAAGCTGATCAAAGAGGTCCCGGACGAGCAGTGGCCCATGGGGCAGCTCTGGTACGAGCTCACCAACCGCCGCCGCGACGAAAAGACCATCAGCTATGCCGAGTCCCACGACCAGGCCCTGGTGGGCGACCAATCCATCATCTTCCGGCTGATCGGCGAGGAGATGTACTGGCACATGCAGGCCGGCGACGCCCATCTGCGCGTCGACCGCGGAATAGCGCTGCACAAGATGATCCGGCTGATCACGCTCGCCACCGCCGGAAGCGGCTATCTCACTTTCATGGGAAACGAGTTCGGCCACCCGGAGTGGATCGACTTTCCGCGGGAGGGCAACGGCTGGTCCTTCAAATATGCGCGCCGGCAGTGGAACCTTGCCGACGACCCGAACCTCAAATACCAATACCTGGCGCGCTTCGACCGCGACATGATCGCGCTGGCGAAAACCTCGCGGATGTTCAAGGATCCTTGGCCGAACCTGCTGCATGAACACAACGACCACAAGGTCATCGCCTGCGAGCGGGCGGGGCGGGTCTTCGTCTTCAACTTCCACCCCACGGTTTCCCATTTCGGCTATCGCATCGTTGCCCCTCCCGGAAAATACCGCGTCATCCTCGACAGCGATTCCTTAGAATATGGCGGCCATGCCAGGCTTGCGCCGGAGCAGGAGCACCTCACGCTCTTCGAAGAGCCGTCCGGCCGCAGCACGCTCAGTCTCTATCTGCCCACTCGCACCGCCCTTGTCCTGGAAATGCAACACCGTTCCGCCAAGGCGGGCTCCGATGAGTAAAACAGAGATGCCCCGTCCGGATGCAGCCGGTCTGCCTTTCCCGCTCGACGCCCAGGCCTCTGATCTGAACCCGGTATTTCGCCGTATCATCGAGCGGCTCAATGAGGCGGTCCTGGTGATTCAGGACCACGCCTTTCTCTTTGCCAATCCGAGAGCCCAGGAGCTGCTGGGCTATTCCGAGGACGAGCTGAAAACCGGCACCCTGCAACGCGTGGTTCACCCGGAGGACCTGGATCTCGTGCTGCAGCAGTCCGCCGAAAGCGTGCGCGGCGAAACCCCTCGGGAACCCTTCACGTTCAAGATCCTGGCCAAGAACGGCGATGCCCGCTGGGTGGAGATGCAAAGCGAAGCCTTCACCTGGCAGGGCCAGGCGGCTACCCTTTGCTTTCTGAAGGATGTGACCGCCCATCACTTGATTGAGCAGAAATACCGACGGGTAGTGAACTCAACGAGCGAAGGGTTCATGATGCTGGACCGTGAACTGCGCATCACGGAGGTAAACCCCGCCCTGCTCTTCATGACCGGATACGGGCCGGAGGAGTTGATCGGCAAAAGCGCAGATGGGATGTACGAACAGGGCGGGGTGGAGTTTTACTCGGCCAGCCGCGACCACATGAGCTTTGAGGCCACTCTCATCACCCGGGACCGTCGGCATCTGCCCACCCTCTTCAAACGCAGCACGCTGCGGGACGAGGCCGGGCAGGTGATCGGCTACCTGTTTTTCCTGACCGACCTGACCGAGCTCAAGGCCACACAGGATGAGCTGCGCCGGGCGGAGCAGCGCTACCACAGCATGTACCTCAATGCGGTGCAGGGCATGTTCCAGAGCGAGCTTTCGGGAAAATTCATCCGGGTCAACCCGGCCTATGCCCGGATCCTGGGGTACGGATCGCCCGACGAGATGCTGCGTCTCAAGGCCCGCAGCACCGAGTTTTATTTCGACCCGGTCGAGCGGCGGCGCATGGTTCAGGCCTTGAAACGCAAGGGGTTGCTGGCTAACTACGAGGTCAAGCTCCGGCGCAAGGACGGACGGACGGTGTGGACGCTTGCCAACTACCGGCTGACGCGGGACGACAACGGGGAGCAGATCATCGAAGGGATCCTGGTGGACCACACCCGGCAGAAACGGCTGGAAGAGGTGCTGCGCCAGGGTCGCGAGCGCTTCCGAAACCTGTCCCTGCGCGACAACCTCACGGGCCTCTTCAACACCCGCTACCTCTATCTGGCCCTCGATGAGCTTTTCGAGGAAAACCGAACATCCAAGGGGCCGTTTTCCCTGATCTTCATGGACATGGACAATTTCAAGCACGTGGTTGACACCCACGGGCACCTGAACGGCAGCCAGGCGCTGCGCGAGGTCGCCCGTACCATCCGCTCCGCCATCAAGAAGCCGTGTTTCGGGGTGGCCTACGGAGGGGACGAGTTTGTCGTCGTGCTGCCCGGATTCGAAAAGAAGCGGGCGAAACTCAAAGTGGAGTCCATCCGCAAAAAAATGATGCGCACCACCTACCTCACCGACAGCGGCCTTGCGGTGCGGCTGAGCGCCAGCTTCGGGCTGGCGAGCTATCCCGATGACGCCGAGGATGTCAAAAGCCTGCTGGCTCGGGCGGACCAGGCCCTTTTCCGGGTCAAGCAAAGCGGCAAGGGCTCCATCGGCACGGCTTCCTGAAAAACGGGATGAAACGGCGAGGGGGTGTTCTCAAGAATTCTTGTAGCGGTGGTAATATTTCATGACACGCTCGATGTACTCGGTGGTCTCCTGGTAGGGGGGGACGCCGCCGTGGCGGTCGACAGCGCCGGGCCCGGCGTTGTAGGCAGCCAGTGAGAGCGTGAGCTTGCCGTTGTAACGGTCCATCATGTCCCGCAGGTAACGCGCCCCGCCGTCGATGCTCTGATGGGGGTCGAAAGGGTTTTCCACGTTAAGCAACCGGTAATTCATGGGCATGATCTGCATCAACCCGCGGGCGCCCTTGTGGGATGTGGCGTTGGGGTCGAAATCGGACTCGGCCTTGATGACGGCTTTGATGAGGGGGGCCTCGAGGCCGTATTTCTTGGATGCCTCGGTGATGATGGGGTCGAATTGGTTGGAGTCGAGTTTGCTGATGAAGATTTTGCGCTCCCGCATGAACAGCTTGAACTTGGCCGAAGTAGGGGCGTTGGTGAAATGCATCACCCCGTTCTCATCGATGTAACGATAGATGTCGGCGGGTGCCGTGGATGGTGTCAGCATCACAACAAACAGGAGAGTCAGGATGCCGACGATTTGAGGTGTACGATAGTTCATGGGTGCGAAGCGCATGCGCATTGATGAATCAGAACATGGGCACAATGACATCATAACCGAAAACGGGTGCAGACTTCAAGCGCTAAAATGAATTTGTGTGTGATTATAACCAGATATACAACATATCGGCCGATTTTTAAAAAACTTTAGCATCAGAACAACTGGAGTTGATCCGGTTTTCTCTTTTGGTGCTTGCCGCGTGGTGATTCATCCTTCAGAAGGCGCTGCTCGATGTGCGTGACGAAGGGCGAGATTTGACGCTCGGCGGCCTTTCCGAAAATCCGACGGCGCCGAGCCCATGTCAGGTAGAGCCGCTCCTTCGCCCTTGTCATGGCGACATAAAACAGGCGGCGTTCTTCGTCGACATCCGTGCCCCCTCTTTCCGACGACCGCTTAAAAGGGATCAGCCCATCTTCGCAGCCGGCGATGAAAACCACAGGGAACTCGAGCCCCTTGGCGGCATGCAGGGTCATCAACGCCGCTTTCTCCGACCGTGGATGATAGAGGTCGGTGTCCGTATAAAGGGCGCACCTGTTTAAAAACCGTTTACCGGTTGCCTCTGATGCCGCCACCATGGAAGCGAGCCGGCTCAATGCCTCTCCGGTCTTGTCCTCGGCGATGAAACCCGCAACATCCGGATGGTTGATTACGTTGAGAAGCCTTTCGTCGCCTTTCTCGGATGCGGTCTCCCGATCCATGGCGGACAGCCGGGCAGCCAACCCGGCCAACTCAATCTGCTGATTCCGGTTCAGACCTGCGATGGGAAACCGTGCGGCCTTCGACAACCCATCCCTGAGGCACAGGCAGTTTTTGAAACACCACTCCTTGAAAATGGCAAGGACTCGCTTCCCCAATCGGGGAGCGACCACCGCCGCGGCGTTTTCAAAATCGGAGTAACTGCCGCAGCCGGACAGAACCTTCAGCAGTGACAAGATCTCGGCGGCCCCCTTTTCCTTGAATGCCTGACGGCGGCTGGCGGCCTGGAAGGGGATGCCGCAGGTTTCCAACCCATCGGCGATGAATCGAAGTTGATCGGTGGTTCGAGTTAAGATCGCAAAATCCGAATACCCCCGTGCCTGGGACGGATAGGCCTCCTTGACTTGGCCGGTGTCGATCGAATGAAAACCGGTCCCACCCACCAGGCCGTCGATGACACGCGCAATCGATTCGGCTTCGGCGTGTTCGTTCGCAAGCTCGAGAATGGTGACGGTCTCGACGCCCTCGATGCTTGAATAGGTTCTTGATCGTTCAAGGCCGTCCCGGTTGATCACCTGGAAGGAGGCGGAAAGAATGGCTCGGGTGGAGCGATAGTTGTGCGTCAGGTGCAGGATGGCCGCACCCGGATAGTCTTCCAGAAATCTACGAAAATAGAGCGAATCGGATCCACGGAACCCATAGATGGATTGATCCGGGTCGCCGATGACGCACAAACTGTTCCCGCCGGAGCCCGCCGGCACGAGGCTGCGGATGATCCGGTATTGGCCGTGGTTCAAATCCTGGTACTCATCTACAAACACGTGCTGAAAACGGTTCCGGCAGGAGCGCGCGAATTCCGGGACCTCCTCTAATCGCCGAGCCACCTTGAAGATAAGGTCTTCGAAGTCCAGCAGCCGCTGGCTTTCCATCAACTGCCGATAGGCGCGGTAGACGGCCGCCACGCATTGCTCCTCGGGAACATGACTTGCCGATTCGGAGATGTCCTCGGGCAGCAAAAGATTCTGTTTGGCGCGCATGATCCTTGACTGCAGCGCCGGGACGTTCAGGGGCACCGCCATGCCGCTCTGAGCTGCAATAAGCGCCGCCTGCCTGAGTAAATCGAACTGCTCTTCCTCGTCGATGATCCCGAACATAAGCTCCGGGTTGTCTTCAACCAGAATCTGCAGGCACCATCCGTGAAAGGTGGTTATTAATGGAAGGGGTTGGTTTTCACCGAGCAGGCCCCTCATGCGCAGGCGCATTTCTTCAGCGGCCCGGTTGGTGAACGTGACGGCCAGCACTCGGTCGGCAGGCACACCCATTTCGCAAATCCGGCGTGCGATGCGGCAGGTCAGTGTGTGGGTTTTGCCGGTGCCCGGGCCGGCCACGATCATCAATCTGTCTCCATCATGTTCCAGAATCCGGCGCTGCTCTTTGTTGAGTTTATCCATTCGCAAACGTCGGTCCTTGGTGTAGGAGGTGATGGTCGGAAACTGAACTGGGGCGGGTTTTTCGCCTTTAAGGGGAGTGAAATCAGCAACGGTTGATGCTAACGCCGGAGGGGAGAAAAGGAGCCGTTGCCCTTGGATGTGCGCTCGTTCCTGAGGGGTGAAAAGTTTGACCCGCCCGTATTCACCGTCGAAACCAGGGACTATGTCGACTCTCTTGTCGCGCATGCGCCGCACGGCCTGGCCCAACAACGGAATTCCGGCTTTATCGATGGTTTCCGTTTCCAGTTCCTGAAGAATGCCGAGCTCCGGGCCGAGGGTCTCAACGGCCTCACGATAGGCTTGGGAGACCTTTTGGGTCTTGGGCCCGACTTGAAGGATCTCCGCCAGCAGGTCGGTCAGGGGAATGAGATTTTGATAGGGATGAGCTTTCTCGGGACCTTGCCCGTCCGGCCGATCCGCCAACTCCTCGACCCGGTTGAGAACCCCTATGGTGAGCGGTTTGCCGCATTGAGGACAAAGGCCTCGATGAGCCGTCGTTTCCCTGGGAGCCAGGCAAACTCCACAGCTGCGGTGACCGTCCAGGTGGTATTTGCCCTGCTCCGGGTAAAACTCGATGGTGCCGGAGAAGCGCCGTGGGTCGCCGCTTTTCAATGCCTCCCGCATCGCAAAATAAGACAAATCGGTGTTGAACAGATTGGCTTCACGGCCCAGGTTGGCCGGAGAGTGCGCGTCGGAATTGGATATGAGCGTGATCCCGTCCAGAAAGGAAACTCTCCAATTCATAGCCGGGTCAGACGAGAGCCCGGTCTCGGCCGCAAAGATGTGGCGGGCGAGGTCCCCGAAACAATCACCGACGGAGTCGAACCCCGACCTGGATCCCAGCATGGAAAACCATGGCGTCCATATGTGGGCCGGGATTAGACACGCATCCGTGGAGGTCTCCAGTACCACTTCGAGCAGATCGCGAGCGTCAAGACCCAGGATCGGCCGCCCATCGGATTGAATGTTGCCGATTTTCTCAAGCCTCCGGTTGAGACGGCGAACGGTCTCGAGGTCCGGGGCCAACACCAGGTTGTGGTTCTTGCGTGTTTTGCCTCCTTTTTTGTAGATGTTGCTGATCTCGGTGGCCATTGCAAAGCGCACCACCCCACGGCAGTTGGCCGGCACCGTCGCGTCCAGAGTTTTTGAAATTTCACTCTTGAGCCGAAACAGACCCGGCTCTGCGGGCTCCAGTTTGTTTTCGATTTCCGCAAACCACGCAGGGTGGCTGAAATCCCCGGTCCCAACCACATGGACCCCTTTGATCTGGGCGTTTACATAGATGTTCTCAAGGTCGAGATCTTTCGCCGTAGCGCGTGAATACTTGGAGTGGACATGAAGGTCGGCAATGATTTTCATCGTGAAGATTTGTCTTGTCTAAATTCAGTAAA
>Ga0316629_10000282_pt1 | contig 10298 bp, 9 predicted proteins | sample OWC_May_M1_C1_D1_FD_207654 | JGI IMG/M metagenome (GOLD analysis project Ga0316629, IMG submission 207654) | Wetland soil microbial communities from Old Woman Creek delta, Ohio, United States - OWC_May_M1_C1_D1_A | ecosystem: Environmental > Terrestrial > Soil > Wetlands | place: USA: Ohio... | reverse complement strand
CTCAGGGCCGACTCGCCCGATGCTGAGCGGCAAGTCGAGCACGGGTTCCGGGCGGCGTGTCGCCGTCACGACGACTTCCTCGAGCGGGCTGGTGGACGCGACAGAGTCAGACGCGGCGAATGCGACGACGACGAGCGCCGCGGCAGGCAGGACCCCACGTCGGGGCCCGTGTCGCGGGCGTCGGCAGGAGTGCAGGTGTTCCGTCACGGTAACGAGTCTGGCAGAAGTCCCCGGGCTCATTCGCCCGGGCTGCCGGGCAGGATGCACGGCTTCGTTTGCTAGTATCGCCGCCACGTCATCCGGAGCAATGCGAATGTGGATCCGAAACGTGTTGTTGGCGGGCCTCGCGCTCGGCCTGGTGCCCGGCACGGCGTGGGCTTCGGGTGACGAATACTCCCCGGAGCCCGGCGCCGATCGTCCGCGCATCGGCCTGGTGCTGAGCGGCGGCGGCGCCCGCGGCGCGGCCCACATCGGCGTCATCCGTGCGCTCGAGCGGCTTCATATCCCCATCGATGCCGTGGCCGGCACCAGCATGGGGGCCGTCGTGGGTGGACTCTATGCGGCCGGAATGACCGGCGACGAAATCGCGGAGGTGTTCCGCACGCTCGACTGGCAGGACCTGCTGCGCGACCGCGCGCCACGCAAGGATCTCGTCTATCGCCGCAAGCAGGACGACCGCAGCTTCCTTGCGAGCGGCGGACTTGGCGTGCGTGCCGACGACGGCGTCGTGCTGCCGCTCGGTCTCGTGCAGGGACAGAAGATCACGCAGGTGCTGCGCAACGCGACCATGCCCGTCGCGGATGTGCAGGACTTCGACAAGCTGCCGACGCCGTTCCGGGCGCTCGCGACCGATCTCGAGACCGGCGATGCCGTGGTGCTGCGCTCAGGCGACCTCGCAACCGTGCTGCGCGCGAGCATGTCCGCGCCGGGCGTGCTGGCGCCGGTCGAGATCGGAGGGCAGCTGCTCGTGGACGGCGGGCTGGTCAACAACCTCCCGGTGGACCTCGTCAAGGAGATGGGCGTCGACGTGGTGATCGCCGTGGACGTCAGTTTCCCGCTCTCGCGTCGCGACGGCCTCGCGACACCCCTCGACGTCTCGAACCAGATGATCGGCATCATGGTGCGGCGGGGCACGGCCGCGTCGCTGCGCGAGCTCGGCCCGGCGGACGTGCTGGTGCAGCCCGAACTCGGCCGCATGACGGCCATCGATTTTGCGCGCATGCCGCAGGTGATGACCGCGGGAGAGACGGCGGTCGCGGGCGTCGCAGAGAAGCTCGCGGCGCTGGCGGTGCCGGCCGACACTTTCCGGGCCTACGCCGCTCGGCGCGCGAATACCGTCGATCCTGCTTTCCAGGTCGCTTTTGTGCGGCCGGCTGCTCGCTCGGAGGCCGACGCGAAACGCATCGAGGCCGTGTTCGGCTCGATGGCGGGAAAGCCGCTCGACACGGTGGCGCTGCAGGACAAGGCCTATCGCCAGTACGGACTCGACCGGTTCGAGGCGGTGGACTATCGCGTCGTGCGCGACGAAGGCGAGCGCGGCCTGGAGATCGACCTGCGGCGCAAGTCCTGGGGACCGAACTTCCTGCGCATCGGCATGAGCATCGAGAGCGACTACGAGGGCGGGACAGTGGCAAACGCGGGCGCGCGCCTGCTCATGACCGGGGTGAACTCGCTGGACGGTGAGGTGCAGATCGACACGCAGATCGGCGAGGACCCGATCTTCAGCGCAGAGCTGTTCCAGCCGCTGACACTCACGACGGACCTGTTCGTCGCGCCGGGCTTTCGCTACGAGATCGAAGTGCTGCAGATCGTGGACGACGGGCGCCGCGTGGCGCAGTACCGCAATCGTGACACCGAGGTATCGCTGGCGCTCGGCGCGGAGCTTTCCAACTGGGGCGAGGTGCGCCTCGGCGTAAGGCGTGGTGACGGCAGCAGCCGCGTGATGATCGGCGAGCCCGTCGTGCCGGGCGAGGATTTCGACATCGGAGCGGCGTACCTGCTGTTCGGCTACGACCGTCTCGACAGCGCCTACTTCCCGAAGCGTGGCCAGGCCTTCCGGGCGAGCTGGCAGTCTCAGAACGAAGCGCTGGGCGCCAGTGCGGATGCCAACATCCTCGAGGCCTCGTGGGTGCTCGCACGCACCTATGGGCGCAACAGCTTCGTGCTTTCGATGGACGGCGGGTCGGCACTCGACGACCGGGTCGTCTCGCCGCAGGAACTGTTCACGCTGGGTGGTTTCATGAACCTTTCCGGCCTGCCGCGGGACGCGCTGATCGGCACGCAACTCGGCATCGTGCGGACGATTGCCTATCGCCGGGTCAGCCGCGGAGGGACCGGGCTGTTCGAGTTCCCGGCTTACATCGGAGCGTCGTTCGAGCTCGGAAACGTCTGGCCGGACCAGGACGCGGTGGACTGGAGTGACCTGAAGACCGGCGGGAGCATCTTTGCCGCCGCGGAAACCCCGTTTGGGCCGCTGTATCTCGCTGGTGGCTATGCCGAGGGCGATGCGGCGCTTTACCTCATTCTCGGCAAGACGTTCTGACGAGCACTGGATTGCGCAGCGCGGGAGCGCATTGGGGATTCGCGTTAGAATAAACAGATATTCCTGCACCGGACGACCATGCCTACCTGTCACGATCACAATCTGCGCGAGGCGCTGCCCGAGATCCGTCCGTTTGGAATCCTGGTGCGACTGCGCAAGGGCGACCCGTTCCGCAATCTCGTCGGCGACGACTGGCAGAAGGAGCACTGGTTCGCGACGCGTCCGGAACGGGAGCAGGCGCTGGAGCAGATGAGCGGCAGGTACCTTTATTTCCGGCCTGGCGACCAGCCCGCGCTCGATTTCGAGCGCGTGGATCGCGAAATGCGCTAGCGGTCACCTGCGCCCTCCCGGTCCGCCCAGCCCAGCATTCCCCGCGTCACCAGCTTGTAGAGCGGTTTCCCGGTACGGGCCCAGAGCGCGGACACGACAGAGCGTCGTTGCAGCATCGCGAGCTGGCGCGACGTGAGCCGCTCCGGGAAATACGTGCGCTTGTGCTTCAGCAGGTGGCGCAGGTCGTCGTAGGCGAGCGCCCTGAACAATCGGCCACGCATGCGTGGTCGAGCCGCCAGCTGGAAGTCGACCAGCGCAGCCGAGCCCTCGGGCGTCACCAGCCAGTTCGGTTCCTTCGCCAGGTCGTTGTGCAGGATGCCGGACTCGTGCATGCGTCGCACGAGCCGCAGTGCCTCACGGAAATACGCGGGGCTGGCGGGCGGCGAGCGATGCATCGGTTCGCCCGCTATCCAGCTGCGACGCAGCCTCTGCCCATCCCAGGACTCGATTCTCGGCAGGCCGGGCAAACGCTCCAGCGCCGCGAGTGCCCTTGCCTCTCGTGCGGCGAGACGGCGTGCCAGCCAGCGCATCCACCAGGCGGCGGCGGTCGTGTCGCGCTCCACGCAGAGTGAGATGCCGGACGTCGAGGAATTGCGCAGGCAGCAGACGCTGCCGAACTGGTCGCGCTTGAGCACCTGCCGCTCGGCAGGCGCGTTCACGGCAGCGACAGCCATGTCGGCGCGATGCCGCCCACCTGCAAGAGGTCCGCAAGGCGGATCAGGACGTACAGGCCGAGCAGCGAGCCCGCATCGAGGAAGGCTTTCCAGAAGACGCGGGGCCGAACCTCGATCGACTCCGGCACCCGGTATTGGCGAAAGTCAGGCCAGAACGCCCGCAGGCGGTGGCCATACTCCGCGTGAGCCCTGCCATGGGCCCGTGCCAGGAAAGCATCCTCGCGCCTGGCCGAGCGAAGGTAGATCGCGACGAAGGCGGTCATCAGAACCAGGGTGATCGCGATGCTGCGGGTCGCCAGGCCAATGCCCAGCATCGCGAGCAGCGAAAGCGCATAGAGCGGGTGGCGCAGCGCCGAATAGGGACCCTCCCGCACGAGGCTCGTGTCCTTGAAGCCGGCGATGAAGGCCGAGGTCCAGATGCGGCCCAGCGCGGCGCAGGTGATCAAGGCCAGCCCCGCGAGTTGCATCAGTTCGCCCGCGAGGCCGCCGCAGAGGCTCCGCTCGGACACCGCGACCAGGGTCAGGGCCGCGATGAGCAGCCACGCGGTCAGTCGGAGGCGACGTGTGCTTTGCGAGACGGGCATGCGCGGATTCTAGCGGCCAGCTAAAGTGCGTACATGGAATGGTTCACTGCGTATCTCGGCTATGCGGCGGGTGCGCTGCTCGCGATCCTGCCCATCGTCAACCCGCTAGGTGCCGTACCGCTCGTGATGTCGGTCGCCGCGCATCTTCCCGAGCAGGAACGGCAACGGCAGATCCGGCGTGCCTGCATCTACACGTTCGTGCTCTGCTCGAGCTTCCTGGTGGCCGGCAGCCTGATCATGGGTTTCTTCGGGATCTCGATTCCCGGCATGAGGATCGCCGGTGGCATGATCGTCGCGTTCCTCGGTTTCGGCATGCTGTTTCCGGACCCCCGGGACGCGTCCCGCACGGCGCCGCAGCCTGGCGAAATCCGGCATGACATCGCCTTCACGCCGCTTGCGATGCCTGGGCTGTCTGGCCCCGGCACGTTCGCAGTCGTGATGAGCCTCGGTTCGCAGGCGAGTGCGCGGCACGGATGGGACCGCATCGCCGATTATCTCGGCGTGGCGACCGGCATCCTCGCCGTAGTCCTGATCTCGTGGTTCGTGCTGCGCGGCGCCGAGCGCTTCCATCGAGTCCTCGGCGCCACCGGCATGGTCGCGCTGACCCGGCTGATGGGGTTCCTGATGATCTGCATCGGCGTGCAGTTCATCATCAACGGGCTGAGCGTCGTGCTGAGCGACCCCGCGATCTGGGCAGGCCTCGCCGAGGCGCTGCGCCCGACGGCGCGCTGAACCCCGGGCGTCCGTTGCGCCGCGCCGTCGCGCTTCAGGGCGGCGGCGGCGCGCCGGGCTTCGAATCCTCCAGCGGGTAGGTCTTTGCGACATCCCCCGCGATGTCTTCGGGGGGCACGTCAGAGGGGGGCGCCTCGGCAGGGGCTGCTGGCCCAGCTGCTGCCGCAGGTGTCGCCGGCGCAGCCGTTGCGCTCGCCGCCTGCGTTGCCCGGGTGAGAGCAGCCGTAAATTCCTTCGCCGCAGGCGGCACGGTCTTGGTCTTGCCTTCCATGATCTCGGACGCGTACAGGTCAGCCTGGTCGTACGCGCTCCAGTTGTACTTGTCGTCGACGGAGATGACGCTGCCGTCGAGTGCGACACCGAAGAACAGTCCTTCGCTGCGCGAGTACGACAGCACCTGCGCCTTGAACGACGCATCCGTGTTCGCTGACGCGCTGCGCCCGAGCGGCCCGGCCGCCACGCTGGCGTCGGCGCCGAGCGTCACCTTGCCGCCACTGATGCCCTCAACGCTCTGCCGCGACATCAGCACCAGCACGACGTCGGACGACTGCACGCCGAACTGGAAGCCCCAGCTGCCGCCACCCAGCGTGACGAACACGGGGTTCGACCAGTTGCCATCGGGGTTGCGAACCGCCATGCAGCCGCGTCCGCCACGCCCGCCGAAGATCACGGCGCCTTTGATGACCTGCGGAATCACCACGATTCCGTAGGCGCGCTCGAGCATCCACGTCGGCACGGACTGCTCAGAGAGGTCCGTGAACGATTCGAATACCTTGCGGCAGTCCTCGAGCTTCTTGTCGGTCTTTTCGTCGGCATGGGCCGTACCGCCGAAGGCGAGCGCGAGGGCGAGGGTCAGCAGGGCAATGATTCGCTGCATTGTCACTCTTGGAAATGATTGATCCGGCCGCGGACTTTAACAGAATGACGGCGAATGTTGTCCCGGGGAGCGGATCGTCCCGGCCCGCACCGGACTAGGGATACCTTTGAAAACCAAGCCTTTACGCGCACCGTCCCGGCCCGCCACCTGATCAGGCCGCTCCTCGCTCGCGCAGCGTGGCGATCTCGGCGTCCGAGTAGCCGGCTTCGCGCAGCAGCGAGTCCGTGTGCTCTCCCAGGCCGGGCGCGAGTCGCGAGGGCAGGCGCGCGCCGTCGAGCTTGATGGGATTGGCGAGCACCCTGAAGTCCGGCCGGGCTGGATGCGGCAGCGCGCGCACCATGCCGATCGCGCTCGCGTACGGGTTGTCGAGCGCCTGTGCCAGGTCGTACACCGGCGCGGCGGGCAGCAGCCCCTGCAGCCGGTCGAGCCACTGCCGTGTCTTGCGGCGGACGAATTCCGAGTCGAGGACTTCCGTCAGTTCGTCACGATTGCGGCGGCGCATGTCCGACGTGGCGAAGCGTGCGTCCGACGCGAGGTCGGCGCGGCCGAGTTCGCCAAGCAACGCCTGCCAGAACTTATCGGTCATGCACATGACGAAGATCCAGCCGTCGGAAGTGCGCAACAGTTGTACGGGCACGGCCGACGGATGCGAGCTGCGGGGCAGGCGCTCGGTGTTGTGGCCTTCGTTCAGGTACCAGCTGCCCGGGTACGTGAGCTGGTGCAGCGCCACGTCGAACAACGACACGTCGATGTCGCCGCCGTGGCCTGACTTCATCACACCGATCAGAGCGGAGAGCACCGCGACGGCCGTCGTGAGGCCGGTCATGTAATCGACGATCGACAGGCCCATCCGCGCCGGCGGCGTACCGGGTTCGCCGGTGAGGTGCAGGTAGCCGGCCTCGGCCTGCATCAGGTAGTCGTAGCCCGGCCAGCCCTTGCGCTCGTTGTCGCGGCCGTACGCCGAAAGGTGCGCGCACAGGATGCGCGGATTCGACGCGCCGAGCGCCGTGTAGTCGAGGCCAAGTTTCTCCGGCTGGTCGCCGCGCAGGTTGTTCATGACCACGTCGGCCTTGCGCACGAGTCGCCGGAAGGCCTGCCGTCCCTCGTCGAGCTTGAGGTTCAGCGTGACGCTCTTCTTGTTCAGGTTGAAGGTCTGGAAGAAGTGGCTGTCGTGTTCCCCGAGAAAGAACGGCCCCATGCTGCGAGTCGCGTCGCCGCCCTGGTCCCGGTTCTCTATCTTGATCACCTCGGCGCCCAGGTCGGCAAGGTACATCGAGCCGAACGGGCCCGCGCCGAAGTTCTCGAACGTGAGTACGCGGATGCCCGCGAGCGGTAGAGTCGGGTTCAAGCCGGGGTCCTCTCGAAGTCCACCGGGGAGCCGTTGCCGCCGAGGTGCCGGACTGTCTGGACCATCGGGCAGCGTGGACCGGTTGTGGCTGTGCGGCGCAGGCGGCCTGTATAGCAGCGCGCAACCCTGCGGACAATGCGCTTGCCCGCGCGAAGAAGCGGCGGTTAGTCTGCCTGGGTTGCAGGGGCAGCGGGGGCCGCGAGATGCCAGGACCGTTGGAAGGCGTGCGGGTGGTCGAACTCACGAGCGTCGTGCTCGGTCCCTGGGCCTGCCAGATCCTCGCCGACATGGGCGCTGACGTGGTCAAGATCGAGGCGCCCGCCGGCGACAGCAACCGCCAGCTCGGCGCATTCCGCCATCCGGGCATGGCGGCGCTGTACCTCACCTGCAACCGCAACAAGCGCAGCATCGTGCTCGACGTCAAGCAGCCTGAGGCCAGGCAGGCGGTGCTCGACCTCGTGAAGAACGCCGACGTGTTCGTGCACAACAACCGCCCGCAGGTCATGACCAAGCTCGGGCTCGACTACGAGGCGCTGCAGGCCGTGAACCCGCGGATCGTCTACTGCGGGTCTTACGGCTACGCCCGCAACGGACCCTACGGCGCCAAGGGCGCGCTCGACGATTCGATCCAGTCGATCTCGGGCATTGCGATGCTGAACAAGCTCGTGCTCGGCGAGCCTCGCTACCTGCCCACGGTCGTCGCGGACAAGACGACCGCGATCACGGTCGTGTACGGCGTGCTGGCGGCGCTCTACCACCGCGAGCGCACGGGCCGGGGACAGGAAATCGAGGTGCCGATGTTCGAGACCATGGTCTCGTTCGTGATGGCCGAGCACCTGTGGGGCATGACGTTCGAGCCGCCGCTCGGGCCGCCGGGCTACGTGAGGCTGATGAGCATTCATCGCAGGCCTTACAGGACGCAGGACGGCTACGTGGCGATCCTGCCGTACATGAACGCACACTGGGACGTGTTCTGCGACGTGGTGCAGCGGCCGGACCTCAAGTCCGACGCGCGTTTCCGCACGATGGCGGATCGCACGAAGAATATCGACGACACCTATGCCGAGACTGCGAAGATCATGGCGACGCGCACCACCGATGAATGGCTCGAGCTGTTCGCGGCGACCAGCGTGCCGATCAACCGGGTGAACACGCTCGAGGACCTGGCGCACGACCCGCACCTGGTCGCGACCGGCTTCTGGAAGGGCGTGGATCACCCGTCCGAAGGCCGGCTGCGCACGACCGCCTTTCCGGTGAACTTCTCCGGCACGCCGGCCGAGGTCACGCGACGTCACGCGCCGCGCCTGGGCGAACACACGCGCGAGCTTCTGCGGGAACTCGGGTATACGGCCGTACAGATCGAGGCCATGCTGGCCGCCGGCGCCGCAGTCGCGGCCGGCGAGTGACACGCGGGGACAGCAAGATGGCACTGGATGACGTGGACGTGAAGGCAATCGACGCGGTCGTCAACATCTGGACGCCCGAGGCGCTCTCGCATCGGCCGGACTGGAAGGACGGGTTCTTCGCCGGGAAGGTCAAGGCGAAGAGCCCGATGCCGGGGCTGAGCCTCGAGCAGATGCTCGAGCGCATGGCGGAGGCGGGGATCGAAAGGGGGTTCCTGGTTGCGGCGCGCACCGGCCGGCTTGGACTGCCCGGTTCATACCACATGCCCTACGAGGTCGTGGCGCGTGCCTGCGAGCAGTTCCCGGGCCGCTTCTACGGCCTGGCGGGCATCGACCCGACGCAGGGCATGGACGGGTTGCGTGCGTTCGAGGACGCGGTGCGCAACATGGGTTACATCGGCGCGCATGCCTACCCGCACTGGTTCGAACTCGCGCCCGATCACGCGAAGTGGTACCCGTTCTACGCGAAATGCTGCGAGCTCGGAGTGCCGTTCATGACGCAGGTCGGCCAGTCGCTGATTTACTCACCCGACCAGCGGCTGCGCAGCGTTGGACGGCCGATCACGCTCGACGGCGTGGCCTGCGACTTCCCGGAACTCAAGCTGCTCGGCATCCACGTCGGCATTCCCTGGCACGACGAGATGGTGGCGATGGCGTGGAAGCACGAGAACGTCTACATCGTCGCCGACGCGCACAGCCCGAAGTACTGGCCCGAGAGCTTCGTGAAGTACATCGGCAGCTATGGCCGCAGCAAGGTGCTGTTCGGCACCGACTTCCCGGTGCTCGACTTCGAGCGCACGGTCGGGGAGATCGCGGACCTGGGCTTCAAGCCAGAGGTCCGCCGGCTGCTGCTGCGTGACAACGCGCTCAGGGTTTTCGGCATCGGCGACTGACCGGCGGATAACCTCACGCAAGAAAAAAACCCGGGCCGCTTGCGCGACCCGGGCTTCCTCTCGGGCCATCCCGGGACGGCGGAGAGTCGGTTCAGAACCTGTAGGTCACCTCGACGCCGTACGAATCGCCGGGCGACTGGTGGATGAACGACCCACCGAATTCCGGCGCAGGGATGATCTCCTGCAGGTAGTCCTCGTCGCCGACGTTGCGGCCCCACGCGGTCGCGGTCCAGTTCTCGCCCTCGACGCCGAGGCGCAGGTTGAGGGCCGAGTAGGCATCGCGCTTCTGCCTCGAGAAGTCGCCGTTGCCGAAGCCGAACCCGGTGAACAGGTTTGGCAGCGTCTCGTCCTGCACCGGCGAGAACCAGGTCTCGCCGACGAAGGTTGCGTCGAGCCGCGCCAGCAGCTTCAGCGAGGCCGTCATCGGGTAGAGCCACTCGACGCCGAGGTTGCCGGTGTATTCCGGCGCGTACGGCACCTTGTTGCCCTTTGTGTACGGTCGGCCGTTGTACTGGTCGATCTCGCTGTCGATGTACGAATAGCCGCCGTAGAGGCTCACGCTGTCGGTGACGTTCCAGTGGAAGTCGGCTTCTATGCCCTGGATCGTTACCTCGTCGATGTTGGTCACGACGCGAAGCAGGCCGAACGGGCCGACGAAGAAGTTGAAGTACTGCAGGTCTTCGACGTTCGTGTAGAACGCGGCGAGGTTCACCTGCAGGTGACGGTCGAGCAGGATCGACTTCATGCCGATCTCGGCGGCCTCGGAAGTCTCGCTCTTGTAGTCGTCCTTCACGTCCGAGATGTTCCGCACCCCGGGCGAATAGAACAGGTTGCCGAAGTACTGGTTGATCGTCGCCTCGCTGCCCGACGAGTTGAAGCCGCCGCTGCGGAACCCGAATCCGTATGATGCGAAGA
>Ga0316629_10000278_pt1 | contig 10332 bp, 13 predicted proteins | sample OWC_May_M1_C1_D1_FD_207654 | JGI IMG/M metagenome (GOLD analysis project Ga0316629, IMG submission 207654) | Wetland soil microbial communities from Old Woman Creek delta, Ohio, United States - OWC_May_M1_C1_D1_A | ecosystem: Environmental > Terrestrial > Soil > Wetlands | place: USA: Ohio... | reverse complement strand
CAAAGCTTTTCGGCGGATTTCCTGAACATCATCGAACGGGACATCCTGCGGGTGGAAAGGAGGAAGGATGAGGTCCGGCGACAGCAATGACAGCTTCATGTCCGAGATCAACGTGACGCCCCTGGTGGACGTCATGCTCGTGCTGCTGATCATCTTCATGGTGACCGCGCCCATGATGGTGCAGGGGCTGGACGTGGCCCTGCCCCAGGTGACGGCCAAGGCCCTGGAGACCAAGGAAGAGCAGCTCATGATCACGGTGAACAAGGACCAGCAGGTCTTCATCAACGATTTCCAGGTGACCGTCGACACCCTTCAGGACAAGCTGGCCAAGATCCTCCAGGGCCGGGTCAACCCGGAAGTGTATCTCAAGGCCGACCGGGATGTCCCTTACGGGGTGGTGGCCCAGGTGATGGCCCAGATCAAGGATGCCGGCGTGGACAAGCTCGGCATGGTCACCGAGCCGGCGGCCCCTGACAAGGACGGCAAGAAGGCGAAACCGAAACGGGGATGAAAGAGTTACGCTTTACACGCAGATCCCGGGAGGCGGAGGGCGATGCGGTGCCGCGCTCCATGGCGTCTTCCTTCGCGATATCGATCGGCCTGCACGTGCTGGTGATTGCCGCGCTGCTCTACGTCCCGGCGGATTTCTCCAAACCGCGGCTGCCGCCCGGGGCCATCAGCGTGAACCTGGTGTCCATGCCCGGTCCGGGACCGGCGCCCGGTCCGCCGGCCGGCAACAACGCCCCGCCGTCCGAAAGCCCCAAACCGGTCGAGGCCCCCAAGCCGGCGCCGGAGAAGCCGGCCGTTTCCGTGGCCCCGCCCGCACCGGCCCCGAAGCCGGTGCCGGAGGCGCCCAAGCCCGAGGTGTCCCTCACCCCCAAGGTCAAGGAGAAAAAATCGCTCAAGGAGGCGACCAAGGACTCCCAGAAGATGATCGAGCGCGCCATTGAGCGCATCGAGAAGAAGGTGAGTGAGCCGGACACGAGCTCCGTGGCCTCGGCGATCGATCGATTGAAGAAGAAGTTCGGGGAGACCGAAACGGGCGCCGGCCGTCCCAATCCTCCTGCGCCGACATCCGGCCAGGGCGGCGGCGGCGGTCCGGCCGGCGGAGGCGGCGGCGGAGGAGGCGGACCGGGCGCCATCGAACCCATCGACATCTACCGGGCGACCGTCGCCTCCCAGGTGGAGCGCAACTGGGCATTCTCCCCGCAGCTCGCCGGCGGGAACAAAAGCCTCAAGGTGGGGCTGGTCTTCAAGGTGTTGCCCAACGGCGAGATCACCGACATCCGCTACACCGAGCGCTCCGGCAATTCCTATCTGGACGATTCCGCCTACAAGGCCATCGTCAAATCCAGTCCGGCGGCGGCGCACCCGCCTGCGATCAAAGCCCCCTACGTGGTGGTGGCCATCCGTTTCACACCGGAAGGCATGCGTTGATCGCTTGAAAAAACAAACAACATGGTCTACTATCAAAAACTTTGAATGATCATATCTTTTGTGGAGAACAAGGATCCGTCATGAGATTGCGGCATTGGGTGATCTGCTTGTTGGTGTGCACGGCCGGCGCTTTCAGCATACCGCCCGTCTGGGCCCAGAGCGAAACCTACCAGTACATCGACATCCGCAACCCGTTTTTGCGCAAGGTTCCGCTCGCCGTTCCTCTTTTCAAGAACCAGACCGGCGGCCCGCGCGAGGATGAAAATTCAAAAAAGGCCGCGGATCTGATGGCCGGCAGCCTCGATTTTACGGGCTATTTCAAAATTCTCGACCGGGGCGCTTTTCTTTTCGACCCCCAGAAGAGCGGAGTGGCCGCCGCCGACATCAATTTCCAGAACTGGACGGTGATCGGCGCCGAGCTTCTGATCACCGGAGTGTACGAGCAGACGGGCGACAACGTGACCATGGAGCTGCGGCTCTTCGACACCATCCGCAGCCGTCAGGCGTTGGGGAAACGCTACTCCGGCAATGTCGCCGAGACCCGGAAAATGATCCTGCGCTTCTGCTCCGAGGTGATTTACTATCTCACCGGCAACAAGGGCATCTTCGACAGCAAGATTGCCTTCGTGTCCACCGGCTCCGGCAAAAAGGAAATCTACATCTGCGATTTCGACGGCTACAACCCCACCCGGTTGACCTACAATGATTCGATTTCGTTTTTTCCGTCCTGGTCGAGCGACGGGAGGTACCTCGCCTACACCTCCTACAAAGGCGGCAAACCCGATATCTACATCCGGAATCTGGCCGACAAGCGGGAAAGCGTGGTCGCCCAGGAGGGCCTCAACATCACTCCCGCTTGGGCGCCGGACCGGCTCGAACTGGCGGCAACCATGTCTTTTTCAGGCGATCAGGAAATTTATTTGTTGACTGGCACCGGAAAAATGATTAAAAGACTGACCAACAACCGAGGAAGCGATGTATCGCCGACCTGGTCGCCCGACGGAAGAAAACTGGCATTTGTTTCAAATCGGACGGGCGGCCCCCAGATTTACGTGCTGGATCTTGACAACGGGGCAGAGCGGCGCCTCACCTTCGAGGGGAAGTACAACACGCAACCCAGCTGGTCGCCGCGGGGCGACAAAATCGCTTACAGCAGCCAGGTGGGAGGTTTTGAGCAAATTTTCGTGATTGACGTCGACGGTCGCAACCCGGTGCAGCTGACCCGTAACGGAGGCGGCAGCGAATCGCCGAGCTGGTCTCCGGATGGAAGCCTGATCGTGTTCAGCACCACACGAGAAGGGCCATCACGGCTCTATGTGATGACCGCTTTCGGAACCGACCAGCGCCGGCTGCTTTTGCTGAATGGCGAGCAAACGAACCCCAAATGGTCCTCAGGTGTTTTTGACTGATCACCATCAACCTCAAAATCCCTAACACGAAAAGGAGGAAGAACGATGCAAAAGAAGGTGTGGATTGTGGTGGCATTGCTGCTGATGATTCCGGTTTTCATGTTTACCGTGTCATGTCAGAAACGAGTTCAAGCCCAGGCCCCGGCCCCGGCCCCGGCTCCCGCCCCGGCCCCGGCTCCCGCCCCGGCCCCGGCTCCCGCCCCGGCCAAACTTGATGTTCCGGCCTTTATGACGGAGCGGATTTTCTTCGACTTCGACAAGTCCGTGTTGAAGCTGGAATCCCAGGCTCTGCTGAAGAAAAAGGCCGAGTGGCTGAAGGCCAACCCCTCCGCGAAGATGCTCATCGAAGGCAACACCGATGAACGCGGCACGGCCGAGTACAACCTGGCTCTCGGCGAACGCCGGGCCGATGCCGCCAAGAAGTTCCTGGTCGACCTCGGCATCGACGCCAAGCGGATCTCCACCATCAGCTATGGTGAAGAGCGCCCCATCGATCCCCGGCACAACGAGGAAGCCTGGGCCAAGAACCGCAACGATGGTTTCGTGATCAACTAAAGCGTCATCCACGCGCCGCAGGGGCCGGTAGAACCGCCGCTGCGGCTGGAGTCGGCATATTTACAGACGGCAAACGTACGCGAAGCTGCGTCGTTTGCCGTCTGTTTAATCGGCCGCTGGCTTTGGGCGGAGGATCGTGATAAGGGTAGATGATATGAGCATCAGCGGATTTTGGAAACCGATGATTTTTGCGGTGATCGTCGTGTCCACCGTTTTTGGATGTGTTACTCGCCGCGATGTCACCACCATCGATTCCCGGTTGAGCGAGATCGAACTGCGTGAAGGCGAGGAGCGCCGGCGGCGCGAGGAAATCGCCAAAGCGCGCGAATCCAATGAGGCGGCATTGCGGCAAATGTCGGCCTCTCTGCGGGCGCAGATCGACGAACTGAGGGATGAAGTGCGGGGGCTGCGAGGGCGGCTGGAGGAAATGGAGCATGCGCAGCGCCTCAAGCCGGCATCCGGTGAGACCGGGGAGAGACCGCGTGAGGACAAACTGGTTCGTCTGGAGGACGCCAGCAGCCAGCATGCCCAGCGGCTGACCCGCATCGAAGAGCACCTGAAGCTCGAACCGGCCGCGGCCGGCGCGAAGCCCGAATCCCGGATACGGCCCGAATCCTCCGCCAAAGTGCCGTCCGAGGAGGAGCTTTACAACAAGGCCAAGCAAGCCTTCGATCAGGGCAACATTCCGCAGGCCCGCAAAGGCTTCGAGGAGCTCATCCAGCGCTACCCGAGCTCAAGCAACGCCGACAACGCCCAGTTCTGGGTCGGCGAGACCTTTTTCCGTGAAAAAGCCTACGAGAAATCCATTCTCGAATACCAGAAGGTGATCGAAAAGTATCCCAAGGGCAACAAGGTGCCGGCGGCCCTGCTCAAGCAGGGGCACGCCTTCCTGGCCCTTGGAGACAAAGTGAACTCGCGGCTGATATTCGAAGAGCTGGTTCGAAAATATCCGCACTCGGCCGAGGCCAAGGCCGCATCCGACAAATTGAAGGAAATCCGCTGATCGACGAGCGACCTCCGGCAGACGCATTCAACGGCTCGGAGGCCGGTTCCACGCCATGACCAAAATCGTGGGGATTGATCCAGGCCTCGCGGCCACCGGTGTGGGTGTGGTGAACGGGCGCGGGGTGAGCGTAGCGGGGTATTCGTTTGGGTGCATCACCACCTCCCAATCGCTTCCCCTGGCCGAGCGTCTGGGATGCATCTTCGCGAGGCTCCAAAAGCTTTTCTGCGATGAAACCCCGGATCTGGTGGTGCTCGAGGACGTTTTTTCCTTGAAAGAATTCCCCCGGTCCGGGATTTCCCTCGGCCAGGTTTCCGGAGTGGTCATGCTCGCCGCCTTTCGCGCCGGGCTGAGCTGCGTTCAAATCCCGGTGCGGGAAGCCAAACAAGTCCTCACCGGGAACGGGAATGCGTCCAAATGGCAACTGGAAAAAGCCGTACGCGGCCACCTCGAGCACCCCGACCCGATTCGCCCCTTCCACGCAGCGGATGCCCTCGGTCTCGCGCTGATCGGGCTTTTCCGTTGCGAGGAACGCCAACGGGCACCGGCGTCCGGCGTTGCCCCCCACCCCATGCGGCGGCGCTCGGTTGCACGGAAATGACCTCACGCCGACGGTGTAGGACCCCGTGATCGGGTATCTCTTAGGCAAGATCCTCAAGAAAGAAGACGATCGCGTTCTCATTCTCGCGAACCAAGTGGGCTATGAGGTCCTGGTCCCGGCCGTGGTCATGGAGTCCCTGGCTGAAAAAAAAACCGGCGACGAACTGGCCCTGCACATCTACTACCAGCAGACCGAACGCCAGCCCAAACCGGTCCTGATCGGCTTCAATCATGAGATTGAAAAGGAGTTCTTCCAGAGTTTCATCAGCGTGGAGGACATCGGTCCGTTGAAGGCCGTGAAGGCGATGACGCTGCCCGTCAGCGACATCGCCAGGGCGATCGAGGGGCGCGACCTGGAAGCGCTCGGCCGCCTGAAGGGCATCGGCAAGCGCACGGCCCAGAAAATCGTCGCCACCCTCGAGGGCCGCATGGCCAAATTCGCCCTGATGCGCGCGGAACAACCCCCGCCGGCCCAGCCCGTCGCGGATTTTGCCCAGCAGGTGATCGACGTGATGGTCCAGCAGCTGGGCCACCGCGCGGCCGACGCCCGCAAGATGATCGCCGATGCGCTCAAACGCAACAGCGCCATCGCCACGGCAGAGGCGCTTTTCGAGGAAGTCTATCGCGGCGAGCAGTCCGGCCCGCCGCCCGCAGCCGGCTGAACCCGGGTCGGGCCGGCCGATAGAAAAGGGGTCGCATGAGCGACGACATCATTTCCTATTCCTCCGAGGACCGGCAGGGGCTGGTCTCCGGCCGGGCCCGTGAAGAGGACCTGGAGCCCGAGATCGTTTCTCTGCGGCCGCGGCACCTGACCGATTACGTCGGGCAGGCCGATGTGGTCGAAACCCTGAAGATCGCCATCGAGGCGGCCGTTCAACGCAACGAGCCGATCGACCATGTGCTGCTGCACGGCCCGCCGGGGCTCGGCAAAACCACCCTCGCGCACATCATCGCCAACGAAACGGGCTCCAACCTGACGCTCTCTTCGGGCCCGGCCCTCGAGAAAGGCGGCGACCTCATCGGGATCCTGACCCATCTGGGATCCGGCGACATCCTGTTCATCGACGAGATCCACCGCCTCCCCAAACCGGTGGAGGAGCTGCTCTACCCGGCCATGGAGGATTTCGCGATCGATTTCGTCTTCGACAAGGGGGTGCACGCGCGCAGCCACCGCTTCCGGCTGAAGCGTTTCACCCTGGTCGGGGCGACCACGCGCGTCGGCCTTCTGTCATCCCCCTTGCGGGACCGGTTCGGCATTTTCCGCAGTCTCGATTTCTACGGCTTGGACGACCTGGTCCGGATCACTCGGCGTTCGGCGTCGCTGCTCGGCGTCGATCTGGGCGAGGAGGGCTCCCGCGAGCTGGCACGGCGGTCCCGGGGTACGCCGCGCATCGTCAACCGGCTGCTCAAGCGCGTTCGGGACTACGGCCAGGTGCGGTCCCAGGGCGTCACCAACCGGCAGACCGTGGAGGCCGCCTTGGAGTTGGAGGGCGTGGACGGGCAGGGGCTGACCGATCTGGACCGCCGCTACCTGAAAACGATCATCCAGTTTTATCACGGCGGCCCGGTCGGCATCGAAGCCATCGCCGCCACCCTGCAGGAGGAGTCCGACACCCTGGTGGACATCATCGAGCCCTACCTGCTGAAGATCGGCTTCATCACGCGCACCTCCTCCGGCCGGAAGGCCTCCGAATCGGCCTACCGGCACCTGGGCTTCAGCGTGCAGCAGAAATTTTTCAGCTGACATGGCGATCATCAGCCTCATCACCGACTTCGGAACCCGCGACGAATACGTCGGACTCATGAAGGCCGTGATCCTGGGGATCGACCCGGCGGCGGTCATCGTCGACGTCAGCCACTCGATTGCGCCTCAGGATGTGGCGCAGGCCGCGTTCATGCTCGAGACCGCCTGCCGGCATTTCCCGGCCGACTCTCTCCACCTGGTGGTGGTGGACCCCGGGGTGGGGACCGATCGGGCGATTCTCTACCTGGAGACGGACCGGCAGCGCTTTTTGGCCCCGGACAACGGGGTGCTGTCCCTGGTGATGTCTGCGGGCCGGGAGGTACGGCTACGGCGGGTGGAGAACACCCGGTGGCGGCGGCCGGCGGTCAGCCCGACCTTTCACGGCCGGGACATCATGGCGCCCGCCGCCGCGCACTTGTCCAAGGGCCTGGCGGTGCAGCAGCTGGGGCCGGAGATGGACGCGGCGCGCGCGGTTCGCATCGACGGCCTGCGCGCCGGCCGGGCCGCGGACGGAGCCCTCCTCGGCCGGGTCATCCATGTCGACCGGTTCGGAAACCTCATCACCAACATCGATGCGACGGCCTTGCGGCAACTGGAAGCCGTTCCGGGGGGGCGGTCGTTGAGGGTGGTCCTCGGAGAGCATGTCATCAACGGGATCGCCCGCACCTATGCCGATGCGGCGGCCGGGCAACTCTTGGCCTTGATCGGCAGCCGGGGATACCTGGAGATCGCCGTGAATGCCGGCAGTTCGCAAATGCTCACCAACGCCCGCCGGGGGGACCCCGTGCAGGTATGCGGTTATGGCCAAGGACACTGATCCGAATCCGGTTCAGCCGCTTCTGGATGAAGGCCGCGGCGGGCCCGCCCGCCGTCGCTGGACGGTGCTCTTCATCGGGGACCACGGCAAGGTCGTCGCCTTCAAGCGGATCAAGACCGTGATCGGCCTCACCCTGGCCGCGCTCGTTGCCGCACTGGCCGCCGTGGCCGTCCTGCTGGTGGTCAACCAGCGGCTTCACGGCCGGGGCCGCGACCTGCTGCAGCGGCTCGAGGAGTCCCGCCGGCAGATAGAGTCCCTGAGCCACGAGAAAGACCTGCTGACGGCGCATGTGTTCCTGGTCGAAACGAAAATGAAGGAGACGCTCTCCGGGGTCGGCCGGCCGGCGGGGGACCTTAAACGCACTCCCCCGGAGCTCGAAAAGCGTGCCGCTCCGACCCCCCCCCCCACCGCGGCCGCCGCCGAGGAGGATGCGGATGGGGCTGCCGAGACGGCCTCGCCCGGCCCCGAGGCGCGGCCGCCGATCAATTCGGGCGACGCCGTGGCGGTGGAAGGCTTCGGCGCCAAATACGACCCGGTGCGCCAGTCGATCGATATCAAGTACAAGCTGGTCGCCTCCAGTCCCGGGCGCAAGCCCGTTGCCGGGCACGTCATCGTCGTTTTCAAAGGCGAGCGGGTGGATCCTGAAGCGTGGTTGGCCATGCCGCGGGTCGAGTTGCCGAAAGGACGGCCCTCCGGCGCGCAGAAGGGCTACACCTTTTCCATCAGCCACTCCAAGGCCTTCGCCCAGACCCTGCCGGTGCCCAAATCCATTCCCGGCTTCACCGCGGCGGTGCTTTATGTCTTTTCGCACGAGGGGCAGTTGATGCTGGCGAGGGAATATGCCGTCGCGCTTCAGCCTTCGGGCGGCTGAGCCGGGCCGGCTTCCAGCAGGTAAAGCACGGGGGCGGCCCGAACCGCGGAGGCGGCGAAATTGTCGAAGGTCACATCGCGGAACGGGAGTTGGTACCGCGTGCGGAGCCGATCGAAGATCTCAAGGTAGTTCAATACAATTCGCTTGCGCCAGTCCAGTTCCAGGCGGCCGGCCGCATCGAGGATGGCGTCCTTGGGGCCCTCGATTTCCAGAAAGTCTCCGAAGGGCAGGGCGTCCAGGCAGAACGTGGTCCGCTCCAGCACCAGGGTTTCACGCCACTTTTCGTACGTCTGCTCCGGATGGTAACCCAGGGCGGCCAGAATGCGCTGCACGGCATCGAAGTCCGCCACCTCCGCCTCCAGTTCGACGAACTGCTTGAAGGCCGGGTCGGCCTCGGCCGGGGGCGACTTGAAGGTCAGGGTGGTTTTCCGGTCCCGCCGCAGCCGCAGGAGGCAGTTGCGCCGGATCAGGTTGCGGCCCTCGTCCTCGAAACGGATGTTGCGCTCATGGCTGCGACCCAGGCTGCGCGCACCGAGCGCCGTCAGGCGCGCGCGGATCGCGGCGGGGTCGGTCACGTGGAACTTGACCTCGGTTTCAACCGGGTCCGTGAAGGAGGCCATGACGGAATGATAGGCAAATGCACCCGGCCTGTAAAGGACCATTTTTTATCTTTTTTCTTGACATACTGCTAATTATTGCATAAAAATACCCGATTCTGAAACTACAGGAGTGCCGATCGTGAAGAAATACACCTACAGTGCCAAGGACAGCGACTTTAAGGGCAAGTGGTACATCGTGGATGCCAGCGACGCCGTGCTCGGCCGCCTGGCCACCACCGTAGCGGCGCGGCTGCGGGGCAAGCACAACCCGCTCTTCACCCCGCATGTGGACACCGGCGATTTCGTGATCGTCATCAACGCCGAAAAGATCCGGCTCACCGGCAAGAAATGGGTTCAGAAGATGTATTACCGGCACACCGGCTACATCGGCGGGCTCAAGACCACCAGCGCCCGCGAGCTTCTGGAGAAGCGGCCGGAGGAGCTGGTCCGCCGGGCGGTAAAGGGCATGCTGCCGAAGAACAAGCTCGGCAGCCGGCTGTACACCAAGCTCAAGGTTTACAAGGGCAGCGATCACCCGCATCAGGCCCAGGGGCCCGAACCCCTCACCTTCTAATTTTTCCGATCTTCGAGGAACTCGATGGAAAAGCAAACGTCATACTACGCCACAGGCAAACGCAAGTCGTCCATCGCGCGGACCTGGCTCACGCCGGGGACCGGTGCGATCATCGTGAACAACCTCCCGGTGGAGGAGTATTTTCCACTCGAGACAACGCGCCTCGAACTGGTGCAGCCGCTCAAGCTGACCAACACGGGCGGCGCCTTCGACGTCAAGGCGAGCGTCCAGGGCGGGGGCCCCGTCGGCCAGGCCGCCGCCATCCGCCACGGCATCACGCGGGCCCTGATTGCCGCCGATCCCGCTCTCCGGACCGCCCTCAAGAAAGCCGGGTTCGTGAAGCGCGACCCGCGGGTCAAGGAACGCAAGAAATACGGGCAGAAATCGGCCCGCGCGCGGTTCCAGTTCTCCAAGCGTTAATCGCCTCCTTCAACGGCTCTACAATTTCAAGGGGACAGGCAGTCTTGCCTGTTCCCTTTTTTTTCGCTAAATTCAGGCTGCGCCCGAATTCGCGGGCGCAGGGGCCCGTGACGCGCACGGAGCGGGCCGAACGGGTCGGACCTTCAACCACCATGGAGAGAATCAGGATGTCCCCCAATGCCATCGACCTCAATTCGGACGTGGGTGAAAGTTTCGGCAACTACACGCTCGGCCTGGACGAAGAGGTGATCCCGCTGATCAGTTCGGCCAACATCGCCTGCGGCTACCACGCCGGGGACCCAA
>Ga0316629_10000276_pt1 | contig 10356 bp, 6 predicted proteins | sample OWC_May_M1_C1_D1_FD_207654 | JGI IMG/M metagenome (GOLD analysis project Ga0316629, IMG submission 207654) | Wetland soil microbial communities from Old Woman Creek delta, Ohio, United States - OWC_May_M1_C1_D1_A | ecosystem: Environmental > Terrestrial > Soil > Wetlands | place: USA: Ohio... | reverse complement strand
TTCATCACATCATAAGCGCCGCCATAAGCTTTTCGGGTAATTACGGTAATTCTTGGCACGGTAGCTTCACTTAAAGCATACAATAGTTTTGCACCATTTTTTATGATGCCGTTCCATTCTTGGTCGGTTCCGGGTAAAAATCCGGGAACATCGACCAAAACCAACAGCGGAATATTAAAACAATCGCAAAAACGGGTAAATCGCGCTCCTTTTATGGAACTGTTTACATCCAAACAGCCCGCTAAAACCATAGGCTGATTGGCGACAATACCAATACTTCTTCCTGCAATACGCGCAAAACCAACGATAATATTTCCCGCAAAGTCCTTATGGATTTCAAAGAAAGAATCTTTATCAATAATACCGCCAATCACCTGGTGCATATCGTAAGGTTTATTTGGATTTTCGGGAATGATATTTTCCAGCACGTCTCTTATTTCATCGCCTAATTCATAAGGTATCTTTTTAGTGATTTCCCTATTGTTTTGAGGCATATAGCTCAATAAAGTTTTAATATCTTCCAAACATTGAATGTCATTTACTGATGTAATATGGGTAACGCCCGATTTAATTGAATGCGCACTGGCGCCGCCAAGTTCTTCTGCAGTTACTTCTTCATTGGTGACAGTTTTCACCACATTGGGTCCGGTAACGAACATATAACTGGTGTTTTCAACCATAATTGTGAAATCGGTCATGGCTGGAGAATAGACTGCGCCACCGGCACAAGGTCCCATAATTGCGGAAAGTTGCGGCACAACACCAGATGCCTGAACATTTCTGAAAAATATATCGGCATAACCTCCCAATGATCTGACGCCTTCCTGAATTCTTGCTCCACCTGAATCATTTAATCCAATAATTGGGGCGCCAACTTTAACGGCCTGATCCATTATTTTACAAATTTTTTCAGCGTGAGTTTCAGACAAAGCGCCGCCAAAAACCGTAAAATCTTGTGCAAATATATACACCAATCTTCCATGAATAGTGCCATATCCGGTAACAACGCCATCACCAAAATAGAGTTCTTTTTCCATGCCAAAGTCGGTTGATCGGTGTGTTACAAGGATGCCCATTTCTTCAAAAGAGCCTTCATCCAATAAATATTGAACACGTTCTCTTGCTGTTAATTTTTTCTTGGCATGTTGCTTATCTATACGAATTTCCCCACCTCCCAAATATGCCTCTTCAATTTTTTTTGCTAAATTTTCTGATTTTGATTCCATAATAAAAATGTGGTTAATTAGAATTGGGTACCCTTATTTTTTTTTGATCTTCTAAATACAAAGTCAACCCTACCAAAGCCGCTATTTTGGCTTCCTGATCCAATCCTTTTTGCAATAGTTTTGGGGTGTAATAATTTTTAACGAAGTGCGTATCAAAATTCCCTGTTCTAAAAGCTTCATGTTCACAAACAAATTTTCCAAAAGGCAAAGTGGTAAAAACCCCTTCAATTTTATAGTTGTCAATAGCGTCAATCATTAATTGAATGGCTTCTTCACGCGTTTTTCCGTAGGTTATTAATTTTGATAGCATAGGATCGTAATAAATAGGAATGTCCATTCCTTCTTCAAATCCATTATCTACCCTTATTCCATCTCCAACGGGAATTTTATAAGTGCTTAAATTTCCTACACTCGGCAAAAAATCATTCATTGGATCTTCTGCATAAACACGTAATTCTAGGGCATGTCCGCTAATTTTTAAATCTTCCTGTTTGAAAGGAATGGCTTCACCACGAGCAATCCTGATTTGAAGCTCAACCAAATCTACGCCGGTAATCAATTCAGTTACGGGATGTTCTACCTGTAGGCGAGTATTCATTTCCAAAAAATAGAAATTCAATTTATCATCTACTAAAAATTCCACTGTTCCTGCGCCTAAATAATCGCAAGATTTTGCCACTTTAACGGCTGCATTACCCATTTTAGCCCTTAATTCGGGGGTTAAAATTGAGGAAGGAGCTTCTTCAATCACTTTTTGATGACGTCTTTGTACACTGCATTCTCTTTCAAAAAAATGCAAAATATTTCCATGGCTGTCTGCCAAAACCTGAATTTCAATATGTCTGGGTGAAGTAATATATTTTTCAACAAAAACAGAACCATCTCCAAACGCGGAGGTTGCTTCACTTATGGCACGTTTCATTTGTTGCTCCACATCTTTTTCATTTTCAACAATGCGCATCCCTTTTCCGCCGCCGCCTGCTGAAGCTTTAATAAGAATTGGAAAGCCTATCTCCTTTGCAATTTCTGCGGCTTCTTTTGGGTCGGTTACTGCTCTGTCTATCCCGGGAACCATAGGAATGTTGTAATTTCTCACGGCGTCTTTTGCCGCCAGTTTACTGCCCATAATTCTGATGGCATTTGATTTCGGTCCAATAAAGATGATGTTGTTTTGTTCTACTTTTTCGGCGAAATCGGCATTTTCACTTAAAAATCCATAACCTGGATGTATGGCATCAACATGCAGTTTTTTTGCCGCTTTGATAATTTTTTCGATGGAAAGATACGATTTATTGGAAGGTGCTTCTCCTATACAAACTGCTTCATCGGCAAATCGCACATGGGGTGCATTTCTGTCAGCTTCAGAATAAACGGCCACTGTTTTAATTCCCATTTTTCGAGCGGTTTTCATAACCCTAATCGCAATTTCACCTCTATTTGCAACCAATATTTTTTTCATTTTTAAAGTATTTTGGAAAGTTTTAATAATAAATGGCCATTGCAGCTTATGCCATTTCAATAAGCAGTTCTCCTTTTTCGGCAGTTTCACCACTTTTGGCATAAATTGTTTTGATAATGCCATCTTTTGGTGCTGTTATGGCATTTTCCATTTTCATGGCTTCTAAAATCAATATGGTTTCTCCTTCTTTTACTGCCTGATTTTCTTCAACATTGACGCTTAAAATGATTCCTGGCATGGGCGCCTTTATGCTGTTTGCTTTGATGGAAGAGCCAACGGTAAATCCCATTTCTTTGATAAGTTGATCTATTTCATTGGAGATTTTGACGGTGTAGCTGTTTGAATTTACATTTATGACATATTCTCTTTTATTAAAATCAGCCTTTTCAAGTTCTACATCAAAAGATTTGTTCTTTTTAATGACATGGAATTTTGATTGTGATCGTTTTAATAAATTTAATTTTTCAAGATCTGAATTTTTAAATTCATACTCGCGAGACTCATTTACGGTTACTTTCAAGGTCGTAGGTGTTTTGGTTAAACTTATTTTATCAAAAAAAAGTTGTTTACGACATAAAGATATTCAATTTATTGTCAAAAAAATTGCGATTCAAATCAATATTTTATCAGAAATATACATATTGCGATTATTTATGCGGTAAATTCAGAATATTATAAAAAAATGGTTTCAATAATGTAAAAGAAGTAAAAAGCTTTAAAAGGGAAGTAATTTTAGGATGGCATAGCTATAAACGAAAAAAGACTGCCTTTTCAGGCAGTCCCTTCTTTTTTTACTACTAACTAAAAAAATCAAAAACATTACTTAAACAAAGTAGGTAATGAATCTATGAAGTAAAAGTAATTTTTAAACATTGTAAATTCAATGACTTTTATCATTTATTTGAAAAATTGTACATTTAATTTAAATTATTTTTCTGATGGCATTTTTCTGAAGTTTTTCCAAATAGCCATATTTTGATGTGATGTAAGAAGTGGAGAAAGTTTATATAAATAAAAATGCAATTACCATAAATAAGTAATTGCATTTTTTGTGACCTCGAATGGATTCAAACCATCAACCTCTTGAGCCGTAATCAAGTGCGCTATTCAGTTGCGCCACGAGGCCGTTTTGAGGGTGCAAATATACTATTTTTTACGTATTTACAAACTATTTTTTGTAACAAAATAACGCCAGCCAATAATTGCCATTTGCCATTTTTTGGCTTTTGCCATATCCAATCGTTTTTTGGTAAAGCTTGGGAGCAAAATTTTATTGAGATTCCCTAAAATTTTGAATACTTGTTTTTTCATCAGCCAAAAATAGGAATTTTATGACAATTTAAATATGAGCTTGATTATTTTGTTCTGTTTAAAGGGATTAATTAAATTTTTATTATGCTTATTTGATTAAGAAAGGAAGTTTCATAAGCAGGAAGGCGGCATTTATTTTAATTTAGGAAACTTTATATTTATTAATGAATGATTTTATAATAATTAATTTTAGTGAATTACATCAGAAAATATATTTTATGTAAATATTATTGATTTTTTTAACAAAAACATAAAATATCAATTTTACCCCTAATTTTTTAGGGGGTAATTTTTTTTAAATCGATTTTTAAGTTAGATTTGCACGGTAAAAACAGTGTATTAATTCTAAATTACTTTAAAAAAATGTCTAAAATTAGATTTCAAGCATTAGCTCAGTCTGCAAACAGAAAACCTGTTGAAGTTATTGAAGATACAAAAAGATCTATCTTGTTCGGCGAAAATGTATTTAATGAAAATACTATGCGTCAGTATTTAACCAAAGATGCCTATAATGGCGTAATGAGTGCAATTGAGCACGGAACAAAAATTGACCGTAAAATTGCTGATCAGGTTTCTTCATCAATGAAAGAATGGGCAATGGCTAAAGGAGTTACACATTATACACATTGGTTTCAGCCTTTAACCGGAGGAACTGCTGAAAAACATGACGCATTTTTTGAAACTATTGGTGGGGGAATGGCTATAGAAAAATTTGGAGGAGACCAATTGGTACAACAAGAACCTGATGCATCAAGTTTTCCAAATGGGGGAATCAGGAATACTTTTGAAGCCCGTGGATATACCGCTTGGGATCCAACATCACCGGCGTTTATTTATGGGACCACTTTAAGTATCCCAACCATATTTGTTGCCTACACAGGTGAAGCACTTGATTATAAAACACCTTTATTGCGCGCACTTAATGCTGTTGATGATGCTTCAACGGCGGTTTGTAAATATTTTGATAAAAATGTAAAAAAAGTTACTGCTTCACTTGGGTGGGAGCAAGAGTACTTTTTAATTGATAAAGCGTTGGCCAACAGCCGACCAGACATTACGTTAACAGGAAGAACTTTATTAGGGCATTCTCCAGCCAAAGGGCAACAATTGGATGACCACTATTTTGGTTCTATTCCAAGCAGGGCATTAAATTATATGCGTGATTTAGAAACCGAATGTATGCTTGTGGGCATTCCGGTAAAAACACGCCATAACGAGGTAGCTCCAAATCAGTTTGAATTGGCGCCTATTTACGAAGAATGTAATTTGGCAGTCGACCATAATTCATTATTGATGGATATTATGGGAAAAGTTGCTTCTCGCCACCAACTTAAAGTATTGCTTCATGAAAAACCTTTTGCGGGCGTAAACGGATCAGGAAAACATAATAACTGGTCACTTTCAACCGATACGGGCATCAATTTATTGGCTCCCGGTAAAACGCCGATGAGCAATCTTCAGTTTTTAACCTTTTTCATTAATACCATAAAAGCGGTTCATGATAATGAAGAATTGGTAAGGGCTGCAGTGGCTTCAGCAAATAATGACCACAGACTTGGGGCAAATGAGGCGCCACCGGCAATTATTTCCGTATTTATTGGAGAACAATTAACAAAAGTATTGGCAGAATTGGAAGGCGTAACCAACGGTAAACTTTCTCCTGAAGAAAAAACAGATCTTAAACTGAATGTAGTTGGTAAAATTCCGGATGTTTTATTGGACAATACCGACAGAAACAGAACATCGCCTTTTGCGTTTACCGGAAATAAATTCGAGTTTCGGGCAGTTGGATCATTCGCAAACTGTGCAAATCCGATGACTGTTTTAAATACTGTTGTGGCCAAACAATTAAAAGACTTTAAGGTTGAAGTTGATGCTTTAATTGCGGCGCAAGACTTAAAGAAAGACGAAGCCATTTTTAATGTATTAAGAGAGTATATTAAGGCTACAAAAAATATATTGTTTGAAGGAAATGGTTATGGTGAAGCTTGGGATATTGAAGCCAAAAGAAGGGGTTTAAGCAACAATAAAACAACGCCTAATGCTTTAAAAGCGAGAGTTTCTAAAAAATCAATTGCATTGTTTGAAGAAATGAATGTGATGAGCAAGGTTGAAACCGAAGCCAGATATGAAATTGAAGTTGAAGATTACACCAAAAGAATTCAAATTGAATCTCGTGTTTTGGGAGATATCGCAGGCAATCACGTTGTTCCGACGGCAGTTCGCTATCAGAATATGTTGATTAAAAACGTTACCGGATTGAAAGAAATATTTGGAAATGAATTTGAAAAGCATGCAGCCGAACAAATTAAATTGATTAAGCTAATTTCTGAGCACATTGAGGCCATCCATTCAAAAATAGATGATATGATTGATGCGCGTAAAAAAGCAAATATTATGGAGGATGCCGAGGAAAAAGCTGCTGCATACTGTGATGATGTAAAACCATTTTTTGATGACATCAGATACCACTGTGATAAATTGGAGTTAATGGTTGACGATGAATTGTGGCCGCTAACCAAATACAGAGAAATGTTATTTATACGATAATAGCAATAAAATCCCGCAATTTGCGGGATTTTTTGTTTTAAGCCTCCGTCTGAAAAATAGTTAGGTTTATCGCGATTACTTAGGCAAAAACCCAAGAGGTTTAAAAAAGAAAAATTACTTTTGCAGTACAACATAATAAGCGACAATGAGTTCAGAAAACAGTAAAAGATACAGCCTGAGAGGCGTTTCAGCTTCAAAAGAAGATGTGCACAATGCCATTAAAAATGTGTATAAAGGTTTGTTTCCGAAGGCATTTTGCAAAATTGTGCCCGATTATTTAACCAATGACAAGGATTATTGTTTGATTATGCACGCCGATGGCGCAGGAACAAAATCGTCTTTGGCCTATACTTATTGGAAAGAAACCGGCGATATTTCGGTATGGAAAGGCATAGCGCAAGACGCGTTAATTATGAATATTGACGATTTAATTTGTGTGGGCGCCACTTCCAATATTATGCTGTCATCAACAATCGGAAGAAATAAAAATGTAATTCCGGGTGAAGTGATTTCGGCCATAATTAACGGAACGGAAGATTTATTGAAAGATTTAAAATCATTTGGTGTTGAAATTCATTCCACAGGCGGCGAAACTGCCGATGTTGGGGATTTGGTAAGAACCATTATTGTGGATTCTACCGTTACTGCCCGAATGAAAAGAGCCGATGTTATTGACAATGCAAACATAAAACCGGGTGATGTGATTGTTGGTTTGACCTCATTCGGACAAGCAACCTACGAAACAGCATACAACGGAGGAATGGGTTCTAACGGATTGACATCTGCACGCCATGATGTTTTTCATAAGTATTTGGCAGAAAAATATCCCGAAAGTTTTGATGCTGCAGTTCCTTCTGAATTGGTTTATTCAGGAAATATGAAATTGACTGATGCAGTTGAAAATTCACCAATAAATGCCGGTAAATTGGTGCTTTCACCAACCAGAACTTACGCGCCGATCATTAAAAAAATATTAGACAAATACACTTCTAAAGAAATTCATGGAATGGTGCATTGCAGTGGCGGTGCACAAACGAAAATACTTCATTTTATCGATAATTTACATATCATAAAAGACAATCTGTTTCCTGTTCCGCCTTTGTTCAAATTAATTCAGGATCAAAGCAAAACCGATTGGAAAGAAATGTATCAGGTGTTTAACTGCGGTCACCGAATGGAATTGTATGTTTCTCCTGAAATCGCCCAAAATATTATCGCAATTTCTAAAAGTTTTGATGTTGATGCGCAAATTGTGGGTAGGGTAGAAGCTTCTGAAACCAAAAAACTAACCATTAAAAGTGAATTTGGGGTTTTTGAGTATTAAATTTAGCCATATTTTCAACCCAACTTAGGCAACCTTCTTTAATGATAGATTTTGAAATTATTCATTATTAATTGAGTCTGCGTTAGGGGTTGAAGTGAAAATACTTTTTTGAGGTTTTTTCACCGAAAAAAAGATTGCAACGAAAAACCCGACCGCTTTTTCAGCGGGAACGCCCAATATATTCTTTGGATTTGACTGCTTTTGTTTTTGGTATTTACCGCAATGAGAAGGTGATAATTCAAAAAAACATTAAAAAGCACCGCAATAAAATATCAAGAATTTGTTGTAAATTTGCAAACTAATAAAAAATAAATGTTAGATAAATTAAGAATCATAAAACAACGCTTTGATGAGGTTTCCGATTTAATCATCCAACCGGATATTATTTCAGACCAAAAGCGCTACGTTAAAATCAGCAAAGAATACAAGGATTTAAACGCAGTGATGAAAGTGGGTGATGAATATCGCGGGTTGTTAAAAAATATTGAAGAAGCCAAAGAAATTATTGCTGATGGGTCTGATGATGATATGACCGAAATGGCGAAAATAGAGATTGAAGAGGCTGAGGCTCGTTTGCCGCAATTGGAGGAAGACATTAAGTTTATGTTGATTCCAAAAGATCCGGATGACGCCAAAAACGTGATGGTGGAAATCAGGGCAGGAACCGGAGGTGACGAAGCCAGTATTTTTGCAGGAGATTTGTTTAGAATGTACATAAAATATTGCGCAGACAGAGGCTGGAAAACAAGCATTGTTGATATGAGTGAAGGCACATCGGGCGGTTTCAAAGAAATCATTTTTAGTGTTGAAGGAGAAGATGTTTACGGCAATTTAAAATTTGAAGCCGGCGTGCATCGTGTGCAACGCGTTCCACAGACTGAAACGCAAGGACGTGTGCATACATCAGCCGCAACAGTGATGGTTTTGCCGGAAGCTGAAGAATTTGACGTGCAAATTGATATGAAAGATGTGCGTATGGATTTTTTCTGTTCATCAGGGCCAGGAGGACAATCGGTAAATACCACTTATTCTGCTGTTCGTTTAACGCATATACCAACCGGACTTGTGGCGCAATGCCAGGATCAAAAATCGCAGCATAAAAATAAGGACAAAGCCATGCAGGTTTTACGTTCAAGGTTATATGAAATGGAATTGGCCAAAAAGCAGGAATCGGATTCAGCTAAACGAAAAACGATGGTGAGTTCAGGAGACAGATCGGCTAAAATCAGAACCTATAATTATCCGCAAGGAAGAGTTACGGAGCACAGAATTGGCCTGACGATGTATGATTTGCAGAATATCATCAATGGTGATATTCACAGAATAATTGAAGGCTTAAAATTGGCTGAAAATACTGAAAAGCTTAAAGAATTGGGAGAAGTTTTTTAATAACTATCTAAATATAATAAAAACAAAACCCTCAAAATTAAATTTTGAGGGTTTTGTTTTTTAAGTTGCTTTGAGTTTATTCTTCTATAAATTCTTCCTCTTTCGATACTTTTAGGGAAACTAAAATACCAATAAAAAGCGCTAATGCTATAAACAATAATGACAACCATTCAGGAAATACGTAATGAGGCATTACAGGAAAATCGTCATGAGGCGTTAAGATGAGTTTTACGCCCACAAAACTTAAGATGGCAATTAAACTGTATTTTAAGTAATAGAACTTCACCAGCATATTTGAAAGGAAGAAATACATTGACCGCAATCCTAGAATCGCAAAAATATTGGAGCTAAAAACCAAAAACGGGTCGGAAGTAATTGCCAAAATCGCCGGTACGCTGTCTATTGCAAACAGGATATCGGTAAATTCGATGATAACCAAAGCCATAAAAAGAGGCGTAGCGGCAGTTATATGTCTCATTTTAATGAAAAAATGCTCGCCTTGCATGTGGCTGGTAATAGGAATAAGCTTTCTGATTTGACGATATATAAATGATTTTTTTGGCTGGAATTTTTCTTCCTTTGAAAACATCATTTTGTATGCGGTGAACAGTAAAAACACACCAAATACATAAGTTGTAAAGCTAAACTTCTTGATTAAAATTACGCCGAAGAAAATCATCAATGCCCTAAAAACAATGGCGCCTAAAATTCCCCAAAATAAAACCCTGTGCTGGTATTTTAAAGGGATTTTGAAAGAAGCAAATATTACGGCAATCACAAAAATATTGTCTATGCTTAAGGAGATTTCAATCAAATAACCTGTAATATATTTTAATACGGCGTCTGTAGCGGTTAGATTGTCAACATTGTTTACAACCTCACCGGAATAGAGCCAATAAATAACCCCAGAGAAAAGAAAGGACACCGTAACCCAAATGCCTGTCCACATTGAGGCTTCTTTGGTACTTATGACATGCGGAGTTCTATTAAAAACACCCAAATCCAGGGCTAAAAAAACGAGGATGAGCGCAACAAAAATTATCCAGACAATCATAATCAACAAGTTAAATTAAGTTTGCAAATATAGGTAATTTGTC
>Ga0316629_10000275_pt1 | contig 10359 bp, 8 predicted proteins | sample OWC_May_M1_C1_D1_FD_207654 | JGI IMG/M metagenome (GOLD analysis project Ga0316629, IMG submission 207654) | Wetland soil microbial communities from Old Woman Creek delta, Ohio, United States - OWC_May_M1_C1_D1_A | ecosystem: Environmental > Terrestrial > Soil > Wetlands | place: USA: Ohio... | reverse complement strand
TTTGCTCCTCGAGCAGCATGGGGCTGCGCACGGCCTATGCGCTGGTCCAATCGGGGCTCCACGACGTCGTGGCGGTCATCGGGTTTCAGAAGATGTCCGAAATCTCCTCCGCCGAGTCGCAGGAGCGCATGGGCCGCGGCGCCGACATCCAATGGGAGAGCCCCTTCGGCACCATGATGCCCGCCTACTACGCCATGTATGCGCGGGCCCACATGGCCGCCCATGGAACCACCCTGGAAGACCTGGCGCTCATCCGCGTCAAGGCCGCCACCTACGGCCAGCTGAACGACAAGGCGGTGTACCGCAAACCGGTCACGCTCGCCAACCTCAGCCACCCGGAGGACCGCATGGCCGGCCCGGTCGCCAGCCCGCTGCGGGTGGGGGATTGCTGCGCCAACGCCGACGGAAGCTCCTGCGTCATCGTCGCCAGCGAGGAGAAGGCCAGGGTCTACTGTAAAAAACCGGTGTGGATCCTGGGGCTGGGAGCCGCCACCACCAGCGTCAACCTGGCCGGCCGGGACCTTTTCACCGGGCTCACCGTGGCCCGCGAGGCCTCGCGCCAGGCCTATAAAATGGCGGGAGTGGGGCCCAAGGACATCGACGTCGCCGAGGTCCACGACTGCTTCACGATTGCCGAGATGATGGCCTATGAAGACCTCGGTTTCGCCAAGCCGGGCGAGGGCAAGGAGCTGATCCGCAGCAAGGCGACCTACAAGGAGGGCCCCATCCCCGTGAACGTGGACGGAGGGCTGCTGTCCAAGGGACACCCCATCGGCGCCACCGGAGGCAGCCAGATCCGCACCATCGTCCTTCAACTGCGGGAGGAGGCCGGCCCCATCCAGGTCAAAAGCCCGGAGATCGGCTTGGTGCACAACATCGGCGGCGTCGGTCTCTACGGCAACGTCAGCATCTTCGGGCGCTGAGAGCATGTGCGGCGGCGGGCCGCACCCGTTTTTTTGCGGAACCAGGAGGCACTTCATGGCGGAAAAAAAAGAAAGCGACGAGCGCTTCAAGAAATTCGGCACGGTCAGCTTCACGTCCCTGACCAAGACCAACGACTTCATCGACTACCTCGAAAAAGGCGCGATTGCCGGCACCCGCTGCAAGGACTGCGGCCGGGTCTTTTTCCCGCCGCGCGCGGACTGTTTCCAGTGCCTGGCCAGCCACATGGAGTGGTTCGAGGTGACGGGCAGCGGCAGGCTCGTCTCCTTCAGCAAGCTCGAATACGGGCCCGCCGGGTTCCAGGACGACGTCCCCTACAGCATCGCGCTGCTCGACTACGGCGCGTTCAAGGTCTTCGGCCGCATCGGCAAGGAGGTCCCGGCCGCCGACATCGCCGTCGGCATGCCGATGAAGACGATCGTGAACCGGCTGCCCAACGGCCAGCTGAATTACGTGTTCGTGAAAGCGTAGTTTTTGGGATTCGGGACCGAATCCCAAAAACTACCCGCGGGTAAAAATAAATCAAAAACCGGGAGGATAGATGCGATGTCTGATCGAAAATTCATCAAACTGGACATTGCGGGAGGCGTCGCCCGGGTGACCCTCGCCCGGCCCAAGCACAACGTGCTCAACATCGAGATGATGAAGGAGCTGATCGGCGAACTCGAAGCGCTCAAGACCGACCGGGACCTCAAGTGCATCGTGATTTCGGGCGAAGGCCCGAGCTGGTGCGCGGGGGTCGAAGTCGCGGACCACAAGCCCGGCCAGGTCGATGACATGATCGCGACCTTCAACCGCATGCTGGAGCTGATCGAGGGCCAGGAGGTGCCCACCATCGCCGCCGTTCAAGGCGCCTGCCTCGGCGGGGGCATGGAAGCCGCCATCGCCTGCGACATCATCGTGGCCGGCCAAAGCGCGGTCTTCGGCCAGCCGGAGATCAAGCTGGGGTTCTTCCCGCCCTACGCCGCCATCCGGCTGCCGCAGCTGGTCGGGCCGGGCAAGGCCATCGAGATCTGCACCACCGGCAAGCGCTACCTGGCCGAGGACGCGCTGGCAATGGGGTTCATCAACTACTGCGTGGAGGACGGCCGGTTGGCGGAAACGACGGAAACCCTCGTAAAGGAAATCCAGTACAGCAGCCCGCTCATCGTCCGCCTGAACAAGCGCGCAGTGAAGCAGCACCTGGGCCTGGCTTTCCCCGCGGCACTGAAAGGGGTGTCCGACCTTTTCCTCAACACGCTGATGAAAACCGCCGACACCCTGGAGGGGATTGCGAGCTTCGAGGGGAAGCGCAAGCCGGCCTGGAAGAATCAGTAACGAGAACGAGCAACGAGTAGAAAGTAACGAGCAACGAGTCATGAGTGCTGAAGTGATGGGGCGAGTGGACCAACAAGGAGGGGATGAATGTCGCAGATCAGGAAAATAGGCGTCGTCGGTGCCGGCAACATGGGCAGCGGCATTGCCCAGAAGATCGCCCAGGAAGGCATCCCGGTGGTGATGGTCGACCTGAAGGACGAGTTCGTGCAGCGCGGCTTGGGCACCATCCGGCGGCTGCTGCAGGAGGGGGTCGAACGCAAAATCTTCAAGCCGGAGCAGGTGGACCAGGTCCTCGCACGCGTTACGGGCACCACCGACTTCACGGCCGTGGCCGATGCCGACATCGTGATCGAGGCCGTCTTCGAGGACAAGCAGGTGAAGGCGGACCTCTTCAAAAAGCTCGACCAGGTCTGCTCCCCGCAGACCATCCTGGCCACCAACACGTCCAGCTTCTACGTGCGGGAGTTCGCGGAAAAGACCTCGCGGCCCGACCGCTTCGTCGGCCTGCACTACTTCTACCACCCGGCCAAGAACCGTCTGCTCGAGGTGATCCCGCACGCCGGCACCAGCCCGCAGACCGTGGAGAAATCCCTGCTGGCGGCGAAGCTGCACGGGAAGACCTCGATCCTCGTCAAGGACGCCCCCGGGTTCGCCGTAAACCGCTTCTTCGTGCCCTTCCTGAACGAAGCCGCCCGCATGCTCGAGGAAGGCCTGACCGGCGTCCCCACCATCGAGGAGGCCGGCAAGCGGGCGTTCAGGATCGGCATGGGGCCCTTCGAGCTCATGAACGTCACGGGGATCCCGATTGCGGTCCACGCCGCCACCACGCTGGGCAACGAACTCGGGCCCTTCTACGCCCCGGCCGCGATCCTCAAGGCGCAGATGGAGAAGAAGGCGAACTGGGAGCTGGCGGGCCCGGTGGACGAAGCGAAGCTCCCGGCCCTCATCGACCGCTTCCAGGGCGTCTGCCTGGGGGTCGCCGCAGCCCTGGTGGGCGAGGGGGTGGCCTCCATCGAGGACACCGACCGCGGCGCCAAGATCGGCCTGCGCTGGATCCTGGGGCCCTTCGAAATCATGAACAAGATCGGCATCGGCAAGACCTATGAGGTGGTTCAGGCGATCTGCCGCAAGTACCCGGATTTCAAAATGCCGGCCATCCTCGAAACGCAGCACCGGCTGGGGAAGCCCTTCGAGTTCAACTTCGTCGATCTCGAGGTCAAAAACGGCATCGCGTATGTGACCCTGAACCGGCCCGAGGCCATGAACGCCTTGAACGAGACCGTCGTGGCCCAGATCGAACGGCGGTTCGGGGAGGCCGAGGCCGATGCCCGCGTCAAGGCCATCGTGTTTCAGGGCGCCGGCAAGGCCTTCGTGGCCGGCGCCGACATCCGCTACTTCGTGGAGAAGATCAAGGCCGGGCGCATCCCGGACATCGTCGCCTTCACCCGCAAGGGCCACGAGCTGCTGCTGCGGATCGAGGCGTCCAAGAAGCTCACCATCGCCCTGCTCGACGGCCTGTCCCTCGGCGGCGGCAGCGAGCTAGCGCTGGCCTGCCAGGCCATCGTCGCCACCCCGGCCGGTTCCATGGCCTTCCCGGAAACCGGCATCGGCATCTACCCGGGGCTCGGGGGCATGCTGCGCATGGCCCGCCACGTGGGGCCGGCGCTGGCCAAGTACTTCGCGTTCACGGGCGCCTTCATCAGCGCCGCGGACGCTCTCGCGCTCGGCATCGTCACGAAGCTGGTCGATCCCACGGAGGTGGACGGCGCCGTTCGGTCCCTGGCCTCCGGCGGCAAGCCGGACAAGTACCGCACCCGCGACATCCCCGAGAAGTTCAAGCCGTTTGCCGCCCTGTTCGGCCCGGGCAGCGTCGCGACGCTCCTGGCGGGCAAGGTCCCGGCCGGCGCCGATGCCGACCTGGCCGGCAAAGTCGTCAAAACCCTGGGCTATAAAGCCCCTCTCGCCCTGCGGATCGCCGACGAGATCGTCGACCAGCAGGCGGCGCTGCCGATGCGGGAGGCGGTCGAAATCGAGCTGGGGCGCCTGAAGGACATTTTCTCCACGGCGGATGCGCTCGAGGGGCTCTCTTCGGCCGGACGGCGCCGGCCGGAATTCAAAGGCAAGTGAGCATGGGGTGACCCGCGCCGAGCAGCTGGCCGCCGAGGGCTGGCAGCGGCAGTCCACGTGCGACGAGCCGCGGCTTTCCGAAATGGCGGACCTGTACCGGGAGATCGGCCTGGAGGTCCACATCGAACCGTTTCACCCCGGAGAGGAAAAAGGGTGCGCCGGCTGCCTGGCCGCGTTCCCGGATCGCTACCGGACCATCTACACGCGCAAAAGGGAGGGATCGTCATGAACATGATATCCTGGCAGATGGTGGAGCCCAAGAAACCGCTGCAAAAAGTCGAAGCGCCGCTGCCTTCGCCCGGCCCGGGCGAACTCCGCCTGCGGGTGGTCGGCTGCGGGGTTTGCCACACGGATCTCGGGTTCTACTATGACGGTGTGCGCACCAAATCTCCCCTGCCCTTGACCCTGGGCCATGAGATCAGCGGCCGGGTGGAAGCGGCCGGGCCCGGCGCGGAGAAATGGCTGGGCAAGGCCGTGATCGTCCCGGCGGTCATGCCCTGCGGGAGCTGTGATGTCTGCCGGCGCGGCTTCGGCAACATCTGCGGCGCGCAGAAAATGCCGGGCAACGACATCCAGGGGGGGTTTGCAAGCCACATCGTCGTCCCGGCCGCCCAGCTGTGCGAGGTTCCCCTGGGCGCGGACGGCCGCCCCGCCGGCTCCTCCGGGGTGAGTCTGGCCGAGCTCTCGGTGGTGGCCGACGCACTGACCACCCCCTACCAGGCCATCAAGGAATCGGGGCTGACCGAGCTCGACACGGCCATCTTTGTGGGCATCGGCGGCGTCGGCGGCTTCGGCGTGCAGATCGCCAAGTCCATGGGGGCCCTGGTCCTGGCCGTCGATGTCGACCCGGAGAAGCTCGAGGCCATCGCCCCGTATGCCGATGCGACCTTCGACGCCAAGGCGCTCCCCTTCAAGGACCTGCGCAAGGCGGTGTCGGACCTCGTCAAGGCCAAGGGCCGGCGCCGGACGGAGTGGAAAATCTTCGAGACCTCCGGCACGGCCGCGGGCCAGCAGACCGCCTTCGGCCTGCTCACCTTCGGGGCCTCGCTCGCGGTGGTCGGGTTCACCATGAACACGGTGGACATCCGCCTGTCCAACCTGATGGCGTTTCATGCCACCGCCCGCGGCAACTGGGGCTGCGTGCCGGAGCACTATCCGGCGGCGCTGGACCTCGTGCTCGGCGGCAAGGTCACGCTCGGCCCGTTCGTGAAGACCTTCCCGCTGGACCGGATCAACGAGGTGTTCGAAATGGTCCACGGGCGCAAGATTCGGCAGAGGCCGGTCCTGGTGCCCTGAGGCCCGGCCACCTTCATTCACCCACCTGACGATAGGGGAATCCGAACCATGCACAAGCTATTGACCCACCGCCCCGGCGAGCGCATGCTGCTCTTGGGAAACGAAGCGCTCGCCCGCGGCGCCGTGGAGGCGGGCGTCGCCTTCACCAGCACCTACCCGGGGACGCCCTCCTCGGAGCTGTCGCTCAATTTTTTCCAGATGTCCCGCGAAAGCGATCTGCACTTCGAGTACTGCACCAACGAAAAGGTGGCGATGGAAGTCTCCGCCGGCGCCGCCGCCTGCGGGGTGCGCAGCATGGCCGTGATGAAGCACGTGGGCCTCAACGTCGCGGCCGACGTGCTGATGACCCTCGCCTACGTGGGCGTCAAAGGCGGGATGGTGATCCTCACCGCCGACGACCCCGCCATGTTCTCCAGCCAGAACGAGCAGGACAACCGCTACTACGCCAAGATTTCGGGGCTGCCCATGCTCGAGCCCTCTTCGGTCGAGGAGGCCCACCGCGTCGTCGCCGATGCCTTCGACATTTCCGAGCAGCTCCAGGAGCCGGTCCTGCTGCGCACGACCACGCGCATCAACCACTCCTCCGGCGTCATCACCCTGGGGGAGATCCGGCCGCGTCGCACCCAAGGCGGTTTTGCCAAGGACCCCCTCAACCTGGTGACGGTGCCGGCGGTCTCCCGCAAACTGCACGTCAAGCTGCTTCAGAATTACGAAAAGGCGCGCGAGCTTGCCGAAACCTCCCCTTACAACCGGCTGGAGGGCAAGGGCCCCTGGGGCATCCTCTGCAGCGGGGTCAGCTACAACTACGTCAAGGACGCGGTCGCGGATCTCGGCATCGCGGACCAGGCGCGCATTCTCCGGATCGGGTTTTGCCACCCGCTGCCGCCGCGCAAGATCACCGAGTTCCTGAAGGGCTGTGAAAAGGTCCTGGTGGTGGAGGAGGGCGAGCCTTACCTGGAAGAGGGCGCCAAGGCCATCGCCCAGGAAGCGGCGCTGACTCTGCCCATCCGCGGCAAGGCGCCGGAGCTCTTCTCCCGGCTTTACGAATTCGACCCCGGCATGGTGCGGCGGGTGGTCGGCTCCTATTTCGGGGTGCCCTGGACCGCCCGGGCCCCGGTCGATCTGTCGGACCTGCCGCCCATCCCGCAGCGGCCGCCGACGCTGTGCGCGGGCTGCTCCCACCGCGCCACCTACTACGAAGTCCGCAAGGCCGCCGAGGAGCTGGGGATTGAGACCATCTACCCCAGCGACATCGGCTGCTACACCCTTGGGCTTCTGCCGCCGCTTTCGATGGCCGATTACCTGATCTGCATGGGGTCCTCCACCGGCACCGCCGGAGGCTTTTCCAAGGCGAGCGGCCGCAAGGTGGTGTCGTTCATCGGCGATTCGACCTTTTTCCACTCGGGCCTGTCCGGGCTCATCAACGCCGTTTTCAACCAGCACGACTTCACGCTGGTCATCCTGGACAACGGCACGACCGCCATGACCGGCCACCAGCCGCATCCGGGCGTGGACATGAGCCAGATGAAGATGGAGGGCTTCGGGCGGGTTTCGATCGAAGCGGTGGTCCGGGCGCTGGGCGTCCCGCACGTGACGGTCATCAAGCCCTACAAGGTGAAGAAGAGCATCGAGGCGATCAAGGAGGCGTTGCAGTTCAAAGGCGTGTCGGTCGTCATCTCCCAGGAGCTGTGCGTCCTGTATGCCGCCGGGCTGAAACTCCCGCGGCGCAAACCGTTCCAGGTGAGCGACAAGTGCCAAAACCACCGCGTTTGCATGACCCGGCTGGCCTGCCCGGCCTTCTATGTCTGGAACGACCGGATCAAGATCGACGCGACCCTCTGCACCGGCTGCGCGCTCTGCGCCCAGATCTGCCCGGAGAATGCCATCCTGCCGGCGAGGGAGGAGAAGAAGTGATGAGTCGGAGTTGGAAGTAACGAGCAACGAGCAACGAGTGAAAAGCCAAAGTCGGAGTCGGAGTCAGGCGACTGCGAAGGTGGCGGCACGAACCGCCAAACACCAAACACCAAACACTCACCCGCAGGGAGTTTATGGAAACCAAACGAGTCGTGATGGTAGCAGTCGGCGGGCAGGGCAACCTGCTGGCCTCCAGCGTCCTGGGCGAGGCGGCCCTCCTCTCGGGCATACCGATGCGCATGAGCGAGATCCACGGCATGGCGCAGCGCGGCGGTGTGGTGGAATCCGCCCTCATCTTCGGCGACGCGTACAGCACGATCATCTCCGACGGCGATGCCGACGTGCTGGTGGGCTTCGAACCCGCCGAGACGCTGCGCGCCCTGGGCAAGTGCAACGCCCGCTCCGTCGTGATCACCAACCTGGCCCCGCTGATGCCGTTTACCGTGAACATCGGGCAGGGGGTCTACCCGGACCTGAAGAAGCTCCAGGAGCTGATCCGGGCCAAAACCGCGCGTCTGATCGCCTTTAACGCCACCGCGCTGGCCCGCGAGGCCGGCAACGTGCTGTCGGTGAACATGGTGCTGCTCGGCGCGCTCACCCAGACCCGCGTGCTGCCCTTCAGCGTCGAGAACGTCAAGACGGCCATGGAGCGCAAAACCAAACCGGCGTTTCTGGATGCAAACATCAAGGCGTTCGATCTGGGCTTTGCGGCCGCGCAGGCGGCCTGAGGGATGCAGCGGCCCGTGCGGCCGCTGCGCTGACTATCGATGCCCCGCGCCCGCTCCGTCAGGCGCGAGGGACTCAACCGGGGGAGGAATCCGAACATGGTAGCCAAATCGGGCGAGAGCAAAAAGGCGAAACAGAACTGCTGGGACGAAAAGTTCGAAACGATGCCGATCGCCGAACTCCAGAAATTCCAACTGCGCAAGCTCAAAGAGACCGTCGAGTGGGCCTACACGCGGGTCCCCTTCTACCGTCGGAAGCTCGACGAGATGGGCGTGGCACCGAAGTCCATCAAGGCGCTCGAGGATATCGCCAAGCTGCCGTTCACCGTGAAGAACGATCTGCGCGACAACTACCCCTTCGGCCTGTGCGCCGTGCCGATGACGGAGGTCGTGCGGGTGCACGCCTCCTCGGGCACGACCGGCAAACCGATCACCGGCCCCTACACGGCCGGCGACCTGGACGATTGGACCGACTGCATGGCCCGCAACCTCTGGGCGGCCGGCGTCCGCCCCGACGACATCGCCCAGAACGCCTATGGGCACGGGTTGTTCACCGGCGGGCTGGGGTTCCACCAGGGGTTGACGCGCCTGGGGTGCGTGGTGGTGCCCACCAGCTCCGGCCTGACCGAGCGGCAGATCACCCTGATCAAGGATTTCGGGGTCACGGCGCTCTTCTGCACGCCGTCCTACGCCCTGACGATCGCCGAGCGCGCCGCCGAGCTCAAGGTCGACCTCCGCGCCCTGCCCTTGCGGGTCGGCGTGTTCGGGGCGGAGCCCTGGTCCTCGGCCATGCGCCAGGAGATCGAGGAGCGCATGGGCATCAAGGCCCATGAAGCCTACGGCCTGACCGAACTGGGCGGGCCCGGCGTGGGCTTCGACTGCGTGGCCCAGGACGGGATCCACCTTAACGAAGACCATTTTCTGGCGGAGATCGTCGATCCCCAGACCCTCGAACCGCTGCCCCTGGGAGAAAAGGGGGAGCTGGTCTTCACCTCCATTCAGCGGCGCGCCATGCCCATGCTGCGCTACCGCACCAAGGACATCACCCGCCTGCGGCGCGAGAAGTGCCGCTGCGGCCGCACCTTCATCAAAATGGACAAGATCTTCGGACGCTCGGACGACATGCTGATCATCAGCGGGGTCAACGTGTTCCCCTCCCAGATCGAGTCCCTGCTGCTGGAGATCCCCGAGGTGGAGCCCCAGTACCGTCTGGTGGTCCGCAAGAAGGGATACCTGGACCAACTCATCGTCCAGGTGGAGGGCAAGAAGGACATTTACGACGCCGGGCCCGAAAAGCGCCTGGAAGTCGCCGCCAAGGTGATGGGCCACATCAAGGGCCACATGGGCATCGGGGTCGAAGTCGAAATCGTCGAGGCGAAATTCATCAACCGCAGCGAGGGCAAGGCCCTGCGGGTGGTGGACGAACGCCCCAAGCAGCTGCGGTAACCGGACGGCTCCGCCGGCCGATTCGGATCCGTACGGATTTTTCTCGACAAGCCTCGGCCACGGGGCCCATGCGTGGAGGTCGTTCCCATGAAAAAGCCGTCTAAGTTTCAACCCCGCCGGTTTGCCGTCGTCGGGGCGGGCCCGGTGGGTTGCATCGTGGCGGCCTTTCTGGCCAAGGCCGGTTTAGAGGTCACCCTGTGCGACGTGGTGCCCGCCCTCTTGGCCCCGGCCCTGGACCCGGGCATCCGGCTGGAGGGCGCCGAGAATTTTCAACAGAAGGTCACCCGCACCTGCCTGGCCATCGACGACCTGGCGTCGTACGACCCCGAGGTGATTTTCATCACCGTCAAGGCGAATGCCCTGCCGCTGATCGCCTCGGCCCTCGAGGGTTTTTACAAAGAGGGCATGTACGTGATCAGCTGGCAGAACGGGATCGACACGGAGCTCGAGCTTACCAAAACCCTTGGCCGCGGCGGGGTCATGCGCGCCGTGGTCAACTACGGCTGCGGCCTGGTGGGGCCCGGCCACGTGCGGCTGCCCTTTCACCACCCCCCGCATTACCTTCAGGAGCTCGACCCCAAGGCCAAGGCGG
>Ga0316629_10000271_pt1 | contig 10438 bp, 8 predicted proteins | sample OWC_May_M1_C1_D1_FD_207654 | JGI IMG/M metagenome (GOLD analysis project Ga0316629, IMG submission 207654) | Wetland soil microbial communities from Old Woman Creek delta, Ohio, United States - OWC_May_M1_C1_D1_A | ecosystem: Environmental > Terrestrial > Soil > Wetlands | place: USA: Ohio... | reverse complement strand
CAGCCACATCCTGGGCGGGCACCCCAAGGCGGAGTACGCCATCGGGCAGGGACTCGAGAAACCGCAGAAAAGGGTGGAGATCGAATGATCTCGTCGGTTAGAAAAATCGCCTACTGCGCGAGCCGCGAGTGCAGGTTCCGCATGCCCATCGACGTGCGCTCGCTGCTGGAGAAGGCCCTCGACGAGCTGGGCTACCGCGACCGGATCGGCCTCGTGGAGACGAAGTGCCTGATTTCGTGCTTCCAGGGGCCCTCCATCATGTTCCTGCCGAGCGGGAAGGTCTTCCAGGTCCTCTCGGAGGACAATTTCACGCAGACCTTCAAGGATTTTGTCGCCGCGCTGCAGCATCCCACCTTGCCGCTTCTGGGCGAGCACCATGCCGAAAAGGAGATCCCGGGGATCGAGCACCTGGCCTTCTTCGCGAAACAGAAGCTCATCGTGCTTCGCAACCGGGGACACATCGACGCCGAGTCGATCGAGGAGTACATCGCCCACGACGGCTACCTCGCGCTGTACAAGGCGCTGACGGCCATGACGCCCGAGGCGGTCATCGGCGAGGTGAAGCTCTCGGGGCTTCGCGGCCGGGGCGGCGCGGGCTTCCCCACGGGCACCAAGTGGGAAGAGACCCGGAAGTACGGATCTTTTCCCAAGTACGTCATCTGCAACGGCGATGAGGGGGATCCCGGCGCCTTCATGGACCGCAGCATCATGGAATCGGATCCCCACGCCGTCCTGGAGGGAATGATTGTCTGCGGGTACGCCATCGGGTCTCACAAGGGCTATATCTACGTCCGTGCCGAGTACCCCCTGGCCATCCGGATGCTGCGGACGGCCATCGACCGGGCCCGCGAGAAAGGCTTCCTGGGGCGCAACATCCTGGGCACGGGGTTCGACTTCGACATCGACATCTACCCCGGGGCGGGGGCCTTCGTCTGCGGCGAATCGACGGCCCTCATGTTCTCCATCGAGGGAAAGCGCGGCATGCCGCGCACCAAACCCCCCCGGTCCACCGAGTCGGGTCTGTGGGGCAAGCCCACGTGTCTGAACAACGTGGAGACCTTCGCCAACATCCCCCAGATCCTTCTCAACGGGGGCAACTGGTTCCGCTCGATCGGCACGGCGGACAGCACGGGCACGAAGGTCTTTTCGGTGGCGGGCGACGTGAAAAACGTGGGCCTCATGGAAGTGCCCATGGGGACGGACCTGCGGACGATCATTTTCGAGATCGGCGGGGGGATCCGGGGCAACGCACGGTTCAAGGCCGTCCAGCTGGGAGGGCCCTCGGGGGGATGCCTCACGGAGCATCATCTTCACCTGCCGGTCACGTACGACTCCCTGCATGACGCCGGGTCCATGATGGGCTCGGGCGGTGTCGTCATTCTGGACGAGTCGAACTGCATGGTGGACCTCGCCCGGTATTTCATCCAGTTCAGCGTCGACGAGTCCTGCGGCAAGTGCGTCCCCTGCCGCGTGGGGCTCAAAGTCATGCTGGGGACGCTCGAGAAGATCATCGAGGGGCAGGGCGAGCCTGCAGACCTTGCGCTTCTGGAGCGGCAGGCGAATCACATTGCCGCCACCTCCCACTGCGGTCTCGGCCAGGCGGCGCCCACCCCCGTGTTGAGCACCCTGCGCTATTTCCACGACGAGTACGTGGCCCACATCCGGGAGAAACGGTGCCCGGCGCTCGTCTGCACGGCGCTCATCCGCTTCGAGATCGACGCGGAGGCCTGCACGCGCTGCGGGCTCTGCTCCAAGGTGTGCCCCGTGAACGCCATCACCTGGCAGCAGGATCAGGTGGCCGTTCTTCACCGCGAACAGTGCATCCGCTGCAAGTCCTGCATCCGGGCCTGCCAGTACAAGGCGATTCATTGAGAAGGAAACCATGATCACCCTGAAGATCAACGACATCGAGGTCACCGTTCCCCGGGGGAGCACCATCCTGGAGGCCGCCGAAAGGGCCCGCGTCTTTATCCCGACGCTGTGCCACGACAAGCGGATCACCCCCTACGGGGCCTGCCGCCTGTGCGTCGTGGAGGACCGGAAGAAACCGGGAAACCTCATCCCGTCGTGTTTCACCCCGGCCCGCGACCGGATGGACATCGTCACCGACACGCCCGGTATTCTGGAGGCCGTCCGGACGCAGCTTCAGCTCATCCTCGTCAATCACCCCCTGGAGTGCCCCGTCTGCGACAAGGCGGGCGAATGCACCCTCCAGGACCTGGTAATCCGCTACAACATCACCGAGGCGCCCTTCGGGACGGACCGCTTTGCCCGCTGCGTGGACCGTGACTCGCCGCTCATCGAGCGGGACATGACCCGCTGCGTTCTCTGCGGCCGCTGCGTTCGGATCTGCGGGGAGCTCCAGGGCCGCGACGAGCTCGAGTTCATACACCGGGGGCACAAAACCGTCGTGGCAACCGACGGGGGGCGGGCCCTCGATTGCGACTTCTGCGGGCTCTGCGTTTCCACGTGCCCCGTGGGGGCCCTCAACGACAAGCTCTTCAAGGACCGCACCCGCGTCTGGAAGCTTCAAAAGAAGACCACCGTCTGCAGCCACTGCGGCCTGGGCTGCCGGGTCGACTTCCACCTCGAGAAGGGGCAGCTGCGCCGGATTACACCGACTGTCTTTCCAGACGGGAAGAAGGGGCTCATCTGCGTGAGGGGCCATTTCGGCTGGCGCGCCTTCGAAAGCCCCTCTCGGCTGTCGGCCCCCCGGATTCGCCGGGACGGCGCCCTGCGGGAAACCGGGTGGGGCGAGGCCGTCGGCTACGCCGCGAAGGCCCTCGGCGAAATCCGGCGCAGCCGCGGCGCATCGTCCATTGCCCTGCTCACGGCGGACCATCTCACGACGGAGGAGGCCCGGGCCTGCGGCGCCCTTTTCCGCGACACCCTGGGCTGCACGGACATCGGGTCCCTCCAGGCGGCGGGATACCGACGGATTCTTTCCGTGCTCGACGCGGAGCTGGGGCCGACCTGGGAGCCGGCAACGCTGAAAGATTTGAACGAGGCCGAGACCCTGATTGTCCTGGGCGGCGGTGCTGCCGAGCTCCACCCGACCCTGAAGCCCCTCGTCAACGGCCTCATGAGAAAAGAGGGCAGGGAGCTCGTCGTCCTTTCGCCGTGGCCGGACACCCTGACGCGCCGGGCCACGCTTGCCCTGACAATCACGGCGGGATATGCAGAGGACTTCTTCGCGGAGCTGCGCGGCGCCCTTTCGGCGGAGCGAACCCATGCCTCGGCCGACATCGCCCGGTTCGGCGTCGACACCTGCGGGCTCGCCAGGCTTATCTCCCTTCTCGGGGAGGACCGGAAGACGACGGTCCTTGTTGCGCCGGACCCCTTCGGGGACAACCTCCAGAGGGCACGGCTTGCCGCGCTGCTCCATGGCCGGACACGGTCGATCCTCCCCCTCGGGGCCCAGGTCAACAGTGCCGGCGCCCTCCGAAAGGCCGGCCTGTCTTCCTGCGGCGCCGCCGTGGAAGGACTGTCACTGATCGAGGCCATCGAGGCCGGCCGCATTCGGGCCCTCTACCTCCTGGGCGAGGATCCCCTCGAGGCCCTGCCGGAGCCGGCCAGGGTCAGGGCCGCCCTGGAGAGGCTCGAACTCATTGTCTGCCAGAGCCCCTTCGAAACGGCCGTGACGGATCTGGCCCACGTGGTCCTGCCGGCGGCCCTCGCCCCCGAGAAGGGCGGGACCATCCTGTCGCTGCTGGGGTTTGAAAGCGAAATCCGCCCCGTCCTTCCCCTCTTCGGGCAGAGCCGGCCGGATCGGGAGATTCTCCGGGACCTCGCCGGAGCACTCGGAACGGGAGAAGCGCCCCGCATCCATCCGCCCTCGGAGATGCCGGCGACGACGGGGCTCGCCCGTTCAGCCGCGCAAGACACGGGAGCAGACGGGTTTTCCTTCCGGCTCACGGCGGTGCCCTCGCTGTTCGGCGACGGGCTTCTTTCGCGGCAAAGCCCCGATCTGGCGCAGACCCGTCGGGGCCTTCGCATCGTGATGAACGGGGAGGACTTCGAGCAGATGGGTCTCGGTGAGCGTGAAATCGTGGAGGTCCGGACCCCCAACGGGTCCGCCCGGGCCGAGGCGGGGCACGACGCGGCCGTCCCGCGCAACCTGCTCCTTCTTCGCCACGCGGCGGGCAGCGCCGCGGGGCTCTCCCTCATCCGGCCGGGCGCGGACGTCGTGCCGGCGGCCATTGCGAGGATCGGGACATGATGACGATGGACTTCCTGCCGGGCATCATCCGGATCATCCTTATTTTTTCCGTCATCATGGGGCTCGTGGCCTACATGACACTGATGGAGAGGCGCTTTCTGGGCTTCTTCCAGCTCCGGCTGGGCCCCAACCGCGTGGGCCCCGGCGGGCTTCTTCAGCCGATCGCCGACGGGATCAAGCTCTTCTTCAAGGAGGACATGACCGTCTCGCACGCGAACCGCTTCTGGTTCCTCCTGGCGCCGGCCATTTCGCTGGTGTCGGTGCTCGCCTGCTTTGCCGTCGTGCCCGCCTCGGCAACCCTCGTCGTGGCGGACATACCCGTGGCCGTCCTCTATCTGCTGGCCTTCTCGTCCACGGGGACCTACGGCATCCTGCTGGCGGGCTGGTCGTCGAACAACAAGTACTCGCTGCTGGGCGGGCTGCGGGCCGCCGCCCAGATGATCAGCTACGAGATCCCGCTGGCCCTCTCCATCGTCGGGGTGCTGATCCTTGCCGGCTCCATGAGTCTCGTCGAGATCGTGAAGGCCCAGGAGGGGCTCTGGTTCATCGTCAGGCAGCCCCTGGGGTTTGTCCTTTTCCTGATCTGCATCTCGGCGGAGACGAACCGCACGCCCTTCGACCTCCTGGAGTGCGAAAACGAGCTCGTTGCCGGTTATCAGACAGAGTATTCCTCCATGAAGTTCGGGCTCTTCTACATGGCCGAGTACGCCCACATCCTGCTGGCTTCGTGCCTGGTGAGCCTCTTCTTCCTGGGCGGCTGGAACGGCCCGCTGCTGCCGGCCCCCCTGTGGCTGCTGATCAAGGTGTTTTTCGTCTTTGCGCTGTTCATCTGGGTGCGGGCCACCTTCCCCCGCATCCGCTACGATCAGCTGATGAGCTTTTCCTGGAAGGCGCTCCTGCCTCTTGCCTTCCTGAACCTGATGGCGACGGCGGTGCTGACCGTCTGCCTCGCGTAAGGAGCTGCCATGAGCAAGGCCCTGCTGAAGGGTTTGGCCCTCACCCTGAAGACATTTTTCCGCCGGCCCGTCACGGTGCAGTACCCCGACGAGAGACGGCCCGTGCCGGAGCGCTTCCGCGGACGGCCGGCGCTGCTTGCCCGCGAGGACGGAACGCCCCGTTGCGTGGCCTGCGGACTGTGCGAAAAGATCTGCCCGAGCCTCTGCATCATCGTCTCTGCCGAAACGGGCCCCGACGGCGTCCGGGCGCTTGCCCGCTACAGCCTCGATCTCAATCGCTGCTCCTTCTGCGGGCTCTGCGTCGAGGCCTGCCCCGTCGAGGCCATCGCCATGAGCAGCGAGTATGAACTGGCCGCTTTCGGCCGCGAGCCCCTTGTCTGCAACACGGAGCGGCTCCTGGCCGCGCCGGCCCGAAACGGGGAGGAGCGGCCATGATCGAAACGATCCTCTTCTGGGTTCTTGCCCTTGCGGCCGTCGCGTCGGCATTGTGCGTCGTGGTCCTGCGAAACCCCGTCAACAGCGTCATGGCGCTGCTTGCGGCCATGCTGGCCACGGCGGGCCTCTACGCCCTCATGGGGGCAACCGTGGTGGCCCTCTTCCAGGTCATCGTCTACATCGGCGCGGTCCTCGTGCTGTTCCTGTTCGTTGTCATGCTCCTGAATCTCAAGGGGCCTGCCCCGGGCATACCCCGTAACCCCGCTGCGGTCGCGACGAGCGCCGCCGCAGTCGGGCTGACGGCGGGGATGGCGTGGCTCGGCTGGAGGGCCGTGAACCTCTCGATCCCCGCCGGTGCGGGCGGCGGGCTCCGTCCCGAACCCGGTTTGGCTGAAATCGCGCTGGAGCTCTTCAGCCGGCACCTGCTCGTCTTCGAACTGACCTCCGTGCTGCTCCTGGCCGCCGCCGTCGGGGCCGCCCTCATCACGAGAAAGGAAAAGGATCCCTCATGAGCCTGGAACACGTCGTCGGACTGGGAATCGTTCTCTTCGCCATCGGGGCTGCGGGGTTCTTTCTCCGCTCGAACACCGTCGTGCTGCTTCTGTGCATCGAGGTCATGCTCAACGCCGTCAACCTGATCCTGGCTGGTTTTTCCCGATACCTCCACGGCGCGGAGGGGCAGGTCTACATTTTCATGATCATGACGGTGGCCGCCGCGGAGGCCGCCGTGGGGCTTGCCATCATCGTGGCCCTCTACCGGCTCCTCAAGACCCTGGACATGAGCCGGATCAACTTCCTGAAAGGCTGATCGTCATGCTGTCCGAATCCATCTGGATCCTTCCTGCCCTGCCCGCCCTGGGGGCCCTCGCAAACGGGCTTCTCGGCGCGAGGTGGCGCGAACGAGGCATCGCCGCCGTCGCCGTCGGCTCCGTGGGGCTCGCCCTGGCTGCGGCCCTCGCCCTGCTGGCTCAGATGCTCAGCCTGCCCGCAGGCGACAGGTCGTTCTCCGTCACGCTCTGGCGGTGGCTCTCCGACGGTGCGCTCCACGTCCGCGTGGGCTTTCTGCTGGACAGCCTCGCCATGGTCATGGTGATGGTCATCCTCTTCGTGGGCTTTCTCATCCACCTCTACTCGGCGGGCTACATGAAAGGCGAGCCCGGGTACCGGCGCTACTTCGTCTGCCTCAACCTCTTCGTCTTCTTCATGCTCGTTCTCGTTCTGGCCGACAACCTGGTTGTCACCTTCGTCGGCTGGGAGGGCGTGGGACTGTGCTCGTACCTGCTCATCGGCTTCTGGCACGAAAAGAAGTCGGCCTGCGATGCGGGCCGCAAGGCCTTCGTCGTCAACCGCATCGGCGACTTCGGGTTTCTCCTGGGGATCCTGATGGCCGCCGTGACCTTCGGGACGGTGAATTACGGGGACCTCGCCCGCCTGCTGGCGACGGGCCCCGCCGTCTCCGAGGGAGCCGTGGCGGCTATCGCCCTGCTGCTTTTCGTGGGGGCCATGGGCAAATCGGCCCAGTTTCCGCTTCACGTCTGGCTGCCCGACGCCATGGAAGGCCCCACGCCGGTTTCCGCCCTGATCCACGCCGCCACCATGGTCAACGCCGGCGTCTACCTCATGTGCCGCATCGCGCCATTTCTGGAGAAGGCCCCCGCAGTGCTTCCCGTCATCGCCGTCGTGGGGCTCGTCACGGCCCTCTACGCGTCCTTCTGCGCCCTGGGGCAGCGCGACATCAAGCGGGTGCTTGCCTACTCGACGGTGAGCCAGATCGGGTACATGTTCGTGGCCCTCGGTTGCGGGCTCTGGGCCGCCGGCATGTTCCACCTCCTGACCCACGGCATCTTCAAGGGGCTGCTCTTCCTGGCCGCAGGGGCCGTGATCCATGCCCTCGACGGGGAGCAGGACCTGGGCCGGATGGGGGGCCTGCTGCGGGATCTGCCGGCTGTCTCCGTTACCTTCATGGCGGGCCTTCTGGCCCTGGCGGGGATCTTCCCCCTGTCGGGGTTCGTGAGCAAGGACGCCATCCTCTGGGGGGGCTTCGAGCGTTACGGGACGCTCTTCTGGGTTGCCGCCTTCGGAGGCGCCCTCATGACGGCCCTTTACTCGGGAAAGCTCTTCTCGGCCTTCCTGGGCAGGCGGCGTTTCGAGGGGCACCTCCACCGCCCCGGCCCGCTCATCGTGATGCCCCTGGCTACCCTGGCCGTTTTCGCACTGCTCGCCGGGATCCCGGGCCTGCCGCTGTTCACGGCGGACACCTTCTTTGCGCGGTTCCTGGGCATGCCCGCCGCCCAGGCCGCTCCCGACGCCGCGGCGCACACCCTCGAGGTGGCCCTGACCGTCCTGCAGTCCCTGGCCGTCATCGCAGTACTCGCCGGGGCGATCCGGCTCTTCACGAGAGAGCGACGCCCCGCGGATCCGGCGGTCCTGGCAAGCGGCTTCGGGATCGACAACTTCTACGATCTCCTGCTCGTCCGGCCCCTGAAGACCTGCGCCCGGTTCTTTGCGGTTATCATAGACCCGCGCCTCATCGACGGCGCCGTCAACGGCTTAGGCTCCCTCTCCCTGGCCCTGGGCCGCCTTTCGGCGGGTCTGCAGACGGGACAGCTCAGGCACTATGCCGTCTCGCTCGTCGCCGGGGCCTTTGTCCTGATCGCCATCACCGTCTGCCTTGCCGGAGGGTTCTGACATGACCATGAACGACATTCCCCTTCTCTCCATCCTGATCGCCCTTCCCCTGGCGGGAAGCGCCCTGGTGCTCCTGATGGAGGAGCGGTGGGCCCGCGCCGTCTCGCTTGCCGCCGCGCTCTCGACCTTCCTCGCGACGCTTGCGCCCCTCTATCTTTTCCGGACGGGCCAGCCGGGGTTCCAGTTCGTCGAGCATTACCCCTGGGTCGGGGCGCTGGGGATCTCCTGGCACCTGGGCATCGACGGGCTGTCGCTCTTCCTCATGCCGCTGACGGGCTTTCTGTCGCTTGCGGCCGTTCTCGTGTCGTGGAACGCCGTCGGGCAGAAGGTAAAGGCCTACTTCGTCTCCTTTCTCGTCCTGGAGGCGGGGATGCTGGGGGTCTTCGCCGCCCTGGACGCGATTCTCTTCTACGTCTTCTGGGAGGCCATGCTGATCCCCATGTTCCTCATCATCGGGATCTGGGGAAGCGAGAACCGGCGCTATGCGGCCCTCAAGTTCATCCTCTATACCGTGGCGGGGAGCCTCTTTTTGCTGGTGGGGTTCATCGTCATGGCCTTCCTCGCCCAGTCGGCGGGCATCGGGTTCAGTTTCGATCTGACCCGCTGGATGGCCTTCCGGGTGCCCGCATCGCACCAGTACTGGCTCTTTGCCTTTTTCTTCCTGGCCTTTGCCGTCAAGGTGCCCCTATTCCCCCTTCACACGTGGCTGCCCGATGCCCACGTGGAGGCCCCCACGGCGGGAAGCGTCCTTTTGGCGGGGGTGCTCCTCAAGATGGGCGTCTACGGCATCCTGCGCTTCTGCTTCCCCCTCTTTCCCGAGGCGACGGTCTTTTTCACGCCCGCCGTCATGACCCTGGGGCTCATCGGGGTGATCTACGGCGCGCTTCTGGCCTTCGCCCAGGAGGATCTGAAGAGGCTCGTGGCATACTCCAGCGTGAGCCACATGGGGCTTATCGTCGTGGGCATCTTCTGCCTCAACCTGGCGGGACTGAAGGGGGGCATCGTCCAGATGCTCAACCACGGACTGAGCACGGGGGCGCTCTTCATCCTGGTGGGCGCCCTGTATGAACGCAAGAAGACAAGAAATCTCAACCGGCTGGGGGGGCTTGCGGGGCGCACGCCCGTTCTGGCGACCTTTTTCGTGATCACCATGCTGTCCTCCGTGGGCCTGCCGGGGCTCAACGGGTTCGTGGGGGAGTTCCTGCTGCTCATGGGGAGTTTTCAGTTCGCCTGGTGGCTCGGGGCCCTGGCCGCGACGTCGGTTGTCCTGGGTGCCGTCTACCTGCTGTGGATGACGCAGCGGGTGCTCTTCGAGAAGGACCGCTCGCCGGAAAGATCCGGCTTCGGCGATTTCTCCCTGCGGGAACGGATCGTCATGACGCCCATGGTGCTCCTCATGTTTCTCATCGGCCTCTTCCCGGCCGTCCTGACGGACCGCCTGGAGCCGACGGCCCGCGAGATCATTTCCGTCTCGGCGCCGGGCCCCGCCCGTGAGGCCTCACCGGCAGCGGGTACGAAAACACCGATGGAGGAAGTGACCCATGGCCCTCAGCATTCCGGACGTTAACCTCGCAAGCCTCCTGCCCGAGATCATCCTGCTCGCGGCGGCGACGGCAGCGCTTTTTCTCTCCGGCAGGGACGGCCACCGGAGGGCGGCGTCATGGGCCGCCGCGGCCGTTGCCGCCTCCCTGCTGACGACGCCCGTCCTGTTCCGCGGAGCCGACGTGGCGGGCTTCGACGGCCTCATCGTGAAGGACGGCGGAACCCTGCTCTTTCTGGCCCTCATGGATCTGGCGGCCCTCGTGGCCCTCTTTCTTTCCCGGGATGGCGACGTCGGAAGGGGAGGGGAGTTCTGCGGCCTTGCTCTCTTCGCCCTGATCGGCATGCACGTCATGGCCGCCGGCCGGGACCTCCTGGTCGTCTTCCTGGGTCTCGAGATCCTGGCGCTGCCCCTCTACATCCTCGTGGGCTCCGACAGGATGGCCCGCGACGGGATGGAGGGGGCCGTGAAGTACTTCCTCCTCGGCAGTTTCTCGTCGGCCCTCTTTCTGCTGGGGCTTGCCTTCTATTATGGCGCGACGGGGACCACGGCGCTCGGAGCGGCCCCCCGGGCCCTTTCATCGCCGGCCCTGCTTTTCGC
>Ga0316629_10000270_pt1 | contig 10442 bp, 11 predicted proteins | sample OWC_May_M1_C1_D1_FD_207654 | JGI IMG/M metagenome (GOLD analysis project Ga0316629, IMG submission 207654) | Wetland soil microbial communities from Old Woman Creek delta, Ohio, United States - OWC_May_M1_C1_D1_A | ecosystem: Environmental > Terrestrial > Soil > Wetlands | place: USA: Ohio... | reverse complement strand
GAAGAGCTCGGCGTTGGGCGCGGCGCTGCGCTGCAGTTGATGGCAGCACAGGTGCAGCGCCAGCGTCGGCGCTGGCAGCACCAGCCGCGCCAGCCGCTCGCGCAGCAGCAGCCGCAGGTGCTGCAGGTCGTTGCTGGCCTCGGCCAACGCCAGCGCCAGCTCGGTGTGCTCGGGCGTTGTGGTGTCGCCGCGGTGGCGGCGTTCATGGTGCATCGCCAGCACGAAACCGCCGATGCGGGCCTGTCGTGCCTGCGCCCAGGCCAGCAGCTGCGCCAGCAGCAGCAGCGCGCCCTGCAGCAACTGCTCGCTGTTGTCGGCGCGTTCGAAGAGTTCGACGCGTGCCTCGAAATGCGGCTCGGGCAGCAGCGCGTCGCGCGGGTCGGGGCATGCGCCGCAGGCGCGGTCCAGCTCGACGAGCAACGCCTCGCCGAAGCGCCTCGCCAGCCCGCTGCGCGGCAGCCGGCGCAGGTCGCCCAGGGTGTGCAGGCCCATGCCCTGCAGCGCGTCCCCATGCGCGCGGCCCGCGGCCAGCAGCCACACCGGCGCGGCGTCGAGCAGCGCGCACAGCGCGCCCAGGCTGTCGGCCTGCGCACCGAGTTCGAAGCCCGGACGCCAGCGCGCCAGCAACGCCGCGCCGGCCGCGGTGGACGCGCTGGCCATGCACAGGCGGTGACCCAGCGGCGCCAGCGCGCTGCGCAGCCGCTGCTGCAGCGAGGGCAGTCCGCCGAAGCAGCGCAGGCTGCCGCGCACTTCGAGCAGCACGCAAGCATCGCCATCGAGCGTGACCATCGGCGTGAAGGCCAGTGCGGCATGCGCGACCGCGCGCAGCGCCTGCGCGTCGCGCGCCGCGTCGGCCTGGCCGAAGCGCAGCTGCGGCGCCAGTGCCAGCGCGGTGGCACGCTTGAAGCCGGGCTTGATGCCGAGCTGCTGCGCCACGCGGTTGGCGGCCGCGATGCGCTGCCCTTGCAGCAGCGCCAGCGGCAAGGCATGCCGCAGCGCCCCCAGCGTGGCGGCGAAGGATTCCAGCGACAACGCCGGCAGATGCAGGGCGATCCACAACATGGCCGTGCCAACACCTTCCTCCCGGCAGGCATCAGCCGGCCAGCGGCAGCGGCAGCGGCGCCATGCGGCCGGCGGCCGGCCGCAGCCGCGCTCGCGAGGTGGCCTCGGTGGCCAGCCGCGCCGCGCCGGCATGCGTGCGCAGCAGCGGCGCCAGCACCGGCGGCAAGGCCAGCCGCAGCGGTTGTGTCAGCGCCGGCCCGCGGCGCTTGAGCACGCGCAGCGCCAGCTCGTCGATGCCGGCGCTGTGCAGCACCAGGCGCAGCGGCGCCGGGCTGGGCCGGATGCGCGCCTCGATGTCGCGCAGCAGGAACACCGGCCCGTCGTGCGACTGCGCCGCCAGCTGCAGCCGGCGCAGCGCTTCGGCGCGCAGCCGCAATGGCAGCCAGGCCAGCACCGCGCCGACCTGGCCACTCTTCAGCGCCTGCTCCAGCGCCCACAGCAGGTCGGCGCTGGCCAGCAGGTGGCGCGCGCCATGGCTGCCGTCGCGGCCATGGACGACGATCAGCCGCTGCGCATCGACCCCCAGCTGGGCCAGCGCCGGAGCGCACAGCGGCGCCGGCGGGTCGAACAGCATGACGCTGCGCGGCGCCGGCGGCTCGGCCGCGGCGACGCCGGCCAGCGCCGGCGCCAGCAGCCGCATCTCGCCCACGCCGGGATGCGGCAGCAGCAGCTCGGTCAGCGCCTGATGCGGCCAGCCACCGCCCGGCAGCTGGGCGTCGAGCTCGTCGAACCCGCTGCGCACGGTGGCCTTGCGCGCGCGGCCCAGCTGGTGGGCGCGCCACAGCGCGGGATGCAGGGTTTCAGGGGCCGCCAGCAAGGCGGCTGCGGGCAGCGGATTCACCCAATAACTGTACGTTTATACAGTTATTTCAGCAAGCGTCATCCAATCACCGCTTCGGGCATATAGTTGCCATAAGCAAGTATTTTGTTGACTGATGCCGAAAGGACGCCCGGCGCCATGCCCGACATCGCCGAACGCATTGCCGCCCTGCGCCAGTTCAACCGCTTCTACACGCGCCGCATCGGCGTGCTGCACGAAGGCCTGCTCGATACCCGCTTCTCGCTGGCCGAATCGCGCCTGCTGTGGGAGCTGGCGCACACCGAGAAGAGCACCGCCACCGAACTGGCGGCCACGCTCGACCTCGACCCCGGCTACCTGAGCCGGCTGCTGCGCGGCTTCAAGGAACGCGGCCTGGTCAAGGCTCGCCGCAGCGCCAGCGATGCGCGGCAAACGCAGCTGTCGATCACCGCCGCCGGCCGCCGCGCCTTCACACCACTGGACCGCCGCTCGCAGGCCGAGGTGGCCGCCCTGCTCGGCGCGCTGAGCGACGCGCAGCAGCGCGAGCTGCTCGCGGCGATGGCGCGCATCGAAGCCCTGCTCGGCGCGCGCAGCCGGACCCAGCCCTTCGTGCTGCGCGCGCACTGCCCCGGCGACATCGGCTGGGTGGTGTCGCGCCACGGCGCGCTGTACGCGCAGGAATATGGCTGGGACCTGCGCTTCGAGGCGCTGGTGGCACGCATCGCCGCCAGTTTCGTCGAGCAGTTCGATCCGTCGCGCGAGGCCTGCTGGATCGCCGAGCGCGACGGCCACAACATCGGCAGCGTGTTCCTGGTACAGGCCCGCGACGAGGCCACCCAGGCGGTCGAGCCCGGCACCGCGCAGTTGCGCATGCTGCTGGTGGAGCCGGCGGCGCGCGGCCTGGGCCTGGGCGTGGCGTTGGTCGACGAATGCGAGCGCTTTGCGCGCCAGGTGGGTTACCGCCGCATCCGGCTGTGGACCAACAGCCTGCTGCTGGCGGCGCGCGGGATCTACCAGCGTGCCGGCTACAAGCTGCTGGCCAGCGAGCCGCACCACAGCTTCGGCCACGACCTGGTGGGCGAGACCTGGGAGCTGTCGCTGGACTGAGGCTTCAGCCCGCGTCGCGCACGTCGCCGATCGGATGAGCGCCGTAGTCGGGCCGCTGCAGCCAGGCCAGCACCTTGGCGGCGGCCGCCTCGGCGCTGTCCAGCCGGCCCTCGGCCTTCAGGCTGGCGAAGCGAGCGCGCTCGCCGAAGGCCTGCGGGTCGGCGCTGCGCAGCTGCAGCTGCATGTCGGTGTCGATCACGCCGGGGGCCAGCGAGACGATCTTCGCGCCGTTCGGCCGGGCTGCCTCTTCCAGCACCAGCGCGCGGCTCAGGTGGTCGAGCCCGGCCTTGGCCGCGCAGTACACCGCGCTGCCGGCCATGGCAAAGCGCCCCAGGCCCGAGGAAATGTTCAGCACCTTGCGCGGCACCGTCAGGTCGGCACTGGCGGCCAGAAAGGCCGCACTCAGCAGCAGCGGCGCTTCCAGGCCAACACGCAACGCGCGGCTGAGTTCGCCGGCATCGACCTCACCCAGCGGCGCCAAGGGCGCCAGGCTGGCAGCGTTGTTGATCAGCGTCAGCGAATCGATCTCCTGGCGCGGCAGCGCCGCCAGCCACGCGCGCAGCCGCGTTGCCACGTCGGCCGGTTGCGACAGGTCGACCGCCCACTGTTCGACGCCGGGGCCGTCCAACTCGGCGTTCGGCCGGCGCGACAGCGTCAGCAGGCGGTGGCCACGCGCACGCAACTGGCGCGCCATCGCCAGGCCCAGGCCGCGCGAGGCGCCGGTGAGAATGAAGCAGGCACAACTCATGCAGCCAGCATAAGGCAGGCTGCGCGCCGCGCGCCGGCGCGGCTCAGGCAAATTCCTGGCGCACCGCGGGCGACATCAGCCGCCGGATGATCCACACCAGCAGCAGGCAGGCACCGACGGTGACCAGCACCGCCATCACCCGCGCGGCGGTGACGAAGCCACCAAACACGTCGGCCACCAGAGGCGGCAGCGGCGAGCTCTTCAAGGCGCTGCTGACCAGCGATTGCATCACTTCCTGCTGCAGCCAAAGGCCGCCGACGTTGGCCGCGATGGCCAGCACCAGCAGCGCGATGAAGATTCGGCGCGCCCATTCCAGACGCAGCAGCAGGCCGATCGCACAGGCCAGCGTGGCCAGCGACACCACCAGGCCGGCACCCACCAGCCAGGGCAGGTAGCCCATCAGCAGCCCGGTGAGCAGCGGCAGCGGCTGCACGTTGCCGACCACCGTCAGCCCCGGCAGAAAGGAGGCCATGGCCGCGTTCTGCAGCAGCGCGGACACACTGGCCAGCGCGGCCAGCACGATAAAGACCCAGGCCGTCACCGTGACGAACAAGGACTTGGAACCGACATTGAAGGTCTGCGTCATGGCCCGGTCTCCGTGCGGCGCGCTGGCTGGCTGGAACTGACAACGCGGATCATCGCCCCAGCGCGTGACAGCAATTTTTCAGCTTGTGCAAGGTCCGGTCATCCCCCGATTGAGTGGTGCCCGCAAGAACTTGGGGCGCGCTGTGCGTTCCGCACGACATCGTTGCTAAAGGTGGACACACAAACGAAGGCGCCTCAGCCCAGCCGGACCGCGTAGATCGGCGGCAGGTGCTGCGACACCGCCTGCCAGCTGTCGCCGGCGTCGACGCTGCCCCACAGGTTGCCGGTGGTGCTGCCCATCAGCAGCGTGTGCCCGTCTCCGGCCAGCGCCAGGCCGTGGCGATAGACCAGGTCGTAGCAGTTCTCCTGCGGCAGGCCGCGGCGCAGGGTGTCGAAGCTGCGCCCGCCGTCGCGGGTGCGATTGACCACCAGCGCCGCATCCACCGGCACGCGGCACTCGTCTGCCTGGGCGGGGACAAACCAGGCGGTGCCGGGCTCCCGCGGGTGCGCGGCCAGCGCGAAGCCGAAGCTGGACATCGGCGCACCCTGCAGTTCCTGCCAGCTGCCGGCGTTGTCGGTGCTGCGCCAGAGGCCGTTGTGATGCTGGCACCACAACACCTCGGGCGCTGAATCGCAGCGCACGATGCGGTGAGGGTCCTGCGTATTCGGGCTGCCGGCCAGATCCGGTGGCAGGTAGGCGGCACGCATGCCGTCGGCCTGTAGCTGCCACTGGTCACCGTCATCGCGGCTGAGCCACACCCCGCCACAGCTGATGCCCACCAGCAGTTCGCTCGACTGCTGCGGGTGCAGGCAGATCGAATGGATGCCCGGCACGTCGTAGCCACCGCCGAACCATTCCAGGCGCTCTGGACGGTTCCACAAGGCATCGACCAGCTGCCACGATCGCCCGAAGTCGGCCGAGCGGAACAGCCCGCCGGGCAAAGTGCCGGCCCAGACGACACCCTGCGCCGCTTCCAGCGACCAGACCTGAAGCAGATTCCAGGCCGGCCCGGCGGCGCCATCGGGTTGCGGCGGATAGCTCGGCGCAGCCACCTCCTGCCAGGTGGCGCCGGCGTCCTCCGAGGCATGCAGCTTGACGCCGAAGTGGCCGAGGTTCAGCGCCGCCAGCATGCGCCTGCCGTCCTGCGGCGGCAGCACCATGCTGACCGGCTCGCCCAGGAAGCTGACGCGAGCGATACGCCAGTCGCGGCCGCTGCGCTGCAGTTCGAACAAGCCCTTGCGGCTGGCGACCCAGGCACGTTGCGAGTCCATGCGTCATCCTCCTGACAGGGCCTGCAGCACATGCACCCGGCTGTGCGGGGCCAGCGGATCGGCCAGCGCAATGCGGTCGCTGCTGCGCCGGCCATCGATGAAGACCACCACGTTGGCGCGCAGATGACCCTGGTCGTCGAGCACGTAGCCACGCAGCCGCGGGTTCAACGCGAAGGCCGCCTCGAGTGCCTCGCGCAACGTGGCTGCGACCGTGTCCACGTCTGGCACGGCCAGAAAGCGCCGCAGCTGCGGTGTGAAAGCGACGGTGGCCACGGCACATCATGCCGCAGGGCCCCGCCGCGCTCAAGGTTCAGCGTGGCGCCAGGTCGCCGGCCAGGCTGGCCAGCGTTTCGGGCGCGATGCTCACGTGCGCCGGGTAGTTGCGGTGGTCGCAGCCCAGGCGCACCGCGGCGCCGGCACGCACCGCCTCGCGCGCCGCCGGCGTGAACTCGAAGCGCGCGAAGTGCACCGCCGAAGTCTTCTCGGCGTTCTCGCGGTCGAGGTCCTCGTCGGCAATGGCATACACACGAGCGTGGCCTTCGACCTCGACGAACAGGCGGTCCTCGACGCCGATCAGCCGCGCCAGCTCGCGCTTGCGCTCATGCGGGTCGGGGTACTCAATCAGCACCGTGGCCTTCCAGTTGCTGCCGTCGGGCACCAGCGGGGCGTAGGCGTCGATTTCGCCTTGGATGCCCTCTTCCTCGAAGATCTTCTCGATGCGCAGCATCTCCTGGATCTGGTAGCGCACCGTCTGCTCGTCCTCGAACTGCAGGTTGATGTGCTCGCCCAGGCGCACGCTGCGCAGCCGGCGGTGGGCGATGATTTGCGCCTTGTGCGTCTTGCGGTACTTCGAATAGGCCTCCAGCGTCATCAGGCTGTCGGGGGTGATGGCCATCGTGCTCACTCCAGTCCATAGGCCATGCGCACCAGGCTCAGCGGGTGCGACACCGCCTTGGCCGGCGTGCCGGCCTGTTGCATGCCCTGCGCGATGTGGTGGCCGGCCATCGGGCAGTCGCTGCCGATGTGGTCGGGTTCGTCCTTGGCCATGGCCTTGAACACCGGCCGGCCGATCTTCATTGCCACCGGGTGCGTCGCCGTCTTCACACCATAGGTGCCGGCATGCCCCGAGCAGCGCTCCACCGTGTTGAGCTTCACCTCCACCTTGGTACCGATGAGCTTGAGCATCTCCTCGGTCTTCTTGCCGATGTTCTGCACCCGTCCGTGGCAGGGGATGTGGTAGCTGACCTTGCCCAGCGCGGTCTTGAAGTCCAGCTTCAGCAACCCGTCCTTGTGGCGCGCCACCAGGTACTCGAAGGGGTCGAACATCGCCTCCTTGACCGCGGCCGTGTCGGCGCAGTCGGGGAACATCAGCGGCAACTCCTGCTTGAACATCAGCGTGCAACTGGGCACGGCACTGAGGATCGCGTAGCCCTCCTTCGCATAGCGCGCCAGCACCGGCATGTTGGCGGCCTTGTGCGCGGCCACCGCGTCCAGGTCGCCCAGCTCCAGCTTGGGCATGCCGCAGCACTTTTCCTTGTCGACGATGACGTAGGGGATATCGTTGTGCGCCAGCAGCTTGAGCAGATCGTGGCCGATGCCCGGCTCGTTGTAGTTGACGAAGCAGGTGGAGAAGATCGCCACCTTGCCCGGCGTGCGCTGGCCGTTGGTCACTACCGTGTGCGGCGACTTGGCCGCGCCCCAGCGGAAACGCTGCGTCGCCAGCTCGGGCATCCAGGCGTCGGGGTGCACGCCGAGCATCGAGTCCATCTGCTTGCGTGCGAACTTCGTGCGGTTGACCGCGTTCACTACCTGCACCACCACCGGAATGCCGGCGAACTGCCCGTGCACGTCGGTGCTGGCCAGGAACTTCTCAGCGCCCTTGACACCGCCCTGCTTGAACTTGATCGCCTTGGCGCGCAGCATCAGGTGCGGGAAGTCCAGGTTCCATGCATGCGGTGGCGTGTACGGACACTTGGTCATGTAGCACAGGTCGCACAGGTAGCACTGATCGACGACCTTCCAGTAGTCGTCTTTCTTGACGCCGTGCACCTCGCCGTCGTCGGTGGCGTCGACGAGGTCGAACAGGTTCGGGAAGCTCTGGCACAGGCTGACGCAGCGGCGGCAGCCATGGCAGATGTCGAACACCCGCTCCATCTCCTTGAAGGCCGAAGCCTCGTCGTAAAAGTCGGCGCCCTTCCAGTCGATCGGGTGGCGGGTCGGGGCTTCGAGGTTGCCTTCGCGCATCGGGCTCTTCCTGCGGGGATGTCAAATGAACAAGGGGCACGAAGCCCCTTGCTGCCGGTTGCTGCCGCGTTCGCTCAGTCCACCAGCGCGTCCAGCGCCTTCTGGTAGCGGTTGGCGTGCGAGCGCTCGGCCTTGGCCAGCGTCTCAAACCAGTCGGCGATCTCGTCGAAGCCTTCGTCGCGCGCGGTCTTGGCCATGCCCGGGTACATGTCGGTGTACTCGTGCGTTTCGCCAGCCACCGCGGCGGCCAGGTTCTGCCGGCTCGAGCCGATCGGCAGCCCGGTGGCCGGGTCACCCACCGCCTCCAGGAACTCCAGGTGGCCGTGCGCATGGCCGGTCTCGCCTTCCGCGGTGGAGCGGAACAGTGCAGCCACATCGTTCTGGCCTTCGATGTCGGCCTTGTTTGCGAAGTACAGATACCGGCGATTGGCCTGCGATTCGCCGGCGAAGGCGTCCTTCAGGTTCTGCTCGGTCTTCGATCCTTTCAAGCCCATTTCACTCTCCTGGTTGGTGAATGTCCGTTCCATCGCCGCGCGATGGAAGTGCACACGGTACCAAATCGGACCGACGCTCGCCAATACATAGCTTCAATGCACCCGATAGCGACGAACAGCGATGCCGGCCCTGCCGCTCAGCGCAGGCCCAACAACCTCGCGGCCAGGTCGTGCAGGCGCCCGGCCGGGTCGACCAGGCTTTCCAGCACGCTGAAATGGTTGTGGCCGGGCACCGTCTCGCACACCGGCACGGCCGTCGGTCCCCAGACATCGCGGATCAGCTGGTTCTGCCGAAGGAACTCGTCGCTTTCGGCTGCGCCCACCACCGCATAGAGCTTGCCCTTGGGGCGAGGGAAGAAGGCCGGGCTCAGCCGGCGCACCGACGCCGGCGTGAGCTTCAGGTCGGCCTGCAGGAAGGGCGTGTGGCGCAGCGGCTCCAGGTCGAACAGCCCCGAGATGGAAAGCGCGCCGCTGACCAGCTGCGCCGGCAGGGCTTCGTCCACCTGCTTCCAGCGGCAGCTCAGCAGCATGGCCGCCAGGTGGCCGCCGGCCGAATGACCGGCGACGACGATGCGCTGCGCGTCACCGCCGTGCGCCGCAGCGTGCTGCCACACCCACTGCAGCGCACGCACCAGCTGCCAGGTGAGTTGCTCGATGCTGACGGCCGGGCACAGCGCATAGTTCGGCACCACCACCATTGCCCCGGCCTGCGTGAACACGGGCGCCACGAAGGAGAAGTCGCTCTTGTCCAGAGCCCGCCAGTAGCCGCCGTGCACGAACACCAGCACCGGCGCGCCGGCCTGCGGCGCCGGGAACAGGTCCAGGGTCTCCTGCGGCGCGTCGCCATAGCGCAAGTCGAGCCGGCAGTCGCTGCGCGAGCGTGTCAGCGCCGAGGCTTCGGCCCAATGGGCCAGATGGCGCGCATGGTCCGCAACCAGCTCGCGATTGTTGTACTGCGCATTCAGCCAGACGGGGTCGTCTCGGGGCATGGGCATTCTCCTTGGGTGGGGGGGCGGACGACCCGGCCTGCACTGCCGACCCGCCGTCAGGCCGATGCTAGAATTTACGCTGGATTGGGGGCGTAGCTCAGCTGGGAGAGCGTCGCGTTCGCAATGCGAAGGTCAGGAGTTCGATCCTCCTCGTCTCCACCAAGGAACACGCGGTTCTCAGCGATAGTGGTCACTAACCAAGCAGCAGCTTGGGACCGTTATGGGACATGAGCCGCCGCGGCTGGGACCGTTGCGCCGGCCACGAAAAAGCCCGCCGAAGCGGGCTTGCGGGTTGCGGCGTGGCAGTCGCATCCCCCGGAAGTAGTCCCCCGGGTGGGTTCATGCCAGCGGGTGTACGCTTCCCAGCCCAACATGGATGTCCGCCGCAACTCGAATGCCACGCTCGGTCCGCGTAGTCGGCCCAGGCTGGCGCTTGATACCGTGGCCTTGATCACGTCCCTGCTGATGGTCGGCTGTGCAGCGCCCGCCCCACCCGCACCCGACTTGTCATCGATCGAAGAACGTCTGCGACAGATCGATGCCCGGATCACGACCCTTGAGCGATTGCTGACAAATTTCCCGTCTCCGCCAATGCGGAACAGAGCCGAAATCGTCAAGAACATCCAGTCGCTTGAGCAGCAGCGCGCCGAACTGTTGATGCGCTATACGCCCGCTCACCCGAATGTGCGCGAGATCGACTTAAGTCTGCGCCTCTTGCGTCTGCAGCTGGATTTCCTCGATCAAGCGAACCGCGTACCTCAGTGATCGATCAGAACGGATGCGTCCGACCGTAGCGATCTGGAAAGCCACGCCCATGACAGGGCCCGCCGAAGCGGGCCAGCAGGCGGTGGCTGCAGCGGCCTCGCGCGCCGCGCGCCGCCTGCACACAACGTCAGCCGTTGCGCTGCCCGGCCTCGGCAACAGCGATCTCGCGCAGCAAGTCGGCCTCCAGCTCGGTCGGGTCTATGCCTGCGTTCAGGCGGGCTTCGGCCTGGCGGCGCAGATCGGCAGCCGTGGCCCAGGCAGCGGCGCCGAGCTGGTCACACAAGGCCTGCACATGGTCGCGCAGTTCGCTGCCAGCGCAGGTCGCACTCCGGATGAGGGCCGCGCCGAAAGCACCGCTGACGCCGCGCAAAGGCAGA
>Ga0316629_10000269_pt1 | contig 10442 bp, 9 predicted proteins | sample OWC_May_M1_C1_D1_FD_207654 | JGI IMG/M metagenome (GOLD analysis project Ga0316629, IMG submission 207654) | Wetland soil microbial communities from Old Woman Creek delta, Ohio, United States - OWC_May_M1_C1_D1_A | ecosystem: Environmental > Terrestrial > Soil > Wetlands | place: USA: Ohio... | reverse complement strand
TTGTCCACCCCGCCAATTATCCGGGCGCCGACGCCGTCGATGCCTAGGCCTCGGCGCCGCGACGATGGCCGGCGTGCGTGCCCGGCTGGCGCAGCACCCGGTGCAGCTTGCCGCTGGGGCCGCTGCGCAGCGGCGGTGCCTGCCCGTGGGCGACGCGCACGTTGCCCAGGCCCTGCGAGGCCAGGAAGTCGGCCAGCGCGGCTCGTGCACGGCCGAAGGCGGCATGCGGGTCCGGCTGGTCGGCTTCGAAGCGCAACTCCAGCCGCTCGGGACCGGTGCACAGCAACTGGAAGCGCGTGACCTGCGCGCCTTCCTCGATGGCGGTGGCCAGGGCCAGCGGCAGCAGCGTCACCTCGTGCCGCCGCGCGTCGTGCAGTACCAGCGTGTGGTCGGCGCGGCCCTGCACCTCGATCGCCGGGAAAGCGCTGCCGCAGCGGCAACCGCCAGGCAGCAGGCGCAGGCTGTCGCTGAGGCGGTAGCGCAGCAGCGGCTGCGTGCGGTTGGCCAGGTTCGTCAGTAGCACCGAATGCGACACCTCGCCCGGCGGCACCGCGCGCAGCTGGCGGTCGACCGGCTCCAGGATCAGCCAGTCGTGGTTCAGGTGCAGGCAGCCGTCGGCGCATTCCCAGGCCATGGCATAGAACTCCGACGCGCCGTAGTTGTTGTGCACGCGGCAGCCGAAGGCGCTGCGGATGTGCGTGCGCTGTTCGGCCGACAGCTGCTCGCCGCCGACCCACACTTCCTGCAGCGCCAGCTGCAGTGCGCCGTCGGCCTGTGTCTGCGCCAGCGCGTCGGCGCAGCTCGGGTAGGTGATCAGCACGGTGGGCGCGAAGTCCTGTAACTGCCGGGCCAGCGTGTCCAGCGGCTGCTGCACCGAGAAGGTCTGCATCGTCGGCTTCAGCCAAGGCATCAGCGGCGCGGCGGCGGCCGCGCGCTGCAGCCGTTCGATGCTGGCGGCACCGGCAAAGTGCCCGCCGGTGGCGGCGACGAAGGCAAAACGCTGCAGGCCTCTCCAGGCCGGCCACGGCAACGCGAGCGTGGGGCCGCCGTGCAGGCGCAGCATGTCCAGCGCGTCGAAGGCCGCCAGGCTTTGCTCGTCCTGTACGAAGATGCCGGGCTCGCCGGTGGTGCCGGAACTGGTCCACACCAGGTAGCGGCCCAGATAGGCGTCGCCGAGGCTGTCGGGTTCGCGCAGGAAGGCGTCGACGCCGGCACGGCGGATCTGCCGGTCGGTGGCCCAGTCGTCGAAGTGCTGCATCAGCTCGGCCTTCTCCACCGGCGCCAGCTGCTCCAGCCGCGGCAGGCCGCCGCCCGGGCGCGGGCGGCGCCTGGCGTAGAACGGCGAATACTCGAAAGCCGAAGCGAGCAGCGCCGTGAGCCGCGATTCGCGCTGGCGCAACGCCGTGCCTGCCGGGTCGAGCCCGGCCGCATAAGTCTCACCCAGCGTGCGCGACCACAACCAGGGATCCATCGGCAGCGGATTCGACATCGGCGTAACGGCAAGTGCGTCGATCCATCTTCGGCCGCAACGCGCCGTGCGCTATTGCGCCGGCTCAAGTCCGGCCGCGACGGCCCATTCGCCCGCGTCTTGAGCAGACTCAATGCCGCGAATTCGTGCGGTTGCAGGATCGGGCCTGTCGATCAGGAGGTGGCCACGCATGGCAGCAAGGCAGTTGAGCTTCGGCGACGATGCGCGCGAAAGGATCCGCCGCGGCGTCGATACCCTGGCCAAGGCGGTGAGCGTGACCTTGGGCCCGCGCGGCCGCACCGTCATCCTGCAGCGCGACTTCGGCGCGCCGCAGATCGTCAACTCCGGCGTGCTGGTGGCCAAGGCCATCGAGCTGCCCGACGCCTTCGAGAACATGGGCGCCCAGCTGCTGCGCGAGGTGGCGGCGCGCACCAGCGAGATGGCCGGCGACGGCACCACCACCGCGACGGTGCTGGCCCACGCCATGATCCATGAGGGCCTGCGCTACCTGGCCGGCGGCATGAACCCGATGGACCTGAAGCGCGGCATGGAGCAGGCCATCGAGGCGGTGGTGGCCGAGCTGAAGCGCATCGCGCGGCCGTGCACCAGCTCGCAGGAGATCGCGCACGTGGCCTCGATCTCGGCCAACAACGACCGTTCGATCGGCGAGTTGCTGGCGCAGGCCATCGACAAGGTCGGCCGCGAAGGCGCCATCTCGATCGAGGACGGCTCGGCACTCGCCAGCGAGCTGGAGGTGGTCGAGGGCCTGCAGTTCGATCATGGATTCCTGTCGCCGTACTTCATCAACAATCCAGAGCGCCAGAGCGTGGTGCTGGAGGACGTGGCCATCCTGCTGTGCGAGCAGAAGCTGTCGTCACTTCAGGACCTGTTGCCGCTGCTGGAGCAGGTGGTCAAGGCCGGTCGGCCGCTGCTGGTGATCGCCGAGGACATCGACAGCGAGGCGCTGGCCACGCTGGTCATCAACACCATGCGCGGCACGTTGAAGACCTGCGCGGTCAAGGCGCCTGCCTTCGGCGACCGGCGCAAGGCCATGCTGCAGGACATCGCGGTGCTGACCGGCGGCCGCGTGGTCAGCGAGGAGACCGGCCTGGCGCTGGCCAAGGCGACGCTGGCCGACATGGGCCGCGCGCGCCGCATCGAGGTCGACAAGGACCACACCACGTTGATCGGCGGTGCCGGCGATGCCAAGGCGATCGCCGAGCGCATTGCCGCCATCCGCAAGGAGCGCGCGGCAGCGACCAGCGACTACGACCGCGAAAAGCTCGAAGAACGCGCTGCCAAGCTGTCGGGCGGCGTGGCGCTGATCAAGGTCGGGGCCGCCACCGAGACCGAGCTGAAGGAACGCAAGATCCGCGTCGAGGACGCACTGCACGCCACGCGCGCGGCGGTCGAGGAAGGCATCGTGCCCGGCGGCGCCGTGGCGCTGCTGCGCGCGCGCCATGTGCTCGACGCGTTGAAAGGCCCGTCGCTGGACCATGATTGCGGGCTGCGCATCGTGCAACGCGCGCTCGAAGAGCCGCTGCGCCGCATCGTCGCCAACGCCGGCGACGAACCCTCGGTGGTGCTGCACCGCGTCGACGAAGCGCCGACGGCGGCCTATGGCTACAACGCCGCCACGCGCGAGTACGGCGACCTGCTGCAGATGGGCGTGATCGACCCGGCCAAGGTCACGCGGCTGGCGCTGCAGAACGCCGGCTCGATCGCCGGCCTGATCCTGACCACGGACTGCCTGATCGCCAGCGCGCCGCCCCAGGGGGCGGTCCAGTTGCCGGGCGGTGCAGCGCCGGAATTCTGAGGCCCGCGAGCGCCCGCCATGCCCGATGCCTTCGCGATGTCCAGCCTGCGGCCGCCGGCGGTGGCGCCCTTGCGCAGCCAGCAGGTGCGCATCGGCTCGCGTTCGCTGCCTGGCGATCTGGACATCCCGGCTCAGTCGCGCGCACTGGTGCTGTTTGCCCATGGCAGCGGCAGCAGCCGGCTGAGCAGCCGCAACCGCTGGGTGGCCGAGGTGCTGCAGCAGCACCAGCTGTCGACGCTGCTGTTCGACCTGCTCGACGACGACGAGGCGGCCGACCGGCGCAAGGTCTTCGACATCGGCCTGCTGAGCGAGCGGGTGCAGCAGGCGCTGGACTGGGCCGCCGGCCAGTCCGTGCTGGCCGGCATGAGCGTCGGCCTGTTCGGCGCCAGCACCGGCGCGGCGGCGGCGCTGTGCGCCGCGGCGCAGCGCCCCGGCAGCGTGGCCGCGGTGGTGTCGCGCGGGGGCCGGCCCGACCTGGCGGCACACTGCCTGCCCCGGGTGCAGGCGCCGACGCTGCTGATTGTCGGCGGCGCCGATCGCGAGGTGCTGGCGCTGAACCGCCAGGCGCTGCGCGAACTGCAGTGCAACAAGCGACTCGAGGTGGTGCCCAGTGCCACGCATCTGTTCGAGGAGCCGGGCGCGCTGGGCAGCGTGGCGGCGCTGGCCGCGGCCTGGTTCGCAACCCATCTGGGCCATCGGCCGGGTGCCGCATGAGCGCGCCGGGCCGCCCCCAAGCCCAAATCCCGGAGCACGCCGTGCGGAGGGTCATCCAGTGAGCACGCGCTTCGCCGACCGTGCCGCCGCCGGGCGGCTGCTCGGCCAGCGCCTGCACGCGCTGGGGCTGCAGCCGCCGTTGATCGTGCTGGCGCTGCCGCGCGGCGGCGTGCCGGTCGGCGCCGAGGTCGCGCAGGCCCTGCAGGCACCTCTGGATCTGCTGCTGGTGCGCAAGATCGGCGCACCGTGGCAGCCCGAGCTGGCGCTGGCCGCGGTGGTCGAAGGCGACCCACCGGACATCGTCGTCGATGCGTCGGTGCAGCGCGGCCTGGGCACGCACACCGAATACATCGAAGCGCAGGCGACGCTGCAGTTGCGCGAGATCGCACGCCAGCGCCAGGCCTACCTGAGCGGCCGGCCGGCGTCGTCGGTGCAGGGCAGCACGGTGATCGTCGTCGACGACGGCATGGCCACCGGCACGACGATGCGCGCCGCGTTGAAGGCCTTGCGTCGACGCCGGCCGGCCGCGCTGGTGCTGGCCGTGCCGGTGGCGCCGCGGGACACGCTCGAGCAGCTGCGCGGCGAGGTGGACCAGGTGGTCTGCCTGGAGACGCCGTATCCGTTCTTCGCCGTCGGCGAGCACTACCTGCGCTTCCCGCAGGTCGAGGACGACGAAGTCATCGCGGCGCTGGATGCAGCCGCTCGCGCCCGGCCCGGCCCGCCCGGGGCCGGCTGAGCGCTTTCACCCGACCGGAGATCGAACGATGAAGATGCTGATTGCCGTGGACGGTTCAGAGCATGCGCGCCACGCCATCGAGGCTGCGGCCCGGTTGGCCCGCGCCATGCCGGCAGTGGAGGTGGTGTTGCTGAACGTCGCCGACGCCATGGTCTTCTATGGCGAGCTGCCGCCTTTCGACATCGAGGCGGTCGAGCGCGCGCAGCGCCAGCACCAGGAACAGCTGCTCGCCGAGGCCGAGGCGATGGCCCGCGCCAGCGGGCTGCAGAATGTCCTGACGCAGTCGGCGGTGGGCCTGACGGCGCAGGAGATCCTGCGCGTGGCCGACGAGCGCGGTGTCGACCAGATCGTCATGGGCACGCACGGCCGCGGGGTGGTGGGCAGCCTGCTGCTGGGTTCGGTGGCGCAACGCGTGGTGCACCAGGCCAAGGTGCCTGTGCTGCTGGTGCGCTAGCCGCCGGGCATGACGATGGCCGGCGTGAGCGAACTGCAGGTCGGGTTGCTGCGCCCCTTCGTGCAGAAGCTGATCGACGCGCTGGGCGCGCGCTCGGCCTCGCCCTTCGCGCTGGCCCTGCCCGACGGCAGCCTGTACGGCAGCGGTCAAGGTCCGCCGGCCTTCACGCTGGTGTTCCACAGCGACGCGGCCTTGCTGGCGACGATGACGCGTGGCCACATTGGCCTGCTGGAGTCGTACTTCGACCAGCAGGTCGACGTCGACGGCGACCTCGGCGCCGCCTTCGCCACCGGCTTGATGGCCGACATCGACCCGCGCTTCAATCCGGTCGACAAGGTCGAGAACAACCTGCACGAACTGCGCCATTCCAACCGCAGCGCCGCACAGGCCCAGGCCAACGCACGCGCCCACTACGGCCTGGGCACCGAGTTCTACAAGCTGTGGCTCGACGACCCGCTGCTGATGTACACCTGCGCCTACTGGAGCGAAGGCACGCGCACGCTCGAGCAGGCGCAGCGCAACAAGATCGACCATGTCTGCCGCAAGATCCGGCTGGCGCCCGGCGAACGCTTCGTCGACATCGGCTGCGGCTTCGGCGGTTTCATGCTGCGCGTCCACGAGACGCTCGGCGCGCTGGGCACCGGAATCAACACCACCCCCGAGCAGGTGCAATGGCTGCAGGCCGAGATCGGCCGGCGCGGGCTGGACGACGCGCTGCAGGTGCGCCAAGCCGATTTCCGCGAACCCGGCGGCCCCTACGACAAGGTGGTGTCGATCGGTGTGCTCGAACACGCCGGGCGCGACCAGCTGGCCGAGGTCATTGCCGCGCATGCCGCCTGCCTGAAGCCCGGCGGCCTGGGCATGCTGCATTTCATCGGCCATGTCGGCCGCTACGACACCGAGCTGTTCATCCGCAAGCATGTCTTTCCCGGCGGCTGGATTCCCAGTCTGGCCGACACGCTGGTCGAGATGGAGCGCTGCGACCTGGAGGTGATCGACATCGAGAACCTGCGTCGCCACTACGCGCTGACACTGGACGCCTGGGCCGAGCGCTTCGAGCGCCGCTGGCCCGACATCCAGGCGCTGGACCCGCAGCGCTTCGACGAGCGCTTTTGCCGCATCTGGCGCAGCTACCTGGTGGGCTGCGCGGAAATGTTCCGTTCGCCGGCCGGCTACACGCACCTCTTCCAGATCGTCTTCAGCAAGGGCAAGCTCACGCAAGACAGCTACCCGATGAGCCGCGCCCACCTGTATGAACGCGCCGTCGACGGCGGCCGCTGAGCCCGCGAAGCACGCGCGGCGGGTGCAGGCATTGCGCGAGCAGTTGCGCGATGCCGGCGAGCCGGGCGTGCCGCTGGGCCTGGCCAAGGTCAGCTCCAACCTGTTCCGCGACCGGCAGGAGCCGCCGAAGCGCCGGCTCGACCTGCGCGACTTCTGCCACGTGCTGCAGATCGATGCCGACGCTGGCTGGGTCGACGTGGAGGGGCTGTGCAGCTACGAGGCGCTGGTCGATGCACTGCTGCCGCATGGCCTGATGCCGGCCGTGGTGCCGCAGCTGAAGGGCATCACCGTGGCCGGCGCGGTGGCCGGCGTCGGCATCGAGGCCACCTCGTTCCGCCAGGGCCTGGTGCACGACACCGTGCTCGCCATCGATGTGCTGCTGGCCGACGGCGAGCTGCTGCATTGCACGCCGGACAACGAGCAGCGCGATCTGTTCTACGGCTTTGCCAATTCCTACGGCACGCTCGGCTATGCGTTGAAGCTGCGCCTGGGCGCGCTGCCGGTCAAGCCTTACGTGCAGGTGCAGCACCAGCGCCACCAGCATCCGCAGGCCTATTTCGGCGCGCTGGCGCAGCAGTTCCACGGCGATGCCGACTTCGTCGACGGGGTGGTGTTCGATGCCGACCGGCAGGTGCTCAGCGTCGCGCGTTTCGTCGACGACGCGCCGTGGCACAGCGACTACTCATACGAGAAGATCTACTACCGGTCGCTGCTGGAACGCGAGACCGACCTGCTGCGCACGCGCGACTACCTGTGGCGCTGGGACACCGACTGGTTCTGGTGCTCCAGGCAGTTCGGCGCGCAGCAACCACTGCTGCGCCGGCTGATCGGGCGGCAGCGGCTGAACTCGCGCACCTACGCGCGCTGGATGCGCTGGAACGCGCGTCTGGGCCTGACGCGGCACTGGGCGCAATGGCGCGGGCGCGGCGTCGAGTCGGTGATCCAGGACGTGGACATTCCGCTGGTGCGTGCGGAGGAGTTCCTGCGCTTCCTGCTGCGCGAGATCGGGATCCTGCCGATCTGGGTGTGCCCGATCCGCGCCACCGATGACGGGCAGCGTTACCCGCTGTACCCGCTGCAGGCGCACACGCCGTACCTGAATTTCGGGTTCTGGGGCGTGATCGACTCGCCGCTGCCGCGGCCGCCCGGCGAATTCAATCGACGGGTCGAACGCCAGGTGATGGCGCTGGGCGGCATCAAGTCGCTCTACTCCGACAGCTACTTCAGCCGCGACGAGTTCGATCGCGCCTACGGTCGGCCCGCCTACGACCGGCTCAAGGCCCGCTACGACCCGAAGCACCGGCTGCTCGACCTGTACGACAAGTGCGTGCTGCGCGGCTGACCCCGGCCGGCTCAGGCGCGTTCGAAGCCCGAATCCTCGGGCTTGTCGAGCTGGTGTTCCAGCCCGTAGCGGATCAGCGCCGCGGTGTTGGGCAACTGCAGCTTGTCCAGGATGCGCGTCTTGTGCGTGCTCACTGTCTTCACCGACAGGTGCAGCGCTTCGGCGATCTCGGTCGGCCGCTGGCCGGCGACGATGCGCTGCAGCACCTCGAGCTCGCGATCGGACAGTTGCGCATGCGGCGCGGCCTGCGCGCCGCTCAATTGCTGCACCACGCGCTCGGCCAGGCTGGCCGTGACGTAGGCGCCGCCCGAGGCCACCTTGCCGACGGCGGCCACCAGCTCGGCCGAGGCGGTGTCCTTGGTGACGTAGCCGTTGGCCCCGGCGCGGAACGCGCGCAGCGCGTACTGTTCCTCGGCGTGCATGCTCAGCACCAGCACCTTCACCTCGGGGTACTCGGTGCGGATGCGCTTGATCAGCTCCAGGCCGCTCATGCCCGGCATCGACAGGTCGACGATGGCCATGCCGAAGCGCTGGCGGCGCAGGCACTCCAGCGCCTGGAAGCCGCTGCCGGCTTCGCTGATCTGCCAGCGGTCGGCCACCGCCTCGAGGATGCGGCGCAGCCCTTCGCGCACGATGGTGTGGTCATCGACCAGCAGCAGGCCGGGGCGGTCGGTGGCTTCGGCCGGCATCATGGCGTGCCCTTGGTGGGTCGATGATGGCGGCGGGGCGGGGCCGGCGGTTCGCTCAGGCCGCGCCACTCCTTGGCCGGCACGGTCGCAGCGCGCAGCGGCAGGCGCACGCTGACACGAGCGCCGCCTTGCGGCGAATTGCCTACGGCCAGCGTGCCGCCCAGCATGTGGGCGCGTTCGCGAATGCCCATCAGGCCGTGCGAGCCTTCGCGGAACGCCGCGGCTTCGTCGAAGCCGGCGCCGTTGTCCGTCACCGTCAGCCGCAGTTCGCCGCCGCCGTGCTGCAGTTCGATGCAGACCTCGCTGGCGCGGGCATGGCGGGCGACGTTGGTCAGCGCCTCCTGCACCATGCGGTACAGCGCAATGCGCGCGGCATCGTCGACCTCCGGGTCGGCCGCGTCCAGCTGCAAGCTCACCTTCACGCCCATGCGCCGCGCCCAGCCGTCGGCCAGCCATTCGATGGCCGCGTTCAGGCCCAGGTCGTCGAGCATCAGCGGCCGCAGTTCGGTGGCGATGCGCCGCACCGTGGCAACGGTGTCGTCGATCATCTCCAGCATCGCGTCGATGCGGGGCCTGCCCGGGCCATCGCCGTCCAGGCCGGACAGCTCCATCTTCAACGCCGTCAGCCGCTGGCCCAGTTCGTCGTGCAGTTCGCGCGCGATGCGCCTCCGCTCGTCCTCGCGCGCCTGCACCAGGTTCGCCGACAGGCTGCGCAGCTGCCGGCGCGAGCGCTCGAGGTCGCGGTTCTCCAGCGTGCGCTCGGTAATGTCGGTGATGACCATCTGCACCGCGGTGTGGCCGTGGTCGGGCAGGCCGGCGACGGCAATGACCACGTCGCGCACCGCGCCGTCGAGCCGGGCGATGCGTTCACTGATGGTCGGCGCCGATGTCTCGCCGCGCAGGGCGCGCGAGACGGTCTGGCGCACCGCCTCGCAGGATTCAGGCGCCAGCAGCGAGTAGATCGAGCGCCCGATCAGCGCCTCGCGCGACTCGGCGCCGAACAGCGCCGCGCAGGCGCGGTTGGCAAAGACGATGTGCTCGCTGTCGGTGATCCAGATGGCCACCGGCGCCAGCTCGAAGACCGCGCGCATGTGACGGTTCAGCGCGTCGATCTTCTGCTGCAACTCGTTCTCGTGGCTCAGGTCGCGCAGTAGCGCGGTGAAATAGTGGGTCGGGCCGGACGGGCCCGCGACGGCGACGCGTGAAATCGATGCCCCGGCGGCAAAGACCTCGCCGTTGGCGCGCAGCGCACGGATGACGCCGTGCTCGCCCATGCGTGCTTCGAGCCTGCCGGATTCGGCGAAGCGCCGCACATGGGCGACATGGGCATCGCGCACTTCGGCCGGGATGAAGCGCGACAGCGGCATGCCCAGCACCTGCGTGTCACTGCAGCCGAACATGCGCTGCGCCGCCGGGTTGATCATGACGATGCGCTGCCCTTCATCGATCGTGACCATGGCCTCGGACGTGGCCTGCGCGGCCGCGCTCAGCACTGCGTCGAAGGGCATCGGCGGCATGCTCATTCCAATCGCTCCTCGGGAACCGGTACCTCCACGGCAACGCCGCACAGGCCATGCTAGCCCCGAGCCGGGAACGGGGAGCGGCGCCGCGACCCCCCGCGCTTGCGCCAGATCAAGCCGATCAGCCGATCGGCAGGCGCCTGGACGAGCTCTTGGCCTTCTTCGGCAGGCGCAACTCGAGGATTCCGTCCTTGTACTTGGCCTCGGACTTGCTCTCGTCGACTTCGCAGCCCAGCGTGAAGCTGCGGCTGGCGTAGCCGTACTGGCGCTCGGAGCGCAGCACGCGCCCGTCCTTCTTCTCGTCATGCTCCTTCTTCATCTCGGCGCTGAGCATGACGCGGTTACCGTCGATGCGCACGTCGATGGCGTCCTTGTCGACGCCCGGCACCTCGGCCTTGACCGTGTAGCTCGCGTCGTCCTCG
>Ga0316629_10000268_pt1 | contig 10443 bp, 8 predicted proteins | sample OWC_May_M1_C1_D1_FD_207654 | JGI IMG/M metagenome (GOLD analysis project Ga0316629, IMG submission 207654) | Wetland soil microbial communities from Old Woman Creek delta, Ohio, United States - OWC_May_M1_C1_D1_A | ecosystem: Environmental > Terrestrial > Soil > Wetlands | place: USA: Ohio... | reverse complement strand
CGACTCAATATTGTAACCACGTGCGGAAAATAAGCCCGCTACCCGTGACAATGCACCGGATTCATTTTCCATTAGAATAGAAATTATGTGTCTCATTACGCCAATTCCCTGTCCGTCGTTGTGCCCAGGGCGACTCTTAATTTCATATCATGATGGCCCTTACCGGCCTCAATCATCGGATAAACATTTTCAGTTCTATCGGTCATGATGTCCAAAAATACGGTACGATCTTTCATGGCAAAGGCGGCTTCCAGAGCGGGTCTGACTTCTTCCGGCTTGTCTATACGCATCCCGACATGGCCATAAGCTTCTGCCAATTTGACAAATTCAGGAATAGTATCCATATAGGAATGCGAATAACGGCTTTCGTAGGAAAATTCCTGCCATTGCCGGACCATGCCCATATAGCGATTATTCAGGTTTATGATTTTAATCGGCGTCTTGTATTGCAAAGCGGTCGATAACTCCTGTATGCACATCTGGATACTGGCTTCACCCGTAACACAGGCAACATCTGCGTGAGGAAATGCCAATTTAACCCCGATGGCCGCAGGCAAACCAAAGCCCATAGTGCCTAGCCCACCTGAATTTATCCAATGACGCGGCTTGTCGAAAGGATAGTATTGCGCTGCCCACATCTGATGCTGGCCTACATCTGAAGTCACATAGGCATCGCCTTTGGTCACTTCATACAATTGCTCAATGACATGTTGCGGTTTGATCAAAGGACTTTCACGGTCAAATTCCAGGCAGTTAACTGCTTGCCATTGCCCAATTTGATGCCACCAAAGCTCCAGTGCTTTTTTATTGGGCTTCTTTGAGCTTTCTTTTATCATCTCAAGCATTTGTTCCAACACCGGTTTAACGTCGCCGACAATAGGAATATCGACTCTAACGGTTTTGGAAATAGAGGCGGGATCGATATCTATATGAATGATCTTGGCATAAGGGCAAAACAAATCCAGTTTGCCTGTGACGCGGTCATCAAAACGCGCACCGATGGCAATAATCACATCGCTTTCGTGCATCGCCATGTTGGCCTCATAAGTGCCGTGCATACCCAGCATGCCGATGAATTGCTTGTCCGTTCCAGGATAAGCGCCCAGGCCCATTAAAGTACTGGTAATCGGATAGCCCAGTGCGTGAGTCAATTCTGTCAATTCCTTACTGGCTTCACCCAGAACTACACCGCCACCCGAATAAATGATGGGTTTGTGTGCGCTCAGCAATAAATCAACGGCCTTTTTAATCTGCCCCTTATGTCCGGTAACTACAGGATTATATGAGCGTATTGAGACTTTTTTAGGGTATTTATAAGGTACTTTAATGTTTGGCGCAGTTATATCTTTGGGTACATCAATTACGACTGGTCCAGGGCGCCCCGTTGTGGCGACATAAAATGCTTTTTTAATGGTTTCGGCTAATTTGGTAACATCCTTGACTAAATAGTTATGCTTAACACAGGGCCGGGTAATGCCGATCATATCGACTTCCTGGAAAGCATCACTACCAATCACGGGTAATGAAACCTGGCCGGAAATGATAACCATGGGAATTGAATCCATATAAGCTGTAGCAATACCGGTTACCGCATTGGTAGCGCCCGGGCCCGAAGTAACCAGGACCACACCTGGTTTTCCGGTGGCTCGGGCATAACCATCAGCCGCATGGGTTGCACCTTGTTCATGTCGAACCAGGATGTGTTTGAGCTCGTCTTGCTGGAAAAGAGCATCATATAAATGCAATACTGCTCCGCCAGGATAGCCAAAAATATATTCCACGCCTTCGTCTATAAGACTTTGAACCAGGATTTGTGCACCGCTTAGCTCCACGCTAACACCTCAATAAACATGATGATTTTTCGACTTAAAGTCGATTATATTCGTTTTTTAAATTCAAGAGTAAATTACTTGGTTGTTTAAAAAAACACACTTGGATGACATACTTGGAATAATTGTCTTTTTTTTTGACAACACAACATTCGGCATTTTACTAGGTTCTTTGTGAAAATGTAATTACCTCTCTTATCCTTTTTGATTTTTGCCCGATTAGTCGCAATATTTGCCTATTAGCAATGCTTGCTCCGGTGTCGGCTCAATAATCACAGTTGAGTTTGCTGATTAAACGTACTGTGAAGATTTGTGGGTCATTTATGAAGAAATGCCGGAGACAATTCCGTGACACCATGAGTCTGCGGTGATGTGTCCTTTCAGGAATTAATCATCATTCATTATTAGCGGTATTTCCAGTGCGGTTTTCTGGACAATTTTAAAGCCGCGCATTTCCAGTATGCCTTTGGTATTGAGTGAAATAATCAGGTACAACGCCTCAGGATAAGCGGCTAGCTCTAAATCATAGGATGACGGTAGTGCGGGTGAGGTCGGGTGGGAATGATAGATGGCGAAAAGCTCCTCTCCCAATTCACGCATTTTGGCTATGGCCGAGATCTGTTGGCCAGCATCAAGCAGGAAGCGTTGTTGAGGGAGTTCGGCGGAGTTTTTTATGGGATAGCAATGGGTCGGCAACCCATTTTTGCTGCCGATAAGGCCACATACCTCAAAGTCAGGTGAAACTTGCGCAAGATGCAGTAATTGGTTGGTTATTTTACGGGGAATCTGGATTTCTTCCTGGTTCATAATATTAGGCTCAAGGTTCAAGGTTCAAGGCTGGAGGGTAAGTAACGTGCATGAAATAAAATCATCAATGGTACTACTCATATCCCCCTTTGAAAAAGGGGAATTGAAGGGGATTTATTTAAAAAATCTCCCCCAGCCCCTCTTTTTCAAAGAGGGGGATTGCTAACGCCTATATTTTTAGGGTATTCATCTAAATTTGGCAAGGGGCTGAGTATTCACCATCAATGAAACATTGTGTGGCGTAGGGACGGATAAATCCGTCTCTACACGGCATTCAATTGCCCATATGTCACCCGGGGTTGTCCTGACAGGTCGGTGACTGTTTGAACGTTATCGTAATGGAAATCTTTAAAAATGGTTTGCACTGGGTGTTGCTGATCGTAGCCATGTTCAATTAATAAATGCCCGCCGGGCTCCAGGCGGTTACGCGCAGTTTCAGCAATGATTTTAATATCACTGAGCCCCTGTTCGCCGGCACACAAGGCTGTTTGAGGTTCAAAACGGATGTCGCCCTGCTTCAGATGGACATCGTCCTCTGCAATGTAAGGCGGGTTGCTGACAATCAGATGGAATTTGGCATCGGGTACATTAGCAAACCAGTTGCTTTGATAAAATTGAATGTTGTTAATGTGGTGTTTATTGGCGTTGAGCTGGGCGATGCTTAGCGCGGCTAAGCTAAAATCGGTTGCGCTGACCAGTGCATGCGGACATTCTGCGGCCAGAGTAATGGCTATAATGCCTGAGCCGGTGCCCAGATCAATAATCTTGATCAGTTTATCCCGGGGTATCAATTTTAAGCTGAGTTCGATGAGTAGTTCGGTGTCTGGACGGGGAATCAAGACGTCCGGGGTGACATGAAAATCACGCGACCAGAATTCCCGGCGGCCAGTGATGTAGGCAATAGGGGTGCCTTTTTGCCGTTCTTGTATCAGTGTCCAAAACCTGGCAGTGTGTTCGGGTTGCAGTTTCTTATCAGGCCAGGCGCGCAGATGTGAACGCTCTTTATCAAGAGTCAGACAAAGCAAAATCTCTGCATCCAGTGCCGCCGAATCCGAGCTGGCTGCAAGTATGCGGGCAGCTTCGTTGAGCACGTATTTAATAGACTGCATTAAACTTAATCTTCGCCAAGTTGGGTTAGAAGCTCTGCCTGATGTTCGCTAATCAGCGGCTGAATAACCTGTTCCAGTCCGCCCTGCATGATGTCATCCAGTTTATACAGGGTTAAGTTGATGCGGTGATCGGTTAAACGTCCTTGCGGATAATTGTAAGTGCGGATACGCTCTGAGCGGTCACCGCTACCGACTTGCAGTTTTCGGGTGGCCGATTGTTCCGCATGGTGTTTTTCCTGTTCGGCGGATAACAATCGGGAGGCCAGCAAGGACATGGCCCTGGCGCGGTTTTTATGTTGTGAACGCTCGTCCTGGCATTCCACTACTACGCCCGACGGGATATGTGTAATGCGTATGGCGGATTCGGTTTTGTTGATGTGCTGTCCGCCTGCTCCTGACGCGCGGTAGGTATCCACTTTAAGATCGGCAGGGTTGATGTCAATGGCATCCACTTCTTCGACTTCGGGCATGATGGCGACGGTGCAGGCGGAAGTATGGATACGACCTTGTGATTCTGTTTCGGGCACTCGTTGTACGCGGTGTGCGCCGGATTCAAATTTTAATTGTGAATACACATCGCGACCGGCAACACGCAAAATAACCTCCTTGTAGCCGCCATGATCGCCCTGGCTTTCACTGATAATTTCAGTTTGCCAGCCTTTTCTTTCGGCATAGCGTTGATACATGCGGCTTAGGTCGCCTGAAAAAATGGCGGCTTCATCACCGCCTGTACCTGCGCGTATTTCCAGGAAAATGTTGCGATTGTCGTTGGGATCTTTGGGTAGTAACAATACTTGCAATTCATGATCCAGTGTTTCTATCAGAACTTCCGCCTCATTGATTTCTTCCTTGGCCAATTCCCTTAGTTCGGGGTCTGCGTCGTTAGCCATTTCTTTAGCCGAGGCCAGCATTTTCAATGCTTGTTCATAGCGTTTGTAACAATCAACCAATGGGCCGATTTGGGCATATTCCTGGCTCAGGGTGCGGAATTTGTTTTGATTACCTTGTACTTCAGGTTCTGAAAGCAAGGCTGCGATTTCGTCATAACGTTCGCACAGGTTTTCAAGTTTAAGTTGTATGGAGTGTTTCATTGAGATTTTGTTAATTTAAAAATTTCGCGGGCAGCGGCAATCAAGTCGAGGCGTTCGTTTTCGGCGGCGGCTCTGATTTGGGTGCTGGGCGTATGAATGAGTTTGTTGGTCAGGCTATGAGCGAGCCGGTTAAGGGCTTCTTCAGCGGGAACGCCGTTTTTCAGTAACGCCAGGGCTTTTTGTAAAGCTTCATCGCGGGATAGCTCGGCTTGATGGCGGTAATCCCGAATTGTGGATTGTGCACCCTGAGCGCGTAACCAGGCTAAAAAATAATCAACCTGCGTGTCGATTATTTCTTCAGCCTGTTCTGCCGCCAGCCGGCGCGAGTTCATGTTCTGATCAATGGTGTGTTGCAGGTCGTCGACGGTATAAAGATAAACATCTCTAAGTTGTTCAACTTCAGCTTCAATATCGCGCGGTACAGCCAGGTCTACCATAAACATGGGTTTATGTTTGCGTTTTTTAAGCGCGCTTTCCACGCGGCCCTTGCCTAGGATCGGCAATTGGCTGGCAGTTGAAGAAATAACGATATCTGCTTCAGCCAGATGCATAGGTAATTCGGATAAGGCAATCGCATAGCCGTTAAACTGTGCAGCCAAGGTGTGCGCTTTGTCATAGGTGCGGTTAGCGATAATGATGCGGCCTATACCTTGTTGGGATAAATGCCTCGCTGTTAGTTCTATGGTTTCACCTGCGCCTATGAGTAAAGCGGTCTGTTCGCTGAGTTTATCGAAGATTTGTTGTGCCAGTTGAACGGCAGCGAAGGCAACCGATACGGGGCTGGAGCCAATAGCGGTATCGGTGCGTACTTTTTTGGCAGCGGTAAAGGTGTGCTGAAAGAGTTTGCCCAGGCGTTTGCCTAAAGTACCCGCATCGTAAGCGGCCTGATAGGCCGTTTTCATTTGCCCCAGAATTTGTGGTTCGCCCAGAATCATGGAATCCAGGCCGCAAGCCACGCGAAACATGTGGCGGATGAGTTCGCTATCGGTATGACAGTACAGATAAGGAGTAAAATCGGCTGCACTGATTTGTTTGCTTTGAGCTACCCAGTCAATCAGTACTTGTTTATTCGCTGTTGATGAGGTGCAGTAAAATTCGGTGCGGTTACAGGTTGACAGTATGGCGGCTTCACTGATTTCTTTGAGTCGCCATAACTCTTTTAACGATGCCTCCAGTATGTCGGCAGGGAATGACAGGCGTTCACGGATTGAAACCGGTGCGGTATTGTAATTAATCCCTACTGCAAGAAAAGTCATGGTATTTATGGTTAAGTCAGTTTAATGTTGCGCAATAAGTTCAAGATGCAAGGTTCAGGATAATATTTTTTTCGCCTATTGTCTGGCATCTTACACCTTAACGTCGTAACTTTTAGTAGAAAACCCGGCATATTATGTCGCCGTATTTTAAGAAATATAATAACTTTATCCAAATGGAATAAAATCAGCTGTCTAAATCGACGGGTTTTTCTGATAATCTATTGCGATTGTATATTGGGTAATAAATAGGATTGAGTGTGTTAATTTTTAGATTGCTTTCAGTAATAACCATCGTTTTTCTTAACAGTTGCGTCGAGTCACCTGCAAAGCCAAGCGGTTCAGAAGAATCCGTTGCGCCTGTTAAAATAACTGAGACTAAAGAAAAAACTAAACAAAAAGAACTAAAAACCTCAATTGATCCCGATGTGCTTTTTATGCTAATGACGGCAGAGATTGCCGGACAAAGGGGGCAATATGATATTGCTCTGGAGGGTTATATGGAAGCCGCGAAGCGTACGCATGATTCAAGGTTTGCTGAAAGGGCGGCAATGATTGCTATGTACATGAAAGATGGCAATAAAACAAATGAGGCGGTGGCTTTATGGCTGCTGCAGGATCCCAAAAACCCGACAGCAAGAAAAATTGCGGCATTATCGGCCTTAAGTGCTGGAGATAAGAAAGTCGCCGCTGAGCACTTAAATGTGTTGCTGGCTGTTGATCCTGCCGGTTTCGAAAATGCGTTGCTTGAATTGGCCAGTGTACTGCAAAAGGATGGCAAGATGGCTGCCGTTTATGACGTACTCGAGGCTTTGTCAAAACAGCATCCTGACCAGGCTGAAATTTATTATATGCAGTCATTACTGGCTATCCAGAAGAAAGATAAATATCTGGCTGAAACAAAAATAAAGCAGGCTTTGAAGTTGCGGCCAGACTGGGATAAGGCGCTGATTCTTCAAGCCCAGATAGCCGTATTTTCAGGAGACTTGAATAAAGCAAGAACGCTGTTAAAAGAGGCGGCCCTTAAGTATCCAGACAATAGTAAAATTAATAAAATGTATGCTCAGGTGTTAATAAAAGCTGAGGACTATGAAGAGGCCATTGATGTTTATCAAAACATTATAGCGGCTGATCCCAAGGATATAGAAAGTCAGTTTGCTCAGGGGTTAGTATATTTGCAATTGGACAGGGACGAGTCGGCTGAAGACATTTTTAAGAAACTGCTGGAGCAACCAGAGTGGAGGTATCAGGCCAGCTTTTATTTGGGAAAAATAGAAGAAAAACGGGATGATACGAAAAAGGCGCTGGTCTGGTTCGATAAGGTAACGGATGGGCCGTTTGTGATGGACGCGTCGATTTCAGCGATTTCCTTGCTTGCGAAAAATAAGAAATTCGATGAAGCCGACTTACGATTAAGTCTCTTACAGACAAAGTTTCCAAAACAAAAGCTGCGGCTCCTGTTGGTGCAGGCAGAGTTATATAGTCAGCAAAAGCAATATGAGAAGGCATTTGATCTATTGACTGAGGCTCTGGTTGATTCTCCTGATCAAAAAGAGCTGTTATACACCCGTGCATTGCTGGCTGAGCGTGTCGATAAGCCGGATATAGTGGAAGCGGATCTGAAGAAAATATTGGCAATGGATCCTGATAATGTCGAGGCCTTAAATGCCTTGGGATATACTCTGTTGAACAAGCCTGAGCGCCTTGCAGAAGCGGAAAAATACCTCCAGCAAGCGCTTAGGCTTAATCCGGATGCGGCGGTCATAATTGATAGTTATGGCTGGTTGCAGTTTAAATTGGGGAATACTGGAAAAGCCCTGGATTATTTGCAACGAGCGTATGAAAAACAGCAGGAAAATGAAATAGCGGCGCATCTTGCCGAGGTGTTATGGGCTTTAGGTAGAAAAGATGAGGCTAGAGAGTTATTTGATAAAGCTATTAAAGATGCGCCAGATGATGAATATCTACTGGATTTTCAACGAAGAATATTGAACGGCGCACAAAAGTGATGTTAAGTATTAAAGCAAAGTGGTTGGGTTGGTGGTGTATGGTATTGATGCTGTCTGCCTGTACTATCGCGCCTGTAGAGCCGGAAATTCATTATTCAAGGATTGCAAGAGAGCATCTTTACCAGATGGAGCGATGGTCACTTGAAGGCCGGTTGGCGTTAACCGGAAAAAATGATTCCTGGCAGGCCAGTATAAACTGGGGGCACAGGCCTGATGATGAGAAAATAAAGTTATCCGGACCCTTGGGGCAGGGTGCAACCGTTATTCAATTAACAGGCAATTTAGTCACCATAGATCGCGGGGATGATGAAGTGCAATCATCAACTCAACCGGAAGAGTTTATCAATCAACAGCTGGGCATGTTTGTTCCGGTACGCTCCTTACGTTACTGGGTGGTAGGATTGCCTGAGCCAAGCAGCGCTTTTGTAGAGACAGCTACCGGTTTTACGCAGGGCGGATGGTTGATAGAATACAAACAAATGCAGCAAGTTGATGATCAGTCTATGCCGCGTAAAATCTCAGTCACAAATGAGCGGGTCAAATTAAAATTATTCATAGATCAATGGGTTTTAAATGTCGCAAAAGCAATTTGATCAATCTGCATGGGCGGAAAAATGGCCTGCACCGGCAAAGTTGAATTTAATGTTGAGGATTGTTGGTCAGAGGCCTGATGGTTATCATTTGTTGCAAACAGTTTTTCAATTTATAGATTTGTGTGACTGGCTAACATTTCATCCGGTTGATGATGGACGAGTGAGCTTGCAAAAACCGATTCCAGGTGTGGCAGAGGCAGATGATTTGACAGTTAGAGCGGCGAACCTGTTAAAAGCAGCAACAGGATGTGACTCAGGCGTGCGCATCGAGGTGGAAAAAAACCTGCCCATGGGGGGCGGTCTGGGTGGTGGCAGTTCTGATGCCGCAACTACTTTGGTGGTATTGAATGAATTGTGGGGCTTGCAGTTATCAATGGAAAAATTGATGGAACTGGGGCTGACTCTGGGTGCGGATGTGCCTGTATTTGTGTATGGTTATTCATCATGGGCAGAAGGCGTGGGTGAACAACTGGAGAAGATAAATCTCGAAGAACCCTGGGTTATAGTTATCAAGCCTGAATGTCACGTAAATACAAAAGAAATATTTTCAGCTAAAAATTTGACACGGAATAGCAAATCGATCAAAATAGCCGACTTTATAGCGGGCCAACACCAAAACGATTGTGTCGAGGTGGTTTGTCAGCGTTACCAGTCTGTTAAAGATGCTCTGGTTGCTTTGTCTGAGTTTTCAGAGGCAAGACTAACCGGGACAGGGGCTTGTGTTTTTGCACAGTTTGATTCGGAAGACGCAGCGGTCAATGCCTATGAGTCACTTAAAAATAAGTGGCAGGTTTATCTGGCTAAGGGTTTAAATGAATCGCCTTTGTTTTCAAGGCTGAAGATTGGTAAATATATATCATGATTATTGGGTCGTCGCCAAGCGGTAAGGCACGGGGTTTTGATCTCCGCATACCAAGGTTCGAATCCTTGCGACCCAGCCATTTATCTCCACCAAGTTGAATTCTAATTGGGAGTGCTTGAATGAATGACACCTCTATGATGGTGTTTTCTGGCAATGCTAACTTGGCTTTGTCTGACGGTATAGTTAAGAAGCTTAATATGCGCCTGGGAATGGCGGCTGTCGGTAGATTTAGTGACGGAGAAATTGCGGTAGAAATTGAAGAAAATGTCCGGGGTAAGGATGTTTTTATTATTCAGCCGACCTGTTCTCCTGCTAATGAGAATTTAATGGAATTGTTAGTGATGATTGACGCTCTCAAGCGGGCATCAGCATCACGTATTACTGCGGTAATGCCTTATTATGGCTATGCACGGCAGGATAGACGTTCGCGATCAGCCCGGGTGCCCATCACTGCCAAGCTGGTTGCCAAAATGATTGAACAGGCAGGTGCCCATCGCGTTTTGACGGTTGATTTGCATGCCGACCAGATTCAGGGTTTTTTTGATATACCTGTAGACAATGTTTATTCATCACCCATTCTTTTAGGTGATGTGTGGCGGCAACAATATAAGGATCTGATTGTTGTTTCACCTGATGTCGGTGGTGTGGTTAGAGCGCGTGCGCTTGCCAAGCGTCTGGATGACGCTGATCTTGCCATTATAGACAAGCGCAGGCCCAAGGCTAATGTCTCGGAGATTATGCACATCATTGGTGATGTTGATGGTCGCACCTGTGTGATGATTGATGATTTGGTCGATACCGCCGGAACTTTGTGTCATGCCGCTGTTGCTTTAAAAAAGCACGGAGCAATAAAAGTGGTTGCCTATTGTACGCATGCCGTATTGTCAGGC
>Ga0316629_10000267_pt1 | contig 10473 bp, 8 predicted proteins | sample OWC_May_M1_C1_D1_FD_207654 | JGI IMG/M metagenome (GOLD analysis project Ga0316629, IMG submission 207654) | Wetland soil microbial communities from Old Woman Creek delta, Ohio, United States - OWC_May_M1_C1_D1_A | ecosystem: Environmental > Terrestrial > Soil > Wetlands | place: USA: Ohio... | reverse complement strand
GCCATGCACCAGGCCGGTCAGGCCGCCGTGCGTCACGACGCCGACGTTGTTCTCGAAACACCAGCGCATCACCTGCGAAACTTCATCGGTGCTCGCCGGGCGCACCAGCGCGGCGGCCTTGAGGTTGTCCGGGCGCAGGTAGCCGGCGGAACGGGTGGCGACATCGGCAGAATCGAGGACGCCGCTCTCGCCGACGATTTGCCGCAACGACTCGGTCAGGTTCATGGCGATCTCCGTCAAATCATCGCTTCGATCAGGCGCGGGCCCTTGTTCCTCATCGCCGATTCGTACTGTGCCGCGAACTCCTCCGCAGTCGTCGCGCGACTGGCCTCGACCCCCAGGCCGGTGGCGATCTGCGTCCAGTTCATTTCCGGATTGTGCAGATCGAGCATCGACAAGGCTTTGGCGCCGGCGCTGCCGATGCCGACCCGCTGCAACTCGATATTGAGAATCGCGTAGGAGCGGTTGGCGTAGATCACCGTGGTCACGTCGAGCTGCTCGCGCGCCATGGTCCACAAGGCCTGCATGGTGTAGGCCGCGCCGCCATCGCCGTGCGGGCAGATCACCTTGCGCCCGGGCGCTGCCAGCGCCGCGCCGACGGCCAGCGGCAATCCCTCGCCGATCGAGCCGCCGGTCAGCGGCAAATGCGTATGCGGCCGCGCCTGGGCGAGGTTCATCAGCAAGGGAAGGCTCGAAGTCAGTGCCTCCTCGGCGAAGATGGCATGGTCCGGCGTCAGCTGCGCGATGACTTGCGCCACGCTCAAGGCGGTGAGCGCGCCGCTCGGCAGTCCGGGCAGCTTGAGCGGAATGCGCATGGCTGGCTCGGCCGGCGCGCCGAGCGCATCGGCCAGGTCCTGCAGCGCCTTGACGCCGTCTTCATGCGGTTGCGCCAGATAGCTGAACTCGCAATTCTCGGGAGCACACCAGCTCGGCTTGCCCGGATAGGCGAAGAAGGATACCGGCGGCTTCGAACCCACCAGAACGATCTGTTCGATGCCCTGCAGGAAGGCAAGGATCTGCTCGGCAAAATAGGGTATGCGCTCGACCGGCACGCGGCCGGCGCCGAGCTCGGAATGCGGGGCGAAGGTGTCGCAGAAGAGGCGGGCGCCGGTCCTGGCCTGTACGCGGCCGGCGGCTTCGAGGCCGGCGCCATGAAGCGCCGCGCCGCGCAGCAGCAGGGCTGACTTCCTGCCGTTGCTCAACAGTCTCGCCACGTTCTCGATGGCCTCCGTGCCGACCGCCGACGGCCCGATGTCGGGCAGCGCTTGGGCGGCATGGTCGGCGGTGCTCCACGCAGTGTCTGCCGGCAGGATAAGCGTGGCAATTCCACCGGGTGCGGCGCGCGCGGCCTGGACGGCGCGGGCGGCATCGCCCGCCACGGTCTTGGCGCTCTTCGACTCATGGATCCAGGATGACACCGGTCGGGCGAAGCCAACGATGTCGGATGTCAGCAGTGCGTCGTATTGCAGATGATAGGTGGCATGATCGCCGACCACATTGACGATCGGCGTGGCCGCGCGGCGGGCGTTGTGCAGGTTGGCGAGGCCATTGGCTAGGCCGGGACCGAGGTGGAGCAGCGTGGCGGCGGGTTTGCCGGCGACACGTCCGTAGCCGTCCGCCGCCCCGGTCACCACGCCTTCGAACAGGCAGAGGACAGGGCGGATTCCGGGAATCGAATCCAGCGCCGCCACAAAATGCATCTCCGATGTGCCCGGGTTGGCAAAGCACACATCGACGCCACAATTGACCAGGGTCTTTGCGAGCGACTGGGCGCCGTTCATCTTTTCATTCATCTAGTGTCTCCTCCGGAAATGGTCGGCGAACAGAAATTCGAGTGCAGTATGCACAAGCCAATTGAATTCATCCAATGTGTTATTTTCCTATCAGTCATGCATTTTACGCATCATGGACATTCGCCATCTGCAGCACGTTCTGCTTCTTGCCGAGGAACTGAACTTCAGTCGCGCTGCCGAGCGTGCGCACCTGACGCAATCGGCCTTCAGCCGCAGCATCCAGACTGCCGAGATGCAGGCCGGGGTGAAGTTCTTCGACCGCACCCAGCGCTCGGTCAAGCCCACCGCCGTCGGCAAGCGGATCATCGAGCGTGGCCGGAGCATCCTGTCAGAAGCCAGGGATCTCGACCGCGAAATCCGCTTTCTCGAGAGCGGGCATGCCGGCCAACTGTCGATCGGCGCCGGGACGACGATTGCCGCCAGCATTCTTCCCGGCGTGACCACGCGCTTCCACCGGGCGCACCCGCAGGTCGGCCTGGAGATCGAGGTGAGCCACTGGAGCCTTCTCCTCGACGATCTGCTCAACGAGAAGCTCGATTTCTTCATCGCCGATATCTCGGAACTCACCGAGGTTCCCGGGCTTGCGATCCAGCGCCTCGACGCGCAGCGCGGATCGTTTTATTGTCGCGCCGGCCACCCGTTGCTTGGGGCAACGATCACGCGCGAGCGACTGGTCGCCTGCGAATATGTCGCCCCGCAGTTGCCCCGCAAGCTTCGGCGGCGGCTGGCCGAATTCCTGGGTGTCGAAGGCGGTGCGCTCGATGCGCTGATCATCGAATGCAACAGCATGGATGTGCTGCGCGCGCTGGTGCGCGACACCGATGTGCTGCTCCTCAATCTTGCGGTTGCGGTCGACAGCGAGGTGAGCGCGGGAACGCTGGCGACCTGTGGCCCCATATGCCGCGGGCGCTCAGGCAGAGCCCGGGTTTCGCCAGTGAATGGGGTATCGTGCGGCTTGCCTCGCGCACGCAGAGCCCGGCGGCGGAAACCTTCATTTCCTCTCTGGTCGAGTCGGCTCAGCCAGACGGCCGGTGAACGACCGGCCGGCGCCTGTCAATTGGCGCAAACGGCGCGGGGAGTCACCAAACCAGCGCACGCAGCTGCGTGACAGCGCCGATTGTTCGGCATAGCCGAGCGCGCCCGCGATCTGGGTCATCGAAAGTCCCGCCTGGGCGATCAGCGATCTGGCCATCTCCCTGCGCACTTCGTCCTTGATCTCCTCGAAGCGGGCGCCTTCCCGGGTCAGACGGCGATGCAGGGTGCGCGGGTGCATGGCGAGGGACGCGGCGATATTGTCGACCCCGCAACGCCCCGCCGCCAGCAGAGGCCGGATCAGCGCCCGGACGCGAATGGCCAGGCGTTCCTCGCCGCGACCGTACTGGCTCTGCAGATAGCTTAGCGCGGCGCCGGCGAGTTCGGGATTGCGATCGTTGACCGGCAGGTCGAGATCCTTGCGCGAAATGCGGATCCCGGCGCCGGGCTGCTCGAAAAGGAGCTTGCCGCGCAGGCGTTCCCGGTAGCTGTGCAGCGGAGCAATCCGGGAATGCGGCAGGCAGATCGCCAGCGGTTTGCACGTGCCCCCGGTCAACAGATCGATGGCCTTGTGCGCCAGGCCCACCGCCAGCTCCATCTGCTGGCGGCGGGCGATCTGGCGGCGCAGCCTGAGGTCCACCGCGATCATGACTTGTCCCGGATCCGCCTGGGGCAGCAGATACAGGCTCAATGCGCTTCCCTGCACGTGGATGTAGCGGGCGAAGCAGTCGAGGGCTTCGCGCAGATTCGCGGAGTTTTGTGCGGCGAGGGCAATCGGGCCCAGTACGCTCAAGTCCTGGCGGTCGAGCAGGCGCAGGCCGAAATCGGGGCAGCGCAATCCGTCGGCGGCATCTTCGAGCAACTGGATGAAGGCGCGATGCGAGATATAGATATCCGGCTGTTCGAGTTCGGCGGGATTCAGCCCGGCGTCGCGCAGCAGTTGCAGCGCATCGCCACCCAGTTCCGTGGCGAGCGGTGCGAATCCGACGATCGACTGCGCGCGAAGCTGGTGTGCCATCGGCTTATCTGTTGGCTGAGTTTTCAAACATAGCAAAAATTGTCTGCAAGTGACAAGTTTTTTTGTGGGGTATCTTCATGATATGGAGTTGTCGGATCAGCCAATTCGTTGCCTCTCTCGAACATCGTCAAGGAATAGCCAATGACAAGCACCCATCGAGTCGCCGCCATCGTCAGCGGCCTGTGCCTTCTGATCAGCCCTGCGCTGGCTGGCGCCACGGAAAAGCCGGCGGTAGTCGATGCCCGGCGCTTGAGCGCCGCCGACAAGGAGCCCGGCAACTGGATGAGCCATGGCCGCACCTATCGCGAGCAGCGCTTCTCGCCGCTGACCAAGGTTAACGACAGGAACATCGATCAGCTCGGCCTCGCCTGGCAGTTCAAGTATGACCTCGACCGCGTCGTCGAGGCCACCCCGATTGTCGTCGATGGCGTGCTCTACACCACCGGCGCCTACAGCATGGTCTATGCGCTTGACGCGACCAACGGCAAGCTGCTGTGGAAATACGACCCCGAGGTCTATCGCGGAATTCAGGGCACCGGCTGTTGCGATGCGGCAAACCGCGGCGTCGCCGTCTGGAAGGGCAGGGTCTATGTCGGCGTCTATGATGGCCGATTGGTGGCGCTCGACGCTATGACCGGCAGGAAGGTCTGGTCCGTCGACACGGTCATCGACCACGAGCGGAACTACACGATCACCGGGGCGCCGCGCATCGTCAAGGGCAAGGTCATCATCGGCAACGGCGGCGCCGAATTCGGCGTCCGCGGCTATGTGACGGCGTACGACGCGGCGACCGGAAAGCAGGCCTGGCGGTTCTTTACCGTACCGGGGGATCCGGCCAAGGGCGACGAGAGCGACACCATCACCATGATCCGCAAGACCTGGCATGGGGACCAGTACTGGAAGCAGGGCGGCGGCGGCACGGCATGGAATGCGATGGCCTACGACCCCGAACTCGACCTGCTCTACATCGGCATCGGCAACGGCGCGGTCTGGAACTACGGCCTGCGTTCGGAGGGCAAGGGCGACAACCTGTTCCTGTCCTCGATCGTCGCCGTCAGGCCGGACACCGGCAAGTACGTCTGGCATTACCAGACGACGCCCGGCGACGCCTGGGATTACACCGCCACCCAGGACATCATCGTCGCCACGCTGCCGATCGACGGCAAGCCGCGCAAGGTCGTCATGCAGGCGCCGAAGAACGGCTTCTTCTACGTCCTCGATGCCGCCACCGGCCAGTTCATCTCGGCCGAGAAGTTCGGCTCGATCGTGACCTGGGCCAAGGGGATCGACAAGACCACCGGCCGCCCGATCTTCGATCCGGAAGCGGCGGATTACTGGACCAAGGGCGAGGCCAAGCTGGTCTTCCCGGGCTCGCAGGGTGCTCACAACTGGCATCCGATGAGCTTCAACCCGCAGACCGGTCTTGTGTACATTCCGCAGCACACCACGGCCGAGCACTACGACCCGCTGAAAGTGGCGCGCAAGCCGGCCAAGGGGATCCCCAATCTCGGTGTCGAAATGCCGGCGGTGCCCGAGGACAGGAAGGGGCTGGACGAACTGGCCAAGCTCTTCACCGGCAAGTTGCAGGCCTGGGACCCGGTGCAGCAGAAGGAAATCTGGGCGGTGCCCTACCCGATGATGTCGAATGGCGGCACCATGACCACCGCCGGCAATCTGGTGTTCCAAGGAACGACGCACGGCGAACTGGTCGCCTATGCCGCCGACAGCGGCAGGAAACTGTGGCAGCGCGAAGTCAGCAGCGGCGTGGTCGCCGGGCCGGTGACCTATGAAGTCAGGGGCGAGCAGTACGTCGCCTTCAACGTCGGCTGGGGCGGCGCCTTCCCGATCGCGTTCGGCGCCGTCGCGCAGCGCTCGCCCAGCGTGCCTGACTCGCGCCTGTTCGTCTTCAAGCTCGGCGGTACCGCGGCAATGCCCGAGGTCAGGCGTCGCGTTTTCGCCCCGCCGGCGCCGCCGCCGCAAACCGCCAGCGCCGAAACCGTGCAGGCCGGCCGGAAGCTGTATGCCGACAACTGCGGCGCATGCCACGGTTTCGGCGCCATGAGCGCCAATGTCATTCCCGATCTTCGTTATCTGGACGCGGAAAAGCACAAGCAATTCGAGGCCATCGTCTATGGCGCCCGTTCGCATCTGGGCATGCCGCCTTTCGGCGACCGCCTGGAGACGGATGACATTGAAAAGATTCGCGCCTTTCTGATCAGGCGCGCCCATGACTTGAAAAACGAACTGGCGGGCGCCCCGCCCGCCACCGAGGAGAAGACAAAATGACCCAGAATCGCGTGAAAGATCCGCTGGTTATCCCGGCTGAATTCCTGAGCGCCCTGCAGAAACAGCAGGCTGCGTACAGGCGAAACATGAACCCCGGCCTCGAGGAGCGCCGCGCCGACCTGCGCAGCCTGCACCGCTTGCTGGTCGAGAACCACGAAGAGATCGTCGCCGCCGTCAATCAGGATTACGGCTGTCGCTGCAGGTTCGAAACCAAGTTTGCCGAGACGTACATGGCGCAGGAAGCGATCCTCGATACCATCAAGCATCTCAAGAAGTGGCTGAAACCGCATCAGCGCTCTCTCGATCCGACCCAGTATCCCCTGGCCAAGGCCTGGACCTTTCCGCAACCGGTCGGCGTCGTCGGCATCGTCGTGCCGTGGAATTTCCCGATTGCGATGGCTTTCCAGCCGCTGATCGGCGCCTTTGCCGCCGGCAACCGGGCGATGATCAAGATGTCCGAGAACTCGAACAACCTGGCAATGTTGCTCAAGCGGGTTTCATCGAATTATTTCCCGGAAGACAAGCTCGCCTTCTTCGAGGATGGCGGCGGTCGCGGCCCCCAATTCACATCCCTGCCTTTCGATCACATTTTCTTCACCGGCTCGCCCGCCACCGGCAAGGCGGTCATGGCCAACGCCGCGAAAAACCTCACGCCGGTCACGCTCGAACTGGGCGGCAAGTCCCCGTGTGTCGTGGCGCCCGATTACCCGATTCGCACCGCCGCTGAACGCATCATCTGGGCGAAGATGCTCAATGCCGGCCAGATCTGCACCAACGTCGATTACCTGTTTCTTCCCGAAGGCACGGTCGAGGAATTCATTCGCGAAGCCAAGGACATCGTCAGCAAGCGCTTTCCCGACATCAACAACGGCGATTACACGGCGGTCATCGACCAGCGCTCCTACGACCGCCTGCAGGAAACTGCTGCCGATGCCGTCGCCAAGGGTGCCGAACTGGTCGACCTCTACAGCGGACCGGCGGCCGACGGCGCGCGCCGGATCATGCCGCCGCGTATCGCGATCAACGTCGATGAAAGCATGGACATCATGCAGCGCGAGATCTTCGGCCCGCTGCTGCCGATCATGACCTACGAGACCAAGGAGGAAGTCGTCGATTACGTCGGCGACCGTCCGCGGCCGCTGGCTTTCTATGTGTACAGCAACGATACCGACCTGCAGGAGTTCTACATGAACAACACCATTTCCGGTGGCGTCGGCCTCAACGAATCGGTGATCCAGGCCGGCATCCACAATCTTCCCTTCGGTGGCATCGGCAACAGCGGGATGGGTCACTATCATGGCTACGAGGGCTTCATCACCTTCTCCAAATTGCGCCCCGTCTTCAAGCAGAGCCCGTTGCGTACGCTCGACCTGTTCGTGCCGCCCTACAAGGGCCTGCCCAACACGCTCCTCAATATCATGCACAAGATGAAGAGCTGACCGCCGCCGGGTTTATACTTGCCCGGCGTTGCCGGCCCCGAGGGCTGGCATTGGTCAGCCGTGCCCGCAGTCGCCGAGCCTTTCCCCGCTCTCGCTGCGGCCCGTGCCAGCGTTCAGGAGGAAAGCTCAGTGTTGGACAACCACTGGTGCGCATCGGTCGATGCCACCATCGATTTGCGGACCGGCTGCAATCCGCTGGAGAAGCATGGTCCGCAGGCCGTGATCGTGCATGCCGACGCCTGGGCGCCGGTCGATGTCGTCGCCGATCCGCATGACATCCGGCAGGTGATCGACTACGAGGTGATCTTCCTGGCGATCCGCAAGCTCGAAGGCAACCCGCATTCGATCTGCCTGGAAACCAGCATTCTCGAAGTCATGGATGCCATTTTTTCGATGGCGATCGTGACCGCGGCCTTCGTCTCGATGCACAAGCCGCACGTTTACAACGGGCAGGGCACGCCGGCCATCTCGCTGTCGCTGACCCGCGAGCAGTGGGAGAAGCGGCAGGCATGATCGCCGCGATCGGCGCGGTCGCGAGCAACGGCATGCTCGGGCTGGACGGCTGGCTGCCATGGGATATCCCCGAGGAACTCGCCTATTTCGAGGAAACGGTGGCCGGGGCGGCGCTGGTCATTGGCCGCCTGACCTACGAGTCGATGGACGTCGTCCCCGGGGATTCGTTTGTCGTCAGCAGCCAGCCCGGACTGGCATTGCGTCCGGGCTGTATCCAGGTGGATTCGGTCGAAAAAGGACTGTTGACCGCAACAGCCACGGGAAAGGACATTTTCGTGATCGGCGGCGCGTCGATCTACGCGGCGGCCTGGCCCTACTGCCAGCGCTTCTACCTGACCCGCATCGGGATGCCGTTCGCCGGCGATACGCTCTTCCCGGAAAGCATTCCGCTCGACTCCTGGACGGTGATCAGCGACGTGCGGAAGACTTTTCTCGAGCGGAAATCAGGCCGCGAAGTCGAGTGCCGTTTCCTGCAGTACGAGCAGCCCCACCCGCGCCGCCTCCCTACGGCTGCTCCGTCGCCAGAAGGTTGAGCAGCGAATCGAGTCCGCCGAAGTTGATTGCGACATCGGCCCTGGCGCGGATTGCCGGCGCGGGCGCCGGTCGCCGCCAGCAGGCGCTCGAGGAGAAAGGTCGGCACGGCGCCGCCGTGGACGACCAGGTCCATCAGTCGATGACATGCGAAACCAGGCCGTCGGCGAGTTTCGGCTCGAACCAGGTCGATTTCGGCGGCATCACCTGGCCCGAATCGGCGACCGCCATCAGGTCGCTCATCCGTGTGGCGTGCATGGCAAAGGCGATGGCCATCTCGCCGCTGTCGACGCGCCGCTCGAGTTCGCCGAGGCCGCGAATGCCGCCGACGAAGTCGACGCGCTTGTCGCGGCGCAGGTCGCCGATGCCGAGGACGGGCGCCAGCAACTGGTCGGACAGCAGGCTGACGTCGAGCCGGCGCACCGGGTCCGCGACGGGAACCAGCGCCGGGTCGATCTCCAGCCGGTACCAGCGCCCGCCGAGGTACATGCCGACGACGCCGGGCTGGTCCGGATGCACCGCGGCCGCCGCCGGCGCGACGGCGAAGCGCTCGCCGACGCGGGCGAGGAATTCGGCGGGCGCCAGCCCATTCAGGTCACGCACGACGCGGTTGTAGTCGAGAATGCGCATCTGGTGCGCGGGAAAGATGACCGCCAGGAAAGCCTGGGCGCAGGCTTGCCCGCGGCGGCTGGCCGCGACCCGCGAGGCCGCCGCCGAGCGGTGGTGGCCGTCGGCGATGTAGAGATTGGGCATGGCGTCGAAAGCCGTGCTCAGGCCGGCGATGGTCGCCGCATCGTCGATCAGCCAGACGGTATGGCGCACCCCGTCCGCCGTCACGTCGGCGACGGGCGCTCCGCCGGTTGCCCGGGCGATGAGGGCGTCGACATCGGGCGAGTCGGGGCAGGCGAGCAGCACCGGGCCGGTCTGCGCGGAAAGCGCCTCGATCTGGCGGACACGGTCGTCCTCCTTGTCGGGGCGGGTGAATTCGTGCTTGCGGATGCGGTTGCTGTCGTAGTCGGCGACCGACGCGGCGGCGACGATGCCGGTCTGCACGTGCTCGCCCATGGTCAGCCGGTAGGCGTAATAGCACGGCGCCGCATCGCGGATCAGGATGCCATCGGCGATCAGGCGGCGGAAATTCTCGGCCGATTTGGCGTAGACCGCGGGGGCGTAGGGGTCGGTATCCGGCGGCAGATCAATCTCGGCCTTGGAGATATGCAGGAAGCTGTAGGGCTTGCCGGCGGCGTGCTCGCGTGCTTCCGCGCTGGAAAGAACGTCGTAGGGCGGCGCGGCGACATCGGATGCGCGCCCGGGTGCCGGGCGCAGGCCGCGGAATGGCTGGATGAGGGGCATGACGGATAATTCCTGATTCTTTTTGAACGGGTGTCGGGCTGAAAACAATGGGCCGGTCCCAATGCAGCCCCATCAACTAATTGAACCTGGCCCCTTTGGTTGTAGTTCTGAAAAATCCGGGAAATCTCTGAGCCTGGCCCCTTTAAACGATAATTATGGCAGTAGGGCAAAACATTTTCCACAGCGCATATCCTTAGGCGATGCAGTTGTTCCACATACGGGACATTGATCCTTCTCGTATATGCCATTGGGACGACCCACATGAGAGGAAGAGTTCGCTTGTTCCACCACTATTGTCTTGCCTTGTGTTGTTATAGCACTACGAATCGCGGAAATCGCGGCGGCGACACTGATACGAAAAAATTCTTTGGCCTCATGGTGTCTCTTCAGCTCAGCGTGAACTGCCTGTTCAACTTCTCGCGGCCCCATCACAAGTACGTCGTATTCAACAACGAATGGATGAGGAAGTCCGGTCGTGTTCAGTTCTTGAATTCGCAGAGACGGGTCC